>ERZ827471.64-NODE-64-length-126151-cov-6.470189_pt1 | contig 126151 bp, 120 predicted proteins | sample MGYA00519772_ERZ827471 | MGnify/ENA primary metagenome ERZ827471 (study PRJEB31778, sample SAMEA3449315) | human gut metagenome | biome: human gut; feature: human-associated habitat; material: faeces | place: United Kingdom | collected 2010/2012 ...
TAATAGACCCTTATAGGGTCAAAGCAAACCACCGGCTAAGCCGGTGGTCGTGATTGTAGAAATATGTTGCATTTTTTTATTGATGTAGCTATAATAAAACACGACGTAAATCTTTTGTCTTTAAATCGTCGCTTTGCCGCGTTTGAAGATATGGATAATACATATCTTGAAGTATGAGTCTGCTTTGAAACACAGGCAGAATGGCGAAGCATACCCAAAATATGGAGGTAAGATATCCAATGTGGTATGTGATGCAGGTGCGCACAGGCACCGAAGAAAACATCCGCTGTCAGTGTCAGCGGTTAATAAGCAGTAATGTCTTAGAACGCTGCTTTATCCCATATTACCAACAGAAGAAACGATTTCAGGGCGAATGGCATATCCAGGAAAGAATCCTCTTTCCCGGGTATGTCTTTTTAATTGCCGAAAATCCGGAAAAACTGGTAAATGGACTCAGGAAAGTCATCGGACTGACGAAGCTGATCGGAACCGGCGATGAGATCGTCCCACTGGTTCAGGAAGAAATAGATTTGCTTATGAAAATAGGCACAGACAAACAGCTTGTAGAGATGTCTTCCGGCATTATCGAGAATGACAGAGTGCAGATCCTGGCAGGTCCTCTGATGGGAATGGAAGGAAATATCCGCAGAATAGACCGACATAAAAGAACAGCATATCTGGAAATAGAAATGTTCGGAAGAACAGTAGAAATGAAGGTGGGATTGGAAATTATAAGAAAAGAATAATAAAAAATGATGGCATATTTACAGGAAAACGATTCTGTAAATATGCCTTTTTGGATAAAAAAGAAGGAGAGGTTAGGAAAACGTATGTACAGGAAAAAATCAAGAGGATGGTATAAACACAAAGATTTCATATTAATTGATCTTGCGTGTTTATTTATGGCTTTAATACTGGCGTATCTGATTCGAAACGGTTCTGTCAGGAACCTGTTTACACTGGGAATTTATCGCAATGTGATGATATTTGTCATATTGGTGGATCTGTTCCTGATCATTTTGTTTGAATCTTATAAAGGAGTTCTGAGAAGAGGACGTTATCAGGAGCTGCGCTCTGTTATCCGGCAGATGATCCTGATCGAACTGGCAAGTGGTCTGTACCTGTTTACTGTCAGTGGTGGACATACCTTTTCAAGAATAATCCTTTATCTTATGGGAATTATCTATGTGCTTTTATCCTATTGTACAAGAATAATATGGAAAAAACGTCTGCTGCATAAAATGGCAGAAGGTGGAGAGCATTCTCTCTACATTGTAACCAATTATGACCTTGCATCAAAAGTAATCCAAAATGTAAAAGAACACAATTATAACCGCTACAACATCAATGGACTGATACTCATTGATAAAGATATGACAGGGAAAGAAATTGCAGGAGTCCCGGTAGTAGCAGATTTAAATAATGCATCATCCTTTATCTGTCAGCAGTGGGTAGATGAGGTCTTTGTAAATGTAGATGAAACATATCCATACCCTCAGGAACTGATAGAAGAGTTGCTGGAAATGGGAATGCCGGTCCATGTAAACCTGGCAAAAGTCAGAAGTACTCCCGGACAGAAACAATTTGTGGAGGCAATTGGCGGATATACAGTTCTGACAACCACCATGAACTATGCCACAGACAGACAGGCACTTGCCAAAAGAGTATTGGATATTCTGGGGGGACTGGTGGGCTGCTTCCTGACAGGAATCATTTTTATTTTTATAGCACCGGCTATCTACATCAGTTCTCCGGGTCCGATTTTCTTCTCACAGACAAGGATTGGAAAAAACGGAAAGCCATTTAAGATGTACAAATTCCGGAGTATGTATATGGATGCAGAAGAACGGAAAGCAGAATTGATGGCTCAGAACAAAATGAGTGACGGACGTATGTTCAAACTCGATTTCGACCCTCGTGTGATTGGAAACAAGATTTTGCCGGACGGAACTAGAAAAACCGGAATCGGCGAATTTATCAGGAAAACATCCCTTGATGAATTTCCGCAGTTCTGGAATGTGCTAAATGGGAGCATGAGCCTTGTGGGCACCAGACCGATATTACAGGATGAACTATTAAAATATGAACTCCATCACAGAGCCAGAATTGCCATCAAACCGGGGATTACCGGTATGTGGCAGGTAAGCGGCAGAAGTGATATTACAGACTTCGAAGAAGTTGTAAGGCTGGATACAGAATATATCAGTAACTGGAATTTTGGGCTGGATATTAAGATACTGTTTAAGACGGTGATGACGGTGTTGAAGAGGGAAGGATCGGTGTGAGAAACTTCGGAAGTTTTGAAAATATTTAATTATAAAAAATGGCATGTCCGCACATTGTATGCAAAAGAGCATATGGTGTGCGGACTTTGTTGTAGTAAATATCTGTCTTACTGCGAGCCTGTTTTATTGCAGAGCAAGGTAGTGACATGATACCTTCATTTTTCCGAAGAATTAGAGGTGGAGGTTGAAAGTGTTGAAAAGCCCAAAATCTATTTTTCTGGAAAAGTTTATTGCAGAGAAAAGACGGACATGATAACTGCATTTTTCTGGAGAATTAGAGGTAGTGAGGGGCAGATGATTGTTCATGTTGCAATAAAAGGAAGATATGAACTTGTACAGTTTTAACAAAGTAAGTTGGTGTACAGGTTATGACAATAAGGGTCAACACTTTGAAAAATGGAGAAGTGCGACAGCGAGTTATGACAATAAGACATAACACTTTGTTGGTGAGTGGTTATGAAGGTGTCTACCATAAAGTTTCAGTTGAAGCGAAATGAGTGCGTAGACCATGACAGGTCTACGCAAAAGATTTAGTGGTGGTTTTAATAAGCCACAAATAATTAAAAGCAACATCCAAAAGGATGTGTACATAGATTAGGAAATGAACAAAAACGGAGGAATACAAATGAGTACAGTAAATTTGGAAAATAAGACGATTTTAGTCACTGGTGCAGCCGGTTTCATTGGCTCAAATCTGGTGAAAAGAATATATGAGGAAGTTCCTTCTGCTACAGTGATTGGTATTGATAACATGAATGCCTACTACGATGTAGCTCTGAAGGAGTTCCGTCTCAATGAGCTGGCCAAGTATTCCACATTTACTTTTGTAAAAGGCAACATCGCTGATAAGGCATTAATTACAGATCTGTTTGAAAAATATAAACCGGCTGTAGTGGTGAACCTTGCGGCACAGGCTGGTGTGCGCTATTCAATCACCAACCCGGATGCCTATGTGGAATCCAACTTGGTCGGCTTTTTTAATATTCTCGAAGCTTGCCGTCATTCTTATGATGACGGCCAGACAGGAGTGGAGCATCTGGTATATGCTTCTTCTTCCTCTGTCTATGGTTCCAACAAGAAGGTTCCGTACAGCACCGACGACAAGGTAGATAACCCGGTGTCTTTGTATGCAGCCACTAAGAAATCTAACGAGTTGATGGCACACGCCTACTCCAAGCTCTACAACATTCCGTCCACTGGACTGAGATTCTTTACGGTCTATGGTCCGGCAGGCCGTCCTGATATGGCTTACTTCGGATTCACTAACAAGCTGGTGAAGGGCGAAACCATCAAGATTTTCAACTATGGTAACTGCAAGCGTGACTTTACTTATGTGGACGATATTGTCGAGGGCGTTGTTCGTGTGATGAAGAAAGCACCGGATAAGAAGAATGGTGAGGATGGTCTGCCGATTCCACCGTATGCAGTTTACAACATTGGCAATCAGAATCCAGAAAACTTGTTGGATTTTGTGCAGATTTTGAGTGAGGAGCTAGTGAGAGCGAAAGTTCTGCCGGAGGATTATGACTTCGAAGCCCATAAAGAACTTGTTCCGATGCAGCCGGGAGATGTGCCTGTGACATATGCAGATACCAGTGCGCTTGAGAGAGACTTTGGATATAAGCCGAGTACAAGCCTGCGGACTGGATTAAGACGTTTTGCAGAGTGGTATGCGGAGTTTTATAGCTGAGGAGAAGAATAATGAATATTGTTTCAAAAGTTATTAATAGACTAGAATTTGAAAAATGCAAAATTGAGCAGTATAAAGTTGGAAAAAAATTTGATGCAACATTAGAAGAGGCATACAAAAGACTAGAACTGTTTTCTCACAATCCTAAAACATCTTGTTATCAAAGAAATAAGACAATAATTCCTCAGGGGGGGTATGATGTATCGGTTATTGTACCAGTTTATAATACGGCATCATATTTAAAACGTTGTATAGATTCCATTGTTGATCAAAATAGTGGCTATCGGGTTCAGTGTATCATTATTAATGACGGATCATCAGATGATTCTGGAAAAATACTTTTAGATTATAAATATTGCGATGGAGTAACAGTGGTTAACCAGGATAATAAGGGATTTAGTGGGGCAAGAAATACTGGTTTAGATTTGATAGAGGGTCGCTATGTTATGTTTGTTGATTCCGATGATAAATTGGCAACGATGGCAATCAGAAATCTCTTGGACGTAGCATTTCAATATAATGCAGATGTTGTAGCTGGAAATTATAAGACAGTAAATGAAAAGGGAAGATTACGCAGAGAGTATAAAAAATATTCGTTCCAAAAAATAAATCCAGAGGGCAATTTGTATGGTCAACCATGGGGAAAGGTGTATAAAGCTGAATTATTTACAAATTTGCGTTTCCCGGAGGGATATTGGTACGAAGATAGTATTTTTGCACAGATTGTTTGGCCGTTAACTAAGCATGTATATACAATTCCTGAAATTGTATATGAATACACTGTAAATCCTAAAGGTATAACAGCAAAAAGTTTAAAGCAATCGAAAGCAGTTGATAGTTTGTATATAACAGAACAACTGTTAAAAGATAGACAGTGCTTTGGATTAACGCCAACAGCGGAGAATTTTGCATATTTTTTAAGAATGGTAAAAGTTACATACAAGAGAACTCAAAGATGTAATGGGGTGATAACAAAGTGCATATTTATTGTTCAATGCAATCTATATAAACATTATGAAGGAATACAAATAAAGGAAAATGAACATTTACAAATAGCATTAAAGAACCAAGATTTTACAAAATATTTAAAAGCAGTTATGTAATGTGCCACGAAGAAAACGAGCTTAAGAAGCAGCAGAAAACAGCAATCATCACGCTGGATAGCAATGATTTGATTACGAGCTATGAAGAAAAGCCAAAGGAACCGAAGGGTAATCTGGCAGTACCGCCGTTCTATTGTTACCGTGCTTGTGATGTGAAGCGCATTCAGGAAGCTCTTGATAATGGCTGTGGTTATGATGCACCGGGAAGCTTTGCAGCATGGTTAAGCAAACAGACTCCAATGCATGCTTACGTTATGCCAGGCAAGCGGTATGATATTGGCGATATTAACAGCTATGAATATGTAAAGAGTGTGTTTTCCAAATAATAGAGTATTAGGGAATATAAGGGATATTTGTTTGAAAAGGATGAGGAGTGGTCATTATGAGAAATTTTGAAGATTTGAAAATTGCTGTTGCTGGAACAGGTTATGTTGGTTTATCAATTGCTACGCTTTTAAGTCAGCATCACAAAGTTATGGCGGTGGATATTATTCCTGAGAAAGTTGAAATGATTAATAATAAAAAATCGCCAATTCAGGATGAATACATTGAAAAGTATCTGGCTGAGAAAGAACTGGATTTGACTGCAACATTAGATGCTAAGGAAGCTTATAGTGATGCTGATTTTGTTGTAATCGCTGCGCCTACCAATTACGATAGCAAGAAGAATTTTTTTGACACAAGTGCAGTTGAGGCTGTTATCAAGCTGGTTATCGAATATAACCCAGAAGCTATTATGGTTATCAAGTCTACGATTCCTGTTGGCTATACAGCTTCAGTACGAGAAAAATTCCACTGTGACAACATCATTTTTAGTCCAGAGTTTCTGCGTGAATCTAAGGCTCTTTATGATAACTTGTATCCGAGCCGCATTATTGTTGGAACAGATGTGGAGAATGCAAGACTTGTAAAGGCTGCTCATACCTTTGCACAGCTTTTACAGGAAGGCGCAATTAAAGAGGATATTGATACGCTGTTTATGGGATTCACAGAGGCAGAGGCAGTTAAACTGTTTGCCAACACATATCTGGCATTGAGAGTTTCTTATTTTAATGAGTTGGATACATATGCTGAGATGAAGGGACTGAACACACAGCAGATTATCAATGGTGTTTGTCTTGATCCTCGTATTGGCAGCCATTATAACAATCCAAGTTTTGGCTATGGCGGATATTGTTTGCCGAAGGACACAAAGCAGCTGTTGGCAAACTATCAAGATGTGCCGGAGAATTTGATTGAGGCAATTGTTGAGAGCAATCGTACAAGAAAAGATTTCATCGCAGATCGTGTGCTGGAGCTTGCTGGTGCTTATCAGGCAAATGATAGTTGGGATGAGAGCAAGGAAAAGGATGTTGTGGTCGGAGTTTATCGCTTGACCATGAAGAGTAATTCTGATAACTTCAGACAGAGTTCGATCCAAGGTGTTATGAAGCGCATTAAGGCAAAAGGTGCAACAGTTATCGTTTATGAGCCAACGCTGAAGGATGGAGAAAAGTTTTTTGGCAGCGTTGTGGTCAATGATTTGGATGAGTTCAAGAAGCGGAGTCAGGCAATTATCGCAAATAGATATGATAAGTGTCTTGATGATGTGGAAGAGAAAGTTTATACGAGAGATATTTTTCGGAGAGATTGAGGTTGAAAGGTGAAAGCACTAAGTATTTATCGAAAAAAGGAGGGACTTATAAATGGGTAATGGATATAAAAGGAAAGTAAAAAAGTCCCTTATTCCAACATGTAATATTATGGGGGTAAATATTGCAGCTATTAATATGGAATGGTTGGTTGAATATCTGGAAAAGAATATTGCGGATATAAAAGGTGATTATATTTGTGTTTCCAATGTACATACGACCGTTACAAGTTATGAAGATGTTTCATATTGCGAAGTTCAGAATGGTGGATTGATGGCAATTCCAGATGGTGGACCGCTTTCTACTGTTGGTCGTAAACGTGGGTATAAAAATATGGCAAGAACTACAGGACCAAGTTTGATGGGAGAAATTTTTAGTATTTCAGCGAAGAATAGATACCGCCATTATTTTTATGGAAGCAAAGAAGAAACTCTTAAGTTGCTTGAGAAAAAGTTGAAAAAAAAATATCCAGGAATTCAAATTGTTGGAATGTATAGTCCACCGTTTCGGCTATTAACAGAGGAAGAAGATAAAGCTGTTATTGATCGGATTAATGAGGCAAAACCAGATTTTGTTTGGATTGGTTTGGGAGCACCTAAACAGGAAAAATGGATGGCAGCACATCAGGGAAAAATTGATGGACTAATGCTTGGTGTAGGTGCAGGTTTTGACTATTTTGCAGAAAACATTAAACGAGCACCGATGTGGATGCAAAAGAGTAATCTTGAATGGGTATATAGATTAATGCAAGATCCAAAGAGATTATTTAAGCGATATTGGAGTACAAATACGAAGTTTATTTGGAATGCAATGATTAGGAGAAAATAGATATGAAAAGAATATGTATGGTTGTTCCAAATAGAATGGTAAAAGGTGGAATAGCTGCTGTTGTAAATGGATATAGAGGGTCACAGCTTGAAAAAGACTATGAAATAACTTATGTAGAGTCTTATAAGGATGGAAACAAATTTGATAAATTATTAAAGGGAATTTGTGGATATTTTCATTTCGCATGTGTTTTGCTGTTTCATAAACCAGATTTGGTTCACATTCATTCCTCTTTTGGTCCATCTTTTTATAGAAAGATGCCGTTTATCTATATGGCATTCTTACGAAATGTTCCAATTATTAATCATATCCATGGAGCTGATTTTGATGAATTTTTTGTCAGTGCTTCAGAAAAGAAAAAGAAAAAGATTAAAAAAGTATATAATAAATGTGATGTTCTGATTGCGCTTTCTGATGAATGGAAAGAACAATTAAGACAGATTGTTCCAAAAGAAAAAATAGTAATTATTGAAAATTATAGTGTCCTTCATGAAGATGCTTTAGAAGAACGAATGAAGAGGGCATGTAATAATACAGTATTGTTTCTTGGTGAACTGGGGAAAAGAAAAGGATGTTATGACATTCCAGATGTTATAAAACAAGTAAAAAAGAATGTTCCGAATGTAAAGTTTGTATTAGCTGGAGCAGGAAGTGAGATGGATGAAAAGGCAATCAAACAGCTGATTAAAGAGAAAGATGTAACTGAGAATTCAACATTCCCAGGTTGGATACGTGGAGACATTAAAGATAAAAGGCTTAGAGAAGCAGATGTGTTTTTTCTACCATCTTACAATGAGGGAATGCCGATGTCTGTACTAGATGCAATGGGATACGGCTTGCCAGTGGTGAGTACTAATGTTGGTGGTATCCCCAAGATTGTTCATGATGGAGAAAATGGCTACTGTTGTGAACCAGGTGATATAATACAATTTAGCAATAAAATTAGTCAACTGTTAACTAACAACAATGATAGAAATGTTGCAGCTAAAGAAAGCATGCATATTATAGAGTCAGGATACTCATTTGAGATCCATAGGAAACGTTTGGAAGAATTATATAATAGGATAGAACATAAATAACGATGCAATTAGAAAAATAGAACAATTAAGCGTTTTGTATAAAAGGAGTAATATGGAAACAAAAAGAGTATATTTTATTATGCCTAATTTAACTGGTGGTGGAGCAGAACGTGTTGCAAGTATTTTGGTCAATCAATTTGCAGAGTCGGGAGTAGAAACCACATTAGTTCTGGTTAAAAATGATATAATTGAATATAGAATAGATAGTCGAGTTAAAATCGACAAATCAATCATGCATGAAAGTGGTACAAGAAATCCAATTCAACAAATCTTGGATATACGGAGCTATATGAAAAAAAGACCATGTGGCACGTTTATATCGTTTCTAACGTATCAGAATTTCTATGCTGCACTTGCAAATATTGGACAAAATCATAAATTGATTTTATCTTTGAGAAATGCACCAGATAAGATTCAAGGCGGAGGAATAATTCCAAAGTTATCTGCAATGATTTCATTTGCTTTGGCAGATTGTGTGACGTTTCAAACACAAGACGCGAGAAATTACTATCCGACTTTTATACAAAAAAAAGGATGCGTTATATTAAATCCTTTGCAAAGTAATTTGCCAGAATATGACGTAACAAAAACAAAAAATGCATTTATTTCTTTTTGTAGATTAGAGCCGCAAAAAAATTTATCAATGGCGATAAAGGCATTTGCTAAATTTTATAAGAATCATCCAGAATATGAGTATCATATATTTGGAAATGGAGAACTAAAAGAAGAACTTGAGCAGCAAATTCAAGATAGTGATCTGAATGGGGTAGTTAAAATTTTTCCTTTTAAAAAAAATATTCTTCAGGAAGCAAAAAATTATAGAATGTTTATATTATCATCAGATTACGAGGGATTGTCAAATTCTATGATAGAAGCTGTTTCAATGGGAATGCCGTCTATTTGTACAGATTGTCCGATAGGGGGCGCAAAAATGGTAATTCATAATGGGATTAATGGCTTTTTAGTTCCAGTTGGTGATTGTGATGGCATGGCAAAGGCCATGGATAATGCTTCTGACATAGCATATTGTTCTAAAGTTTCAGAAAATGCAAAAAAAACAGCAGAAAGGTTTTCTGAAAAGAGAATAGTAAACGAATGGTTAAGAATAATATAGGAGTTGAAATAGCATTACAATGAAGATAAAAAAAAGTACATTAATTCAAATTGCGATATTAATATTATTTGTGGGAATTATAGAACCAACATCTTTTATCGGAACATGGATTCATTCGTTGTGTGGTGCATTACGAACTATGGCTTTTTTAGTATCTGTATTGTTATATTTGAAAGATAGAATATACAGAGAATTAACTGAAAACCTTTTAATATTCTTTGTAATTCTCCTTGGAATATCTTCTGTGCTATATTCGAAGAAGCTTACAGCTGATTATATGTATTTTGCAAAAAATGCTTTTTCTGTAATTGTATTGGGCAAGTATATGATGAAACGGCAACCAAGAAATTTTTGTATGATGATTGGTGGGATACTTTCATTATGGCTTTTAATTGATGCGTTCACATGGAATATACCGGGATTAGGAGGAAAACCCGGAGATATTGCCTTTAGCTGTTTTTTGGGAACAAAAACTACAATTACATATTATCTGCTTCCGGCATTGGCATTTGACTATGCATTTTTGATGAGTTTTCCAAGAAATAAAAGACTTTTTGCAGATACGTTATTAATGATGGCAATTGGAGGGACTATTGCTTATTTGATTCAGATGCCAATATCAACAACAATTGTTTGCTTGATTTTGCAACTGTTGTGCATGATATTAGTAAATAAGAAAACATTTATTGTAAAATCCATTATTAAATATGGCTTTTTAATAACATCGTTGTTAAATATACTTCTTATTGCTGGAGGAACACTTGGCTTTTTGGATTATATTATGGTAAATGTTTTGGGAGAATCAAGTGATCTAGACGGAAGACGACAGATATGGACAATGGTTCTTGCTACATTCAGCAGACGTCCATTGATGGGTTATGGAATGGGATCAGATATTATTTTTAATGTTTGGCAAAGTAATAATGCAAGTACTCATAATTATTTTCTTTCAATATTGATATATGGTGGAATAGTTGCGATAATTGTTTATTTATTGTTGATTCTTCTTTTTTATAAAAAGAATAAACCCTATTCAGATAGACGTATAAGTCAGTTTTTGATGCTCACATTAGTTATTATGAATTTGGAAGGTATCGCTGAAAACTATGGTTTTAATGAAATGACAGTTTGCTTCTGGGTATTGATAGCAAATATTAGGTGTTTATATGAATGGAAAAGTATGATGAGTGGAGGAAATAATGAAACTATTGGTAGTCATGTACGGTATTAATGGTGGTGGAGCTGAGAAAAGCCTTGTTTCATTTTTAACAACGTTGGAGATGAAATATGGGAATGATATAGATGTTGATCTATTATTATTTAGACCTGAAGGGTTGTTTCTTAATCAAATTCCAAAGAATTGTAATCGTCTAACAAAGCCTAAAGAGGTGTTTATGATGTCGTATTCACCTTCTGAGAAAATGTTTTGGTCTAATATAAGCTTAAAGGGAATTGCGGGAAAGACTGCGCATTATATACGTCGTATAAAGAAGAGTGATGGTCAATTGAGTGATATTCAAGCTATGTGGAATCATTGGAAGCCTTATATTCCATCAGTGAAAAAGCATTACGATGTGGCAATATCGTATATGCACGGTGTAACTAATTATTTTGTAATTGACAAATGCGATGCAGATAAGAAGTATCTTTACATTCATCATGATTATGAAAAAATGAATGAGAATGTACAGTATGACTATTCTTATTTCAAGAAAGCAGATGCTATAATAACTGTTTCATCTCGATGTGTTCAAAGTGTGGTTAATGTACATCCAAAACTAAAAGGTAAAGTTGTTTGTATTGAAAATATACATTCAGAGGCTTTGATAAAAAAAATGGCTATGAGTGGTATCGCACATGAATTTGATAATAAAGAAAATTATATAAAGATTGTTTCAATTGGACGAATCACTAATGTAAAGAGGTTTGATCGAGCAGTTGAAGCTGCAAAAATTTTAAAGGATAGCGGAATTAAATTTATCTGGCTTTTACTTGGCTGTGGTGATCTTGAAAATAAAATTAAAGAGCTAATTAAGAAATTAGGTCTTGAAAGAGAGTTTGTTTTAGTTGGAGTTAAGGCCAATCCTTATCCGTATATAAATAATGCAGATATTTTTGTCCAAACTTCAGATAATGAAGGAAAGTCAATGGTAATTGATGAAGCCAAAATACTAAAAAAACCGATTGTTGTAACAAACTATAAGACAGTTCGCGATGTGATTAAAGATGGTGAAAACGGTATAGTAGCTGATTTTACGCCAGAGTCTGTTGCAGAAAAGATTATGATGATAATTAATGATAAAAGCTTGAAAGACAAAATAATTAGTAATCTTGAATGCGAAATTATTGGAAATGAAAATGAAATAGAAAAATATATTAGTCTTTGGAGAAAATGATGAAAACTTTTTTGATAACGGTTGACACTGAAGGAGATAATCTTTGGCAATGGAAGCCAGGAGAAAAAATCACAACAGAAAACTCATTATTCATTCCGAGATTTCAAGAGTTGTGTGAAAAGTATGGATTGATTCCTACGTATTTAACAAATTATGAAATGGCATGTGATGATAGATGGGTTGAATATGCAAGAAAAAAAGAAAAAGATGGAAAGTGTGAGATTGGTATGCACATTCATGCATGGAATTCTCCTCCAGATTATAAATTGAACATGTTATATCCGGGGAATCCATATATAACGGAATATCCAGACGAAATAATAGATCAGAAAGTTAAGTCCCTCAAGGATTTTCTTGAGAATCGTTTTGAAACACAGATACTTTCTAATAGATCAGGAAGGTGGGCAACGGATGATCGTTACTTTAAGGTTTTGACTAAATATGGAATACAGATTGATTGTTCGGTAGCACCACAAATGGATTTATCCAAAATTCCGGGAAGATCAAAAAACTGTGGAAATAATTATATTCAATATTCTTGCAAACCTTATCGAATTAATGAGCAGTTAATAGAAATTCCAATGACTTCCAGGATAGTTCACAAGACATCAGTAGGATCTCTGAAGCATCGAGTCAAAGTATTTGTTTTCGGTGAAGGTCAATGGCTTAGACCGATTTATAAATCGGTGCAAGAACTTATTACATTGACAGAACAAGTGGAAAGAGAACAAAGTGATTACTTGGAATTTATGATTCATTCATCAGAATTTATGCTTGGTGGAAGTCCATATTATAAAAACGCTGAAGAAATTGAGATGCTTTTTGAGGTAATGGACAAGTATTTTGCGTATATAACAAAAAAAGGATATATAGGATCAAGTTTGGCAGAGTATGGGAGAAAAATAAATGAGTGTATTTGACAAAATCAAGCATTATAAGGCATTAAAAAATGGATTAAAAGAGGGAAACAATGTAACTATAATGGGGGGGTAAATTTTGGATCGGAACCGTATTTGATTGAACTTGCAGACAATGTCAGGCTGTCGTTTAATGTCACTTTTGTAACACACGATGGCGGAACATGGGCGTTTCGCGATAATAAGCGTTACGCAGATGTAATCAGATATGGAAAAATATATGTTGGAGAGCATACGTTTATTGGTACGGGTGTAATCATTATGCCTGGAGTTACAATAGGAAAAAGGTGCGTTATTGGAGCTGGAGCTGTTATTACTAGAGATATACCAGCTAATAGCGTTGCAGTTGGCGTACCTGCAAAAGTCATTTCGACAACAGAACAGTATGCAGAGAAGTGTTTGAAAGAACAGAGAACATATAACAAAGAAGAGTATTTGCGTGACAAAAGAAAATATTTACTTGAATGGTTGAAATGAATGTGGTGAGAAAATGAAAAATAAAATAGGATTAATAACTTTTCATAGAAGTACAAATTTTGGCTCATGCTTACAGGCGTTTGCATTATATAAAAAAATTGAAATGATGGGATATCAATGTGAAATTATAGATTATAGATGCCCTGCGATTGAAGCAAGAGAGAATTTGACAGTACCTCAAATTTCTTTATTTAAACCGAAATCTGTTTATCATAGGTTATTTTTATGGCCTACGTTAAAAAGAAAAGCCAATAATTTGGAAATTTATTTAGCAAATCATGCTAAGATTAGTGAGGAATATACACCTGATACAATAACTTTTGCAAATGAAAATTATGGAAAATTTTTAGTGGGCAGTGATATTGTTTGGGGAAGAGATATAACAAATAATGACTATGTATATTTCTTAGACTTTGTATCAAATGATCACAAAAAATATGCATTTTCAGCATCTGCTGGAGATTATTCGATTCGAGGTGATGAAGAAAAAGTCGGAGAACTGCTAAAGTCTTTTTCGAGAATAGCAGTACGAGAGAAAGAGACGATTCAATGGGTAAAAAATCTTTCAAGCAAAGAGGCGGAGTGGGTGTGCGATCCGACTATGTTGCTTACCGCAGAAGAGTGGAAGGAACTTATTCCACCTACTAAAATTTTAGATAATTATGTTTTAGTGTATTTTGATTCTCCAGATCATAAATGTTTGAAAGATGCGATAAAATATGGAAAAGAACATAATAAAAAAGTTTTTTATATTGATTATTATAGAAAACAAATGTCGGGAGTGATTCAAAAAAAGCCAACAACTTTGAATGATTTTCTCGGATTAATAAAAAGTGCAGATCGCATTTTTACAGCGTCCTATCATGGAATTTTGTTTTCAATCTATTTTGAAAAGCAATTTGTTTTTTACACTAGAGCGCATAAATCTAGAGTTTTGTCACTTGCTGAAAAACTAGATTTTTTAGAGCAATGTGGAGATAGTAATAATACAGTTTATGATTTAGATTATAAAAGAATTACAGATAAAGTTGCTGATTTTCGAAATCAGTCTATAAAAAGTCTTATGGAGATATTAAATGATGAAGCATGATACTGCAATGGGTGTATGTGATGCTGATAAATGTTCAGCATGCGGTGTATGCATAAATATATGTCCGAAAGGTTGTATTTCATATTTAAAAAAAGAAACAGGAACAAAAGTAGCTGTAATAAATAAAAATAGCTGTGTTAATTGCCATCTGTGTAAAAAAGTTTGCCCTCAATTGGATACAGTAGAAGGATTAGAATCTTTTGTTTGTTATGCAGCTTGGTCATTTGATGATACAATACGTACTAATAGTGCATCAGGTGGAATTGCGACTGAGTTATATCGTTTTTTTTCTGATAAAGGATATAAGTTAGCAGGGGTATCAATGACACCAATGCATACAGCTGAGTTTTCACTTTCAGACAGCTTTGAGTCAATGCCGGCATATAGAAATTCAAAATATGTTTATAGCGATGCTGGGAATATTTATTATGAAGTCGGAAAAAATCTCGTAAACCAAAGAGGGGTTCTTTTTATTGGATTACCGTGTCAAGTTGCAGCACTTAAAAAGTACTTATTTGTTAAGAAAATATCGTTGGAGTTACTTTTTACAGTAGACATTGTCTGTCATGGTACAACACCAGAACAATTTTTGGGGGAACATATTGAACATATTGAAAAAAAGAAAAAGAAGAAGGCAATTCATGTTGAATTTAGGGATCCGGAGGAAAAAACTTCAAGTTTCACATTTTCGTTAAAGGATGCAGAACACACATTTTATAAAAGAAGAGTTAAAGCAAATGACGTATATCAGATTGGATATCATGCGGGAATAACATACAGGGACAATTGCTATTCGTGTCAATTTGCGACAAGAAAACGACAAGGTGATATTACACTGGCAGACTTTTCGTATGTTGGATCTTATGAATTCTGTAGCTATTCTAATGAAAATGTATCGTGTGTGTTGATAAATAGTAAAAAAGGAGAAAGCCTTTTTTCAGAGTTGTGTTCTACTGATCGTATTTTCTATGAAAAGCGACCAATAGAAGAAGAGGTAACAACAGAAAAGCAGCTAAATTATCCTACGCGTGTTCCAAGGGAAAGAGAAAAGTTTCTTAAAGAGATAAAGAGCAATAACGGCTTTGAAAAAGCAATGAAATACGCCGCAAGAAGGATAATGATAGTTAATACGGTTAAAAATATAACTCATATTGAAAAAATTAAGCAAATAATGTCCGAAAAATTACCGCCAAATGTAAAAAATGGCATAAAAAAAGTGTTAAAAAGGTGAAAAAATGGAAATCAACAAAAAAAGTACAAGTAAAGCATTGTTTAAAAATACGGGTATTATAGCAATTGGACAAATCAGTACAAAGATAGTTAACTTTTTCTTATTACCTTTGTATACGGCACTTTTGACAACGGAAGAATACGGATTGGTAGATCTTTTGATCACTTATGCGGGATTAATAGCTGTTATAGTGGGACTTCAAGTCTTTCAAGCGGTATTTAGATTTCTCGTTACAATCAGGGAAAATAAAAAAGAATGTGCAACAGCTATATCAAGTATTGTTTTATTCACATCGTTGATATTGATCGTATATACGGTTATATTTGTGCCAATCAGTAAATTTATAACAATAAAATATTCTTGGTTTTTATTGGTTTATGTAGTTAGCAATATTCTTTTGCAAACTTTTTCAAGTATAGTAAGAGGACTGGGAGATAATACTCAATATGCATTTGCGAATTTTTTTTCGTCTGCAATTATTGTTGTGTTGAATGTTTTCTTTATTGCGATACTTCGTCTTAATATTGGTTGGATGCTCCTTTCTTATTGTATTGGTCCTGTTTTGGGAGCAGTATATTTGATTTTAAAATGTAAATTATGGCAGTATATTTCATTTTCATTGTATGATTGGAAATTTGTGAAAAAGGTGTTATGTTATGCGATTCCGTTGATTCCAAATGAATTGTCATGGTCAGTGATTCATTCATCGGATCGTTGGGTAATATCGATGGTTTTATCTTACTCAGCAAATGGCTTAATTGCAGTTGCATCTAAATTTTCAACAATTTATACTACATTTTTTTCGGTATTTAATACCTCTTGGACGGAACAGGTTATTCTACATTATAAGGATAAAGGTGGTGCAGAATATATAAATGAAATGTTCGAAAAAATGATTTGTTTTTTTGGATGTATTGCAATAGGTATAATCTCTTGCATGCCATTTGTTTTTAACTTATTTGTAAATCAACAGTTTTCTGATTCATATGGATTAATTCCAGTGTATATGATAGCTGTATTCTTCAATGCAGTTATTGGTTTGTTAAGTGCTATTTATTTAGTTAATAATGAAACTGCACAAGTGGCCATATCGACTATGGTTGCTGCAGCTATTAATTTAATTGTTGATATACTTTTAATTAAGGTTGTTGGAATTTATGCGGCACCGATTTCATCAATTTGTGGATATATGGTTATCAGTTTCTGGAGATTAATAGATATCAATAAACGGCATTGTAAAATTTATATGTCCGTTAATAAGGTGACTCTTTTGGTTATATGCTTACTTACTGCGATGGTTGGATATTACTCTAAGACTTTTTTTATTGAGTGCATTACTTTTGGTGTTGTCGTAATTATATCTTTGAAACTTAACTGGAATTTTTTGCTTGAGTTGTTCAAAACTCTTTTAAATACAAGAAAATAGAGGGGCAAAATGATAGATACCAAAGAAAAAATGAAACATTGTCTAAAAATTGAAAAAGATATTTATTATCCGGGGGGGGGCATTTGCCTTCCGTTTGGAATAAGAGAAAAAGACATTTTATATAGATATGTTTTTTATTTACGTCATGTTGAACTGTATCATAATACGGGGAAAAAATTACGAAAACTATTTTGGGGAATTTTTTTGAAACGAATTGAAATGAAATATGCTCTCCATATAGGGATCAATGTTTGTGATGAGGGATTAAGTATAGCACATGTGGGACCCATCGTTATTAACAGTGATTGTAGGATTGGAAAAAATCTTAGAATTCATGTTGGAGTTAATATTGGAGCTAATGGTGGAAATCCACCTAAGTTAGGCAATGATATTTATATCGGACCTGGTGCTAAAATATTTGGAGATATTTATATAGCTGATGGATGTAAAATTGGAGCCAATGCGGTAGTAAATAAAACTTGTATTGAAAAGGATAAACATCTGGTAGGGGTTCCAGCACATATCGTTTGAAATATAAGATAGATTGGATAAAATCATGCTGAGATATACATGGAAAATATCTATAATGTGGTTGTTTAAAATTTTATTTTAGATGGAGATTTGATAGGGTGCGAGAAATTTTACAAACAATAATTTCAAATATATTAACAGCATTATATCAACCTTTCTGGTATGCAGTGCTGGCATCTGTTCTTTTATGTTTTTTGTATCTTTATGCATATTATCCTGTAAATACAGGTAAGGGATTGAAAGTAGCTATTAAAACATGGATGAAAGAATTCAGAAAGTCTGTTTTCTTTCGAAAGTTATTTGTTCTGTCCTTCTTTACAGTAATGATTCTTTTTCAAACACTTTTTAACCGAAATATGTGGACCAATCCATTGTCGAATATAATGGGAGGTTGGTGGATTTGGGAGACAGTAAATGGAGAGAAGAAATTAACAACGGAATGTTTTGAAAATTTAGTTTTAATGCTTCCGTTTGTATTTCTATTGTTCTGGACATTTGAAGAGAAGTTAGGAAAAATAAGTATGAAGAGGATTGTTGGGAAAGGTCTCAAAATTGCATTTATCTTTTCATTTACTATCGAAATGTTACAGCTATTTTTAAGACTTGGAACATGGCAGATATCAGATTTATGCTATAATACAGTAGGTGGTGGCCTTGGCGGAGCACTATTTTATGGTTATTATCGTTTGAAAAAAGAGAAAAGAGGAGAGTAGTGGAAAAGAAATTTATATTTAAAGATAATGCATTTGATTTAATACGATATTGGGCAGCAATAACAGTTATGCTGGGACATTTTGTTTGGAAAACAGCGCCATATGTAAAAGACAATATGTTATTGAATATTATAAGTAAGGTATCAATGTTCTTTCCGGGTGTTGTCATCTTGTTTTCAATGAGTGGTTTCTTGGTTTCAGCATCCATTGAAAGATCAAAGAATAAAAAAGAGTTTTTTGCAAAACGTGTACTTCGTATGTATCCAGAGTTGTGGGTATGCACTATTGTTAATTTCTTGATTGTATGTTTTTTGGCATATAAACTCTTGGATAAAAGTATTTTTATTTGGCTTCTAACACAGATATTTGGAATTGCATATACACCTTCTTGTTTGAAAGATTTTGCAACTGGTTCTGTGAATGGTGCATTGTGGACAATATTTACAGAATTGCAGTTATATATAATTTTAGGTATTGTATATAATTGGATTAAGAAGTTTGATAAAAAAAAATGGATAGTATTATTGGGATTTCTGGCGGTATGTAATGTATTGGCAGACTTTGTCTCAAGTAGTTCAGATGGTGCAATAGCAAAGATTATAGAAAGATTTTTCCTTACATATGCACTGTGGTTTTTCATTGGAGCGTTTTGTTATGTTAAAAGAGAGCGAATGATCTCATTGTTAAAAAAAATGGTAGTTCCGCTATTATTTTTATACGTGATTTGTAAGTTCCTTCCAATTGATATTCCAGGTTACTATTCGAATATTGCTGTAGGTATTCTTTTGCCTTTAATTGTAATGGGGGGGGGGTACAGCTTACCACCGATTCGTATATCTTGCGATTTAACTTATGAGATCTTTCTTTACCATTGGATTGTGCTTAACATTATTATTCATTTTGACTTGATTAATAAATTATCATGGGGAGTATGTCTGCTCGCATTCATAGGGACTACTTTTATATTCGCGTGGTTTTCATGGCGTATTGTGGGAAGAGGGAGGCATAGAAGTACTGGCGAAATACTGGGCAATGCCATTTATGTGAACTCTGCAAAAAAGTTACACTAAATCCGCTACACCGCATAAATACTAGATTTTCATGGATGGTTTTAGTGTAACTTTTATGAAAAGTTCAGAATTTAGCTAGATGTTCGATTTGTAATTGTGCTTTTTCAAAAGTAACAAAAAGCTATTTATGGAGCAAAACTGCGGTAATTGTCAACAAAAGTTGATTTTTTCATTCAGGTTGACCTAACTTGCTCTGTACCTGACGTAATTATCAATGGCGGTTCGCTGATACAAGCATCCATTGGCAATTACATCAGACTCAGAGTGTGAAATAATCAATCAGAATAAATGCTTACGCATAAGACTTCTGCATTAGAGACCTAGCGACGACAAACGATTTGCTTCTGTTTCTGAACTTAAATATACCGTGAAATACCGGATGCCAGACCCCTGGTACTAAACAGTAAACGCAATTGAATAAAATGTAACTAAACAGTCGAATGCTGTCGAATTAGTGTCTGTATTCGGCAAAATAAAACCGCATGCAAGTTCGCACGGTGGTTGCCCTGATAATCACACACCTTTTTGTGGTGAGCAGCAGGCAACGATCCATTTAAAACGGCTGAGATGTGAAAAACGAAACTTATAGTAAAAGAATATTGTCAGAAAAAGGTATTAAAAAACTATGAATACAACATTACTTATCATGGCGGCCGGAATCGGCAGCCGTTTTGGAACAGGAATCAAACAGTTGGAGCTGGTAGATGCTTCAAATCACATTATTATGGATTACTCAATTCATGATGCAATTGAGGCAGGATTTAACCATGTGGTATTTATCATCCGCAAGGATATTGAGAAGGAGTTCAAAGAGGTGATTGGTGATCGTATTGCCGCTATTTGCTCTGCTCGTAATGTAACTGTAGACTACGCTTTCCAGGATATTAAGGCTATTCCGGGAACTCTGCCGGAAGGTCGTACAAAGCCGTGGGGAACTGGTCAGGCAGTGCTTGCAGCGAAGAAAGTTATCAAGACTCCTTTTATTGTGATCAATGCAGATGATTACTATGGTAAGGAAGGATTTAAGACTGTCCATGAGTATCTGATGAATGGCGGCAAGTCCTGTATGGCTGGCTTTGTGCTGAAGAACACGCTGTCTGATAACGGTGGTGTGACCCGCGGTATCTGCAAGATGGACGAGAATGGGAATTTGAGCGAAGTTGTAGAGACCAAGAACATTGCAAAGACTGCAACTGGAGCAGAGGCAGATGGTGTGGCTGTTGATGTAAATTCTTTGGTTTCCATGAATATGTGGGGTTTGACTCCAGAGTTCTTGGATGTTCTGGATCGTGGCTTCCAAGAGTTTTTCGAGAAGGAAGTACCTGAAAATCCGCTGAAAGCAGAGTATCTGATTCCTATCTTCATCGGTGATCTGCTGGAGCAGGGAAAAATGTCCGTGAAAGTCTTGAAGACGAATGACACATGGTATGGTATGACCTATCATGAGGATGTTGCAGCAGTAAAGGATAGCTTCAAGAAGATGCTGGGGGACGGCGTGTACAAAGCCGATTTATTTGCAGATCTGTAATATAAGGCATAAAGAATTAAAGACCGTGTGGTTATCCCACACGGTAGCTGCTCGAAAATGCACACCGCTACGAGGTGAGCAGCAGGCGACGTTTAATGAACGGCAAAGAGGCAAAATACCATATACTTCAATAAGTGGAATGCAAGGAGGCGAGAATATGAAGCCAGAATCTATTTCAGAAAAAATGATGTTTAATACCGTTCGATTAGAAACGGAATCAGGAATGGGAACAGGTTTCTTTTATAACTTTCAGGTTGGTGACGCTACTTATCCTACAATTATCACAAACAAGCATGTTGTTAACGATAGACAAGATGAAAAAGTTAGGTTTCTTTTGCATTTAAAAGAAGAAAACGGTGAATCGAATAGCAGTGTTGGAATTCAAATGAATGCACATTGGTTTTTCCATTCAACAAAAGATTTATGCTTTACATTTGTGAATCCAGTATTTGAGAGCGTTAAAAATAGATACGGAAAGGATGTGTTTTACGTCGCAAATGATGCTAGTATAATTGCAACAAAAGAAAAACTTAAGGACTTGTCTGCGTTAGAAGAGCTTGTTATGGTTGGATACCCGATTGGGTTGTCCGATACAAGAAATAATTATCCGATTTTTAGAAAAGGGTACACATCGGCTCATCCAGCAGTTGATTTTAATGATGATGGAATTGGCCTCGTAGATATGGCATGTTTTCCGGGATCATCTGGTTCCCCTATTTATATTTTAAATGAAGGCGGCTATAGGGATAAGCACGGAAATGCTTATTTTGGACCTTCCAGGGTTATTCTGTTGGGAATATTGTTTGCAGGTCCTCAATATGATGCGCGTGGAGATATTGTGGTTAAGACAATACCGACATCAAAGCAAGTTGTTGAATTGAATACAAGCATAACAACCAATTTGGGATATTATATCAAGGCAGAAGAGCTAGATGAATTTCAAAAATTCATAGAACAAGGCGTTAAAAGCGGGAACATAAAATAATATGATTGCTTGCGATAATGCACCAATGTATGGAAGCAATAAACAATGGCATTAAGGACAGTTGATTGAATGCGAAGTAATATAACATGAGGAGAATACATATGAGTTCAGAAAAAGATGTACTTAAAAATCCTGGCAATAACGAAAAGCCGAGGACACTTGATTTTTCTTTACAGTCAAGTGCAACGAAGCCGTATGATATGAGTCGTATTATGGGACAGCCGGTTGAATCTAAGAATGAAACTACAGCAACGCAGTCGGCATTACAGCAGCCTACATCACAGGAAGGTAAATAAATTTGGAAACTATTTCACAGATTCTTGAAAATATACCGGTGTTATTGCAATATTATTTGCCGGGACTTTGGACTATAACTGTGTTTAAGTATTTCTGCTCAAAAGAGATACAAACAGAGTCACAAACTATTTTGGCGTGTGTTGTAAGCTATGTCCTTTTATCAATTTCGGATTTATTATCTAATATTCCTTTTCTTGGAGTTATAAAAAACTCAGTATTGGGAAGATCAGGGATTTCTATAATACTTGGAACCTTATTGGCACTTCTTGTTTCGAGTATTTTTTGTGCTAAATGGTTTTCAAAAGTAATGGTTACGCTATTTCATAAAACCCCTAATGATAATATTTGGAGAGATGTACTGGATTTAACTCATGGGTCAAATTTGAAATTATATATTCGAGATGCTAATTATTATATAATAGGACATCACCGCAATATTGAAGAAAAAGGCGATGATTCATGGATTGTTTTGACCGAATTTATTAAGCACAGTAAAGATGACAATCGAGTAATCGAAACTCATGATGGAAAAGAAAAAGACATGATTGCCATCAGATTGTCAGATGTGGAGTATGCAGAGATTTTCAATTGATGTGGTTAAGTAACAGGAAAGGAGGAGCTTATGGAACAAGAACTATTCAATCCACAATCTTCTTCCGTAAGTTCCTCCCGAATCATTTATACTCCATCAACCTTTGCCAGAACATCCTTGCTCCATTTGCAGGAGGTCGGCTCTTTACAGGCTGTTCACCCACATGTATCCCAGAGAGAGGATTTGGTGTCGTTTCTTTGCTTTATTGTTCTGTCTGGCGAGGGAGTGCTTTCCTATGAGGGACAGACTTATCAGTTAGATCAGGGAGACTGCGTGTTTATCGACTGCCGAAAAGCGTACAGTCATTCGACATCTGACAATCTCTAGTCGCTTCAGTGGTGCCACTTCTATGCACCGTCTCTTCCAGCTGTGTATGAGAAATACAAGGAGTGGTGACGGCACGAACTCTCGGGGTCAGACACCATGAAATACCGATACAATTTAAAAGAAGCAACAAAAAAAGAATGCGAAACAGGTTCTGTTATCTGGTATGGTGAATGTAGCTATATTAAAGCAGTCAAATGGGATGTATTTATTAATAATTATAGCGTACGTATAGAAAAAGCTTGTGAAAAACAGGATAACATTGATAATTACGAAATATGTAAAGAAGTATGATGAGTGCTTATTGCCAAATGTAATATAGAAGCACTTTACCTGTAAAAAGACGTCGAAATAAATCAATAAGATTTATTCCGGCGTTCTTTTATTGAAAAAATCTATACCCAAGGAGGACTCCCAAATGACAAATCTAAATTCCCTTTTCCTGTCCCAGGCCTACAAGGACTGCTGGGACGATTATAACAGATCTTTAAAACTCCGTAGCTTCCCACGTTGGGACTATGTGATCCTGACTGCTTCCAATGAGCAGCAGGCAGAAGGCTTCCGCAAACAGATTGCGGACAGGAAGAATTTCCTGCCGAGAGGCACGAAGTTTATTGCCATCCCGGACCGTGATGGTAGGCGTGTCGGCTCCGGCGGGGCTACGCTGGAGGTTTTGAGATATCTTCATGAACAGGAAGGATCTTTTGACAGCCTTCGTGTGCTGGTGATTCATTCAGGCGGGGACAGTAAGCGTGTTCCTCAGTATTCTGCGCTGGGTAAGCTTTTTTCGCCAGTGCCTCATGAATTACCCAATGGACGTAGTTCCACTTTATTTGATGAATTCATGATATGCATGAGTTCTGTTCCTTCGCGGATCCGTGAAGGGATGGTGCTGCTGTCGGGAGATGTACTTCTTCTATTTAATCCTCTTCAGATTGACTACAACAATGTGGGTGCAGCTGCCATATCCTTTAAGGAAAACGTAGAGACTGGCAAGAATCATGGTGTTTATCTGAATGGACCGGACGGAAACGTGAAGTGTTGTCTGCAGAAGAAATCTGTGGAGGTTCTGCAGAAGGCAGGAGCAGTTAATGAATCTGGCTGTGTGGACATTGATACCGGGGCGCTGATCTTTAGTACTGACATTATGAAATCTTTATATTCACTGATTGAAACAGACGCGGACTATGACAGAAATGTCAATGAGAGAACGCGTCTTTCTCTTTACGCTGATTTTCTTTATCCTCTGGCTTCGGATTCTACGCTGGAGGATTTTTACAGGGAGAAGCCAGAGGGTGAATTCTGTCCGGAGCTGACGGCTGCCAGAACCCGTGTGTGGGAGGTGTTGCGTCCTTACAGGATGAAGCTTCTGCGTCTGGCACCTGCGAAGTTTATTCATTTTGGAACGACCAGGGAGATACTGGAGCTGATGAACGGAGGTGTGGATGAGTACCATTATCTGGGATGGAGCCGGAAAGTGGGCAGCAGTATCCGTAGTGATGTGTCCGGCTATAACAGTGTACTGAGCAGCAAGGCATTTGTTGGGAAGGACTGTTATCTGGAGGTTTCCTATGTGCATGGAAATTCCAGGATTGGCAGCCACAGTGTGCTCTCTTACATAGATGTGCAGGATCAGGTTATTCCTGATAATGTTGTTCTCCATGGGCTGAAGCAGAGAAACGGCAAATTTATTGTTCGTATTTTTGGTGTAAATGATAATCCTAAGGAGAACCGGCTGTTTGGCAGGGATCTGGATGAACTGGAAGATACACTTGGAGTGAGATTCTGGGAGGAGAACGGACAGGCACATACCTTGTGGTCTGCTGCGCTGTATCAGGAGGCAGATACGATCTGGGAGGCAACAGATGCGGCACTGGAACTTTATGAGATTGTCACAGGAGGGAAAGATTTTGACAGATCTTTATGGACTGCAGCCTCCCGCAAGTCTCTCTGCGCTGGATTTAATGAGGCGGATCCGGATGCTATCATAGCGTGGAATAAGCGGATGGCAGATCTGGTAACTATGGACGGGATTGCAAAGGCAATCAGGGATCAGGTTCCTGCAGGGAGTATAAGAAAGCTGCAGTCTTTGACAAAGATTCAGAAGGAATGGCTGAGAAAGCGTCTGAGAAAAGCAGATTTCGGTGAAAAAATGCGTCTGCATTATTATCTGGGAGTGATCCTTGAGGATGAGAATGAGGTGCAGGAATGTTTCCGCATTATTCAGTCAGAGGTTCTGGAAGCGACGATCAAAAGCCTTGCTTATAATGAACAGGCAAGGATTGTCACAGATCATCATACAGTCAGACTGCCGCTCCGTGTGAACTGGGGAGGTGGCTGGAGTGATACGCCGCCCTATTGTAATGAAAAGGGCGGGACTGTATTAAATGCCGCTATTCTTTTGAACGGGGAGAAGCCGGTAGAGGTGACATTGGAGAGGATTCCTGAGCAGAAGGTGGTTTTTGACAGCCGGGATATGGATGTTCATGGAGAGTTTGACACGATTGAGCCTTTGCAGGCTACAGGTGACCCTTATGATCCTTTTGCCCTGCAGAAGGCTTGTCTTCTTGCCTGTGGGATCATTCCCAGGGAGGGACATACTCTGGGTGAAATACTGGAACGTCTTGGCAGTGGTTTTGTTATGCATTCTGAGGTAACAAATGTTCCCAAAGGTTCCGGTCTTGGCACCTCATCTATTCTTTCGGCAGCCTGTGTGAAGGCAGTGTTTGAATTTATGGGAATCGCATATACAGAAGAAGATTTATATGCCCATGTACTGGCAATGGAGCAGATCATGTCTACAGGAGGCGGATGGCAGGATCAGGTCGGAGGTATTACATCTGGTCTTAAATATATAACCTCCATGCCTGGGCTTCAACAGCAGCTTCAGGTAGCACACATAGAGCTTTCACCGCAGACAAAGAAGGAACTGGATGAGAGATTTGTCCTGATCTATACAGGGCAGAGGCGTCTGGCGAGAAATCTTCTCCGTGATGTGGTGGGACGCTATGTGGGCAATGAACCGGACAGTCTGTTTGCGTTGGAGGAGATCCAGAAAACAGCAGCACTGATGCGCTTTGAACTGGAGCGTGGAAACGTAGACGGTTTTGCAAAGCTTCTGGATTATCATTGGGAACTGAGTAAGAAAATAGATGCCGGAAGCAGTAACACTTTGATTGAGCAGATTTTCAGCAGTATTGAGGAGCTGGTGGACGGAAAGCTGGTATGTGGTGCCGGTGGCGGCGGTTTCCTTCAGGTGATACTGAAAAAGGGTGTGACAAGGCAGATGGTAGAAGAACGTCTGAAAGAAGTATTTATGGACAGCCTCGTTGGCGTAGCTGACTGTAGGCTTGTATGGGAATAGAAATTCCGAAGGAAAAGATCAGATGAAAGATTTATTTGTTAATACACAATTACCGGTTGTCACCTCTGACAGGATTTTATATACACCGTCAAATTTTGCCAGGACTTCTTTACTGTATCTGCAGGAGATTGGCTCTCTGCAGGTACATAAGCCTCACAGCACAGGGCGCAGTAACCTGTCCTCTTATTTGTTTTTTACAGTGACAGATGGCGAGGGTGAGCTCATCTGTGAAGGCAGAACTTATTCTCTTCGTACAGGAGACTGTGTGTTTATTGACTGCAGGAAACAGTATGCACACAGTAGTTCGGAGAAGCTGTGGAGTTTATCCTGGATACATTTCTATGGTCCGAATATGACAGCAATTTATGACAAGTATTTAGAGCGGGGTGGAAGAGCAGTCTTCCACCCCGTTTCTGTTTCCGGGTTTCTGGAAATCTGTCACAGGATTTATGAGCTGGCAGATTCCGATGATTACATTCGGGATATGAAGATCAACAGTGAGCTGAATTATCTGCTGACGCTTCTGATGAATGAGTCCTGGCACCCGGGAGAAAAACACAGGGATGCAGATCTGAAAAAACAGAATGTACTTCCTGTAAAGCAGTACCTGGATGAGCATTATCAGGAGAAAATAAGCCTGGATTTTCTGGCAGAGCATTTTTTTATCAGTAAATACTATCTGACCCGCGTGTTCAGGGAGCAGTTTGGTGTCAGTATCAGCAGCTATCTGATGAACAGGAGAGTCACGAAGGCAAAATATATGCTCCGCTTTTCCGACGAAAAGATAAAGACCATCGGCTATAAATGCGGTCTGGGGGAGCCTCATTATTTCAGCCGGGTTTTCAGACAGATGGAAGGCATGAGTCCTTTAGAGTACAGAGAGAAGTGGGAGAAGTGAGAAAAGAGAGCAAGATAATGTAAGAAAACAGGGAGAAAGGGCAATATCGTGAATTCAGGCTTTCCGGATTTTTTACTAAAATAAATGCAGTAACTGTGGAGGTATTGAACAGTTGCTATTGATCAAAACAGAAAGTAAATCAAAAGGAAAGTTGAGGTTAATATATGTCTAAGGTTGCATTGATTACCGGTATCACCGGTCAGGATGGTTCCTATCTGGCTGAATTTTTACTGGAGAAGGGTTACGAGGTTCACGGTATTGTACGTCGTGCTTCCATTTCAAATACTGCCCGTATCGATCATCTGGTCGAAAAAAATGTGATTAAACTTCATGACGGAGATCTGTCTGATTCTTCAGGGCTGATCCGTCTGGTGGGAGAGATCAGACCGGATGAAATTTACAATCTGGCTGCCCAGAGCCATGTGCAGGTATCCTTTGATGCGCCGGAATATTCCGGTGATGTGGATGCACTGGGTGTCCTGCGTGTGCTGGAAGCTGTCCGTGTCTGCGGTCTGACAAAGACCTGTAAGGTATATCAGGCATCTACCTCTGAACTGTATGGCAAGGTAGAAGAGGTTCCGCAGAAAGAAACCACACCGTTTCATCCATATTCCCCTTACGCTGTGGCAAAGCAGTATGGCTTCTGGATGGTGAAGGAATACCGTGATGCTTATGGAATGTTCGCTGTTAACGGCATTTTGTTCAATCATGAGTCTGAGCGTCGTGGTGAAAATTTCGTTACACGTAAGATCACACTGGCTGCAGGACGCATTGCAGAAGGTCTGCAGGATCATCTGGAACTGGGCAATATGGATTCCCTGCGTGACTGGGGCTATGCCAAAGATTATGTTGAGTGTATGTGGCTGATCATGCAGCAGGAGAAGCCGGAGGATTTTGTCATTGCGACAGGTGTACAGCACACTGTCCGCGACTTCACTGAGAAGGCGTTTGCAGCTAACGGTATGACCATCCGCTGGGAAGGTACCGGCATTGATGAGAAGGGTTACGATGCAGCTACCGGCAAGATGTTGGTATGCGTAAATCCCCAGTGGTTCCGGCCGACTGATGTGGACAATCTGTGGGGCGATCCGACTAAGGCGAAGACAGTTTTGGGATGGAATCCACAGAAGACGAGCTATGAAGAACTGGTGGAGATTATGGCAAAGAATGACCGTGAGCTTGCAAAGCGCGAGAAGGCCATGAAGGCTGTTATGTAAGAAAGAAGGCATACGATTATGATGGAAAAAAATGCAAAAATTTATGTTGCAGGTCATCGCGGAATGGTAGGCTCTGCCATTGTACGTGAGCTGCAGCGTCAGGGATATACGAATATTGTGACACGTACCCATAAGGAGCTGGATCTGACCCGTCAGGATGCAGTGGAGAAGTTTTTCGCTGCAGAAAAGCCGGAGTATGTGTTTCTGGCAGCTGCCAAAGTAGGCGGCATTGTGGCAAATCAGAATGCACTGGCTGATTTCATGTATGATAATATGATTTTGGAAATGAATGTGATTCACTCTGCATGGAAGAACGGATGCAGGAAGCTGGAATTCTTAGGTTCTTCCTGTATTTATCCGCGTATGGCACCCCAGCCGATGAAGGAAAGCTGCCTGCTGACTTCTGAACTGGAGAAAACCAATGAGGCATATGCACTGGCAAAGATTTCCGGGTTAAAGTACTGTGAGTTTCTGAACCGCCAGTATGGCACAGACTATATTTCCGTAATGCCGACAAATCTGTACGGTCCAAATGACAACTATCACCCTACACACAGTCATGTGCTTCCGGCGCTGATCCGCCGTTTCCATGAGGCGAAGGAGAGCGGTGCTGCAAGTGTAACCTGCTGGGGGGATGGTTCTCCGCTGCGTGAGTTTCTGTATGTGGATGATCTGGCAAATCTGTGTGTGTTCCTGATGAACAACTACTCAGGTAACGAGACTGTCAATGCCGGTACAGGTAAGGAACTGACTATTAAGGAGCTGACTGAGCTGGTTGCGAAGGTTGTAGGCTATAACGGTGAGATCAAATGGGATCCTGATAAGCCAAATGGTACACCGCGTAAGCTTCTGGATGTTTCCAAGGCAACGAACCTTGGCTGGACATATAAAACCGAGCTTGAGGATGGCATACGCCTTGCGTATGAGGACTTTCTGAATAATCCTATGCGCGCTGAACGCTGATCTTATTTTTACGAGGAGAAGATTATGAATATCATTTTGTTGTCCGGCGGTTCCGGCAAGCGTCTGTGGCCCCTTTCCAATGACATCCGTTCCAAACAGTTTATTAAGATTTTCAAAAAGGAGGACGGCACCTATGAGTCCATGGTGCAGCGTGTCTACCGCCAGATCAGGAAGGTGGACACAGATGCGACTGTGACCATTGCCACCGGTAAGACACAGGTTTCTGCGATCCATAACCAGCTGGGTGAGGATGTGGGCATCAGCGTAGAGCCGTGCCGTCGTGATACATTCCCGGCCATTGCGCTGGCAACAGCTTATCTGGTGGATGTGATGCACGTTGCCCCGTCTGAGTCTGTGGTAGTCTGCCCGGTTGACCCCTATGTGGAGGATGGTTACTTTGAAGCACTGAAGGAACTGTCAGAGCAGGCAGACAAGTGCGAGGCAAATCTGGTGCTGATGGGCATTGAACCGACTTATCCCAGTGAGAAATACGGTTATATCATCCCAGAGAGTACAGACCATGTAGCTGAGGTAAGGACCTTCAGGGAGAAACCGACAGCGGACGTGGCAGAACAGTATATTGCACAGGGAGCACTCTGGAATGGTGGTGTGTTTGCTTATAAACTGAGTTATGTGATGGATAAAGCTCATGAGATGATGGATTTTACAGACTATCAGGATTTGTTCGACAAGTACGATACCATGAAGAAGATCTCTTTCGACTATGCTGTGGCAGAGCATGAGTCGAAGATTCAGGTTGTCCGTTTTGCCGGTATGTGGAAAGACCTTGGCACATGGAATACGCTGACTGAGGCAATGGACGAAAGTATTATTGGTAAGGGAGAGTTGAACGACAAGTGCTCCGGAGTCCATATCATCAATGAAATGGATGTGCCGGTGCTGGCAATGGGTTTGCATGATGTAGTGATCTCCGCATCACCGGAAGGCATTCTGGTCTCGGATAAAGAGCAGAGTTCTTACATTAAGCCGTTTGTAGATAAGTTTGAACAGCAGATTATGTTTGCCGAAAAGTCCTGGGGAAGCTTTAAGGTGGTCGATGTGGAAACCACATCCCTGACGATTAAGGTAACCTTAAATCCCGGCCATAGTATGAACTACCACAGCCACAAGAACCGGGATGAGGTGTGGGTAGTCATATCCGGTGAAGGAAAGACCATCGTGGATGGTATGGAGCAGATGGTAAAGTCAGGTGACGTTATAACTATGTCCGCAGGCTGCCGTCATACTGTGATAGCTGATACGGAACTGAAGCTGATTGAGGTACAGCTGGGCGCAGATATCAACGTCCACGATAAGCAGAAGTTTGAGTTGGAGCAGTAAATAAGATAGAAAATACGACTGGTAAGAAAGACAGAAATGGTGATCAATGGACGTATGCATGGAAAAAAGAAATGAACCCCTTTTGCTCCGTCCCGCAGGTAAGGATTACCTGTGGGGTGGAAAAAGGCTGAACGATGAATATGGGAAGAATATTGAGTTGTCTCCGTTGGCAGAAACATGGGAATGTTCCACGCATCCGGATGGGGTAAGTACTGTGCGTTGTGGAACGTTTGACAAAATGGAGCTGACTGCGGTCATAAAAGCCCACCCGGAATATCTGGGAGAACGGCATAAGGGCGAAACAACGCTGCCAATCCTGGTGAAGCTGATCGATGCAAGAAAGGATCTGTCTGTGCAGGTGCATCCGGATGATGACTATGCAAAGATGAAGGAACATGGTCAGCTTGGAAAAACGGAGATGTGGTATGTGTTGGATGCAGCCAGGGATGCAAAACTGATCTACGGTTTGCGGCAGGACTGCACAAAGAAAGAAATGCAAAAGGCACTGGCAGAAGGTACGGTGATGAAATATCTGCAGAAGGTACCCATTCACAAGGATGACCTGTTTTTTATCCCTGCAGGCACGATCCATGCCATTGGGGCAGGTGCACTCGTGGCAGAAATCCAGGAAAGCTCAAACCTGACCTATCGGCTGTATGATTACGACCGCATAGGAAAGGATGGGAAGAAAAGGGAACTGCATATCAACAAGGCGTTGGATGTGGCAGATCTTCACGGCAGTGCAGAGCCGAGACAGCCACTGCGGGTTCTGAAGTACCGTCCGGGGATGGCATCGGAGCTGTTGATACGCTGCAAATATTTTGAAGTATACCGGATGCTTATCAATACAGAACGCCGACAGACGGTGCATTACCGTGCGGACAGGATGGCATTTCGGGTATTACTGTGCATGGATGGCTGTGGCACGATATCCTATGATGAGGGAACTGTTAATTTTTATAAGGGAGACTGTGTGTTTGTGCCGGCGGATTCAGAAGTTCTTACGATTCACGGACAGGCGCAGTTCCTTGATATCAGAGGATAAAATACAGAACTCCAGGGTATGGGGAAAGACAGGTAGGTAAGATGAAGATTAAGAAGGAATATGAAAGATGGCTGGCAAATGCAGTGGCAGATACTGATGTTGCTGCGGAACTGAAGGCAATGGACTATGTGGAAGTCGAGGATGCGTTTTATCGTGATCTGGCATTTGGAACAGGCGGTCTGCGCGGTGTGATCGGTGCAGGAACAAACCGTATGAACATTTACACAGTTGCAAAGGCTTCTCAGGGATTAGCAGACTATTTGAAGAAACACTTTAAAGAACCTTCTGTTGCAATCGGCTACGACAGCCGTATCAAGAGCGATGTGTTTGCAAAAGTCGCAGCAGGGGTGTTTGCAGCAAATGGTGTCAGTGTCAATATCTGGCCTGTCCTGATGCCGGTACCGACCGTATCTTTTGCGACTCGCTATCTGCATACTTCTGCAGGTGTCATGGTGACAGCTTCCCACAATCCCGGCAAATACAATGGTTACAAGGTCTATGGTGCTGACGGCTGTCAGATCACGACCGAAGCAGCGGCAGAGATTCTTGCTGAGATTGAAAAACTTGACATCTTTGCGGACGTTAAGACCAGCAACTTTGAAGCAGGCGTGGCAAACGGCAGCATCCGGTATATTCCGGACGAGGTTTACACTGCATTTGTAGAGCAGGTCAAGAGTCAGTCAGTCTTGTTTGGCGAGAACGTCAACAAGAATGTAGCCATCGTGTACAGCCCGCTGAATGGTACGGGGTTGAAGCCAGTGACCCGCACTCTGCAGGAGATGGGTTACACTAACATTACGGTGGTCAAGGAGCAGGAGCAGCCAGACGGACATTTTCCGACCTGTCCTTACCCGAATCCTGAGATCAAGGAAGCAATGGCACTGGGCATGGAGTATGCCAGGAAGTGCAACGCTGACTTGTTGTTGGCAACTGACCCGGATTGTGACCGTGTGGGTATTGCTATCAAGAATAAGGCTGGGGAGTATGAGCTGCTGACCGGTAACCAGACAGGTATGCTGTTGCTGGATTACATTTGCAGTCAACGCATCAAGCACGGTAAGATGCCTGCCGACCCGGTCATGATTAAGACCATCGTGACGATGGATATGGGCGAGCAGATTGCCGCCCATTACGGACTGCGTACCGTCAACGTGTTGACTGGTTTTAAGTTCATCGGCGAGCAAATCGGCAAGCTGGAACAGCTGGGGAAAGCAGACAGTTATGTGTTCGGCTTTGAAGAAAGCTATGGTTATCTGACCGGCTCTTACGTTCGCGACAAGGATGGCGTGGATGGTGCGTATATGATCTGTGAGATGTTCAGCTACTATGCCACCCAGGGCATCAGCCTGTTGGACAGGCTGGATGAACTGTATAAGACATATGGTTACTGCCTGAACACCCTGCACAGCTATGAGTTCGATGGCAGCGCCGGTTTTGCCAGGATGCAGAGCATCATGCAGACATTCCGCGGTGGCATCAGGGAGTTTGGCGGCAAGAAGGTTGTCAGGCTGTTGGATTATGTACAGGGACTGGATGGATTGCCTAAGTCTGATGTGTTGAAATTTCTGCTGGAAGACAACTGCTCTCTGGTGGTACGTCCTTCTGGTACCGAACCCAAGCTGAAAATTTATATTTCTGTCAGTGCTGAGAATAAAGAAATGGCAGAGGAAGTAGAAGATGAGATTGCTAAAACTGCAGAAAAGTGGATTTGTTGATTTTGAAAGGCTCCGTAAGGAGCCTTTCGGTGATAATTGGAGAAAAGTATACTGTTAATGTTTAAGAAGTAACGACAGTACACGAGGTCGTGCTTCTCTTTCGTATCGAAATCCAAGTGCGTGACGTATAATTTCCGGTAAATATAATTTTTCTCCATCGCGTGTCAGATAACCTGACTGAATCATAGATTTCTCTTCAGAAGCGGTAAGAGCATCTTCTTCCAAATTCATGGGAAGCGTCTTTTTTTCAGAGTTTTGTTCCTTTTTTAATTCTTCATTTAAATGGGCAAAAGAATCTAATGAGGAATTGACAGATTTTACAAATAATTGTTCCCAAAAACTCATCCAGTCAAGTTCTTTGGCTGCATTGGAATTCAAATCAATAGTATTATCAATGTAATCCGGTTTATAAATATAGGATCTAAGCAAAGAAAATTGTGTTGACTCTGCGCCAATATTGACGTATAATTGGCACAGGAGGAGTTGACATGGTTAAGATAAAAGAGTGGAGACAAGGACTGGGAATTACCCAAAAAGCTCTTGCTGATGCAGCAGGGCTGGATCTTCGCTGGGTTCAGAAATTGGAAGCCGGTGATATTGATATTCAAAACGTTACAGTAAAGAGATTTTCTCTTCTCATGAAAGGAATCAGCGAACTCTCCCAGCAGGTTTCGTGTCCATGTTCAATGAAATCAGATATAGAAACAGTGAATGAAATCCATGAAATGGTGGACAGACTTTTTAAGGAGGATTCAGCATGACTGGTGAAGCTACTCTTAGCAATGAGAAAAATTATACAGTATTTCGTTTTGGTAATCATGTGATTCGCTTTGCTGCACCGTATTCTTTGGAGCATTACACGGAAGTGAAAGAGTGGGATAACGGCTACTTGGTAGTGATGGCGAAGTATAAGCAGAATGCTGAACCGGAAGAAGAATACATTGATCTTGTACCGATTCTTCAAAATCTTTATTTTGATGCTGATAAATTTCTGGAACCAATAAAAGGAGTGAAGGTTGCAAATGGCTGATATTAAACAGGTTGCGGATGAGAGCCATTCTGACTTACCGTTTCGAAACCATTTTCTTTCAGGAGAGTTAACATCTCCTTAGGACTCATTGGCATCTTTTGTATTTCCTTTCCTTATCATACTTATATTGCAATACGTATTTATACGTATGTCAATTGCTTCGTATGTTTTTCGTATTGTATATTGTAGTCTGATGGGAAGGCAATATGTGGAGTGCTTTGTTTACGACGGGCTATCTGACACAGACAGGAAAGAAAAGCCAGTATGTCAGGAGAAGGATAGTATTAACCCTGCCGGTTTCAAACCGCCAGGGTATTTTTTTGCCCATTTTCAGAACAAAAACCTTGAAAAAGGACAAAAAACCTGTTAAAATAAGAACAATAAGTTCTGTAAATTAAAAATACGAATAAATCAATACAAACAGGGAATAATAATCATAGACATATTCCTTTATTTTTTACATCAGAAAAGCCCAAAATGTTCTTTTTGAATTCGTAGAGTATCACACTAAGGGAGTCAGTTTCTTCCGGATTCGATAATTTTCAACTACGGATAATTTTACATAATGTGACACATCTTGTCAATATTTATATTGCAATCTGCTAAATTCTATGCTGTTTTACCAAAGCATATTTATATTATCATTCGTTTTTATGAAATTTTTAATGAGGTTCATCCTTTAATTCGCCATATGGAGCTAAATGGCTTAGCTCATTCACCGTAAATAAAACCGTCACGCGGAAATTGAAAGGAGAACCATTAATTATGTCACGAAAAGGTGAAAACATTTACAAACGCAAAGATGGACGATGGGAAGGAAGATACATCAAAGCACGGTCAAAGACCGGAAAAGCTGTTTACGGATATGTATATGCCCCCACCTATAAGGAAGCAAAAAGAAAGCGCAGTCAAGCTATTATTAATATAGAAGCGAACCAGACTACTATCTGCAAAGTTCCCGAAACTACAATGCCAACATGTTTTATCAGAAAACTGGTAAATGACTGGATGAATTCCATACAGTCTCAAATCAAAAAGTCTTCTTATGTCAAATACTACAATATACTTCATACTTATATTCTTCCGGAATTTGATAATGTTCCATTAAGTGAACTCACTTCATCCCGAATTCAAAAGTTCTGTGATGACCTTCTTACCCATGGCAGTTCATCCGGAGAAGGACTTTCACCAAAGACAGTTCTGGATATTCTGTCTCTGATGAGAAGTCTGCTCAGATATGCCCAGATTCAGGGATATCAGCCGCCAAGTACCGGAAAGGAGATCATCATCCGCCAGACTGCGCCGGATACAGTCGTAATTCCGCGTTCCTCTCAGGACATTCTCTGCCGATATCTTTATGCCAACATGTCAGAACGCAATCTTGGGATTCTGCTGTGTCTTTTTACAGGAATGCGGGTTGGTGAAATCTGTGCGCTGAAATGGGAAGATTTTTCATTTCAGGAAAAATCTATCCATGTCCACAACACAATGCAGCGGCTGCAAATTCCAGATTCCACCACCGCACAGAAAACCCGTATTATGGTTACATCGCCCAAAAGCAAATGTTCTATCCGTACAATTCCAATTCCAGACAGTCTGATCCAGCTCATTCAAAAGGAATTTCCCAACCGTCAGGGATATGTTCTTGCCGCTGTAAATGAAAAATATATTGAACCCCGCACTATGCAGAAATATTTCCATTATGTACAGAAACAGTGTGGCCTGGTTCCTGTGAATTTTCATGCACTGAGACATACATTTGCCACACGCTGTATTGAACTTGGCTTTGATGTCAAGAGCCTGAGTGAAATTCTTGGACACGCTACTGTAAATATTACCCTGAACCGGTATGTGCATCCCTCCATGGAACTAAAGCAGCAAAACATGCAAAAGCTCTCCTGCCTGTTAACAGTCATATAATCTGGTCAAAAACCCCGAAACTCCTGATAACTACAGGAGTTTCGGGGTTTTTGACCACTTAGTGTGATACTCTGCGGCTTCAGTTAGGAAATGAGGTGACCTTCGCCATGTTATTTGTGTACGAATGTACGGGAAATATTATCGCAGAATTTAAGAAATTTTACGATACCCAATTATCAGAGGAACAAAAGAAAAGAATTTTTGTTCCCACATATGACTGCATGAAGAAATATCAGGGTTCCTGGCATATGGAACAGAAGCCGGCATTCAGAAATTGTTTTCTTATCGAATGCAGAGACAGAGATGATTTAGCAGATATGCTACACAGGCTGCAATGCGCTGATACTTTAGCAGAGAATATCACCGCAAATGCCATAGCCTTATTTCCTGAACAGGAAGTATTCTTACGGAATCTGATGATGCCGGAAACGAAGAAGATTTCTATGTCAACAGGATACATCAAAGATGGAAGAACCTATGTGACCAAAGGCCCTCTGCAGGGAAGGGAAAAAATGATCAGCAGGATAGACCGGCATAAAAGACTGGCAAAGCTGAGATTTGCAGCAGGGAATACGGACAGGGAATTATGTGCAGGGCTTGAGATTACTTCAAAAAGCTGAGCGTAGAAAATCAATAAATCTGCATCAAAGAAGGAAGAGAAAGCGAATGAAGGAGAACAATGCGATGAAGAACAAAGCAGAACCCGAAGTCAGAGTCTGTAGCAGAGACTGTGGCTTGTTTGTGTTGGGAAAATACAAAAGAGGCAACTATAAAGAATAAACAGCTAAGAAATTGAAAAGATGACATAAAAATAAAAAAAAAGGTTTTGGGAAATAACAAATGAGTGAAGGCAACAAAAAAACAAGCGAAAAATAGAATACTGGGAACTGGTGTCCCTGTTGTTGATGGTATATGACTTTATAGCAATTCTGGTATCTTACCTTGCTGCATTGTGGATCAGGTTTGACTGTAGATTCGATGGTAGTATTGAATGTAATATACAAAGTTCTGTGAAGGACTTCGTATTTTCTTATAAAAAGTCTTTGCTCATTGGTAAGTTAGAGGATTGTAGCAGTTAGTTGAAAACGAACGTAATGGGATCTGAAAAATGAGCAAAGGGGAAAGAAAGTATGTATAGAAAAGATTCTACAGGATGGATAAAACATATGGATTTTATCATCTTGGACTTAATCTGCTTGCAGGTAGCGTTCGTTTTGGCGTATGCGTTAAGCGGATATGGAGTTAATCCATACCAGCTAATTCTTTACAGAAATATGGCTGCCTTTATGGAAGTAGCAGATTTGGTAGTGCTGTTTGCAATGGGAACATTGAAAAATGTTTTGAAAAGAGGCTACTATAAAGATTTTGTTGTAACAGCACAGCATGGAGTAATTATTGGAGCATGTTTATTGCTTTATTTGTTTATGCTTCAGGAAGGACAACAATATTCCAGACTGGCATTGGTACTGAATATCGTTATCTATATTCTACTTATTTATCTGGTACGAGAGCTGTGGAAACATTTGCTTAGAAAGAAAATGGAAGACGGTGAAAATCGTTCCTTACTTCTTGTTGTTTCAGCAGATGTAGTGAGTTCAGTAGTAGAGAGCATGAAAGAGCATAATTATGCCCGGTATAAGATTGCTGGAATTGCTGTCATAGATAAGAAAATGACAGGAAAGTATATTGATGGTGTGAAAGTAGTTGCAAATATGGAAAATGCTGCTGAATATGTCTGCAAGGAATGGATTGATGAAGTTCTGATTGTGACATCCGATGTAGTTCCATATCCAAAAGAACTAATCGAGCAGTTTACGGAAACCGGAGTAACCGTTCATCTGAATCTTGCAAAGGTACAAAGCGTGCTGGGGAAAAAACAGTTTGTAGAAAAAGTTGGAGATTATACAGTACTGACTACCAGTATTAACTATGCATCTACAAGAGATCTGATGCTGAAACGATTGATGGATATTGCCGGAGGTTTGGTAGGATGCTTGATTACTGGAATCTTGTTTATATTTGTTGCTCCTGCAATTTACGTAGCATCACCGGGACCGATTTTCTTTGCACAGGAACGTGTAGGAAAGAATGGAAAGAGATTCAAAATGTATAAGTTCCGAAGCATGTATATGGATGCAGAAGAACGTAAGGCTGAATTGATGAAAGATAACAAACTGGGTGATGAAAGGATGTTCAAATTGGATTTTGACCCACGAATTATTGGAAATAAGATTCTTCCAGATGGAACACATAAGACTGGTATTGGAGATTTTATCAGAAGAACAAGCATTGACGAATTTCCGCAGTTTTTTAATGTGTTGAAAGGAGTCGGCGGTATAATAGAGCCAACCGAGAAAAAGCTTGATTTTACAGGGTTTTCGCTGGCTTAGCTAGGTTCCTTAGTATGATTCTTATGATTTGTCATTAAAGGAAACTAATCGTATTTTCAGCGGGAATATATATAATAAAGTGGTTTCCTGGATGCTTATTTGACCCAATCATAAATAAGTAAATGAGAATCATAAATAATAGGAGATAATGGCTGAGCCTGCGGATGTCCCTCAAAAGACGTTCACAGGTTATCTGTCGTTGGAGAAAAATATAAGAAATAAATGAGAAAAAAGAGATAAGAAAGTAGCCCTCGATTTTGTCGGGGGGGGATACAGTAAGGGAGATATGAAATGCTAGGAATATCAAAACGAAAGTGTACAATGGATACCCCAGTACATATTAATGGGAATGAAAAGAAAAAGAAAACTGAATATCGAAATTCTTATATCGCATATCTAAATATTCAAAATGTGATTCCCATGTGCTGCTTACTTGTGTTTGGGGCATGGCTATGGACGGAATCACATATCTCAACAAATCTTAACATATTCCGGATTAATGCGCTTCTTTGTGTAGCAATAATCCTATCTAGTTTTAAATCACTCAAATTTGAAGGCAATCTCTACAATTGTGGGGACGATTGTAGATTAACAAATGGATTACAAAAAAATGGAAGGGGAAAGAAAAAAATCTATGTATAGAAAAGATTCTGAAGGATGGTTAAAACACACAGATTTTATAATCTTAGACATGATCTGTTTGCAATTAGCGTATGTTCTGGCATATGCAATTAGCGGATATGGATTTAATCCATATGAAATCATTATTTATCGCAATATGGCAGTTTTCCTTGAACTGGCAGATCTGGTTATGATTTTTGCATATGGCACCATGAAAAGCGTGTTAAAGAGAGGATACTATCGTGATTTTGTAGTTACGTTAAATCATGCGATTATGGTAGGTGCATTGGCAGTTTTATATTTATTCCTGCTTCAGCAGGGACAGGACTTTTCAAGATTAACATTGATGCTGACCATAATAATTTATTTAGTAATGACGTATATTGTCAGAGAACTTTGGAAAAAACTTCTGCGAAAACAGATGAAGGATGGCGGAGAACGTAAACTACTAATTGTAACATCAGAAGATGTGGCTGAACAAGTAGTGTTAAGTATGCAGGAAAACAATTATGCCAGATTCTCATTGGCTGGTGTAGCTGTAATTGATGCGGACTGGACTGGAAGAGAAATTCATGGAGTTCCGGTAGTTGCCAACGAAGAGACTGTAGCAATGTATGTATGTCAGGAATGGATTGACGAAATTCTGGTTGTTGTTTCAGAAGTTCTTCCGTATCCGGCAGAGTTAATTGAGCAGTTATCAGAGACAGGAGTAACCATTCATCTTAATCTTGCAAAGATTACAAATGTGCCAGGGAAAAAACAGTTTGTGGAAAAGGTTGGTGATTACACAGTCCTTACGACAAGTATCAATTATGCATCAACCAGACAGTTAATGTTAAAACGCTTAATGGATATTGCGGGTGGATTAGTTGGATGTATTTTTACCGGAATCATTTGTATTTTTGTCGGACCGGCAATTTATATTGCATCACCGGGACCAATTTTCTTTGCTCAGGAACGAGTTGGAAAGAATGGAAAGAAATTTAAAATGTACAAGTTCCGCAGTATGTATATGGATGCAGAAGAACGTAAGGCAGAGCTTATGAAAGATAACAAACTTGGAGATGGAAAGATGTTTAAACTGGACTTTGATCCTCGTGTTATCGGAAATAAGATACTTCCAGATGGGACACATAAGACAGGAATCGGTGATTTTATCAGACGAACAAGTTTAGATGAATTTCCGCAATTCTTTAACGTATTACGTGGCGATATGTCGATTATAGGTACTCGCCCACCCTTGATTTCAGAAACGAATCTGTATGAGCTTCACCATCGTGCAAGGCTGGCAATTAAGCCTGGAATTACTGGCATGTGGCAGGTAAGCGGACGAAGTGATATTACCGATTTTGAAGAAGTAGTTCGTCTTGATAAAGAGTATATCACAAATTGGAACATTGGGCTAGACATAAAAATATTATTGAAGACGATATTAGTTGTATTTAGAAAAGATGGTTCTATGTAAATCCAATAAGCAGCTTGTTTTTGTAGAGAGAATAAGCTGCGAAAGGATAGCTGTAGATAAGTTATAAATATAAAAGGAGCTAGTAATATGCAGAATTTAGATTTGAAAAATAAAACAGTTTTTATTACCGGTGTGGCTGGATTTATCGGTTCAAATTTAGCTGAGAGACTATTAAAAGAAATAGAAAGAATAAAAATAGTTGGACTTGATAACATGAATGACTACTATGATGTTCGCTTAAAAGAATATAGATTAGAAAAACTTTCTTCTAGTAAAATGTTTTCTTTTATAAAGGGAAATTTGGCAGACAAAGAAGTAGTTAATTCGATTTTTGAAAAGTATAAACCACAAGTGGTTGTAAACTTAGGAGCACAGGCAGGTGTAAGATATTCTATTACAAATCCAGACGCATATATAGAAAGTAATTTGATTGGGTTTTACAACATATTAGAGGGATGTAGACATTATCCAGTAGAACATTTGGTATATGCATCAAGTTCTTCTGTATATGGAAGTAACAAGAAAGTTCCATACAGTACAGAAGATAAAGTAGACAATCCTGTATCGTTATATGCTGCAACGAAAAAAAGTAATGAATTAATGGCTCACGCATATTCAAAGCTTTATAATATTCCATCAACTGGTTTGCGTTTCTTTACTGTTTATGGACCAGCAGGAAGACCGGATATGGCATATTTTGGATTTACAAACAAATTATTAAATGGTGAAACTATTAAGATTTTTAATTATGGAAACTGCAAAAGAGATTTTACTTACGTTGATGACATTGTAGAGGGTGTTGTACGAGTAATGCAAGGTGCACCAGAGAAGAAGAACGGGGGGGATGGCTTACCAATTCCTCCATATGCTGTTTATAACATTGGAAATAATCATCCGGAAAATTTATTAGACTTTGTAGAAATTCTTCAGGAAGAGCTTATAAGAGCAAAAGTCTTACCAGAAGATTACGATTTTGAAGCACATAAAGAACTTGTCCCTATGCAACCAGGAGATGTTCCTGTGACATATGCCGATACAGAAGCATTAGAAAGGGATTATGGTTTTAAACCATCAACAACTTTACGTGAGGGATTACGAAAATTTGCTGAGTGGTATAAAGAATTTTATATGTAAATCAAGATATAGTTATTTAATAAAGAAGGGAAGAAAAATGAGAGATTTTAATTCATTAAAAATTGCGGTGGCAGGAACAGGATATGTAGGTTTATCCATTGCGACTTTGCTTTCTCAGCATCACGAGGTTCATGCTGTAGATATTGTTCCAGAAAAAATTGATTTAATTAATAATAAAAAATCACCAATACAAGATGATTACATTGAAAAATATTTAGCTGAGAAGGATCTAAATTTAACAGCAACACTGGATGCCAAAGAAGCTTACAGTGATGTAGATTTTGTTGTAATTGCAGCACCAACAAATTATGACAGCAAAAAGAATTTTTTTGATACTTCCGCAGTAGAGGCAGTTATCAAATTAGTTATCGAATATAATCCAGAAGCAATTATGGTTATTAAATCCACAATTCCAGTTGGATATACAACAAGTGTTAGAGAAAAGTTTCACTGCGATAATATTATCTTTAGCCCTGAGTTTTTAAGAGAAAGTAAGGCATTATACGATAATCTATATCCAAGTCGTATTATCGTTGGAACAGATATTAACAATGCACGTTTAGTAAAGGCTGCACATACATTTGCAGAACTTCTTCAAGAAGGTGCAATTAAAGAAGATATAGATACATTGTTCATGGGATTCACAGAAGCAGAAGCAGTTAAATTATTTGCAAATACATACCTTGCACTTCGTGTTTCTTATTTCAATGAATTAGATACTTACGCAGAAATGAAAGGGTTAAATACTCAACAGATTATCAACGGTGTATGTCTTGATCCACGTATTGGAACACATTATAACAATCCATCCTTTGGCTATGGCGGATATTGTTTGCCAAAGGATACGAAGCAGTTACTTGCTAACTATGCAGATGTTCCAGAAAATCTTATTGAAGCAATTGTTGAGTCAAATAGAACAAGGAAAGATTTTATCGCAGATCGTGTGTTAGAAATCGCTGGAGCATATGAAGCAAATGACGATTGGGATGAAAGTAAGGAAAAAGATGTTGTAGTTGGCGTATATCGACTTACCATGAAGAGTAATAGTGATAACTTCCGTCAGAGTTCTATTCAGGGTGTTATGAAAAGAATTAAAGCCAAAGGAGCAACTGTTATTGTCTATGAACCAACATTAAAAGATGGTGAAAAGTTCTTTGGAAGTAAAGTTGTTAATGATTTAGAAGAGTTTAAAAAACAAAGTCAGGCTATTATTGCAAACCGTTATGATAGTTGTTTGGATGATGTAAAGAATAAGGTTTATACAAGAGATATTTTTCAGAGAGATTAGAGAGGGAAAGAAATGATTATTACAAAAACACCTTTTAGAATGTCCTTTTTTGGTGGAGGAACCGATATGCCATCATTTTTTCGGGAAAATGGAGGTTCCGTGTTATCAACAACATTTGACAAATATTGTTATGTAAATGTACGCCATTTACCACGCTTTTTTGATTATTCAACGGAACTTTCTTATTCAAAAACAGAAAGAGTAACTAATATAGAAGATATTCAGCATCCGGCGATCAAAAATGCAATGAAATTTTTGGATATGCATGAAATTCGTTTAACATATGAGGCTGATTTACCTGCTCGTTCTGGCTTGGGAACAAGTAGTTCTTTTGCAGTAGGTATGTTAAATGCTTTTTATGCTTTGAAAGGAAAATATGCTGATAAGAAAAAACTGGCAGATGAAGCAATTTATTTGGAAAGAGAGTTATGCCAGGAAGCTGGTGGTTGGCAGGATCAGATAGCAGCTTCATTTGGCGGTTTTAATCGTATTAATTTTACAGGTGAGGGCTATGATGTACTTCCACTAATCATTTCACCAGAAAGAAAAAAACAACTTAATCAGAATTTGATGATGTTCTTTACTGGATTTACACGTTTTTCATCAGATGTTCAGAAAGCAAATGCAGCAGGAAAAGTAGACAAGACAGCACAGCTTAAAGAAATGCTTTCTTTAGTAGATGATGCGGAAAAGGTATTAACAGATAAAACAGTCGATTTAGATGAATTTGGACGAATGTTAGATCATACATGGAAATTAAAAAGACAAACTGGAAATGCAGTTTCTACAAGCAATATAGATATTCTGTATGAAAAAGGAATCAAAGCTGGTGCATTAGGAGGAAAATTACTTGGTGCAGGTGGAGGCGGTTTCTTAGTATTTTATGTGCAACCAGAAAAACAAGCAGAAGTTAGAGAAGCAATGAAGGAATTAATGTATATTCCATTTTCTTTTGAAGATGGAGGGACAAGAGTTATTCATTACACTCCAGAATCATATGAACCATTAGTGTAAGGAGAAATATAACATGAAAGTTGTAATTATGGCTGGTGGAAAGGGAACAAGAATTTCTTCAGTTGCCAGTGATATTCCAAAACCTATGATTAAAATTGAAGGCAAACCTGTTTTAGAACATGAAATTGAATGTTTAAGAGATCAAGGATTTAAAGATATTATTCTCACTGTGAGTCATTTGGGTAATATAATAATGGATTATTTTGGTGATGGAAGTGGTATTTCACCAGTAACAGGTAAAAGTTTTGGAGTGAATATTGAATACTATTTTGAAAAAGAGCCATTAGGAAATGCAGGAGCTTTATTCAAGATTAAAGATAAGCTGACAGAAGATTTTCTACTTTTAAATGCAGATGCTATGTTTGATGTGGACTTTAATCGTTTTGTTGAATTCCATAAATCCCATGGTGGACTGGTTACTTTATTTACTCATCCTAATAGTCATCCGTATGATAGTGGACTGATTATAGCAAATGAAAATGGTATTGTACAGAAGTGGCTGGCAAAAGAAGATGAAAGACCATTGTATTATAAAAACAGAGTAAACGCTGGCCTTCATGTGATGTCACCGGAAATTTTGAAACAAAATATTGATACTCCTAAAATTGATTTAGATAGACAGCTTTTAAAACCTTTATCCGGAACAGACAAAATGTTTTGTTATGACAGCCCGGAATATGTAAAAGATATGGGAACACCAGATAGATACTATGCAGTATGTGAAGATTTTAAAGCTGGACATGTACAGGGAAAAAATTTAAAGAATAAGCAGAAAGCAATTTTCCTTGATAGAGATGGGACAATCAACAAATATGTTGGATTTTTAAGAAATATTAATGAATTTGAATTGATTGATGGAGTATCCAAGGCAATCAAAAAAATGAACGAATCTGGATATTTAACAATTGTTGTAACAAACCAGCCAGTAATTGCTCGTGGTGAAGTGAGTTTTGATGAATTAGATGAAATTCATAATAAGATGGAAACTTTATTGGGCAAAGATGGAGCATATATAGACGGTCTTTATTATTGTCCACACCATCCGCATAAAGGATATGAAGGAGAAAGACCTGAATTAAAAATAGAGTGTGAATGTAGAAAACCGAAGCCAGGAATGCTTATGAAAGCAGCAAAAGATTTTAATGTAGATTTAGAGAAATCTTGGATGATAGGTGACGGTGAAAATGATGTTTTGGCAGGAAAAAATGCTGGATGTAAAACGGTATTAATTGGCAATCAGGATTATCAACAGGATTATACAGTCTCATCATTAAAAGAGTTTGTAGATAGAATGTTGTAATTGGTAAAAAAGGAGTTTTAGAGCAATGAGAAAACTAGAAGAAAGATTACAGAAACATATTGATTTATTAGTAGAAAGATACCCTGCATTAAAAAGTATTGAACAGTCTATTATTGATGCGTATTTAGTCATGGAAGAATGCTATGAAAACGGTGGAAAATTGTTAATTGCAGGAAATGGTGGTTCAGCAGCGGACTCAGAGCATATAGCTGGTGAATTGATGAAAAGATTTAAAACTCCTCGTCCGGTAAAAAAAGAATTTGCAGATAAACTTATTGCGATTGATCCAGAGAGAGGAACTCAACTTGCAAATAATCTGGAATGTTCATTAATGGCGATTCCATTAGTGGCACATGAAGCATTAACTACAGCATATATTAATGATGTTGATGGTCTAGGTGTATTTGCACAGCAGTTATTTGGATTTGGAAAAGAAGGAGATGTATTCTTAGGAATTTCAACCTCTGGAAATAGTAAAAATGTGTTGCCTGCTACTGTAGTTGCACGTGCTTTGGGTATTAAGGTTATCGGCCTTACTGGAGCAAAAGGAGGAGAATTAGCTGAAGTAGCGGATGTTGCTGTCAAGGCTCCAGAAACAGAAACATATATGGTTCAGGAGTTGCATTTACCAATTTATCATTGTTGGTGTTTAATGCTTGAAGATAAATTTTTTGGAAAAAATTAAAGGAATAAAAATGAAAAAACAGAGATTACTTAATACATATGTTAATAATCTAAGCATGAGTGAGACTATTGGTGAAATAGAAAAAATGATTGCTTGTGAAAAAAAAAGTTATATTGTTGCAATTAATGTTGATGTTGTTATGAAAATAGAACATGATTCTTATTTGAAAAAAATTACTGACAATGCTGATATGGTGTTGGTAGATGGAAAACCTTTGATATGGGTTTCAAAAATACATAAGAATCCTGTAAAAGCAAAAATTTCAGGATCAGATTTGGTTCCATTATTATGTGCAGAAGCCGCACATAATGGATATTCTATGTTTATTATTGGTGGAAAAGAAGGAATAGCAGAAAAAGCAAAAATACGACTGGAAGAACAATATCCAACTATAAATATTGTTGGAACATATGCTCCTCCATTTGGTTTTGAGAATAATCCAAAAGAATTAGATAAAATTAACAATATGATTTCTGAAAAGAAACCTGATTTATTAATTGCATGTTTTGGTTGTCCTAAACAGGAAAAATGGATTTATGAAAATTATCAAAAATATGATGCAAAGGTTTCGATTTGTGCAGGAGCAACAGTTGATTTTTTAGCTGGAAATGTTAATAGGGCACCTAAGTGGATGAGTGAACATGGATTAGAGTGGTTTTATCGTTTCTTGCAGGAACCAAAGCGAATGTTTAAAAGATATTTTATAGATGATGTAAAGATTTTAAAATTGATATGGAAGTATAGATGATTATGGATATTTTGATGTATGCCCCATTAGGAAATAATATTCCCAAGGAAAGAATTGGAGGAGCAGAAGTTGGTTGCCTTCGATCAATTGATATGATCAAAGAAGGTGGAATGAGCGTTATCGTAGTAGAAAAGCCGACAACCTATTATGGAATGAAGAAATTTCTCAAGGAATTTCGAATTGCATATAAGAAGATAAAAAGAGAATTATATGCTAACAAAGATTGCCTTTTTTATCTGGTAGGTTTTTATGATCGACAAATTTATTTTGAAGCACTTTTATGTTGGTTGGCAAAAAAAAGTAAACATAAGTTGGTCTATGAACCGAAAAATGGTGCATTAGTATATAAATATCAAAACGGAAGTAGATTGTATAAAGGATTATCCAGATTTATATTTAGAAATTCTGAGTTGATTCTTTGTCAGGGAAAAGAATACAAGAGCTTTCTAAATGAAATAGGCTTTGAGAATGCGATGTATCATCCCAATTATATAAAAACGGTGAATAGCTTGCTAATAGACAGAGGGGAGAGCAATTTATATAAATTTGTTTATTTAGGAAGGGTAACTGAAAGTAAGAATATTGAATTTGTGATTGATGTATTTGAAAAGATACATTCTAAAATTTCAAATTCAGTGTTATGTATAATTGGAGGATGGGATGAAGATTATAAACTGACTTTGGAGAACAGAATAGAAAATGCAAATATGCAAGGATTTGTGTATTTTACAGGTAGATTGGATTTCAAGGATATAGCAAAGGAGTTGAATACTGGACAGTTCTTTTTGTTTCCGTCGAGAAATCAATTTGAAGGTCATTCTAATGCTTTAACTGAGGCAATGGCCTTTGGCTTAGTTCCGATTGTAAGTAACTATGGTTTTAACAAAACTGTTGTAGATTGTGATGAACTTGTCGTAGAAGAATTTATATCTGATAAATATGCAGATATTGCAATCAATATAATTGATAAAGGGTTATGGGAGAAGTATTCACATGAGATGATGAGACGTGTGAGAGAAAACTTTTCCGAAGAAGTGGTAAAGGAAAAATATATAGAGGTATTAAAACGTGTGCTAAATTCCTCTAAAAAAGGAGATATGAAATGAATAAGAAGATAGGTGTGTGCTGTGTTTTTAATCATAGAAATTATGGAAGCATGCTTCAAACTTTAGCAACAATAGAAAAACTGGAGCGGATGGGATATGATTATGAGATAATTCATTATACAAAAAAACTTACATTAGATTTATTATTTCGTTCGTTGGATCGTGTTCCAGAGGAAGTAAAAACAAGGATTGCTCGAAAAAACAAAAACAAGAAAATGGACAAATATCCAGAAATTAAAAAATTAATAAAAACAAGGAATACTTGTTTCGATGATTTTAGGAGAGCACGCTTTACCAAAGTTTCACAGCCATACGATACCTTCAAGCAGTTACAAAAGGCGGCAGAAAATTATAGTGCAGTTTTAGTTGGAAGTGATCAATTATGGGTACCAAAAGGATATTCTACAGGTTTTTTTAATTTGCTTTTTGTTCCAGATAATATTCCTAAACTAGCATATGCAACTAGTTTCGGTGTGGGTCAAATTCCTGTTAATAAGCAAAAAGCAGCAAGACAATTTTTAGATAGAATGGATTATATAAGTGTTAGAGAACTTAGAGCATCTGAGATGATTAAGGAATTAACAGGAAGAGAAGTTCCGACGGTTGTCGATCCTACAATTCTATTTACTGGTGAAGAATGGAAGCAGATAATTAAAATAAAAAAAGTAATTGAAGATGAAAAATATATATTCTGCTACTTTTTAGGAAATAATCCAGAACAGCGATTAGAGGTAGAAAAATTATCGAAAAAAACGGGATATAAAGTCGTATTCATTCCGCATTTGGATGAATTCATAGAATCAGATATTAAATTTGCTGATCAACAGTTATATAATGTTGGTCCGGAAGAATTTGTTAACTTGATTAGAAATGCTGAGTATGTTTGCACAGACTCTTTCCATGGAAGTGTGTTTTCCATTTTAAACCATAAAAAATTTGTGACTTTTAATAGATTTAAAACTTCCGATGCAAATTCACGTAACTCACGAATTGACAGTCTGTTGAAGCAAACTGGTTTAATGCAAAGACGTTATGCAGGAGATTTAATTGAACAGATTGAAAAAGATATTGATTATAATGAAGTTGAAAGTCGCTTAACAAAGATGAGAGAGAAATCGGAAGAATATTTAGAGACAGCATTAAAGTGTATTGATAGGTAATAGGGAGAATCTTTTATGTTACTGATAGAAGATAAAAAGAATTGTTGTGGATGTACTGCGTGTTATACTATATGTCCCAAATCAGCTATTCAGATGAAAGAGGATCAGGAAGGTTTCTTATATCCAAGAATTTCAACTGATCAATGTATTAATTGTGGATTATGTGAAAAAATATGTCCAATAATAAATAGAAGCATAGAATCTGATAATAATGAGACTATGCAGATTGGAATTCAGAACAAAGATTTAAAACAGCGTATGGAAAGTACTGCTGGGGGGGGCATTTTCCCTGATTGCAGAGTATGTAATAGACAATCATGGATATGTTTATGGAGCTGGTTGGGAAAATGCATTGGTAGTTCATAAAGAAGTATGTAATCAAGAAGGGATAAAGGAGTTACGTGGTTCAAAGTATGTGCAGAGCAGTTTAAAAGAAACTTTTGGAAATATCGAGAAAAAGCTTAAGGCAGGAGCGTTAGTGTTATTTGTTGGAACTCCATGCCAAGTGAACGCTTTGCACAGAATCACAGGAGACAATGAAAAATTAATTTTGATTGATTTACTTTGTCTTGGAGTGTCATCACCAGGAATTCTTAATTCATGGATTCAATATTTGAAAAAGAAATACAAATCAAATGTGTGTAATGTAGAATTTAGAAATAAGCGATTTGGATATGCAACAACAAATGTTCGTATTAATTTTGAAAACGGTCAAAAACTGGAACAAAAATACGATTCTAAATCGTATAGCCAGACTTTCTTTAAAGGGTACAATGTTAGACCTTCTTGTTATGAATGTAAATTCAGAATGATTCCAAGGGTAAGTGATTTTACTATCGGAGATTTTGTTGACATCGGGATGTATTCAAAAAGTCTTGATGATGATAAAGGTACTACTCTGATGTATGTTCATACTGATAAGGCAAGAAAAATATTAAGTGAAATTACCAATAAATTTGATGTAATAGAAATTGGCAATAAAAGATCGTCTGTTGTAGGCGGAAAGGAAAAACAAATTCAGATTCCTAAGAACAGAAATCAATTTTTTGCGGATTATAGTTCGTTGGAGTGGAATAATTTTATACATAAATATGTACCAAATACGTGGAAAAGTAAAATGGCAAATGTTGGACGTATAGTGATTGGATATATGCCTTTCAGACATAAATTATTTAAGTTAATCAGGAAGAAGAAGAGTGCTTCTTTTAGAAAAAATGTAGAAAATGTAAATCGTGATACATAAGTTGTTAGGAGAAGAAAATGAAAGAACCAATTAAAGTATTACAAGTGGCACCATTAGGAGCCGGTGGAGTAACTAGTTTGATTTTGAACATTGCTGAAAAATTAGATAATGAAAAGGTAAATTTTGACTATCTTACTTTTTATGACAGAACGGAATTTAACGAAAAGCGTGCGAAAGACTTGGGTGGGAAAAAATATGTTGTTCCGATAGATCATTATAAAAATCCATTAATAAGATCATTATTTAAATTCTTTTATGCGATAAAAGTTATTCGCTCATCTGGAGCTGATATTATTCATATCAATGGTTCTAAACCTTATGATGTTTTGGTTGGTGTATCGGCGAAAATGGCAGGTGTTAAGATTGTGTTTTTTCATTCTCATAATTCTTCTATGGATAAAGAAACTGGAATTAACAAAATAATAATGAGTTTGTTTAAAAAATTGATACCTGTTATTTCTGATTACAATTTAGCTTGTTCAGATTTAGCAGCACAATTTATGTTTCCAGATAAAATTTTGAATGCGAATAATTTTACAGTAATAAAAAATGCAATAGATGTTGAAAAATATAGATTTTCTGAGGATGTACGTGAAAAATATAGAAAGAAACTTAATGTTGAGAATAATTTAGTTGTTGGACATATTGGACGATTCATGCCACAAAAGAATCACAAATTTTTGATAGATATTTTCGCTGAGATTTACAAAAAGCGTCCAGATGCAACACTTATTCTGATTGGTAACGGAGAATTGTTTGATGATATAAAGCAGTATGTAGAAAAAAAACAGTTAAGTAGTGTTGTTCGTTTTTATGGAACTACAAATGAGATCCCACAAATTTTACAGGCAATGGATTGCTTTTTGCTTCCGTCTTTTTATGAGGGACTTCCAGTTGTAGGAGTAGAAGTTCAAGCCTCTGGATTACCACTTATATTGACGGATACTGTTACTAAAGAAGTGGACTTTTCTGATTTAGTAGAGTATTTATCCCTTGATGATTCGGCTGAAAAATGGGCTGAGTGTGTCATAAAGTATGCAGAGATAAAAAGAGAACGTAGAAATTATCCTGACATAGTTAGGAATGCAGGTTTTGATATTTGCAGCGAGACAGAAAAATTAACAAGATTATATGAAAAGTATATGGAAGAGAACAGCGGGAATACGAAGGGAAAATAAGAATATATGAAAGATAATATTATGTATATTTCACGTAGATTTGAGACAAATATATGTGCAACGATTCATTTGGCTGCACTGAAGGAGCTATATAATGAAAATTTATATATAGTTGATCTACGAACAGAAGGAAAGAGAAAGGAATGTGATAGACGAATTAACTTAGGGGCAATGTCTGCTTCTGAAAAGATCTTACGAACAATCCAATTAAATACGTGGTATTTGACAAATTCAAGAATAAATACTATTTGTAATATAATCAGAAAAAAAAATATAAAAAAAATTTTTATAGATGAATCAGCTTTTGGAAAATTGGTTTATAGGATAAAAAAGAAGTTTCCAAGTGTGTTGGTTGTCACATTTTATCATGACATAGGAAAAATGTTGTATCCACAGTGGTTAAAGAATAAAGGGATAAAATATTTGCCGGATTACATAGGAAGTATGCATGGCGAAAAATTGAACCAGAAATATTCGGATTGTAATTTGGTGTTAAATCAAAGAGATTATTTTGTGTTTAAAAAAGCATATAATAAAAATCCAGACGGTTTGTTACCGGCAGCGGTTGCAGAACCTGATTTTTCTTTAGAAGAGGCAAAGGAATTTGATTTTTCGCAAAAACAAAAAGATGAGAAATATATATTATTTGTAGGTTCTAAGTATTATCCAAACATTGTAGGACTAAGCTGGTTTGTAAAAAATGTTTTTGTAAATTTATCGCATAAATTTAAACTGATCGTGATTGGTAGAGGAATGGAATGTGTTGAGGAGAATTATAAAAACAATACGAGGATTTTTATCGTCGGTGGAGTTGAGTTTCTGGCACCATTCTATAATAATGCAGATGTTGTAATAGCTCCGTTATTTGATGGTGGAGGAATGAAGCAAAAAACAGCAGAAGCATTAGCATACGGAAAGACGTTTGTTGGAACTAAAGAAAGTCTGTATGGATATGAAGAAGCTCTAGGCATTCAACATGATGGAGAATGCGTGGTTTTTAGTGAAGATAATGCAAAAAACCAAATTGAAATATTTGAGAAGATAGACGAAAAAAATTTATATGGTAGATATAAAGAATTAACAGATTTATTTGAAAATAATTATTCTAAGGAAGCGATTAAAAATAAATTGATAGAAGTATTAAATTGTGAGGATTAGGACAAATATGAATAGTAAATTTAGAGTATTACAAATCTTTAATTTGTTTCGGTTGATTCCTGTGTGGTTAATTATTTGTGCACAGTCAAAAAAAAAGAAAGAAATAATATTTGATGAAATTGAGTATTGGAACAAATGTGCACAGTTGGGTTGCAATGGAAAATTCAATATTTTTTCGCTATTATTAATTAAATTGAAGGAATATCGTTCACTCTTATATTATAGATGCGGGGGGGGGCAGAATTTTAATAAAAGTACTTTTCCCACCCATGGAATCTTTATATATTAATACGAAGGAAATTGGACCGAGATTTTTTATCCAACATGGATTTGCCACTAATATTTCGGCTAAAAAAATAGGAAGTGATTGTTGGATTAACCAACAAGTTACGATTGGATATACGTTTAGTGATGAGCCACCTATTATTGGAAATGGAGTAAGAATATCTGCTGGGGCAAAAGTGCTTGGACAAATAAAAATTGATGATAATGCAATTATTGCTGCGAATGCTGTTGTTGTGAAAGATGTTGAAAGAAATGCAATTGTTGGTGGCGTTCCAGCAAGAATAATAGGAACAAATGTAAATCACATACTATATATGGAGTGAATTGAAATGATTAAAGATAAACGAGAATATAGAGAATATGTTATGGCAGATCGAGAAGCGTTAAATAATCCAAATTGGAAATCTGTTGTATGGAGATATTTAAAAACTATGAGAAAAGCTGAATATTATACAAACTGTCGGGGGGGGTGGCTTGCTAAGATTTATAGATTTAGATTAAGAGTATTGAGTGAAAAAACAGGAATATGTATCCCAATTAATACATTCGGTAAAGGACTGGGACTTTTTCATTATGGCACAATTATTGTAAACACAACTGCAAAATTCGGAGACTACTGTGTGATTCAGACTTGTACTGTTATATCTAAGAACGTTATTGGTGGAGATTATGTTTATATAGCACCAGGTGTAAAAATAAATGATGATATTAAGATTGGAAATAATATAATTTTAGGGCAAAATGCTGTTATAACTAAAGATATTATTGAAGATGGGACTACATGGGGCGGCATTCCTGCAAAAAAAATATCAGATAAAGGATTTTATGCGAATGATAAGTTTCAACATAAAAGTTGATGTAAAAGGAAGGAAATAGAAACATGAAGATAAAAGTGAGTAATATTGTTAAAGCGTTGATTGGTATTTTGGTGTTGTTACATTTGGGAGTTTTATTAATTCCGTTAGCTGGTACATCAATGTTTTCTACATCTTATATCACGAAAGATAGGATGCTTTTATTTTTACTTATCTTGTCACTTTGTGTTCTTATAGGAAGCACATACAGAAATAAAATGTCAAAAAAATATTTATATTTTGAATTAAGTATTTTGTTGATATGTTGTGTAAGAGGAATGATTGGTTCGTTAGGTAGCGGAGACAGATTTATTGATGGTTTGTATTTGATATGGCCATATATATATCCATGGCTGGCACTACCGATATTAAACCTGCTTTGTGCAGAAAAATTGAAAATTGAAAATTTGGCAAAATTTGTAGTGGTATCAACTACTATTGACACGTTGTTAAAGGCTTTTATGTCACTTTACCAATCAATATCGGGGACAATTTTGTGGAGCAATTTAGTTCGTGGTGAGATGGGATATAGAAATGGATTGTATAGAATAAATCCATCAGCATTAAGCATATTGGTAGTTCCTTTGTCATTTTGGCTTATAGCTAGATCTAATAAAAGACGAGAAAAAGCAATATATATTATTACTATGATTATAGATATTTTATATGCATATATCGTATGGCAAGCAAGATCAGCTCTTATGTATAAAACAATAATCGTTATCCTGATGTTATTTATGCAAAAGACAAATGACAAAAAGAAAATCATTAGATTTTTTGTGCTATTGACAGGTATAGTTATTTTTATAAATACACCAATTTTTTCAAATTTTATAAGTTCGTTTAGTGCGAGTGATTCAACTTATGGAGGTTCTACGGTAGCCAGATTGAATGCTATTGCATATTTCATGGGAAGATATAGTCAGCATCCAATATTAGGAATTGGTTGTTTACAAACGGTAGATCGCTATGCTGTTGGTGGTGGCATGTTAGAAGATATGGGATTTTTATATGGCTTAGTACAATTAGGAATCCCTATGGTAATATTTTATTTGGTAATATTTATTCGAGGAATATATGTTTCGATTAAATTAAAAAGAAAATCAAATAATGATAGCATTTTGTGTATTGCATTAACCGTTCTATTTATTATGTTTGGCATTAATATGGATACCTTTTATGCCTTTGCTATTGCAGTTCCATTTTATTTAGCATTTATTGAGTTTTTGTATTGGAGGAGAGGGTACGGTGTTGATTTGAGTATAATGTATTAATGATAAATCTGTTTTGAAATGGAGAAATAATAATGAGGAAAAAATTAATATCAATATTGAATGAATATTATAAGATACCATATATAATATCAAAAATATTTAAAATAGATTCAGATAACTTCGTGAATAAAGAAATGCAAATTAATTGTATGGTAGCTGAGGAGTATACTGACAAATATGTTACATATAGATTGAGACCAAAAAGAGAATTGGAAATTCCAATTATAAATATAGAAAAAAATCCTAATAAAATAGCTATTGTATTACAAGGCCCACTCATGCTTGCTGATAATTTTACTGTTGAGTCAGCATTGTTTTATAAAAGATGCTATCCGGATGCTTTTATCATTGTATCAACTTGGAATGATGCTGATGAAGACGCATTAAGAATTTTAAAGAATAAAGGAGTTGAAGTTGTTGTTAGCCAGTTGCCATCAGCACCGGGACATTTAAATATAAACTATCAGGTGGTAAGCACGTTAGCTGGAATAAGGAAAGCCAAAGAAATGGGAGCTGACTACGTTTGTAAAACAAGAACAGATCAAAGATTATATCATCCTAATGCATTAAATTATTTATGGAATTTGGTCAAGCTGTTTCCTGTAAATAATGAAGATTTTCAACATGATCAAAGTGAGCGTTTTGTATCAGTATGTATGCCATATGGAGATATGTTTTATCCATATTGTATATCAGATTTTTTGTATTTTGGATTTATAGATGATATAGAGAAGATGTTTTTGATTCCACAGGATAATCGTGAAAAAGGCAAAGGTGGAAAGGGAATGACTAGAAGAAGTATAGCTCAAAATCTTATTGCTCCAGAAATCCAGATAATACGTTCTTATATTGATTCAATGGGAGGGAACAGCGAGTGTACAGTCGAAGCATATTGGAAGTTTATGAAAAATCATGTTATCAGCATTAACAGGGATGAGATAGGTTTGTTTTGGCCTAAATATGAAAATCGTTATTCCGAAAATCGTCATTTTGGATATTTTTATCAAAAAGAAAGAAAAGATGCGTGGAATTGTTATAATTTTGATTTTATTCATTGGCTATCTTTATACAATGGCACGATTAAATACGATTCTAAGTATGAACAATATGCCGATTATGTTTTATAAGAAAGAGGGGAAAATATAAATGAAACCATTGAAAAATATTATAATACCAGCTGCGAAAATTGTACCGGAAGAATTACAAAAAATAGGGAAATTTCCCGGAATTATATATCCTATAAATCAAAAAATAGTTTTTGATTATTTATATGATCAATATAAAGATAGTGCATTAAAAATCAATGTTATATGTTTTGAAAAGGCTGATAAAGTTCAGCGAAGACTAAAAAAATATGTTGGAGAAAAAGTGCAAATAAGCATTCTTCCAGAGTTAGATGATTTAGGACATACAATATATTATGGAATACAAGATACAGAAAATCCTATAGTAATAAATTTTTCAGATACTATTGTAATGGATAATATTACGGAGATTGATGGAGATGCATTTTATTATCAGGAAGATTATATGTCAGAGACTTGGACATATTTTGATGAAGAAGATGGTAAAATCACCGGCATTTATGATAAAAAATACGTGAATGAAGATATAAGAAAAAAATTATTTGTCGGAGTTTTTCAAATTAATAATACTACCTTTTTTAAGAAGTGTCTTGAAAATGCATTCATTCAGAAAGATGCAAATGTTAGTACATTCTATCATGCACTGCAATTATACACAAAAAAATATCCGATGCAGCCTATAAAAACAGATAATTGGTTTGATATTGGACATGAAGATAAATATTATAATTCTAGGCTAGAAGTAAGAGCGAGAGAATTTAATCATATCACTATAGATAAGAATAGAGGGATTCTTAGGAAATCTAGTGATGACAAAGATAAGTTTATTGGAGAAATTAAATGGTATTTAAAATTACCTAGTGATATTGAATATGTCAGACCTAGAATTTTTGATTATTCTACCGCTTATGAAAGCCCATATGTTTCGATGGAATATTATGCATATCATACGGTACATGAGTTATTTTTGTATGGAGATATTACAGCACAGCAGTGGATAGATATTTTTGAACGGATACGATTTGTTTGTGATGATTTTAAAAGATATACCGTAAAAGATAAAAATATTATTCAAGCATTAGAAGATATGTACTTAACGAAAACACTACAAAGATTTGAGAAAATGAAACAAGATGAAAGATTTATACATTTTTTTGATAATCCAATAGTGGTTAATGGTAATAAGTATCAATCATTAAATAGTATAGTAATAATGCTTAAAGAATTTATTCCAAATTTATTGTATGATGTTGATACATTTAATATTATACATGGAGATTTGTGTTTTGCCAATATTATGGTGGATAGTAATTTTTCATTTATTAAAGTCATTGATCCAAGAGGTAAGTTTGGAACATATGATATTTATGGTGATGAGAGATATGAAATTGCAAAATTATTTCATAGTATTGATGGTAAGTATGATTTTATTATTAAAGATTTGTTTGATGTTGATTTTGATTTAAAACATACTAATATAAATTATACCATTCAAGATAGAAAAAGAGATTATAATATTTATAAAATATTTATAGAGACGTTTAAAAATGAAATTGGTAATGATTTAAAAAAGATAGAGCTGATAGAAGCTTTGCTGTTTTTAAGTATGATTCCATTGCATGGTGAAAGCATAAATCATCAGATGGTAATGCTGGGAACTGGATTAGATATTTTAAACAGAGTTATAGATATACGAGAATAAAATTTATAGTCGAAATTCCTATGTTTAAAATAAAATTTGATCATTGAGGTGAAAAAAGATGTTTAGTGAATATTCTTTTGTTTTTGATATTGATGGAACTTTGTGTCCAATAAAGAAAAAGGAAGAAAAGTATGAAGACTTGATTCCATATAATAATATAGTTAATAAATTAAAATATTATAAAAATAATGGAGCCAAAATTATTCTTTTTACTTCTCGAAATATGAATTCATACAATGGAAATCTTGGAATGATAAATAAAAATACAGCTAAAATTCTGTTAGAATGGTTAGATAAATGGGAGATTCCGTATGATGAAATTATTTATGGAAAGCCATGGCCGGGACATAAGGGATTTTATGTGGATGATCGCACGATAAGACCAGATGAATTTTTGAATTATAATGTGGATGAATTAAATGAAATTTGTGATAAATCAAAAAAACAATCGAGATAGGGAGATAGTTATGAAAAAGAAAATAACAATAATAATAACAATGGCAGGACTTGGTTCTAGATTTCGTAAAGCTGGATACAATTGTCCGAAGTATATGATTGATGCAAAGGGAAAAACATTATTTGATTGGTCTATGGATAGTTTGCTTGGATATAATGAGTATACTGAAAAATATGTGTTTGTTGTACGTAAGGAAGATAATGCTAAGGATTTCATTTATAGTCATTGTGAGTCTTATAATATAAAAAATGTTGAGATTATAGAAATTGACTATATAACGGATGGGCAAGCTACTACTTGTATGCTTGCATTAGGTTGTTGTAATCCAGATAATCCGATTTTAATATATAATATTGATACATATGTTGAACCGTATGAGATGAAATATGAAGATATAAAGGGAGAAGGTCATATCCCATGCTTTCATGCAAAAGGAGATCATTGGAGTTTTGTAAAAGTTGATACTGAGGGAAATGCTGTTGAGGTACGTGAAAAAGAAAGGATATCCAATAATTGTACGTTGGGTGCATATTATTTTTCTTCGGCTAAACTTTATGAAGAAATATATAAAGAATATTATGCGGATAATAAAAATATGGAAAAAAATGAAAAGTATATCGCTCCATTATATAATTTTATGATAAATAAAGGAATGTCTGTAACAATTAGTACAGTGAATGAAAATAAAGTTCATGTTCTTGGAACACCAGAAGAACTTCAAATTTTTTTGCAGGAGGATTAAAGAATGAATTTTAAAAGGTTCATAAATGGTATAGAACGTCGAATTAAGGAAACTAGACGACATTTGAAATTGATAGTATCAGATCTTTTACAAAATTGGATAGCATCCGGAGTAGTTTGCCCAATAAAGGTACGACCAATTCTTTATCGTTTGTCAGAAAATAAAATTGGTAAGGGATGCTATTTATCGCCACGAATATTTTTAGGACCTGGACCAGGAAAATTATTTGTGGGGGGGGGTACTTTTATAAATTATAATTGTTGGTTTGATCTTGGTGATGATATTATCATTGAAGAAAACTGTAACATTGCAATGAATGTTCATTTTATCAATGGTACTCATGAAATAGGGGATAACAAGAGACGTGCAGGAAAGGGAATTACTAAGAAGATAGTTGTGAAATCAAGGGCATGGATAGGGGCAGACACAATAATAATGCCCGGAGTCACAATAGGAAATGGTGTAGTTGTTGGAGCAGGATCTCTTGTAACTAAAGATTTAGAAGATAATGCGATATATCTTGGAAGACCAGCATCCCTGTATAGAAAGTTGGAGTAATTGGTGAAATTTTTGATGCAGATAATTAGGAGAATATTGAATGAAGAACACATTAGAGATGTTAATAAATAAATATAAGAATATGTCTGCTCCTGTAAAAGCTGCATTTTGGTTTACAATTTGTAGCTTTTTACAACGTGGAATAAGCATGATAACAACACCAATATTCACTAGATTGCTTTCCACAAAAGACTATGGATTGTACAGCACCTATCTTTCGTGGGAAACAGTGTTACTTATGCTTGTTACATTAAGTTTGTACAAGGCTATAATGAACTTATATGTAAAATATGAAAATCAAGAAGCAATTTTGTCCAATATATGTGCTTTGGAGCTTGTTTTATCATTGATATGGGCTGTCATTGGATATATTTTTAGAAAACAAATAGGTCAATTATTGGGATTGTCTACTGTTTTGGTAGGGTGTCTCTTTGTTACTTTCATATTTCAATCAGTTTTTCAGTGCTGGTCTTTATATAAAAGATATGTATATGATTATAGAACACTTATACTGGTGACACTATTTTCTACCATAGGATCAGCAATGTTAGGAGTAATAGCAGTTTTTTTTGTTAATGCCACTGCTGAGGCAAGAGCTGTATCAAATACTATTGTTGTGGCTTTTATCGGTTTAATCTTATATATTTCAGTTTTTAGAAAAGGAAAAACGTTTTATGATAAAAAGGTGTGGGGATTTGCTCTGGGATTTTGCATACCGTTAATGCCCCACTATTTATCAGAATTTGTTTTGCAAAGCTCTGATAAAATAATGATAAATTATCTTTGTGGTTCAAGTGATGTTGCTATTTATAGTGTGGCGTATTCAGCAGGGAGCCTAATTAATTTAGTTACAAATGCAGTTAACTCAACCTTTGCTCCATATCAATATCAAAAAATAAAATCTAAAGAATATGAATTATTATCAAAAAGAGCAAATCAGGTATTGCTTTTTGTAGGTATAATGCTTGCTGGCATAATGTTTTTTAGTAGAGAAATTGTTATGGTGTTCGGTGGAATGAAATATCTTGAGAGTGTAGATGTTATTATTCCTATCTGTATAGGTGTGTATTTTAATTATATGTTTCAATTGTTTGCTAGAGTACAGGAATATTATGAACGAAAGTTAACAGTGGTTATTCCATCCATATTATGTGCTATTCTAAATTTATTGTTGAATTATATTTTTATTAAATTATGTGGGTACCAAGCTGCAGCCTATACAACATTTTTTTGTTATGCTTTATTTTGCTTAATTCATTATCATTTTTATAGAAAAGTATGTAAAGAACTATTGAATGGAGAACAGTTGTATGATATAAAGGGGATTCTTATAATTTCTATAGGAATAATATTAATAGGAGCTATAATAATGATGATTAATCATGTGTTATGGATTAAATACATGGCTACAATAGTTATTTTTGTGTTAATGATTGTAAAAAGAAAGTGGATTGTAAGTAATATTAAGATGATAATACAGAAATAAATTAAATTGAAAAATTAGGATGTTTATGAAGGGAGAAAAATATTTTATGATAAATAATGAACTGAAAATAAGTGGGGGGGGAAAACAAACATTATGAAGTAATATCCTTTGTCAGGGGATTTTCGATTTTTACAATTGTATTAATGCATTTGCTCCAAGGATATATAAAATCTTGTCCATCTATAGTAGCAAAGGCAGCAGCTATTGGAGGAACTGGTGTACATGTTTTTTTCTTTTGTTCTGGATTTGGATTGTATCTTTCATATCTTAGAAAACCAATTGGCTTTGTAGATTTTATGAAAAAGAGACTGTTAAAAATATATGTCCCATACATTATTATTATATTAATTTCAGCGTTTGTGCCATTTATGTTTAATGGAAATCGTACTCAAGCATTTTTAAGTCATCTTTTTCTTTATAAGATGTTTATACCGGAGTATGAATCTAGTTTCGGAAATCAATTTTGGTTTATTTCAACATTAATTCAGCTATATATAGTGTTCATTCCATTGTGTAAGGTTAAAAAAAAATTAGGAAAAAAATTTTTTTTAATTACGTTTAGTATTAGTGTTGCATGGTGGATTTTTACAGGAATCACAGGTCTGTGCAATGAACGAATTTGGGGAAGTTTTTTTCTACAGTATTTATGGGAATTTGCTTTGGGAATGATGATCGCACAAAGACTAGAAGAGGGTGAAAGTATTGAATATAATCGTAAGAGTTTATTTTTAATAGCTGTAATTGGGATTACAATAGCAGCAATTGCATCATTGAAAGGTGGTGTTCTAAATACTTTTAATGACCTTTTTGCCATGTCTGGATATTTATCGTTGAGTTTATTTATTTATTTGTTTGAATATAATTGGGTAAGGAAGCTGTTTTTGTTCATATCTAGCATATCTTATGAATTATATCTTGTACATGTGCTTGTTTTCAAAATTATTTTTACTATAATTCCTACATCAGGAAAAGTAGAATACCTGATAGCTGTATTTGCATTTGTATTAGCTGTTATGATTGCTTATATTTATAGTATATTCATAAATAAAATAATGAAAAACAAAAAGAAAATAATATGTGGTTGAAAAGGCGAGGTGATGCGAATATACAGTATATTAAAACCACCTTTACAATTAAGAATAAAAAAATTAAGAAAGTATGAAATATGAAAACAACATTAGTTATTATGGCTGCCGGTATCGGTTCCCGATTCGGTGGCGGGATTAAACAACTTGCTCCGGTTGGTTTAAATGGAGAAATTATCATGGATTATTCTATCCATGATGCAATAGAAGCAGGCTTCAACAAAATAGTTTTTATTATCCGTAAGGATATTAAGTACGCATTTAAAGAAGCAATCGGTGATCGTATTGAAAAGATTTGTAATAATCTTGGAGTGGAGATTGCCTACGCATATCAGGAATTAAATGAACTGCCAGAAGGTGTGGAGCTTCCAACAGGACGTACTAAACCTTGGGGAACAGGACAGGCTGTTCTTGCTTGTAAAGAAGTTCTGCATGAGCCATTTGCAGTTATCAATGCAGATGACTACTATGGAAAGGAAGCATTTGTTAAGCTTCATGATTTCCTTGTAGGCTATGCACCGGAAAAAGCCAATCAGTTCTGCATGGCAGGATTCATTTTAAAGAATACTTTAAGTGAGAATGGTGCCGTTACCAGAGGTATCTGTGAGACAAATGAAGAAGGCTATCTCACAGCAGTACATGAAACCTCTAATATTGTTAAGACTCCAGAGGGTGCAGCAGTAGATAATGATGGACAGATTACTTCAATTAATGCGGAATCCTACGCATCTATGAATATGTGGGGACTTACACCGGAATTTATGCAGACTTTAGAGGATGGATTTAAAGAGTTCTTTGCTAACATGGGAGACAAAGATATTCTGAAAGCAGAGTATTTACTGCCAATCTACATAGATGAACTTCTTCAGGCAGGTAAAGTTTCTGTAAAAGTGTTAGATACGAATGACAAATGGTTCGGAGTAACCTATAAAGAGGATAAAGACTATGTAGTGAAATCATTTGCCAAGTTGATAGAAGATGGTGTATATCAGAAGAATTTATTTGAAGATTTGAAATAAATAATAAAGGAGAACGATGGGAAGTAAGATAATCGAAATATTTAATAAAATAGCATATAATGTATTGTCAGCACTTTATCAGCCATTCTGGGCTGCCGTTCTCCTTGCGTTTCTAGCAATGTTCCTGTATTTGTATGCAAAAGAACATGAATGGAAGAAGAACGATTTTGTTAGAAATATGTTTGCAACATGGTGGAGAGCATTTAAAAGTTCTTCAAATTTTCGCCGGACATTCTTATTAGCTTTTTATACAGCAATGATATTACTCCGAACAGTTCTAAATCGTGAGATATGGTTTGATCCGCTTGGAAAGCTTTTTGGAGAATGGGGATTATATGAAGAGGGAAAGTTTACAACAGAATCTATAGAGAATTTTATGTTATTTGTTCCATTTTCTATTTTACTATTATGGGCATTTCAAAAAGAATTACTTGATGAATCTGAGAATATTAGATTTGGAAAGACCGTTTGGGAAGCCACAAAAGTTGTAGCAGTATTTTCTTTTATGATAGAATTTACTCAGCTATTATTCCATCTTGGAACATTTCAAATATCGGATCTGACCTATAATACACTTGGTGGAGCAGTAGGCGGTGTCATCTATTATTTGGGATATTCCAGAAAGCGAAAGAAATAAAATAAGAAACAGAGGACAGCTATCAGAGCATCGTGGGATAGCAAGGAATCCTCTGTTTTAGCCCCAAGACGATTGGATTCACATGAAAATAGGAGTTATAAGATGGCAGGAAGACCAAGAAAGAAACCAGAATATAATCCAGAACTTCAATTTAACAATTTTCTTCAAGAGTTAAGAGATGCCTATGAAGAAGCAGATTCTTTAAGGTCACTAGCAGATGAGATAAATATTAGTCTGCTTAAACTCCGTAAGCTACTTATTACTGCAGATGTATTCATATCAGATATATGTACAGAAATCAATGATTTGCATCAGTCAGGAAAAAAGATTCCGGAGATTATGAAACACACAGGTCTTTCCAGAGCATCGGTACATTCCTATTTGCCCTACACAAAAGGAATTTATAATGCAGCAGAGATAAGTCTAAATGCGGAGCGATGCAGGACATATAAGATTCGACAAGAGCAGGTTCGGCTTCTAAAGGAAATACCATCAGTGGAAAATCTGTGGCAGGCTGTTATTGCATTTCAGGAGTATCCATTTAAAACGGCAACAGGATTACCATTTCGGTATAAATTAAAGGTTGGTAAAAACGGAGAGTATAACAGAGAGCTGCTGATAGATCGTAGAGAGAAAAGTAAGAGTCTTGCCTGGAGTAGTGTGGTGCTGGCATTTGAAAATAGTATGAAGATTTCCGAAGAGGTAAAGAAACCAAAGGCTCTTGGAGATATTAGAGGAGTTTCATATATTTATCCGATACTATGGCGATTTGGCTTGCTCAGAGTTCCGGAAGCAATAGAGAAGAAAATGGGAAAGCAGAGATAAATCCGATCTCTGCTTCATTGTCTGCAAGTGATTAGATTAACATGGATATATTAAAGAGTTTCTCGTAAAATAGAAAATGCATCAATGATTCCTTGCTTGTAGGCAAAACGTATATATTCTATAGATGAAATGTTTTCAGCAGTGATAGCGGCATCAACAGTGTCTCATTGTTGAGGAGTTAGATTAAGATCCTGTATTTTTTCATACCCTATCTTATGATCTATGGCGTATCGTGCTTTTCATGAATTCCATAAATAAAAAGTCCAGCAAGTAAAGAACTGATGTCAAAGAAAACAGCAAGTATTAATGAAAACCAAGCTGTAAACCAGTATTTACCAAATAGTAAGGAGGTGGCTTTTTCAACAACATTGATATCAGAAATTTTATTTCTACGTAATTGATTGATAGTTTCGATGTTTTCATTAATATTATAGTTTTCCAATAAATCAATATTGATTACGGTAGTATCCAACAGTTTTTTTTCGCCTTTAGATAATCGAGGAAGCTGTTGAATCAAGTTTTCTAAGTCATTTAACCTTGAATGCCATTCATTTTTCCAGACAGAACAATCTTTGGAAAATGATTTTTCAGTTGGATTGGGAATGACAATATTATTTGAAATGTTCTTTCGTAGTGTTTTTATACTTGTAGTAGAATTTTTAGTAGAACTGGATTGCATTTCCACTAAAGATATGTAATTGTTTACAGTAATGGTTAATTCTTGTGTCATTTTAACTATTTCACTGTATTCTTTAATAATATTGTCTTTTTTATTCATATCAAGAATTTTGTTATTAAGTTTTGAGATATAGTTTTGTAATACCTTTGTATTAGGAGTTGGTTTTAACATTTCTACGAGAAAGTTTGCTATTATTGTTTCCTGAGAATTATTGTAATCCGCTAATGCAGATTTTGCAGTGGCTAATGCATATTTTGCATTTTGATATTTAGTTTGGTCTAATTTTTTTGCTTATTAGTATTTTTCAAGTCTTTTTCTACTGTTTTATATTTACTGTCCCATTTGTTTTGCTGGTTATGCCATGTAGTAGAGTTGAAGGCAGCATCATAAGAATCTAGCTTCTTCTTTAATTTTTCTGCTTTATCTTTAATATCTTCATAAGTTAGTTTTGCCTCATTATAGTTTATGCTGGCTATTTGAACATTATTCTCCAAATCACTTTTTGAAAGTTTCTGGCCTTGGGTTGTGTTTTGAGAATATTTGTATTGTAATTGGCTTAAAAGTTTATTAGATAAAATCTGCATAGCCTTAGTATCTTCTTCGATATAGTCGGATGTGTTATTTAAAATCTCTTTACAAGAGGAAGTTAAAATAACATTATCATCGACATAACCAGATTGATGTTTATAAACGACGTAATCACATATATATACAAAAGAAAAAAACGAAGAACTGGAAAGAAGCATTACGTAAAAGAGAATGATAGCTCTTTGAAAGCTCGTACTTTTATATGTCTTCTTTTCTTGCCCTTTTTTATTACCCCAATGGTATTTCCTTGTTTCTCGATTAGGGCAGTTTTCTCCAATTTTATGATAATAAAATGGCAGTCTGAGGTTAAGTACAAATAAGATGGATTGAATTCCAAAAGAAATGAGAGTCGCCATCCATTGGGATTCGGTAAAGATATATGTACTTAATCCATCTGCAGTTGCATTCCATGAAACAATAGCGAAAGCAAATGCGGCAACCTTAACGATAGTGATTCCGTTGGCATCGCGTGTCTTTGGGGATATACTATTAGATTTTTTGTCCATGCTTACACCTCCGTAAATTTTGTTTAAAAAATATTATTCGTCTTCTGTATCCGTAGATTCATCTCCAAAAACAAAGTCATAAATCATAGTAGAAAAATTTGGAATGAATGTGACGAATTTTAATATTGAAATAACAGAATCGAGAACGATATCAATAAGCATCTTTACTATGTCTATTGTTTTGTCTTTGATTAGTGTTTTGTTGTTGATTTTTTCCAGGATTTTTTTTACATCATCAGCTTTCATTTCTGCGATTAGTAATAAGGTTGCATGGGTCAGTCTTAGGAAAAGTGCAAATGCTATACCTATAAGAAGAAGCATTAATGGTATTAGAAGGTATTCTCCTTTATTGACCCAATCATAAAACTGATCTGCTGTAAAATCACTAAACTTACTATATGCTAAATAACAAACGATGATATCTAAAATTGCACTTAAAGCATATAGAGGAATGCCGGTTTCTGCGGATTCTTCTTTTAAGGAACGAGAAAATGTCTTCATCCTTGTTACGATTAGCCGAATCATTTCAATTAAAAATAGGATAACGATGATAAAAGCCAGGAGAATCGTTACTACAAAACCCGCATATTTTAAAAGCGATACTATAATATTAAAAAAATTATAATTATTTTCCCAAATGTTACTGGTATATAGAATGCTACTTACTGCACATACACTACCAATGAGAATGGTTAAAAATAAGAAATAAAATGGTATCCATATTTGATTCGAGTTTGTATTTGTGGTTTGTTTTTTTACTAGGCTGTGCTCTTTTTTTGAGAGCGGAGTTATTTTATTGTTATTTTTTTGCCCTTCTAATACAGGTGTGTGTTTAGAAGGTTCACTGATAGAATCACTATTTTCTGAATCACTGCAAAGATATACAACAAATTTTGCAAAAAGAAGAAGAAAAAGTAGTCCACCAAGAAGCATAATTGCAAAAAGTGAAGAATCTATATTTTTTAAAATAGGAAGTAACGTCTTTAAGGTGTCATAGTCATAAAATTTATTGGCAAATAATAGTATGGACAGCCCAGATAGAATGGGAATAATCATTCCATTGCGCTTGTTTTTAAAAATAATATTATAAAAACATAAAAATAGAAAGATAATAGCAGCCCATGTCAATGCAAGGCAGGCTTTATTATTGTCACTCCAGTACCGATAAATAATGATAGATATTACTAATGCCACGATAACGGGAACAATCTGGGTTAAATAAAAAATAAAGTTATCTCTATTAGATTTCATCATATAGTCTCTCCCTTCTTTTCGATAAGAAAATATTTTCCTTTGTTTTATGATGATATCTTACCTGATGTGTTTAAAGTACACAATTTGTTCTTGGCATGTTCCTTGTGTTAGTGTGCATTTTCGTCAAAACATCTAAAGCACAGCTAAAAAACATGTCAAAAATTACTATATTATATTGAAAAAGATTATATATAGTTGTATAATTGCAGAATTGAGGTTATGGGATATGAGTATTTCTAATGAAAAAAATGAAAAATATAAAAGGATTAACACCACACTGAACCAAATAATATGTAATAATTTGCAGGAACTGCTCAAAGCTAGAAATTTATCACAGGTAAAATTTTGTAAATTGTTATCAGAGGAGAAAACATGTGTTACAAGACCGTATTTAAGTAAAATTTTGAAAGATCCGTCTCATATATCTGCTGCATTTTTATTAAGCTGTTGTGATTTTTTTGGAATTACACTTGAAAATTTGTGTTCGCCTAATTTTGATGCAAACGAGTATGTTTCACGAGATACTTCTCTTCATAAAGACTATTTAAATATTAAAGCAATTATGAACGAATATAAAGAGCAACAGGCTGCCACAAATAATGACATTGATAAGACTGAATCTGAAAAGAACACCAATTTTTTATTTCCATTTACTGATACTAACTTAATAACGGATCCAAAACATACGTTATTTTCTGGTTATATCCAAGACTATTATTGCTACTACTATTCGACACATTCGTCTGAAAATAAAAATGATGAAAGTATTTTAAAAGGAATTCTACGTTTAGAAGCGGAAAACAATTATTGTAAAGCAACATTAACAATAAATACAAATACTGTGGATGATAATGGAAAAATAAATTATAAGGAATATGTCGGTTATGCAGTAATCTCTCCTACAGTTAACAGTCTCCATTGTGTTATGTATAGTGATTCTATTTGTGAATTTTGTTTTTTAATGTTTCGCCTTTTTAAATTAAATTTTGGGAAACAAGATTGTAGAATTGCAGAAGTGCTGTCTTCATCTTCTATTAGTGAACATAGAAGACCAACCGTATTAAGGATGTTTTTAAGTAAAGAGCCAGTTAAAGACAGTGATTTAAAAGTAATATCTCCGGCACTTTTTTTGAATTATTCAACTATTGCAATCGATAAGGAAAATCTTTGTAAAATTGGTGGCACTTCAGAAGAATATGAGAAAATTATTGCAGAATTATTAGCAGCTAATAATTCTCAGGAAATGTATTTTTGCAAAGAAAAAGATATTTTTCCCATAGCACAGCGCTATTTAAAAAGTAAAGAAGCTGCACTGGAATTTTTAATGCAGTTGAGATCGCTTTCTTTTGCATACCGTTATAATAAAGTAAGTCCAAAAGCTGATGATGCTGTAAGAGATATTTTGCTTTCTAGAGGATATTATAAAAAAAGAGTTGTGGAAGATAAGGAAGAGTAAAAATTTAAGAATGAAAATTTTTATTTAATGTAAGGAGAAAAGAATATGAGAAGATGTATTTATTGTGGGACAGCGGAAGATTTATCTGACTCAGACATTATACCGGATGCGTTAACTGCTTCAAGAATAATAAATAAATGTGTATGCCATGTTGAACATAATAGCGGAATGACAGAAAAATTTGAATCTGAGGTAGTAGAGAAACTAGCGTTTTTATTAAATCATTTAGATATAAAATCAAAAAAAAGCAACCATTATCCTACATATGAAGCGGATTATGATATTGAGGGAATACGCTACCATGATAAAAAAGTATTTAAAGATTATGATTTTATAAACAAAAAAATTCTTCGGAGTAAAGATAAAGCATTTGTATTTGGACCATACGAGAAAATTGAGCAGATAGCGAAGTCGAAAGGGATGAGTAAAGCAGATATTGAACAAATAGATATGAATTCTCAAATGATAAAATCATATATTCCTCTTAATTATGACGTGTTCTTTAGTGAAGCAATGCATAGGCAAGTAGCAAAAATAGCATATGAATGGTATTGTTTGAAAAACAAAGTAGAGGACAAATATGATGATTTTTCAGAAATAATAGAATATATTCTTGAGGGTAACAATAATCAAGTTGTTAAAATGGTTACAGATAAGTTACTATTAGATAAATTTAAAAAGTTTTGTTATGATGGAAGTCATATGATGTTTGCTTATATAGATAAACAGGGTGGCATTAGTGTATTAGTAGATATTTTTGGGGTAGCAATATATGATATAAAAGTGTGTAGACATATACCGAAATTTTGTGAGAATAATTATATATTACAAAAAATTAATCTTGATGGTTCTGGAAATAGAGAACATGAATGTTTGTGCGTACATGATTATAATGATGTTGTACAGGATATGCTTAAGGAGATGGATGAAAATGCGAAGTTTCCAGTACCCCCAATTGGGAATCTTCAATGTTACATAATGAGTCCTAAAAGTAAATATATTAATTATAATCTTTTTGTCTTAGAGATCTTTAATATATTGGACAAGGGAGTAGAAGGTATTCATGGTGGAAATCAGGATGTTGTTGAGTTTGTAATAGAACAATTACAAGACTTATTAAGTACAGATGTCATTCATAAGAGAGGTCTTAAAAGGTTTGTAGAGGACAACATTGAGAATGCTGAAATAAGGATAAATAAAGAAAATATAGATGAAAGTAGCATTTTTTATTATTATATTCTTTATAAATTAGGACAAAGTGATATTCAAAATTTAAATGATGAAGTTGTTAAACAGTTCATTATTGCTTTATTTAATACAAGAAATATTGATTCGAGAAAAGTGAATCTTCGAGAAAAACTAGAAGAAATGTTAGATGAAGAAGATTATAGTAAATTGATTAAGTTAGGAGCAGATAAAATTAGGAAATGGTAGTTTAAAATACGCGACAGGTAAAGGTAACAAAGAATACTAATAGAAAATTATAGTATGTTAGCTTTATGTAGATGAAGATGTTACTGTCGCCATATTTACATTAAATTAAGTAATAGAACTTTTACAATTTTAGAGGAAAAAGTTATGAGTGATAAACCAGAAAATATGATTCCTAAAATAGAAAAGGAAAAACAAGAAGAGCAGAAAAAATCACAGAAAGACAGAAATGGAATAATAGGAGGTCTTGTATTTGGAGCAATTTCATTTTTTTTTGCATATCAAGCATATAAAATACTATTTGAATTTCTAATTGGGAAGATTCTTGTAGGAATCTTTGCCTTATTGACTCTTATTTTCATCGCTGTTTCTATAAGCTGTTTTTTTGATTATAAGGAATCTAAAAAAATAGAAAAATTAGAAGAAGATGCAAAAAGAGAAGAAAAAGAATTTTTAGAAATAGATCCAGAAAAAAGATCTTTAAGAGCGGAAAAATTGTTTCGTATGAATCAGAAGGAACTAATGCGTTATTATGATATGAATTTAGCACAAACGAAATTTTTATCAGGACTTGGCATTATGATGATTCTATTTGGTATAATAATTGTAGCGGGAAGTTTATATATGTATATGTCTTTGAATGGAGATAAAGTGCTATTATCTGTGGGAAGCTTGAGCGGTATTGTTGTAGATTTTATAGGAGCTGTTTTTATAAAAATGTATACGAAGAATATTGAGGCATCAGTCAAGTTTCATGCAAAGTTTGCAGAGAGTAATAATCTTCTGTTGGCAAATTCAATAGCGCATAAGATAGAGGATGACAAATTAAGGGAAGAAACATTATCAGAAATATCAAAGGATATAATATTAGTTAAAAAAGAAAATAATTGATATAAATATAAAACATATATTATTTAAAAAGGTTGTTATAATTTAAGGCTGTAGGAACAATTCCCTACAGCCTTAAAGTAAGTGGTAGATAGTCCGTATCTGGATTTTACCTCCAACCAGTGCAATAATAGTCCTATGATTATTAAACGTCTTAAAAGTTCAGTACTCAACTTTTAGGACTGGTTAGGAGGCATTTCCTATGAGTTCTATTACTACAGCAGTTGCTGCTGACTATCGTTTGCAGCAATGGGCCCAGTTGGTCAAAGAATGCCAGAATCGTCCTTCCGATATGACGGTAGAACAATGGTGCGATACCAAGGGCATCTCCAAATCGAATTACTATTATCGTTTATGACGTATCCGCAAAGCCTGTCTGGAGCATATCCCGGAAGATTCTCTTCCATGCCAGCAGGTTGTTGAGATTTCTGAAAACATTATGCATCTGCCAGAAAGTACTCCCGATATCTCAATCGAGATAAATGGATGTATCGTCCGGGTTCATGGAGATATTTCGGAAGCTTTACAGGAAAAGACAGTCCGGGTACTCTCACATGTTAAATGATGCGACCTGTTTTAAAAAGATATTTATTGTAACAGGATATACAGACCTCCGTTCAGGGATTGACCGTCTGGCATATACTGTGCGCTCTTATCTTGGAGAAGATGCCATCGAACCAGATACCCTCTATCTTTTCTGTGGACGGAGAACAGACCGTATCAAAGGTCTGGTATGGGAAAATGACGGTTATCTTCTGCTTTATAAAAGATTAGAAGCAGGGAAGTTTCAATGGCCAAGAACAGAATCAGAAGTACGTTCCATTACATCCCAACAGTTCCGATGGCTTATAGAAGGTCTTACTACACTCCCTAAAAAGCAGGTGAAACGATTGAAAAAGGCACCAGATTATACGGTATAGTTTTGTGCATAATGTAGAAATTTTAAAAGTTTTTTATGGACGAAAAAACAGGTGGGCTTTCACATTTTTTTCTTATATATAAGCCGCCTGTTCTTCTTTTTTTACAAGATAACGCAGATTTCTTTTTAGGAGAAAGGCATCGGTTTCCTTTGCCAGCAGGCACGGAAATAAGCGGAAAAAAGCATTGTGATACTGACGAAAAGGATAACCGGGGCGATTCGCTTGCTGTCCTGTTTTCTGATATAATAGAGATAATCTTTAGAAAAGGAAGGTCTCTGTTATGCAGATGAGACGTCAGTCCTTGTGAGAAAAGACGGAAGAAATACCACGGCACATGGAAGATACAGACTTGAGCTTCTGTGAAAATCTGTTACCGTGGTCAACAAGTCTTCCTGAAAAGTGCAGAAAGCCAGAGAAAAAATAAGACCGCCAAAAGGCGGTCAAAATTTAGTCAAGGTACTCGCTATCTACCACTTACATTTCATTTATTTCATCGAGGGCATTTTCTACAGCGATTTATGAGAGTTTACATTGGAAAAAAGAATTTAGCTTTAAGTTCCATGGTATTACAAAAGAAAGAGGAATGTCAAAAATACTTGTGTTTTCACTAGATGAACCACAGATTATTGTTGGTAAAAAGTATAAAAATCATCCCGATGTAGAAAAAGAAAGTAACCAGCCTTTTGGATTTGTAAAGTACAAAACAGATACAGGGCAGGAAAATAAGCCAGAAAACAATGATATTGTATGTGCTTATCCGGAAGAATGGATGAAACGAAGGATAGGCATTAATTATTTTATCCGGGAACAGAGGGATAGTATGATTAATGCTATAACAGAAGAAGATATAGAAGAAACAGGAGTTGTAGTAGAAAATCCCGTCATAGGACATATACCGTCCAGGCAGGAAATCGTGAATGAATTAGAAGAACTTCTGATGACCATGTAATGGGTGAGAATATGGGAGAAACCACAGATAACAGACCAAATAATCAGGAAGGATAAAGTTTTACAGCAAGAGAGTTTGAACTGATACAAGAACTTGTACGTTCCCTTATGGAAAAAAACGAGGAACTACAATATGAGAGCTTTGAAGAATATGAACTGCCATCAAGAACACAGTTTTCCATGTTGAAGAAACCGGCAGTAAGTATTAAATATGGACAGTTGACCTTTAATATGGCAGCAATTCGGTTATTTGAGGGAGTAAAACATGTTCTCACAGTCGTAAATACGGAAAAAAAGAGGCTGGCTGTTGTACCTTGTGCAGAGGAAGAAAGTGCATCTGTAGAATGAGCCAGAGTCAACAAACAGGGCAAATGGGTGAATAAGAATATCACATCCGTAGATTTTGTAGAAAATCTATATCATTTAATGGGCTGGAACCGTGAGTGCAGATATAAAGTACTTGGTCGAGTAGCTGCTTCTGATCGTGGACTGATTCTTGTATTTGAAATGGAAGAAGCAATCATGTTTGCACCAAAGAAAGAAGAATTTGTTGATCCGGTTACAGGAGAAACAAAAAAACGTCAGGTTAAATATTATCCAGATGCCTATAAAAACCGTATTGGACGGTCATATACAGAATATGAACAATATCGGCAGTTAAATCTTTTTGAAGATTTCGGAAACTACAATAAAGAGCAGCAATCAAGTCAAGAAGAAAAGTCAATAGAAAATAATATAGAAGGGACAGAAGCACCTATGGAAGCAACTGTGCCTAATTATGGTATAGAAAATCAGATACAAAGCAATACAAATATAAAAGAAGGAGTCGATGATAATGGAAACAACGAAGAAAATACCAGTACCAACCTTGGCATTACAGGGCAAATGGGATTCCATTAACATCGGTGTCGGTGTAATTGCAGCATTAGGTAATCCTTCTCATATATGCTTGCTTAGAAACATGAAAGAAAAATCATTGGCAGTAATAGCCTGTGATGGCAAAGACAATATGTCTATTCGTGTACCAGATGGTTTCTTGGATTTACATAAGAGCTTCAAAATACATAGCAAGCAGTTTGTATACGAAACATTGACTAGCTGGGGATTGAACCCGGAAAAGACTTACTCTTTTAAAGGGGAGTACCTGGAAGAACAGAAAATGGTTGTTTTTGGTTTGAAAAATGTAGATTTATAGAAGAATCATTGTTGAAATATTTACTGTATGGTAATATATAATCATAAATATGCTTGGCAGATTATGTTAAAAGACGAGATGAAGATTTGAAATGACTTTCCAATAGTGGCTCAATAATAGTTGGTATTTTACTATTAATATAATCAATGATGTCGAAATTTATCGATTAAATAGGAATGAAATTACAGATAAAAAGTAGTATAATAGAAAAGAATTATTGATGACTTGTCAAAAAAGAAAAGAGGAAGTATGTATTATAAAACAAGAACATATATTGCAGCTGACTGGTCGGGAGATTATGATGCAGTGGAGAGGTTACATAAGTGGAATAATAGTAAATATTGGAGCTTGTCTTTTACAGATGCTCATGATTTGATGCAAGCACGAGATAATAGTTTAAATTGTAGCATTAAATCTTCATTGGGTAAGAGGTTAGATGTATCTAAAACATTTATTTTAATAGTGGGTAATAATACGAGAACAGTGCGAAGTGGAAGTTGCCAGTATTGTAAAAGCTATAATAGCTACACATGTACCTGCACACGTGGATATAATGTGGATTATCGCAGTTACATTGAATATGAATGCGAAAAAGCAGTTAAAGATAGATTAAAAATTGTTGTTTTATATAATGGAGCAAGGGTAAACAAGTCCAAGTGTCCAGATATTATTAAAAATATTGGAACTCATGTTGCAATGCAATATTACGAAAGTGGCCAGTATTATTGGAATTACCAAGCCATTAAAAATGCTATTGAATAAATAAAACTATATTTGAGGGGGGATAGAGTGAAGAAAGCGTGCCTTAATAAAAAATATATTACAAAGTTGACATGTAGATGGACAGCAGGCTTTTTTTCAGTTTTGGGCTTTATTGGTACATTTGCTTCGTTAAATGATATAATTCCGAGCAGTTGGCGACTTGAATATAAAGTGTTATTGAGCATAGTGATACTAATAACTATTTTTGTAATTATTTGGATTATTTGTGCTGTTTGGTTTGAAAGACAAAAATGGGTAGAAGTATTTGAAGCAAATAATGATTGTCATGTCTATGTTCAATATGGAGACGTATTTTCTGAAGATGAAGTAAAAATTCCAAATCAGCGGAGAAATATTGTAATTCCTGTTAATAGATGCTTTGATACAATAGTCGATGATGATTTAGTAAGCTCAAGAACATTACATGGAATTGCGTTTAAAAGATTGTATTCTTCAGGTCGGTATGACGAAAATTCATTAAATGTAAAAATACATGATGACTTGGATATACGACAGGGTTTAACATCAGAGAATATATCTATTGATGAAAAAAGAAAGGGAAATTTAAAGAGATATGATTGTGGAACAGTTGCAGAAGTAAATGAGGATAGCAATTGTACATATTTTTTTCTTGCGTTAAGTACGTTTGACTATAATTTAAGTGCGCATACAACACAGGAAGAATATGTGTTGACCATGCAAAGAATGCTTGAATACTGTTACACTCGATCTCAGGGATTTCCTATTGTAATGCCACTTATTGGGGCCGGACAATCCAGAACGGGTAATAATGAGAGGGCAATTTTAGAATATTTAATTGGATTACTCAAAATGAATAAGGATTTGATTATGAGTGATGTTCATATTGTGGTAAGAAATAGTGGCAAAGAAACTATTCCGATCACGGAACTTTAATCAACTAGAGGAGGAAATAAAATGGCATATCGAAATGGAAATTATAGTGCTTTTTATGTAGCAGAGCCGTTTAGTGAAAGTAATTTAGGCGCATCTGCAACGCCAGATTTTATATATTATAATATGTTGAGAATGTGGAAAGGTCAGGATAGTAGTTTTCCATTTATTGATTCACATGATAAAACATATAATGTTAGAGATGGAAGCGATTGGGAAAAAACATTAAAACCGAGATTGCATCAACGTTTAGATAATTCTAAGAATATTGTTTTATTTCTTAGTTCTGTTACAGTCAACAGCAGGGCATTAAGAGAAGAAGTTGACTATGGAATCAATACTAAAGGGCTTCCAGTCATTGTTATTTATCCGGAGTTTAAGAAGAAAAGTGATATTGTAGATTCAAAAGGAAACTTTAAAAAACAGATAAAAGATCTATGGGATAAATTACCTAAATTTAGAGATAGTATGGGAAATGTAGCTACTGTACATATTCCATTAGATAAGGAAACTATTACAAATGCTTTAAATGCAGAAGAATTTATGGTAAATACTATGGCTGAAGCGAAACAATATTATTATGAACCATAAATTCTGGGTATGAAAAAATGAGAAACATATAGTATAGAATTAAAAGAGAGTCTTTGGGAAATGAAAGGCTCTTTTTTGTACTTAAAAGTTGTTTCTAAGTTGACATAAGGAGGCGATATGTCGATTATAGGTACTCGCCCACCCCCCCCTTATTTCAGAAACGAATCTGTATGAGCTTCACCATGCTGTTTCTGTGAGTATAAGAGCCTCATAGAACAGCATTTTTTTATTTGTAATAAGCTAAACAGATATGGTATACTTATGCTTACAAAGTGATATGTGGGGAATAATACATGAGAAAAGTAGATAAGAACACGCAGGATATAGATTTTGTTATTACCTGGGTAGATGGAAATGACCTGGAATGGAAGAGAGAAAAGGCTGCAAGGCTGGGACACACAGATATGGATATATCTGTAAATGCGGATGATAGAAAAGAACGGTACAGAGATTGGGATAATCTCCGGTACTGGTTTCGCGGGATGGAGAAATATGCGCCATGGGTGAGAAAGGTTCATTTTGTCACATGGGGACATATTCCTCAATGGCTGAATACAAAACATCCGAAACTGAATATTGTCTGCCATGAAGATTTTATCCCTCAAAAATTTCTCCCTACATTTAATTCACATACGATTGAATGGAATTTCCATCGAATTCCAGGGTTAACAGAACAGTTTGTCTATTTTAATGATGATATGTTTCTGTTAAAACCCGTTTATATGGAAGATTTTTTTTTAGATGAAAAACCGATAGATATGTTAGCACTTCAGCCGGATGTAGCAAATGTGGATGATCCGACAATGCCATACATTTACTTAAATAATACAATGTTGCTGGCGAAGTATTTTGATAAACGCAGTAATATAAAGAAGCAGCCATGGGCATATTTTCATATAGGATATCCTCCGATGTATTTTCTGTACAATGTATTAGAACTGGCTTTTCAACGATTTACCGGGTTTTATACGGTACATGGACCGTCTCCTCTTAAGAAAAGTACTTATCAGAAATTATGGGAGCTGGAACCGGAATTATTGTCTGATGTATGCAGTCATCCGTTCAGACATAGGGAAGATGTGAGCCAGTATGTATTGCGGGAATATCAGAAACTGAGTGGAGAATTTGTTCCGGAGAATGTACAGAAAATATGCGGATATTATGATGCAGAGCAGACGAATGACAGATTAGTGCGAAGTATTCTCAGACAGAAAAAGAAAATAATCTGTATTAACGACAGTAATCATGAGATTGATTTTGAGAAAGTAAAAAAAGAAATTAATCAGGCTTTTGAACAGGTTTTTTCGGAAAAATCATCTTTTGAAAATAGTATCTGAGAGATACTTGAGTTACGGAATTAAGATAAGAAAGGTATAAAAATGAATATTCTGCTGGTCGGAGGCTCCTGCAGCCTGATAAACAGTATGATTCTGAAATTAAGAAAAGAGGGACACAGAATTTTTCTGCTGACGGGAGATAAATATAGACATAATAAATATGAAAGAGTATTTGAAAAATATGAGTTTTCTTATGATTGCGAGAATCTGAATGATATTCTGGAAAGTGTAAATGCAGATGTAACAATTCTTATGGGTGCGTTTGATACAAATTACCGTTGGAATGGGGAGGAAAGAGAGATAGTTCTTTTTATTTCTCATCTTGTCAATATTCTGGTTGCTTATTCAGTAAAAAACAAAAAAAGATTGATTTTTCTTTCTTCAGATGAAATTTATAATGGAAACTACACGGAAGATATAAAGGAAGAAGAACCCTTTTCCGGAGTGGGAATCAGAGCGGATGCACTGTCACAGGCAGAAGAAATCTGCGATAATTTCAGAATCAACAGAAGTCTGGATATTATAACTTTGCGTCTGGATCATCTCTACAATATTCCGAAAGAGAGAAAAGACGTAAATAATATTTGTGCAGATATGTGTCTGAACTGCATGTGTGACGGGCATATTAAGGCAAAAACAGACCATACATTTTCACTTCTCTATGAAAATGATGCAGTAGAGTATATTTACCAGTTTATAAAAACCAGCAACCACAAATATAGTCTTTATAATTTATCTTCTAATGATGTAGTAAGTGAAGTAAAACTTGCAGCTATGATTCAGAAAGCTATGGAAATCGAATCGAATATTGTCGCTTTTTCCGACAGTAATGGAAGATGTGTTTTGTCGGGCAATCGTTTTGAAAGAGAATTTGGAGTTCATGCATTTGGTAATCTTGAGAAGAATATAAAAGACATGGTTTCTTATATGAAGAAACATGAATCAGTTTTCCTGAAGGGGGATGACTTAAAGCTTTCATGGTGGAAAATGCTTTATGAAAAATGGAAATGGCTGATCAGGACACTTTTTCCGTTTTTCGAGAATCTGGTATGTTTTGTTCCGTTTTTCATGATGAATAACAGGACTGTGGGCAGTGAATATTTTGCAAATCTGGATCCGTTTCTTTTGTATGTGCTGCTATTTGCAATTGTATATGGGCAGCAGCAGGCGACGTTTTCTGCAATATTGGCAGTTGCAGGTTATATGTTCCGGCAGATGTATACCAGAAGTAGTTTTGAGGTACTGATAGATTATAACACTTATGTCTGGATCGCACAGCTTTTTATCCTGGGGCTTGTAGTAGGATATATGAGAGACCAGATACGTATCATGCGCCTGGAGAGTCAGGAACTGGAAGAACATTTGCACAGACAGATTGTGGATATCCGGGATATCAATGAAAGTAATGTCCGTGTAAAAGAGGTCATGGAGCAGCAGCTGATCGACCATAAGGACAGTATCGGTAAAATTTACAGCATTACAGCAGGACTGGAACAGCGTATGCCGGATGAGGTTATTTTCTATGCAGTGGAAATGCTGGGAAAACTTATGAAGACAAAGGATGTAGCCCTCTATAATGTGGTCAGTAAAGATTATGCCCGTATCTTTTCTGCAAGTTCCCAAAAGGCGAGAAGTCTTGGAAATTCAATCCGTTACAGGGAGATGACGGACATTTATGATGCATTAAAAGAGCAGAAGGTATATATTAATAAGAAAATGGATGAGCAGTATCCACTTATGGCAAGAGGAATCTACGAAGGTGAAGAGGTACAGATGATTGTTATGATGTGGGGACTAAGCTGGGAAAAAATGACCCTTGGACAAGCCAATTTTCTTACAGTCGTCAGCTATCTGATTCAGAATGCAGTCCTCAGGGCACAGAGATATATGCAGGCACTGGAAGAGAAGCGTTATAGCCAGAATTCCAGAATCCTGGAACCGGAAGCATTTGAGTCCCTGGTTCAGGCATATATGAAGGCAAAACTGAAAAATCTTGTAGAATGTGTATTAATTAAAGTAGATGTTCAGAACTCGGAATATCAAAAAACGGATGAGCAGATGTCCGGATATATGAGGGACAGTGATTACATGGGAATGCTGCCTGATGGAAATCTGTATGTCCTGCTTACTAACACAACCAGAGAGGGTGCTGTTATTGTACAGGACAGATTTGAGAAGAATGGCTATAAAACAGAATACGTGGAGATGATGTCAGTATGTCACAGAGAATGAAGCTGTTTATTTTCCTGCTGATCATAAATCTGATCGTGGTTGTGTTCTATCTGATCTGGAATTATATCCGCAGAAAAGAAAAAATCGGAAGTGTATGGATGAAGGCAGTTATGATGCTTTTATGTCCGGTGACAGGTCCTGCGTTTGTATTCCTGTCATTCCTGCTTTTTAAGTTATTTTCTTCCCAGGGTATGGATTTGTCGGACGTTGTATTTAGTAAAGACAGGAAAGAGAATTTCCTCCGTCCTGATGAGGAAATGGAGAGAAATATGGTCTCTTTGGAAGAAGCCCTGGAAGTTACAGATAAGAAGAACCTTCGTACTTTGATGCTGAATGTGATCAGAGGAGATTACCGCAATTCTCTTGCGGCGATTAATCTGGCATTAAACAGCGAGGATTCAGAGACTGCCCATTATGCAGCATCTGTTCTTCAGGATGTATTGAATGATTTTCGAAGTAAAGTACAGACAGATTATCTTTTATGCCAGGAAGAAAATGAACAGCAGGTGGAAAATTGTATAAAATTTGTTGAATATATGAATCCGATTCTGGAACAGCAGGTACTTACAAATCTGGAACAGCGTTCCATGGCAGAGAGGATGCAGGAGGTGTTGCAAAAAGCCTGGGAACTTGATAAGATAAAAATCAGCAGTACTGTCTATGAAAAGGTCTGCCAGCGCCTGTTGGAAGTAAAGGATTATGAGAAATGCACACTGTGGTGTGACCGGGCAATGGAACAATATCCGGGAGTTTTGTCCAGCTATACCTGTCAGATGAAACTCTATTTCTCATGTGGAAAGAAAGAGAAGTTCTTTCAGGTTATGCAGGAACTTCGAGATTCGGATATTGCGATTGATAATGAAACCCTTGAACTGATCAGAACATTTATGTAGAGTAAAAGGATGAACAGATATGTCAATGACAACTCTGGTTATATTAAGATTTGCAGGTATATTTGCTGCTTATACAGGTTTAACAGTTTTGTTACCTGCGATTATGTTTCGTCGGATACTGGCAGGCAGAGGACTGTCAGAGCAGTTTCTGATGTGTTATACATTTGGAAATTTTTATATTATAAATATTGTGTTTGCAGTCCAGCTTTTGCATATTTCAGGTTTCTGGGCACTTGTATTGTTTACTGCTGTACCAGGGATTCTGATCTGGAGCAGGGTGAACAGGGTTTCTCTAAGAGAACTCTGCATAAAGACAGGAATTATCTGTAAGAAAATACTTCAGGGAAGTATGGGAATGAGGGGGGCTTTATACAGAGTCTGTAACAGGATTAAGGCAGTATTAAAACGCTCAGTCCGTCTGTTTTATTACAAAGTAATCTGTAATACGCTTCAGTGGATTCTGGTAGGGGCAGTTATTATAGCTTTGTTCTGGATTTATGGAAGAAACCTGTTGCTCACTTATGGATATTGTGCTTCAGATATACCGGTACATTTGAACTGGATTAATGAGATGGTCAGAGGAAATCTTTTTTCCGATGGTGTATATCCGTTTGGATTTCACTGTATGATATATTATCTTCATACAGTTTTCAGGGTTGATACGTATGCGATTCTGTGTGTGTTCTATCTTGTACAGGTATTCTTTATTCATATGGTACTTCTTGCTGTGATGAAATTGTTATGCAGATCATTGTATCTGCCATATGCAGGAGTGCTTGTATATATATTGGGAAATCTCTGGGCAAAACAGACATATAGTCGTTTTGGGGCATCACTGCCCCAGGAATTCGGAATGATTTTTGTGATTCCGTCTGTTTACTTCCTGATCAGTTTTTTTCAGACAGAGAAGGAAAAACTGAAAACCAGAGAAACAAAGCTGCTCTCAGGATGCTTTGCGCTGGCTTTTGCGCTGACTCTGGCGATTCATTTTTATGGAACTATGATTGCAGGGCTTTGCTGTATTGGAATTGCTGTCGGTTTTTGTCCGCGCTTCCTGAATAAAGAGTATTTTAAACGAATTATGATGACTGGTATTATCAGTGTATTTCTGGCTGTGCTTCCTATGGGGATTGCATTTGCAGGAGGAACACCTCTGCAGGGCTCACTTGGCTGGGGATTAAGCGTCATCAATGGTGGCAAATCTGAAGAAGCTTCTTCAGAGGATATAACCATGGAAGAGATGGCAGCGCGTCTGAATGAAAACTCGAAGAATAATATTAAAAGTAATAATGCGAAATCAATGCAGACAAAAAGGATTCCTGCTATGACGGAAACTCCGGAGAAAATAAAAAACACCTGGAATATGATGGCTCAGCGTATCGGGGAATTTATCATAAACTTGCCGGAACAATGGTGTGCATATGCGGTACTTATCGGAATTGCAGTTGTCATTCTGCTTGGTCTGATATTTATTATCCTGCGAAAGACTACTTATGGTGAGATGCTTATGTCAGCAGGATTCTGTATGGGAATTCTCACATTGTTGCTCTGTGCATCAGGGCTCGGACTTCCGATGCTGATGGATCCTGCCAGATGTAGTATTTATTATGTGTATCTTCTGATATTAACGCTGACAGTTCTGATGGATGGAATTCTTTATCTGATTTTTATGCATCGTTTATTTACAATTCCGCGAAATGTGTTATCTTTTATCTTGACTGTGTTCATTGTTGGGAGTATGCTCCATCAGGGAATGATCAAAATGCCGGGATTTGGTTCAGATTATGTATCTAATGGAGCATTGACGTGTCTGTCGAATATTATTAAAGAAAATAAAGACAAGACATGGACGATTGTATCAGCAAATGATGAGACACAGATGGGGCTTGATCATGGCTGGCATTACGAGACAATTACCTTCCTTCGAAATATGGAGTATATGAATAAAGACACTAAATTGATTATTCCGACAAAGAATGTATACTTCTTTATAGAAAAAATCCCACTGAATTATGCGGTACTTTACTCAGGCAGTGGTCAGTCCATTTCGAAAAAGGCAGCCAGCCAGTCATTACCAAATTCAGGTGGAATAACTATGTATCAGGGGGAGGGAAGATGGATTCTGATGTCCCGGATGTATTACTGGGCACAGGCATTTAAGGAGAGATATCCCAATGATATGAAGGTATATTATGAATCAGAAGATTTTGTGTGTTATGTAATGCCACAAAATATGTATCATCAGTATAATTTTGCAATAGATTACGGTTATAATCAGTTCCGGACACAGGAGGATAAAAATTAATATAATGGTTTCCAAAAGAAATTTTTTTAGTATTACAATCATGATGTTTGTTCTTTTATTTTTGTTTCAGTTTTCTATGGTTATCAGAGACAGACAGAACACATATGATGTAAATTCAAATTTCACGACAAGGCAGAAAGATGGTAAAAATGTCTGGAAAAATAAACAGATAGATCCTGTGGCTGTCAGAACAACAGACAGAAGCTATGCTCTTTTTGTGGGAGACAGTTCATCGGATATGGCTACAGCCGTAAGCAGATGGTGCATTTATGCAAAGTGGGATATGGCACAGTGCAGAAATCTGGAGGATTACCAGGAGAATGATAAGGCATTGCCGGGGATGCTGATACTGGAATCAGAGAAATATGCACTTGGTGATAATCTGGAAAAATTAGAGAAACTGGAACAAAAAGGTGTGATCATTGTTTTTGGATGTCTGGAAAATCCAAAGAATATTGAAAAAAATCAGGAACTGATGGATTTTCTGGGGATTTATAAGGTTGTGTCTGAGAAAACAAAACTGACAGGTGTGAAACTTTTTGAAGGTCTTCTGCTGGGCGGAGAAGTAGTCTATGAAACTCCGAAGGAAAAAGAAGAGAAAGAACGTCAGGATCTGCAGCTGGAGATACCATGGTATCAGGTAGGAAGCGGTACGAAAACATATATGGTCGGACTTTTGGATCATAGTAAACAAAAAACTCAGGTGGAGAATGAAGCTCTTCCTACGATTTTGTGGAGAAATGGAATCAAGGGTGGAAGTGTTTTTTGTATAGTGGGAGACTATATGAAGGACAGCACAGCACTGGGACTGTTGAATGGTATGATAACAGAGGCTTCTGAGTATTATATTTATCCGGTAGTAAATGCCCAGAATCTCTCAATGATCAATTTTCCGGCATTTGCAGATGAGAATGATGAAGAAATGATGAAACTGTACAGTCAGTCTGTGACAGGTATGACCAGAGATATTATGTGGCCATCACTGGTATCCATTGTAGAAAAAGGAAAGCTGAAAATGACCTGCTTTATGCAGCCACAGGCAGATTATGAAGATGGTATAGAGCCGGATACAAAAGATATGATATTTTACCTGAAGCAGATGAAAGAGCAGGAAGCGGAAGTAGGACTTTCTCTTGAGTATAAAAATGCAGGTTCTTTGCGGGAAAAACTGGATCAGGATGCAGACTTTTTTCAGAAATCGGACAGCAGTTATAAATATGGAGCTGCTTTTGCGGAAGAAAGGGATTTGGATACGATAACAGGATTGATGAATACCGAATTGTTGAAAAATGTAAGTACACTGGTATGTGAATATACAGAGAAAGAGCCAGTGGTTTCTTATTGTACGGATTCTGTAACTTTACAGTCTGTGACAAGTGATGGGATGAATTACAGTTATAGTGATGATATTCGGATGAGAAGTATCCAGAGTTCGCTGGCATATACGAATGTTATGTTAAATATGCATGATATTTTCTGGCCGCAGCAGAAAACTGACAGATGGCAGATTATGCAGAAGCATTTTTCCAGTAATATCCTTACCTGTTGGAAAAACTTTACAGGTTTTGACAGTATGACTCTTTCAGAAAGCAACACTAGAATCAGAACTTTTCTGAATCTGGATTTCTCAGAGTCCAGAACAGAGAATGAGATTACGTTGGAAACTTCTGAGAAAGGAAGCTGGTTTCTTCTCAGGACGCATGGAGAAGAAATCGCAGAAATAGAAGGCGGTACAGAAAAGGAAATAGAAGATGGAACTTATCTGATCCAGGCGCAGGATACTACTGTGAAGATTCAGATAAAAACATCAGGACTTCATTATGACAGATAGCTGTTATGACAGAGAGGAAATGAGCAGAAAAGTATGAAAGTTTGTATTGTGGCAGAGGGCTGTTACCCATATGTGGTCGGAGGTGTTTCCGGCTGGATCAACAGTCTGATCAGATCTTTTCCGAATGTAGAATTTATATTGCTGGCAATTGTGGCGAACAGATCCTTCAGGGGGAAATTTGTCTATGAGTTGCCGGAAAACCTTACACAGGTTTATGAAGTATATCTGGATGACTGTGAATGGGAAAGCGGAAACAGAAAAAGAAAATCTTTAAGGCAAGTCCATCTCTCTCATAAAGAATATGACGAAATGCTGAATATGGTGCTGAACCGGAGGACAGACTGGGGTGTGATTTTTGACCTGTTTCACAGAAAGCATCTTTCTGTAGATGCTTTTCTTATGGGAGAGGATTTCTTCAGGATTGCCAGGGAGTGCTATGACCGTAATTATTCAAATATTAATTTCTCGGATTTCCTCTGGACGCTGCGCTCCATTTATCTGCCGATGTTCTGGGCACTGAGAATGGATGTACCGAAGGCGGATTTGTATCATTGTGTGGCCACCGGTTATTCTGGAATTCTTGGAAGTATGGCAAAACATTTTCATGGAAGTTCATTACTGATCTCCGAGCATGGGATTTATACCAGAGAAAGGGAGGAAGAGCTGATCAAAGCTTCCTGGGTAAGGGGAGTATATAAGAATATCTGGATTGAACAGTTTAAGAAGATGTCACTTCTTGCATATGAAAAGGCAGATATGGTAACCTGTCTGTATGACCATGCAAAGGACCTGCAGATGGAATTGGGATGTCCGCCTGAGAAGATCAGGGTGACACCAAATGGGATCAATACACAGACGCTTGCAGATCTTCCCGGCAAGACAGAAGAAGAGAAGCAGTTTATCAATGCCGGGGCTGTACTTCGTGTAACTCCTATCAAAGATGTTAAAACCATGATACAGGCATTTGCTTTTGCCAAAAAAAAAGTAAAAAATATGAAGCTCTGGATTATGGGACCGGCAGATGAAGATAAAAAATATGCAAAAGAATGTTATGATCTGGTAGAATCCCTTGGGGTTCAGGATGTGGAATTCACAGGAAGGGTTAATGTAAAGGATTACCTGGGCAAGATGGATTTCACACTGCTTACCAGTATCAGTGAAGGACAGCCTTTGACAATCCTTGAGAGTTATGCGGCTCACAAACCTGTAATTGCCACAGATGTGGGAAATTGCAGGGAACTGATCTATGGAAATAATGACGGATTTGGGGAAGCGGGAATCCTCACACACATTATGAATATAGAAGAGATCGCCCATGCAATGGTTACCATGTCTGTAAATGAGAAAGACAGAAGGCGTATGGGAGAAGCAGGATACAGACGTGTAAATGCACTTTACAGGATTGATCAGATGAAGGAAGTATACAGAGAAATATACAAAGGATTTTCAGACAGACAGAATCTTTCGTGGACAGAAGAACCCTTTCAGATCAGTGTGCATGAAAAGATGATGTAAATGAAATCATAATGTGACTGAGATCGGGATAACAAACATAAGATAAGCAATTACGGGATGGAGAGGACATATGGCAGGAATAGGTGTAAAACTTACAAATATCTATAAAAAGAATACGCTGACTACTGATATCATAGGTGCGGGATACAGTATGGTCGTTACAATCGCCCCCATGCTTCTGGTGATCGGTGCGCTTATGATCATGGAGTATTTTCTGGATTTCTCTTCAGTAGGTTATGTTACAAGAGAACTGTTTTCCTGTACGGTTCTGTATATATTTATTTTTTCCCTGCTTACGGCGTCTCCGTTTAACTCTGTATTATCCAAATATATGTCAGATGTGATCTATGAAGAGACATATGAAGATATTTTGCCGTGCTATTATGTGGGCATGCTTTTGAATATTTCACTGAGTGCTCTTGTGGGAATTCCATTCTGTATCCGGGAGTATCTGGTTGGAAAAGTGGATATTATTTATGTTTTTACAGGTTATTGCGGATACATTGCCCTGGTTCTTGTGTTCTATTCTATGTTGTACCTGTCTATCTGTAAGGATTACAAAAAAATATCATTCTTCTTTGCCGTTGGTATGACAGTGACAGTGTTTTTATCTTTTCTGCTTGTAAAAGTATTTCATTGGGGTATTACATATGGAATGCTGTTTTCGCTGACAATTGGATTTTGGCTGATCGCCTGTCTGGAAATGTCGGTAGTCCGGAGTTATTTTAAGGAAAACAGTGGAAAATACAGACAGGTTCTGGTCTATTTTAAGGAATATTGGCCGTTGGTGGTTACAAATTTTCTTTACATTTTAGGACTTTATGTACACAATTTTGTTTTCTGGACAACAGATCTTCACATGATAGTAGTAAAATCTTTTGTATGTGTGACAACATATGATATGGCAACCTGTCTTGCAATGTTTACAAATATCTCTGCAAGTGTTATCTTTATCAGTAGAGTTGAGATGTATTTTCATGGCAGATATAAAGCATACTCAGAAGCCGTTATCGGTGGAAGAGGAGCTGATATTGATATTACAAAGAAGGGGATGTTCCGTGCTCTTTCCGAAGAGCTTATGAGTCTTGCCAGAGTGCAGTTTATTATTACGCTGGTGATCTTTCTGATCTGTATGATTTTTCTTCCGCAGCTTGGTTTTGGAGGAATGACAATGAGGATATATCCCTGTCTGGCGTCAGGATATTTTATCTTGTTTCTGATGTATGCGGAGATTATTTTCATGTATTATTTTAATGACATGAAGGGTTGCGTATTGACGGGACTGGTGTTTTGCCTTATCACACTGGTGGGAAGTATAATATCTTCTCATTTTACAGAGATATGGTATGGGGCGGGGCTTGTTGTCGGGAGCTTTGCCGGATGGACAGTGGCTTATGGAAGACTTCGGTGGATGGAGAAACATCTGGATGTCCATATATTTTGTAACGGTCATCTGCTGAAGAAGAAAAAAGGTGATTGTCCGTCACCAAAAGTATTTGACAGATATGAATAGTAAGAAAGGAACGAAAGAAAAAAATGGAAGTGGGAGATATACTGAGGTTATTTGTGATCGTATCAGGAGTGTTTATGGTTGTGAGGGCAATTCTGTCACTTGCAAAGAGAAAGATGACAGAACCATTTTGTCTTGCATGGGTGTTTTTGTCTGCATTAATGATTCTTTCAGGTGCACTTTTAAATCCATCTCAGATGAAGCGTTATGTCAGTACACGCGGACTGATTCTGACTATAATAATTGTGTCAGGTGTTCTGTGGGGATTATGGTTTATCAGTACGCAGGTTTCTATCCTGAAAAGAAAAGATCAGGAGCTTGCCATGCAGGTTTCTTTATTAAACAATGATTACGAGAAAATCATCAAAGAACTGGAAAAATTAGAGAAAGAAAAATAAAAATATGAAAAAAGTACTGTTTGTAATTAATACTCTTGGAGGTGCAGGCGCAGAGAAGGCATTACTGGAACTGCTCAAAAGATTTACCCCGGATCGGTATGAGGTGGATCTGTACGTGCTTCTGGAACAGGGAGAACTGATCAGTCAGGTACCGGGTTATGTAAATATTCTGAACAGGGACTATACGGCAGAATCAGTTCTTTCAGCAGAGGGAAAGAAGAAATTGAACAAAAAAGTCTTTATGCGCCTGTTTACGCATGGGGCGTTGTTTAAAAATATACCATATCTGATAAAGAATGCAGTTGCTATGCTGGGCAGAAAAAAGATATATGCAGATAAGCTTTTATGGCGTGTCATGTCGGACAGTGGTATGAAGCTAAATAAAAGCTATGATATGGCAGTTGCTTATCTGGAAGGTGGGGCTACATATTTTGTCCATGATCATGTTAAGGCCAGGAAGAAGTTCACATTCCTGCATGTTGATTATAAATATGCCGGTTACACCAGAGAACTGGACCGAGATTGTTATCTGGATTTTGACAGGATTTTTACAGTATCAGGGGAAGTAAAGAGTGTATTTGACAGTGTATATCCGGAATGCCGGAATAAAACCTTTATTTTCCATAATCTGATCGACAGAGAGGAAATATACAGAAAATCAGAACTTCCCGGTGGATTCAGTGATACATACACCGGAAAGCGTATACTGACAGTGGGAAGGCTGACTGCACAGAAAGCGTATGAAGTAGCTGTTGATGCGATGAAGCTCCTGAAGGATCAGGGGATAAAAGCACGCTGGTATGTTCTGGGCGAGGGAGAATTACGAAATAAGCTTCAGCAGAAAATAGACAGTCTTGGACTGAAGGAAGATTTTCTGTTGCTGGGTGCGAAGGAGAATCCTTATCCATATTATAAGCAATGTGATCTGTATGTGCATGCGACCCGGTTTGAGGGGAAAAGTATTGCAATACAGGAAGCTCAGGTTCTGGGCTGTACGATTCTGGTATCTGATTGCAGCGGAAACCGGGAACAGGTGGAGAATGGGACGGATGGTATACTGTGTCAGCTTTCACCGGAGGATATCAGCAGGAAGATAGCTGAACTACTGGGAAATGAAGAGAAATGCAGAGAATATGGAAAAAAAGCTACAGTCCGGATATCCGATGAACAGGGAGATATCCTGAAACTGTTTGAGATAGCATAAGAAGAGAGAGAATAGTATCTATGGAGAACAGAGAAAACGTTGGAAAAGAAGCAAAAAAAGAAGTCCTGATCATTATTCCGGCATACAATGAGGAAAAAACAATCGTTCCGCTTCTGGAAAAACTGGAACAGCCGGAGATAGCGCAGGTTGCAGATGTACTGGTCGTGAATGATGCGTCTCAGGATAAGACAAATCATGTGACTAAAAAGAGAAACCATACGGTGATTACCAATGTATTTAATCTGGGTTATGGGAGTGGTCTGCAGCTTGGTTATAAATATGCGGTGCGTAAAGGATACAGCTATGTTATACAAATGGATGCAGACGGTCAGCATGACGTATGTAACCTTCTGGAAATCTATAAGGAATTGCAGAAAGAGGATGAGAATGGGAAATTGCCGGATATTGTCCTTGGATCAAGATTCATGGAAGGAAGTTCTGGATTTTCGGTTTCATTTGCCAAAAAGATTGCATTTGTATGGTTTCGTATAATGTTGAAAACAGGAACTGGAAGAAGAATTACAGATCCGACTACCGGTCTTCAGGGATTAAACTGGAGAACCTTCCGTTTTTATTCGAAATATAATAATTTTGATGACAAATATCCAGATGCAAATATGCTTATGCAGATGTTGCTTCTTGGGTTCAGGGTCAGAGAAATTCCCGCAGTGATGCATGTAAGGACTACAGGAGTCAGTATGCATTCTGGACTGAAACCAGTACTCTATATGTTCAGAATGACGTTTTCAATCCTGGCTGTGTGGATCAGGGAAAAGATTCTTAAGATGGATGAGGATAAAATACGTGAGCTGGAAAAATATAATGAATAAAAACAACTGGGTATTCCAACAGGTGGAACTCATCGAGAGTAATGTCTGCCTGGAAAATCCAGGCAGAGGATGGTATGGAATCTATACGTTTGTTGTTCAGGATTCGATAAATCCAGAAGAACTGAGATGGAGTCTGAGAGATGGAGAACTTCTTGCACTGGTATTGCTGGATATCAGTATATATCGCAGTATGCAACTGGATGAGAATGCCCTGAATAATATCAGAAGCATTCTCAGTTTTTTTATGTATTACAAAAAAGATGTGATTCTGCGGCCGGTTTATGATCGGGAAGGAAAAGGGCGTGAATGTGAGCCGGATAGTTTTGAACAGGTGCTGGAGCATTTACAGCAGATTGGTGGTTTGCTCCGGGATATGCAACATTCGGTATTCATCTTCCAGGGGATGCTTGCCGGAAGCTGGGGAGAAATGCATGATTCCAGATATCTGTCACCAGAGTGTATCAATCGAATGTGGAACTGTATGCGGCAGTATTTGGGAGATGAGATATATCTTGCTGTACGTACTCCGGCGCAGTGGAGAACTTTGAGAAGTGAAAAAGAATTCAGACAAAAGAAATATGCGCATCTGGCATTATTTGATGATGGGATTCTGGGTTCCATGACTCATCTGGGAACCTTTGGAACTGAACTCAGGGAGGCGGCAGGCTGGGCACAGGCGTGGACAAGAAAAGAGGAAATGGAATTTGTTAATTGTCTTACGGAAGATATGCCATGTGGTGGAGAAGTAGTAGCCTGTATTGAGAACGACAGAATGTATGAGGCAAAGTTCATAGTCAACGAGTTAAAAAAGATGCATATTACTTATTTGGACAGTACCCATGATATGAAAGCACTGGATTTATGGAAAAGTATATCGTGGGATGGATTTGATAATTTGAAAATATGGAAGGGATACAGCCTCTATGAGTATATAGGAGAACACCTGGGATATCGGCTTGTAGTGCGAACTGTGGAGTTGAAACCGATTCGAAGAGGAAGAGCAGAATTTATGTTTGAAATTGAGAATACCGGGTTTGGAAGGGTATTTCAGGAAACAGAATTGTTTCTGATAATGAAAAACAGGAATGAGACCAGAGAAGTTCCGATATCCATGGATATGAGAAAAATCCAGGCAGGAACCAGGATATGTGGAAAAACAGTGATTAAATTAATGGAGGGCAGAGTATCCTTGAAACTTCAGAGAAAAAAAGATGGACGCATCATTCATTTTGCAAATAAAAACAGTACAGACACCCTTTACCTGGGAAGTCTGCACTGTGGAAAAATTTATCTTAGTGAAGAATAAGAGTACCTACAGGAACTGTCTTGCTGTTTTCTGCCCCCTGATTGGCAAAGTGGATAGAATTTTTTGTGTATGGATCTTCCATACGCAGTGAAATGGAGTAAGTTCCTTTTCTCAGGGAACGGATATCCAGATCTGTTTTAAATGTGGAGCAGTCATTGCCTGCTATGGTACGGTTGTCAATATTTGTTTCTATTTTCTTTGATTTTCCGGTACTTTCATCAGTGAGGAACAGAACAGTATCGAATCTGGTATATGCGGAAGAAAATCCTGTGTTTGCAATTGTTATATAAAGAGAGGCTGTGTTACTCAGGACGGAGTGAAAATCAACAGAGGATTCTTTCATAACATACCGATAACCAAGGTGTGTACTTATATAATCGTACCCTGTACATCCGGAAAAAACGTCTGCCCGTGATCCTGTATAAGTGGAATTCTTCCATTTATCCAGAACTGCGGGATCGTGTTCGGAATTCAGGTAAGATATATGCATCTGTGAAAGGTCGGCAATCGCATTGTCCAGATCGTTATATTCATTATCAACTGTAACCTCACCCCCATTAGGAACATATTGGCAGAGTTTGTACTGGAAAAGAAGTTCCTCACTTCGTGTGCCTTGCTCATCCAGATTACTGTCCGGCTGTAAAGGGGTATCATCGTAAGTACCCAGATCATAAACAGAACCAAGCATGCCATCATTAAAAAGACTGAGTCTTGCCTGCAGGCTGCCATTGCCGGCATCTGTACTGGACAGGGGCGTTCTGGTGCGGAGTATGCCACGCAGCTGACCAGGAGTGCGGACTGCCAGAAAAATATCAGAGGAAATATTCTGATCAAGTTCTTCTATAATCTGTCTTATCTGATTAATATCTCCGTAATTGGAATGATTCATTTCTCCAGTATTTCCTGTCAGAGTACCCTGAAGAATATAAACACAGTCTGCATATTTGTTGACAGTAGAAGAAATCTGGGAAATATGATTCTTTATCTGAGGCAGGTCAGATGGTTCCGTGGACAGAGCTTGTCCATCCCAGTCATACAGAAAACGGAGGATAACTTGTTTTTTTGCCCGAACACATTCTTCCAGTATTTTATCCAACTGATTTTTGGCATTTGTGCTTATGCTGGTATTGGAGTAATTTTTCAGATTAATCTCCAGAAGCATCAGAGGATATGGATTGGAAGCGCAACTTTTTCTGCACCAGGCAGCAGATTTCTCCGGCTTCTGATTATCTGAAAGAATGTATCCGCTCAACTGATAGAAACCACGATATGGGTTGTCCAGTTCACGGGAGGATTCTTCTGTTATTGCAGGAGTGTATTTTACATTTAGCCGTCTGATGGAGATTATGTGGTAGAGACATAATACAGCCAGCACCGAGCAGACAACAAAAAAAAGACTGTGCAGGATGATTGATGATTTTTTTTTCATGAATATTTGCTCCTTAAAAATATCTATACATATAACTATGAATTGACTATAATGTATTATAACCGAAAAGAAAGGATAAGTGAAGATTGAAACAGAAATCAAGGACAGAATATTCTGTTATGAATACGACAGTAGCTTTTTTGGCACAGACATTGGCAATTTTTATGGGTTTTTTTACAAGAGTTGTTTTTACCAGGACTCTCAGTGAAGGTTATGTAGGAATTAATGGTTTGTTTACAGATATATTAAATATATTGTCTTTGTCAGAACTTGGGGTCGGAACAGCAATCACATATGCTCTTTACGCTCCTATAGCCAGAAGAGATATAAAAAAACAACAGATCCTGATGCGGATGTTTCGGAATTTCTACAGGATAACAGCGGGCTTTGTTCTGCTTGCCGGCTTATGCCTGATACCATTTCTGGATATTTTGATGAAGGATCGTCCAGATGTGAATCATCTGATTATAATTTATCTTCTGTATCTGCTTAATTCCGTTGTTTCGTATTTATTGATTTATAAAAAAACACTGGTAGATGCCCATCAGATGAATTATATTACGGTGATGTATCATAATGGTTTTCTTGTATTACAAGATATCCTTCAGATTATGGTATTGTTTTTGACACGAAACTTTATCCTGTTTCTTGTTATTGCGGTTGTATGTACCATAATCGGAAATATCTGTATGTCCCGAAAGGCAGACAGGCTGTTCCCATATCTGAAAGAACCGTGTAAGGAGCAGCTTCCACAGGAAGAACGTCATGATATTTTAAGGAATGTAAAGGCAATGCTGATGCATAAAATTGGTAATGTAGTAGTAAATAATACAGATAATCTGCTGATCTCAAGTTTTGTGGGAATTATCAGTGCAGGGATTTATTCCAATTATTATCTGATCATAGGATCAGTCAGGCAGGTTCTGGAGCAGGCAATGCTGGGAGTTGCGGCAAGTGTGGGAAATCTTGGTGTGACGGAAGAGAACGAAAAGATAGGACGGATTTTTGACAGTCTGTTTTTTATAGGGTACTGGCTGTTTGGTTTTGCAGGTGTCTGTTTGCTGGAACTGCTGAATCCTTTTGTGAAGCTGGCATTTGGTAAAAAATATTTATTTCCAAAGGAAATTGTTTTGATACTGTGTATTAATTTTTTTATTAATGGGATGAGACGTGCAGTGCTGATTTTTAAGGAATCTATGGGACTGTTCTGGAATGATCGGTACAAAGCGATAGCTGAAGCAGTGTTAAATCTGGTAATTTCCATTCTGCTGGTTACATATTTTGGTGTGGCAGGAGTATTTGCAGGTACATTCTGCAGTACAGTACTTACTTCTGTATGGGTAGAACCCTATGTGATTTATAAATACAGACTGAAAAAGCCTGTTACCGGTTTCTTTGTAAAATATGCAGGATATCTGGGGGTGATGGCTGCAGTATGGGGAATAACGGAATATTTTTGCAGATTTATTTCCGGACAGGCATTTATGATTCTGGTATGCAGACTGGGAATCTGCCTGATTGTGCCGAATATTTTATTGTGGTTTGCTTACAGGAGAACTGCAGAGTGGAAAGTATTATGGAATTTACTGAAAAAAATTGTAGAAAAAGTTTTTACAGGAGATAAAAGATGACAGCTTTGGAAAAACAGCAGAAAAAGATTTCTGTGATCATACCCGTATACAATGCAGAAAAGTACATCAGAGAAACTCTGGACAGTATTATAAAGCAGAGTTATAAAAATCTGGAAATTATATTGATAGATAATGGATCAAAGGATAGAAGTCCTGATATTATACAGAAATATGAAGCAAAATACCCGGAGATTCATATGATTGAAGGATCGGGAAAGGGTCCAGGAGCTTCAAGAAACAGAGGGCTGAAGCTTGCGAAGGGTGACTACATTGTGTTTGCCGATGCAGATGATTATCTTCCTGATAAGGAGATATTCTGTAAATATATAAATCTTGCAGAGCAGACAGATGCGGATATTGTTGTCAGCAATTATGCAAGATTGTGGAAAGATAAAATATTGCCGGCTACTAAACATCAATCATTTGCATTATGTAGTCCATCATCTGAAGAATTTAGATTTCAGGGATTTTTCTCAGTAGGAACACTTTCTTATGCGTGGGGGAAATTATACAGAAGAGAGTTCCTGAGAAATCATCAGATTTATTTTGCGGATCTTTCTTATGCAGAAGATAAACTGTTTAATATGCAATGTTATATCTGTGATGCGAAGTATGCATTTCTGGAAGATATAGGGTATATTTACAGAAAAAATGATATGTCAGTTTCCTGGCAGTATCGTCCGGATTCTGTAGAAAACTGGTTCAAACTTGTATATGAACTGAAAAGCTGGATAGAGAAAAAAGACAAGGATCCGAAAGAATATACTTCACTGATTGGATATTTGCTTATTTTTGCGGCATTTTTTGACGGAAAAATGGAATATATGCAGCATAAAAAATCTCTGTGGGCTGTCAGAAAGGTTCTTAAGAAATATGGAAGCAATCCGATGGGGAGAAAGGCTTTTACAGAGTTGGCAGACAGAAGGAAAAAACTGCAGATCACGCAAAAATTGTGGAAGATTATGATCCGGACATTTTCGTTGGGAATGAAATGGAGGTGGTATCTGTTGATGTCTGTGGGAATAAAGATCTTGGTTTCCTGCCGGGTAGATGAAAGACTTTCTGATACTGGACTAAGGAAAAAGTAAAGACAGTGGCTCCTTGTCAGGAGTCACTGTTTTCAAAAATATGGATTAATTTTGTCTTCTGATTGATTTTCTTAAAGCTGTGAAGGGTCTGGTGGAATGTTGTATTTCGTACTGTGTAAGTGTTGCGGATAAAACAGATAAATGTGATACACCAGAGTGCAGGCCAGAGGACTGGATAATGGCTGGCTTTTGGAAAGCGGACCTTCATCTGGATGTGTCCTTCTTTGAAATAAGTAAGGAAGTTAACCTTCTGATACGAACTGCTTCCAACCAGTGACTGGGAAATATCGGTTCCCATATCGCCGTCTTTAAGAATCTGTATTATGAAATCATGGCAGTCGTGTGGATTGTACTGTGTCCGGGCGTCTATAGAATCCGGAAGACCCAGATATTTCCTGCAGCATTCCAGAATGATTTCGTACAGATGGCTGATGCGGGATTCTCTGCACCATTCATGAATCTGCCGGAAATTGATTTCTTTTTCATGACGCTTCAGATAAAAGGTAAAATCACAGAGAAGGCGGATACCGAATCCGCTGTACAGATAATGCTTCAGCATATGATGAATCATATAGAAAGTATATTCTGTAGGCGGCAGGACTGTGTAAGTATATCCGTGGATTGTCTGGGTGGATGCCTTCAGACATTCCGGTGAGAAGACAGAATCCACAAGTTTGTTGGCGGGGCTGTACTGGTACTGGCCAACTACACGATAGTGAAGCTCCAGGAGAAAACGGCGCTCGGTTTTGGGAAATATATAACGGTAGGTTACATGGTGGTCACTGAGTTCATCCTCAGAGATATATCCGTTGCTTTCAAGAATTGCCTGTGCTCTGGTGAGGTCAGAAGGATCAGCCAGATACAGGTCAAGATCTCCAAGCTTACGATATTCAGGAACCGGATAGCAGTCAGCCAGACTCAGACCCTTCAGAAGATAACAGTCAATATTGTTCTTTCTTAAAAGAGAGACGGTAAGCCGGGTGAAATGCTCAATCTGATAATAATTCAGCATCATGCCTTTTACCTGCTGCTTCATGGCAGGATAGACAGAAGCAGACCGGAGATATGGCAGTACAAATGGGACAGTACAATGTTCCTGCGCCAGTTTTGCCAGAGCAGGAAGGTCTTCCGGATGTACGGAAACAGAATGATCAGAACCGGTGCAGATATTTTTTATTATTTTCAGATAGGTATTGTATATTCGTTCCATAGGGGTCTCCTGAAAGTGCGTAAAATTGGTACCGTTCAGAGATTGAATGGCAGTAATAAATAATAGTAAGTATATCATGTTATTGCGTGGAAATAAAGGAAAAGGAAGAGAAAAAGGGAAAATGAAAAAGACAGAAGGTTATGTAGTCAGGAGACTGGAGGATGAATATCTCGTACTTCCGTCAGGAAGAAGAACAGAAGAAGTCAATGAGGTGATCTCATTGAGCGAAACGGCAGGCTTTATTTATATGCACGCGGAACGGGCAGAGAATGTTTATGAACTGACACAACTGGTAGCAGAAGAGTATGAGATAGAGCCTGCTGAGGTTCTTGAAGATGTAAGGAATGTAGTCCTGACTTTGCAGAAAAAAGGAATTCTCCTATGAAAAATGGATGATCATGAGTGATGAAGCTTTCTGAGAAATGCTGACAGTTTAAAACAGAAGGGGCGAACAGGCAGCATAAAAAGCCACAGGGAAGAAACAAATTTGTAGAAAGGATTTCCTACAGTAAATTCTCTGCTGTTACGATTTACAGCAATCAGTTTTCCGATAATCTGATCCTGACGCAGAGGACCTTCCACTTCGTATTGGTTGTCACCCACCATATAAAAGCCGTCAGATGTTATCCGGCAGATGCGGTGAAGCACGAGGATACCCTGATCACGCCTGTAGAGGACTACATCATTCCTGTGGCAGTCTGTGTAGTCTGTCTGCTGGATCAGTGCTTCATCCCGTCCGGGAATAAAGAGAGGGTACATGCTGTAACCCTGAGGCTTGATGCGGATAATATTTCCCTCCCGGAGAAGCTGTTCCAGATCGATTTTAACTGGGTCTGATGTTGTGTTATTCATAGTATCTGTCCTTATTCCTGTTATAATACGCCTGTTCAGAAATAAAGTTCTGAACAGGCGTATTATAACATTAAGAAAACAAAAGGACAACAGAAAGTGTTTTCCTGTCGTAATAAAATAAAAAATCAGTATGTTTTGTGTAAGAATACTTGACTTTCTGAGGGGATATAGATAGGATAAAGAGAAAGATAAAACCAATGTAAAGGTCATATTTCAGGAAAGGATAATTAATTATGAAAACATATAAGAAGCCGGTAGTAACTGTTGACGCAGGAATGGCAGAGGGTGTTTATGCAGCAAGTGGTGCAAGCCAGGGAACATTAAATGTAACATATCATGGAGTATGGGACAGATGGGGAACTAATGGTGGCAAGGGTCTGGCAATGGCAGACTGGTCAGGTATTAATGGAACCATTACTTTAAATATCACTTTTAATGATACATTAGATCAGGTTGAGACAGATGATGCTTCTGTACAGGAATCCTGGTCAGGTAAGACTGCAACACTGACATTTGCAAGTACAGCATCAAATCCGCTGACTATTGGAGTGCATATAGATCATGGAGCAAGTATTGATGATCTTAAGATGACAGGATTTACTTATTCTGTGAACTAAAGAGAATATCTGGCTGACAGGAAAAGGGATTGAGTTAGAGTGTTTAACTCAATCCCTGAAATTAATTTTAAAATGTCTGTATCATTTCATGAATTTCCACGTCATTTAGTATCTCACATTTCTTATCCCGTATTGCATAAACCCTGTTACAGATATTCAGAACCGTAGGTCTGTGTGTGGTTACAATGCAGGTTCTGGGGTAGGTATCCTGCATGATATTTCGCAGGACTTTTCGCTCAGTAGCTACATCCAGTGCGGAGGTAGCCTCATCCAGCAGCAGAATCGGTGATCTGCGCAGTAATGCTCTGGCAATGGAGAGCCTCTGTGCCTGACCTTCGGAGAAACCGCCGCCCCGTTCCTTAACGATGCTTTCAATTCCATCCGGGAGTTTTTCCACAAAATCCCATGCGCAGGCAAGTTTCAGCGCTTCAATAATTTCTTCATCTGTAGCATCCTGTTTCACATTTCGCATGTTTTCTGCAATTGTTCCCGAAAACATTGTATTTCCCTGTGGTACATAGGAGAATAATTTCCTTGTAGAAGGGGACATATCAATCATGTGTTCATGATCTGCTCCGGCACATATATGAGAAGAACCCTCCTGCGGTGTCAGAAGAGACAGGATCAGGCGCAGCATAGTTGTCTTACCTTCACCGGAAGGTCCTACCAGAGCCACGATCTCATGAGGATAAGCCTCTATGGAAGCATTGGCGAAAACAGCAGTACCATTATGATAGGTATAACTGAGATCCTGCATGTTCAGACCGATTCCTTCTGACTTATGTTGCTTTTCGAAGTTGCGTACAGCAGAATCCTGACTGTAGTCCTCTTGCGGCATTTCCACGATATCCATCAGTCTTCCTGCCGAAATAGTCAGTGAGATGGCTGACGGAATCAGACTTACCAGAGAATTTACCGAACTTGTCAATGTACCGGACAAAGCCAGAAACATGGTCATAGTTCCGTAACTGATTGCATTGCTCCATACACGGTAAATTCCCCATCCATAACAGCTGTAGGATACGATAAATCCGATAATGGACATGAGAACAGAAGTCAGAATGGACATCTTCTGGAAGTCCAGTCTCATGTTAACATAATCTTTCTGAAGAGATTTCAGTTTCTCTGTATAAAAGTGAATCAGGTCGAAAGCCTTGATCGTCTGGATATTGGAGAAAGCTTCCTGGTTAAATCCATAAAGCTTTGCATTCATAGCCGCACTTCTCTGATTGTTATCACGCATTCGTTTCAGCAGCGGCTTTGAAAGCAGAGCACTGAAGGGAATTCCAAGCAGAGCAAAAAGTGCGAAAGTAGGGTCATAATAAAGCACGATTGCCAGTGCACTGATAAAACGAAAAGTATAAATGATCAGGTTGGGAATCCAGTTCAGGATTCCGCTTGAAATATTGGAGGCATCGGAACTCCAGCGTGTCACCAGATCTCCGGTGTGGTAATCGGTCAGGGATTCCCAGTCAGTTACCAGCATTTTGGCAAAGATGTCGTTCTTGATTTCGGAGTCCACCTTCAGGTTAATGAAAGTAGAGGCATATCCGGATGCCTGCGAAACCAGAATGTTTGCGACAGAGAAGCCGATCATTGCGGCAAAGGTACTTACAAGTTTCCCGGTCTGGTGTCCGGTAATAATATCCACCAGATCTCTGGAAATCAGACTGGAAACCAGAGAGACACCTGTTCCGACCAGACCAAGCAGTGTATACAGGATCATGGCTTTCCAGTAACGTCTGCCGTACTGATAGATCCATAATGTTTGTTTCCACATTTTCTTCAGGGTTCCTTGTTTCAGGTGTTTCCAGATCAGGAGTATTTTTTCTTTCATTGCAGCTCCTCCAGTTGATCAATGGCATTTTTCATCACGCAGGCGGCAGAAGCATTCTTTGTACAGAGAAGATGTAGTACCGGCACGCGGTCAGCGATTTCCCCGGCAAAGAAAAGATTTTCTGAAAGCTGGCGTTCAGTCCATGCAGGGGAGATCATGCGCTGCATGACACGGAGGACTTTTTCCGAAGGATTTAACTCTTCCAGATAATCTGTCTGCAGGTCGCGCCCAAGGAGGACAATTCCTCCGAGTTCATATGCTTCGGCAGTAAAAATCCCGGAAGTTCCGCACCAGGGGATGCCATAGACGATGATATGATCCTTCTTTAATCCAAGAAGATTCAGGTCTCCGTTTAAATACGGTGTGTCAAAAAGCTCATGCCACAGAGCGGTGTGTGTGGATTTTCCCATTCCGGAATGACCGGAAAACAGCCATGCTTTTCCCTGATAGAGAACAGAAGCTGAGTGGATTGCAAACAGTCCGTTTCTTTGTGCTGTGAAAAGGAAAAACAGCCGTATGGCGTGAAATAAATTTTCTATATTTGTTTCAGAAACCTGTGGGTGGCAGTAAACCCGTACATAAGTACCATCTTTCAGCATATGAGCTTCGTAAAGGTTCTGCATCTGTGGAAAAAGGACAACATAACGGTCGGGATTTTCAAAAACAGTCATTTCAGAATTCTGCAGAAGAACCTGTCCGTAACAACGGCTGGGCGGAGGCGTGGTGACCAGTTCGATTTCCTGTGAGGTATCATCATCCGAAAATTCATGATAAAAAGGTTTGAAATTTGGGGAAATCAGTTCTGCAGAACCGTATAGTTTTATGCAGATTCCTGCGATTATCATAGAGACAGAAGGGATTGATGAAATCAGGTGGAGATCTTCTGAGATCATTCCCATGGCTGTAAGCTGTGTCAGAAAATCTGTCACATCTTTCAGAAGTTCAGGATAATAAGACTCATCCAGTTGATAAGTCCTGGCAAGTATTTCTGCCAGTTGCTGCGGTTCGGCACCTTCATGATGCTGAAGTACATTCCACAGGAAAGTACTGGTCTCATTCAGCACAAAGCCTTTTTTCAGATCGGCAATCTGCTGACCATAAGGTAAGAGATAATTGATGCCTTTGATTTTTCGAAGTGTATATCCGGGCTGACATTTGAACATGATAAAAAAGATTCCTTTCTTTTTCAAAGCCAAATCTTGTAAACTTATATATGTGTTGTGATGTCTGTGACTATAGCAAATTATAACACTGAGGAGGGAAGAAATACAAGCTATTTCCAATTGATGTACAAAAGTATATAAGAGGCATGATGCAATATTTAGTAGAGAACGGGGTAGATATGTTGTATATTCAAAACAATGTGATATACAAGATAAATAAGAATAATTGAAAATAAGAGTATCAAGCAGAGTTTCTAAAATAAGCTAGGAATTTTAAAATAAACATTTGGAATGAATTGAAAAAAGAAGTGTTGTGATATAACATATGAAGGGGAAAAGGGAAGGTTCGAATCCTTCGGTACCCATTAGGAAGTGAATTAAAGATATATTAAAAATACTTGGAGGAAAAGATGGGAAAATACTTTGGAACAGACGGTTTTCGCGGTGAAGCGAATGTAAATTTGACAGTAGACCACGCACGTAAGGTAGGCCGCTTTTTAGGCTGGTATTATGGTCAGTTAAAGAAACAGAGAGGGGATGATATACCGGCAAAGGTTGTCATCGGTAAGGATACACGCCGTTCAAGCTATATGTTTGAGTATGCGTTGGTTGCCGGGCTTACAGCCTCAGGTGCAGATGCGTATCTTTTGCATGTAACAACAACTCCTTCTGTGGCTTATGTAGCAAGAACAGAAGATTTTGATTGTGGTATTATGATTTCTGCCAGCCATAATCCATACTATGATAATGGTATCAAGCTGATTAATGGCAATGGAGAAAAGATGGATGAAGCTACAATTAATCTTGTAGAAGCTTATCTTGATAGCGAGTTGGAAGTATTTGGTCGGAAGTATGAAGAGATTCCTTTTGCACATAAGGATGCCATCGGATGTACAGTGGATTACGCAGCAGGTCGTAACCGCTATATGGGATACCTTATTTCACTTGGTTTATATTCTTTTAAAGGAATGAAGGTTGGACTGGATTGTGCCAATGGTAGTTCCTGGAACATGGCACAACAGATTTTTGACAGTCTTGGAGCAAAGACATTTGTTATTAATGCAGAGCCAGATGGTACGAATATTAACAGAGATGCAGGTTCGACACACATTGAAGGATTGCAGAAGTATGTAGTAGAGAATGGATTAGATGTTGGATTTGCCTATGATGGAGATGCAGACCGCTGTCTCTGCGTAGATGAAAAAGGAAATGTAGTAGATGGAGATGCTATTCTTTATATCTACGGAAGATATATGAAAGAAAGAGGTAAGCTGCTTACCAATACAGTTGTAACGACAGTTATGTCAAACTTTGGCCTATACAAGGCTTTTGATGAGTTGGGAATTGGCTATGCCAAGACAGCAGTTGGAGATAAATATGTTTATGAATATATGACAAAGAACGGATGCCGTATCGGAGGAGAACAGTCCGGTCATATCATATTTTCAAAGTATGCATCAACGGGGGATGGAATTCTTACCAGCTTGAAGATGATGGAAGTTATGATGGCTAAAAAGAAAAAGCTGAGTCAGCTCACAGAGGATTTACATATTTACCCACAGGTTCTTGTGAATGTAATGGTAAAAGATAAAGCCGTAGCGCAGGCAGATGCAGATGTGCAGGCTGCGATATCAAAAGTAGCAGAAAGATTAGGAGATACCGGAAGAATTCTTGTTCGGGAGTCCGGAACAGAACCATTGATTCGTGTTATGGTAGAGGCAGAAACAAAAGAAATCTGTCATACATATGTAGATGAAGTGGTTTCGATTATTAATAAAAAAGAGGCAGCTAGATAATATTTTTTCATTTTGTAGAAGATGAAGAAAGCATTTATTATTATAAAAACACGAAAAAGACATAGTGATATAATTCGGAGGAAAATATCATGGCAGTATTAGTAACAGGTGGAGCAGGATATATTGGAAGTCATACTTGTGTAGAGTTATTAGAAAATAATAAGGAAGTTGTTGTTCTTGATAATTTGAGTAATTCCAGCGAAGAAGCATTAAATCGAGTAAAAAGAATAACAGGGAAAGAAGTAAAGTTTTATAAAGGTGATATTTCAGATATAGTTATTTTAGATACCATTTTCAAAAAAGAAAATATTGAATCATGTATTCATTTTGCAGGATTGAAGTCCGTAGGAGAATCTGTCGCAAAACCATTAGAGTATTACCAGAACAATATTGCAGGAACATTAATCTTTTTACAGAAATTGAGAGAATACAATGTAAAAAATATTATTTTCTCATCTTCAGCAACCGTATATGGTGATCCTGCATTTGTACCGATCACAGAAGAATGTCCAAAAGGTCTATGTACAAATCCTTATGGCTGGTCTAAATCTATGCTAGAGCAGATCCTTATGGATATATATAAGGCAGATGAAACTTGGAATATAATTCTACTTCGTTACTTTAACCCAATTGGAGCCCATAAAAGCGGTCTCATGGGAGAGAATCCAAATGGAATCCCTAACAATTTAATGCCATACGTAACACAGGTAGCAGTAGGCAAGTTAAAAGAATTGGGAGTATTCGGAAACGACTATGATACACCAGATGGAACAGGAGTACGTGACTATATTCATGTAGTTGACCTCGCAAAAGGTCATGTGAAAGCCCTTCAGAAAATAGATGAAAAATGTGGTTTTAAAATATATAACTTAGGAACCGGAAAAGGATATAGTGTATTAGATATTGTAAAGAATTTTGAAGCTGCTACAGGTATGAAAGTTCCATATGTTATAAAAGATCGCCGTCCCGGTGATATTGCTACATGCTACTGCGATCCAGGAAAGGCAGCAAAAGAATTAGACTGGAAAGCAGAAAACGGTATAAAAGAAATGTGTGAAGATTCTTGGGGATGGCAGAAGAAGAATCCAAATGGGTATGAAGGATAAAGTATAGAAGAAGATTAAACTTAAGGAGAAATATGGATTCTGTAAATTTATATGTATTATACCAAGGACAAGACTTAGATAAGTTTGGAGATTATAAAAAAGCATTATCTAATTCGTATCAAAAAAGTAAAGATAAGGAAGAGGAAATAAGAACATTACTATTTTTGATTGAAGTACTTATGGAAAATGGAGTAGGTATAGAGAATTTAGATAATTTCTTTTTTGGATTTTCTATACCGCATATAGGGAAAGAGTTTGATTTATTAAAAATATATAAAAATGGTCCAGTGATAAATATAGAATTAAAGAGTCAACTTGTCAGTGAAGAAAAAATTGAAAAACAGCTTAGGCAAAATAGATATTATCTAGAACATCTATCTGATGAAATATATACTTTTACTTTTGTTAAGAACAAATCAGAAGCAATATGGTATTTTTATAATGGAGAGAATTTAAAAGAGTCTTGTATAGAAGATATGATTAGGCTATTAAAGCTTAAAGGAGTACCCGTTCAAGCCAATATTGAAAAATTATTTAAAGAGAGAAAATATTTAATTTCTCCGATTAATAATCCCAGAGCATTTGTTCAAGGGAAATATTATTTGACAAATCAACAAGAACAAATAAAGAATACAATAGTTAAGCAGATTCAAGAAGGACAGCATACAATTTGGGGAATTAAAGGAAGTGCAGGGACAGGAAAAACATTATTATTGTATGATATTGCAAAGACTTTAGCGGAAAAAATATCGGTTTGTGTTATTCATTCTGGGATTTTATCACAAGGGCATATTCATCTGAGTAGAAATTTAAATAGAGTATTAGGTGATAATATAACAATCATGGGAGTACTGGAATTTAACAAAGATGTTATTTTGAAAGGTGGATATGAATGTATATTAGTGGATGAAGCACAGAGGTTATATCAGTCAGATTTTGATTATTTAATTGAAATTTTTAAAGAAAAAAATATTAATTGTATATTTTCCTATGACTATAAGCAGGTATTATCTCATGCTGAAAAAAAGAGAAATATTCCGGGACAATTAGCTACGATTGAGAATTTTAAAGAACAGAAATTGTCTGAAAGAATTCGTACTAATGCAGAGGTAAATTCATTTATTAAAAATGTTATAGATTTAAAAAATTGCCCCAAATCATATGTTGATTATAGTAATATAGAGGTCTTATATGCTACAGATTATAGTGTTGCTAAAGAAATAGTAAATTATTATATGGAGGAGAAAAAATATAAATTTATTACATATACTCCTTCTAGGTATGTAGACAATGAGATTGATAAGTTTAGTGGGTATACAAACACTCATCATGTGATAGGACAGGAATTTGATAATGTAATAATCAGTATGGATAATAATTTTCGATATAATGAAGAAGGAAGATTACAGGGAAAGGTACATCCTAATCCAGATTATATTTTTTATCAATTATGGTTTCAAGGTGTTTCCAGAGCAAGAGAAAAATTATGTATTTTGATAATTGGAAATGAAAAACTATTTGATAGTATTTTAGAGGTTAAAATTAGAAATGGAAGAAATAGCTAATGGCTCAGGATACAAAAAACGTTGAGTAAAGAAGATTAAATGAAAGAACTTTCTATATATTATTTATTAATAAAAAATACAAAGAAATAACCAGATAACAGCCAGAGAAAGGGATTAAAATTATGTGTGGAATTGTTGGATTTACAGGAGCACAGCAGGCAGCTCCGATTTTATTAGATGGCCTGTCCAAGTTAGAGTACCGTGGATATGATTCTGCCGGAATCGCAGTACGCGATGGAGAGAATGAAACAGAGGTAGTGAAGGCAAAAGGCCGTTTAAAAGCCCTCGCAGAGAAGACAGATAACGGAACAGCCGTAAAAGGAAGCTGTGGTATTGGTCATACCAGATGAGCGACACACGGAGAACCATCTGAGAACAATGCACATCCGCATAAAAGTGATGACGGCAATGTAGTAGCTGTACATAACGGAATTATCGAAAACTATTTAGAATTAAAAGAAAAACTAACTCGCAAAGGTTATACATTTTATTCCCAGACAGATACAGAAGTAGCTGTGAAGTTAGTAGATTACTATTATAAAAAGTACGAAGGAACACCGATTGATGCAATCAATCACGCAATGGTTCGTATCCGTGGTTCTTATGCACTTGCGGTAATGTTCAAAGATTATCCAGAAGAGATTTACGTTTCAAGAAAAGACAGCCCAATGATTCTTGGAATCGAAGATGGAGAGTCTTACATCGCATCCGATGTACCTGCCATCTTAAAATACACAAGAAATGTATACTATATCGGAAACATGGAACTTGCCCGTGTAAGAAAGGGAGAGATCACTTTTTATAACCTTGACGGCGAAGAAATCGAAAAAGAATTAAAGACGATCAAATGGGATGCAGAAGCAGCAGAAAAAGCAGGCTTTGAACATTTCATGATGAAAGAGATCCATGAACAGCCAAAAGTAGTAGGTGATACATTAAATTCTGTATTAAAGGATGGACGGTTTGACTTGTCTTCCGTTGGACTTTCCGAAGAAGAAATCAAAGATATCAGCCAGATTTACATCGTAGCCTGCGGCTCTGCTTACCATGTAGGAATTGCAGCCCAGTATGTAATCGAAGACCTTGCCAAGATTCCTGTTCGTGTAGAACTTGGTTCCGAATTCCGCTACAGAAATCCATTATTAGATCCAAAAGGCCTCGTAATCGTAATCAGCCAGTCAGGAGAAACAGCTGACAGCCTTGCAGCACTCCGAGAGTCCAAAGAAAAAGGTGTCCGCACAATGGCAATCGTAAACGTAGTCGGTTCCTCTATCGCCAGAGAAGCAGACTCCGTATTCTACACACTATGGGACTCACAACCTTTGGACAGTATAACATCGAAGACAGCACAGACTTCGCTGTATACATCCTGAAAATCGACCCACACTTTGCAACATCCCTTGCAGTAATCCCGTTACAGCTGTTAGGATATTACATCAGCGTAGCAAAGGGCTTAGATGTGGATAAGCCACGTAACTTGGCGAAGAGTGTGACGGTGGAGTAAATTTATTTCTGCTTATGTAGATTGTCAAAGAGAAACTTTAAAGGCAGACGAATTTGTTTTATAAGAATTCATGGGTATAGTACAAAGGGTGCATTTCAGTTTTCAGATTTGTGCTATAATGTTTTTAAAGTGGAACAATAGAAGAAGTCATCTATTATTGGATATAGATATTACTAAAAACAAAGAAGTGAAAAATAAAATAAAAAACAGAGGATAGCCATCGGAGCATTAGTTTGTAGGATGGCAGGGAATCCTCTGTTTTAGTTCTGAGACAATTGGATTTACATGAAAATAGGAGCTATAAAATGGCAGGAAGACCAAAAAGAAACCAGAATATAATCCAGAACTTCAATTTAATAATTTTCTTCAAGAATTAAGAGATGCCTATGAAGAAGCAGATTCTTTAAGATCACTGGCAGATGAGTTAAATATTAGTCTGCTTAAACTCCGTAAGCTACTTATTACTGCAGATGTATTCACATCAGATATATGTACAGAAATCAATGATCTGCATCAGTCAGGAAAAGAGATTCCGGAGATTATGAAACTCACAGGTCTTTCCAGAGCATCGGTTCATTCCTATCTGCCCTACACAAAGGGAATTTATAATGCAGCAGAGATAAGTCTAAATGCGGAGCGATGCCGGACATATAAGAATAGACAAGAACAGGTTCGGCTTTTACAGGAAATACCATCAAAGGAAAATCTGTGGCAGGCTGTTATTGCATTTCAGGAGTATCCATTTAAAACGGCAACAGGATTACCATTTCGGTATAAATTAAAGGTTGGTAAAAACGGAGAGTATAACAGAGAGCTGCTGATAGATCGTAGAGAGAAAAGTAAGAGTCTTGCCTGGAGTAGTGTGGTGCTGGCATTTGAAAATAGTAAAATTAATGTGTTTTCATAGAAATCTTACTGTGATAAACTTATAGGAAAAGCAACGGAGGATAAATCAATGTTTGACACAATTCATCATATTGCAATTATAGGAAGCGATTATGAGAAATCAAAACATTTTTATGTTGATTTACTGGGATTTGAAATAATCCGGGAAAATTATCGAAAGGAACGGGATGATTATAAAATAGATTTAGCTTGTGGAGAGCAGGAGATTGAGCTATTTATTATAAAAGATGCTCCGGCCCGTGTAAATTATCCGGAAGCACTTGGCTTGAGGCATCTGGCATTTAAGGTAAAAAGCGTTGATGATACGGTTAAAGAACTTAATGCAAAAGGAATAGCAACAGAGCCGGTACGTTTAGACGATTATACCGGAAAGAAAATGACATTTTTCCATGATCCGGATAATCTTCCATTAGAAATCCATGAATAATCAACTATTATGATTGCTGTTTGAAATACTATGGTATGTGGTTTTTAGCATACCACTTGCAAGACATTCATTGACGATAGCTGTCCATTGTTCACAGCGTACTTTGTGTGTGATCTTATCCATAACATAACCTCCTGGGGTTATTATCTCATAGGAGAGAGGCTGTGTCATGGTACTCATGGTTTATCGTGTGCGCTTCTTCAGAAACAGGATCTTTCCTTTTTCTGGATTTACCAGAAATCATTTTATGACCAGAGTAGATAGCCATAATCATACAGAGAAGAGAGCTGCAAGCAAAATATTTGTGAGCTGTTTTCATGTTTTTATAGCCGGTATAAAAGGTTCCAATCATGGCTACCAATGCACCAAGTGACCAATATTTATGTGCTTTCATTTGAATATACCTCCTGCATTTTTTTATATAATACCTCTTTTTGGAAAGTATGAAAACAGGAAATTTATAAATTTTGCTCTTTCTCAATCTGCTGTTCCTGCTCGTGATTCTTCCCAGGAATCATATCAATATTAGCGGAAACGGTACGAAGTTCCCGTTCGTAATCTCGGCGGTTAGAAAAATCTTCCCGTTGTGTATCTCGCAATATTCATTAATAGGACATTGCTTTTTCGCTTATTATGGGTTATAATATAGTTCGTCTTTTGCAATTTAACACATTAAATCGTAATAGGTTAAAGAGGCGAAATAAAGATTCATACAGACAGGAAGATAAAATTACATATAGATTTACAGTAAGTATTGTTTCTGAAAAGGTTACGATTTGTATAGAATGTAATTGTTTTGTTGACAGTAGAGAATCTGACAGAATGGGAGAAAAGTGATGAAAGAAGAAAAGAAACTGAATTTACCGCAGTCATTGTTACTGCTTGTATTGATAATTTTTTCGGTTGCAGTTTGTATTCGTTTAAAGACTGGCGGACCGATGATCGGCTTATTTGCAAGCTGGATTTTTATTTATCTTGTTTGCAAGATTGTTCGTATTCCATATGATAATGTTGTTGCGGGCGCATATGATGCGATTCGTATGGTCGTTCCAACACTTTGTCTGCTTATGGCGATTGGTGTTATGATTGGTACCTGGTTACAGAGCGGTACGATCGCGATAATTATTGCCTGGGGGCTTAAGATGATTAACCCGGCATGGTTACTGCCGCTTACATTATTATTCTGTTCTGTACTTAGTGTTGTAACAGGAACTTCTTATGGTTCTGTTGGAAGTGCTGGTGTTGCAATGATGGCAATCGGCAATGCGATGGGAATTAATTCTGGTATGGTTGCCGGAGCAGTTATCTGTGGTGCAATGTTTGGTGATAAGTTAAGCCCGCTTTCTGATACAACAAACTTAGCTCCAGCTGTTGCAGGTGCAAAGTTAGGTGATCATATCCGTGCCATGTTTTGGACAACGATTCCTACATATATCATTACATTAATTATCTTTACTGTTTTAGGAATCCAGCAGACAAGCGGTGGTTATACAGCAGGAGATATTTCAAACTATATTACAGAATTAAATGGAGAATTCCATCTTGGAGCGGTAACATTAATTCCTGCAATCTTAATTATCGTGCTTTTACTTTGTAAGGTAAATGCAATCTCTGCACTTGGAATTTCAAGTTTTGCAGCAGGAGCAGTTTCATTTTTTGTACAGCATGCGACATTACAGAGTATTATTCAGACTGCATATAGTGGATATACAACTACAATTGAGGAAGGGGTACTTCAGTCCATCTTAAATCGTGGTGGTATGGGAAGTATGTTACAGTACGTTGCCATCATCAGTTTTGCTGTTGGTATGGGAGGTATGCTTGAAAAACTCGGCGTATTAGAGCACATTTTAAATGCGGTTGTAAAGCGTATTAACAGTGATGGTTCTATGATTTTAGTTACTTTAATTGTTGGCTATATCACAAGTTTGATCAGCTGCTCCCAGCCAATGTCTCATGTACTGACAGGCCGCTTAATGGCACCAGTATTTAAAGAAAGAAAAGTGGCACCGGAAATCCTTTCCCGCTGTCTTGAAGATTCAGGAACAATGGCAGGCCCAATGATTCCATGGCATGGCTATGGCGTATATATGGCAGGAACACTTGGTGTAGCCTGGGCTGCATTCTTCCCATATTTGTTCTTGCTGTATTTAACACCAATTTTCAGTATTATTTATGGATTTACTGGAATATCTATTAAGCATGTTTCTGGGGAAGAAGTAGCGGAGTAGTATTCTGATAATTTTAAGCATGAGAAAATGTACAGAAATATGTTGGAATCTAAATGAATATCAGAAGAAAGTCAGTATGGATTTCTGGTTAGATTAAAGTCGAAACATATGGGAATGTAAATTCAGCTGTTGCAACTTCAGCCAGCTGGTATTTGTCATTAAAATGGAGACATAATGGAATCTAGATACAGAAAGTAAAGAAGTGATAGTAAATGTTATCGCATACCAATTTGCTATATAGTTAGCAATTGAAAATGTAGGGAAAGCATAATATAAATTAAGATAAAAGATATAAAATACAAAATAGAGAAGGATACAATAAAATGAAAACAAAACTTGTTCTTTTAGGTACAGGCACACCTAATGCCTGCCCGAATGCAAATGGTCCGTCTTCCGCAGTAGTTGTAGGAGACAGGGCATATATTGTAGACTTTGGGCCGGGAGTAGTCAGACAGGCTTCCGCAGCTTACTTTAATGGAATTGATGCGTTAAGACCAGATCTTTTAACAGTGGCATTCTGTACACATCTGCATACAGACCACACTGCCGGATATCCAGACCTCATTTTTACCCCGTGGGTATTAGAGCGTCCGGTTCCACTCAAAGTATTTGGCCCTAAGGGAATGCAGCATATGACAGATCATATCTTAAATGCCTATGAGACTGATATTGATTTCCGAATTAACGGATTTGAAAAGGCAAATGAATCGGGATACCGAGTGGAAGTTACAGAAATCGAGTCTGGAATTATTTATAAAGATGACCGTGTAACAGTAGAGGCATTTCCTGTAAGTCACGGAACTTTAGAATGTTATGGATACAAGTTTATAACACCAGATAAAACTATTGTGATTACAGGCGATACAGCCCCACTTGATATCGTGGCAGAAAAAGCCAAAGACTGCGACATTCTTCTTCACGAAGTAGAATATGCCGCCGGAATATCCTGTCGTGAACCAAAATGGCAGAAATATCACCGAGAGGTGCATACATTAAGCACAGACCTCGCCCAGGTTGCAAAAAAAGCCAATCCAAAGCTTCTCGTAACCTACCACCGTATTTATCATATGAATATTCAGGATAACCGTAAGAATCTTGCAGCGGAAATGGCATGGAGGGATGAAGCTATTCTTGACGAGATACGAGAGGCTGGCTATGAAGGTTATGTGGTTAATGGCAAAGATTTGGATGTATTCTGATTTGCGCAGGTAAAGGAGACGCTCTCAGTAAATAAAATTGGTATGCTCCCTTTTAGGTAGACAGTTGAAAAAAATAAAACTGTTTATCTGAAAGGGGGCATACCATTTATCTTCCTGAGTTCGTCTGTCTCGTCTGTCTCGGCAAATCAGAAATTGTATGTTATAATATTTTTGAAGTAGAAAAATTAGCAAAGTAATAGGAGGCTACTATGGTTATTGAGAATAATCCCAAAGAACTTGCTGCTATGAAGAAATTTCATGAAGGAAACAGAGCAGAAGGATTAAAACTGCAGGAGGAGTTTGCTTCAGAGTTTCGTGAAGAATATAAAGATAAAGATCATTGTCCCTGTAAGAAAGCCTGTCGTTATCATGGAAATTGTAAGGAATGCGTGGCGATTCACAGGGCTCATCAGGAACATGTTCCAAACTGTATGCGGCCGATGTTGAATAGGAAGATTAAGATACTTTCTGAGTTAACGGAACATACTCTTGCTAATGAGATAGAACCTCCTAAAGAACATTTGAGAAAAGAGTTTCTCTAGAATGTGTTTGAAAAGTATTGTTTGCCAATCGCTTGATAAAAAAACTCAATTAGTGTATTTTAAAAGGAAAAGCAGTTGATGAAAGAGGGGGTTAAACAATGAAAGAGAAGAAATATGTTGCTGAGAAAATAGAGAATTTCCAGGCAGAGATTCCTGTAGAAGAATATATGAAAGAATGCGTGGATGTTGCAACATTCCTTGAATTTTGTAAAGAATGCTCGAACTATGGGAAACTATGGTGCTGCCCTCCGTATACATTTGATGTGGAAAAAGATTATTGGAACAAATATCGCAAAATTCAAATTATGGGGCGAAAATTATATCTGCCTAAAGAACTTACAAGCCAGTCCTATATTAAAAATGAACAATGGAAAATAACAGAAGAGTTTCTTCTCCCATATAAAGAAGAATTAGAACAGGAAATCTTAAAGTTAGAACAGGAATATCCTGGAAGTGTTTCTTTAAGTAGCGGAGCCTGTTTACATTGTAAAAATGCAGAGTGTACACGTTTGTCTGGTAACCCTTGCCGTTTTCAGGATAAAATGCGTTATTCAATAGAATCATTGGGAGGCAATGTTGGCAAAACGGTAACGAAGTATCTTAAGCAGGAATTACAGTGGGTGGAAGAAGGAAAACTCCCAGAATATTTTATGCTGATTTATGGACTGCTAATTCCGTAAATTCTGGTTTGCCGCAGGCAAGGGAGACGCCACTGAGAAGAAATCTATAACCGGATTGCTAGAAGGATTTGGGAAAGAGGTGCAGTTATGGGGATTTATTTGAATCCAGGGACAATAGAATTTCAGGAAAGTATAAATTCAGAAATATATGTAGATAAGACAATGCTTATTGAGAGAACAAATGCAGCTCTTAGAACAAAACAAAAGTATATGTGTATCAGCCGGCCGAGAAGATTTGGAAAGTCGATGGCGGCGGACATGCTTGCGGCGTACTACGGAAAGGATTATGATTCGGCGGCACTGTTCGATGGATTAGAAATTAGTCATTGTGAGACATTTTCCACACATTTAAATAAATATAATGTTTTTAAGATAAATATGCAGGAATTTTTAAGCATGACACAGAATGTAGATGAGATGCTTAAAGTACTTCAGAAAAGACTGATTAAAGAATTAAAATATAACTATCCAGAATATGTAGATTGCGATAATCTGGTGTTTGCTATGCAGGATATTTTCTCTTATACGGGACAATCCTTTATTGTTTTGATTGATGAATGGGACTGCTTGTTTCGTGAATATAAACAGGATGAAGAGGCACAGAGAAAATATCTGGATTTTTTAAGGGTATGGCTAAAGGATAAAGGATACATCGCTCTTGCCTATATGACAGGAATTCTCCCGATTAAAAAGTACGGAACGCATTCTGCATTAAATATGTTTATGGAATATTCGATGACGAATCCTGGAAATATGGCAGAATATTTTGGTTTCACAGAAAAGGAAGTAGAGAATCTTTGCATAGAATATGGAATAAGTATAGAGGAAACAAAAGCATGGTATAATGGGTACGGTCTTTATAGCCATAACAAACAGGAAGATATTTTATATTCTATTTACAATCCAAAGTCAGTTGTAGAAGCAATGTTACGTCACAGATTTGGTAACTACTGGAATCAGACGGAAACCTATGAAGCACTTAAGATATATATTCAGATGAATATGGATGGATTAAAAGATGCAATCATTGAAATACTTGCGGGTAATAGCGTAAGAATTAATATAGGTACCTTTCATAATGATATGACGACATTTGCAACGAGAGATGATATTTTGACGCTGCTTGTGCATTTGGGATATCTTACTTATGATGTAGAAAAAGAATCCGTTAGAATTCCGAATAAAGAGGTGGCTCAGGAATATATTAATGCAATCAGTACAATGGATTGGAAAGAGGTAATTTCTCAGATTAAGGATAAAAAATATGCCTTAAAGTTTCAGGGAAAGTTAGAAGAACAGTCTAAATATACAGGACGAATTCTTGCGGTAGGGATAGGTTACGATAAACAGACAAAGGAACATAGTTGTAAAGTAGAGGTGCTAGAATGACAACAATTTTATGCTATGGAGATTCAAACACATACGGTTATAATCCGGTAAATGGTTTGCGTTATCCAAAAGATGTACGTTGGACAGGTGTATTACAAAAGCTGCTTGGTGAACAATATGCAGTCATAGAAGAAGGTTGTAATGGAAGAACAACAGTTTTTGAAGATATTGCCGAACCATGGAAAGCAGGACTTGGCTATTTAAAGCCTTGCCTAAATACGCATAAACCAATTGATTTTGTGATCATGATGCTTGGAAGTAATGATTTAAAAAGAATGTTTCACGCATCAGCAAAAGAGATTGCAGATGGAGCGGAGCAGTTAGTAAGTATTATAAAAGAATTTACAAAAGAAAAACAAGGTTTCATGCCGAAGGTAATTCTGGTATCCCCGCCAGAGATTGGGGCAGATATTGCAACTTCAGAATTTGCCCGGTCATTTGATGAGGATGCAATTGAACGTTCAAAGGAGCTTCCAGTTTTCTACGAGAAAATCGCTAAAAAATATGATTGTATTTTCTTTAATGCGGCAAAAGTGATAGAATCATCGAAGGTGGATTCGCTACATTTGATGCCAGAGGCACATAAAAAGCTGGCAGAAGAACTCTATAAATGTATTATGGAAAATGAATAAAGAAAAGAGGAAGATAAACTTGTTTTCGAAATTGGCACTCGTCCCTTGACATGGCTAATAATATCTGTATAATAAAATTAGGCAGAATAAAGAGCCTCGAAAGAAGGGATAACATGTTTTTTTGGAAAATAGATGATGAGACCATACGATGCCTTATTAATAAGGAAGAGATAGGGCAGATGGGCTTTGATTTAAAGGAACTTGGTGAAGATAATGAGCAGATGGAAGAATTTTTGAATGCCGTTATTGCAGATTCTAAGAATTATATTGAATGGAATACAGAGAATGGGGTGCAGAATTATATTGCCAGAGCACTGCCATCCGAACAGTTCCTGATTACAATTAGCTGTACTTTTCAGGATGTGGCGATAGACAGGGATTTAGACCAGATTAAGAAGATGACCACAGCATTGAGAGAACGGATTTCTGATGACAGAATCGACAGTATCTATTCTATGACAGGGGAAGAGAAGGAGCGGGAGTTTGAATCTTTAGCAAGAGATCTTCATGATGTGTGTATAGGGAATACTAGTGAAAGTGAAAAGGATACAGAAGAAGCAGCAAAGAATGTGCAAAATACATCTTCAGAAGTATCTTACCAGCAATCGGCACCAACTAAGCCATCTGGTTCCACAATGACAGACAAAGAAAAAAAACAGCAGGCAGTAAGACCACATATTCCGGCACAGAAGCTTATATTTGATAATTTTCATAATCTGATGGATTTCTGTTCTCTTTTGAATAAAGATTATTTTATTCCATCAAGCCTTTATAAGAAAGCGGATAAGTATATTTTACTGGTAGAGTTTCCAGTAGAGATGGATAATTCTCAGATTATCACGTTCATGATAACAGCAGAAGAATATGGGGCAGAATGTTCAAATCAGAGATTAGAAGGGTATTATTTGTCAGAACATGCGAAGCTGATTATTAAAGATAAGGCAGTGGAGACACTTTTTCGTATGAATTAAGCGAAACATCATAGAAACGTATTGTTTCTTAATATGTAAAAGCTTTAGTCTAAACAAAATATGAAAATCATTTTTGATATGTAGAATTCTGACAGATGATTTTTATCTTCCAAGAAGAGTGAACAATTACATATAACCAAAATGAAAGAAGTATGATATACTAACAGGGAACTGGTTAAAAACTGGTTCCCTGTTTTTTATAATAGGTAATTATTCAGAGAAGAGAATATTTTTGAAAATTTATTTTAAAATTCACATGGCGAAGTAAGCATGTGTAAAAAATGTTAAAAATATAGTTTGGTAAACATGTTCTGAATAATTATTATAATTTTGCAGAATGCTTAAAAATAAAAGAAGGGATAGAATATATATATGGATTTATCAGATGTGAGAAAGAATATTGACCGTGTAGATGCAGAAATCCGCAAGCTTTTTGTGGAGCGTATGACATTAGCAGATCAGGTTGCCTGCATTAAGGCAGAGACAGAAGATAAAATTTACAAACCGGATAGAGAAGAGATTATCATTAAGAAGCAGACCGAGGGAATGAAGCCAGAATTAGTAAGAGAATATACTGCTCTTATCAAGCGAATTATGGAAGTAAGCCGTAAGTATCAATATGGCAGAACTTTAGAACTTCGTCAGTGCTTTCCGTTTGAATATAGTAAGATGCCAGCAGTCATTTTAAAACCGACGATGGTAAAAGAGGAATTATACATCTGTGAAGATTTTTCAAAAGATAAGGTAATTACGGTGTCTTCTTATGAAGAGATTGGAAATTATATCAAAGAGGGCAAGGCAGATGCTGGAATTGGCATTATTGAGGAAGTGGGAATCGGTGTATCCGATGAACTTCATAATCTGCTTGCGGAGAAAGATTTATATATTACACACTGTAAAGTACAGGAAGATGGCGGTGTGCGCCGTAAAGTAGTAACATTTACAGACAAGCTGGTTGTTCTCCCATCCCATAACCGAGTAAAAGTAATGTTTGAATGTCCAAATCATAGCGGCAGTATCAGTAGTATTTTATCAATGATTTCTGATTATGGCGTGAACCTTACAGAGATTCATTCACGGCCATTCTGGAAAGATAATAGTTGGAATTATAAGTTCTTTGTAGAAATGAATGCCAATATTGATACGAAAGAGATTCGTGCATTAATCTACCAGCTTTCTCAGGAGACAGCATATTTAAAGATTCTTGGAAGCTATGCCTGTGAGGGAGACTTTTAGAGATGGAATTTTTAGAAGAAAAAATATTTGACCGTGAGCAGTATGATACTTATATCCGCCGGATTCATTATGATGACCGGGATGCAGTGATGTATGAGAAAATGCTTCATTTTCTATTTCCATATATCGTAGAAGAACGTGGAATAGAAGATAAAGAAGGACTTATGGAAGAGTATATCCATTGGAATGGACAATTAATTGAGAAATGTCTGTATCATCTGCCTCATGATATCCCGTACATAAATATCTGCCGGGCATATCAGTCGGTTGTATTTCTTTTCGCAGGAAATATAAAAGAGGGAATGGAGCAGCTAAGAAGGATTGGAACAGAGAATTTTCAGTATGATGGCAAGGCTCCAAAGTCAATTATGACGCAGGATGGTAAAGTATATAAGCCAGTTTCTAAACTATTCCTTCTATATAATTATGCAAAGGTTCTTAAGCAAAAAGGAATGCAAGGAGAGCTAGAGGCATTTCAAAAGGAATACCCATATGCATTTACTATTTATGGTGATGAGGAACATAGGGAACATGACTTGTTTTACAAAGAACAGATGGGACAATACAAGGATGTAATATTTTATCCGGTATATCAGAGAGTTTATAAAATTGGGCGAGGCCCGCAGGACTTTTTTGTTTATTATGACGCAGCAAAGTCTGTGCCTGTTTCGCAGGTGCCTGAATAATCTTAAATTATCAATTATGGATTGATATGGGGATAATTAAAGGATAATAACTTATTCAGAGTTTAATAGGGAAGAATACTTATAATACTGAATGGTTAAAATAATATTTATGGAGGAAAAACAAATGAAAGAGTATTCATTGGGAACAAAATGTGTACAGGGAGGTTATACACCAGGCAACGGAGAACCGAGACAGATTCCAATTGTACAGAGTACAACATTTAAGTATGAGACAAGCGAGGCAATGGGTCGCTTATTTGACTTAGAGGAAGAAGGATACTTTTATTCCAGATTACAGAATCCAACGAATGATACGGTAGCAAGAAAGATTTGTGAATTAGAAGGAGGAAGTGCTGCAATGCTTACTTCTTCTGGACAGGCAGCCTCTTTTTATGCTGTATTCAACATTGCTTCCTGCGGTGACCATATTGTATCATCATCTTCTATTTACGGAGGAACATATAACCTTTTTGCAGTAACAATGAAACGAATGGGAATTGATTTTACCTTTGTTTCCCCAGATTGTACAGAAGAAGAGTTAAATGCGGCATTTCAGCCAAATACGAAAGCTGTCTTCGGCGAGACAATCGCCAATCCGGCACTTACTGTATTAGATATTGAAAAGTTTGCAAAGGCAGCACATGCTCATGGCGTTCCATTAATTATAGATAACACATTTGCAACACCAATAAACTGCCGCCCGTTTGAGTGGGGAGCGGATATCATCACACATTCCACTACAAAATATATGGATGGACATGGTGCAGGATTGGGCGGCTGTATCGTGGACAGTGGAAACTTTGACTGGACAAAATATCCAGATAAATATCCAGGACTCTGCACGCCAGATGACAGCTATCACGGTGTCATTTATACAGAACGTTTTGGTATCGGCGGGGCATATATTACAAAAGCGACTGCACAGCTTATGAGAGATTTTGGTTCCATGCAGTCTCCTCAGAATGCATTTATTTTAAATCTTGGCTTAGAAAGCCTTGAAGTGCGTATGAAACGCCATTGCGATAATGGATTGGCAGTGGCACAGTTTTTACAGCAGCATGAAAAGGTAACGTATGTTAATTACTGTGGTCTTGAAGGAGATAAATATCACGCATTAGCAGAAAAATACCTGCCAAATGGTTCCTGTGGTGTTGTAAGTTTTGGAGTAAAAGGCGGAAGAAAAGCGGCTGAGAACTTTATGAAACATTTAAAGATTGCCGCAATCGAGACACATGTTGCAGATGCAAGAACCTGCTGTCTCCATCCGGCAAGCGCAACACATCGCCAGATGAATGATGAAGAGTTAGAAGCTTGTGGAGTAAAACCAGATTTAATCCGCTACTCCTGTGGCTTAGAGAATGCAGAAGACTTGATTGCAGATCTTGCACAGGCTTTAGATCAGATTTAATGTTGATAACGCTGCTATAGCGAATAAGATGAAATAAAATTCAAGTAATCCATTCAAAATCAGAAAGCAAAGAGAGAACAGAACCTATATCTGTGGCCTGGGAGTAAATGTTGGATGTGAGTGTTTAAGCGAACATTCAGCATGCCGCGACGAAAGTCACAGATATAGATTCTGTTCTCTCTTTGGTTTCATCGGCTTTTTTATAGTTGCATGATATGTGTGGTATTAATTGGAATCAGAAAAAACAAAGAAGTCTCATTTTGTACACATTTTCATTGTATAATACATTTTGTAACAAGTTGTTAACAAATAATATATATTTGCTCAACATTTATTACGAGAGGAGTTTACAATTGAAACATAAAAAGACACTACTTACATTTTTGATGCTGTGTGGGCTGTTTATTTTAAGTAAACCAGTATCTGCAGCAAAAGTTCCAGTCATTAAAGCTGGAAAGTCTACGAACTTAAAAGGAACCATTATCAATGTCAAGTATAGCGGAGCGGCTGTGACGATGGCGAATAAGTCCGCGACACCATCTATTAAGATTGGTTCTGAGATTTATGTACCATGCAAGACACTTTTTGCTGATAATGGAATTCATGCTTCTTATACAGCAAATGGTAACACTGTTACAGTAAAGAATGGAAAGCGCAAAGTTATTTTTTATGCAAATAAGAAATATGCAAAAGTCAATGGCAAGAAGATGACCTTAAAAGCTGCACCGTATTTTGTTACATATAAGAAAAGTAATATAAGAGATTTACTTGTTCCTGCAAAGCAGGCAGCAGCGTTCTTAGGTTTAAAATATACTTACAGCAGCCGTGCTAAGCTTGTGACTCTTGGGGTACGTAGTGGAATTGAGACTTCTGCAACACAGGTGAGCAAAGTAGCAAAGACAAGATTTATCAATAAGATGGGGCCGCTTGCAAGAGCAAACTATAAACGTACAGGCATCCTTGCCTCTGTAACAATGGCACAGGCGATTTTGGAAAGTGGCTGGGGACAATCAACATTAGCAGAGAACGGAAATAATCTTTTTGGAATGAAAATCAGTTTGTCTGGTAATAATTGGTCTGGCTCCGCCTGGGATGGTGTAAACTATTATGCAAAGCGTACTTATGAATACGGAAGCAGAGGCAGATATTCTATCACAGCAAAGTTCCGTAAATATTCCTGTGCAGAAGATTCTATCGAAGATCATTCAGCATACCTGTTAGGAGCGAAGAACGGAAGCAGGAAGAGATATGCAGGACTTACCAAGACAAAAAGTTATAAAAAGCAGCTTCAGATTATTAAAAAGGGCGGCTATGCAACATCTGGTTCTTATGTGAATGACTTGTGCAGGGTAATCCGTACATATAATCTTACAAAATGGGATAAATAAAACACAGATGCAAATGAGAATGTCATATATTATTTTATGAATGGATTTTTGTTGTTACGAAAATATCTATAAAGACGGTATTTGACCCTATAGGCAAAGTGTATTATAGTAAAAGCAGGTTTTGGCCTGCTTTTTGTTTTTTGATAAGGAGGAAGACATTATGGAAAGAATGTTAGAAGGAATGGTTATTTTTGTAGCTAAAATACATAACTATATTTTGTCGCTAAATGATGCTTATGAGAAAAACTTTACAGACAAGCAGCTCCACTTTCTTGTAATAGGAATTTTGGGAATGCTTATTTTGATGGTGATTTATCCATTGTTTAAGCTGTTGAGTGAGAATCATATTCTGGCGATTGCATTTATCTATGTATTTACAGTAATCGTAGTTATTACTTTTGCTATTGAAATCGGTCAGAAGATTTCCGATAGCGGAACGATGGATTTTGCGGATATCGTATTTGGAATTGCAGGATTTTTGCTGATGTTTGTGATTTTTGCTGTTATAAGACAAATTTTTCTGGCAATTATCAATTTGTTCCGAAAAATAGGAAAACATTAGAGCGTGTTTGAAAAGTATTTGTAAAAGGTCTTTTTAATATACTCTACAGGAAGGGTATAGAGTGATAATAACTAGATATAAGAAGTAAAAAAGAAATCTGTCACAGGATATATTATCGAGTCGTGGATAGATTTCTTTTTTTGATTTTGTTTTGAAAAAATGTTTAAAAATGAGAACAAAATAGCTTTTATTTTTTTGTTGTTCATACTTTTTCCGAAATTTTTTCATAGATTTTTCAGAAAATTAGTGTATGATATAGAAGAAAAGGAAAATAAGCAAGAATGAGGGAGGCTTTTTCATGGATAAATTAAAAATCATGGTCGTAGATGACGAGAGCAGAATGAGAAAACTGGTAAAAGATTTCCTTAAGAAAAAGGATTTTGAAGTCATAGAAGCCGCAGATGGCGAGGAGGCTCTTGATATTTTCTTTAAAGATAAAAGTATCAGTTTAATTATTTGTGACGTTATGATGCCGAAGATTAATGGATTTGATGTTGTAAAAGAGATTCGTCAGTACTCACAGGTGCCGATTATTATGCTGACGGCAAAAGGTGAGGAGAGTGACGAGTTGAACGGCTTTGATCTTGGAGTAGATGAGTATATATCGAAACCGTTTAGTCCAAAGATTCTTGTAGCCAGAGTAGAGGCAATTTTAAGAAGGAGTAATAATCTTTCTACCGGAGAAGTTCTTAAAGCCGGTGGTATTGAACTTGACATCGCCGCGCATGAAGTAAGGATTGACGGAAAAGAGATTACGTTAAGTTTCAAGGAGTTTGAACTTCTGAATTATTTCGTAGTGAACCAGGGGGTAGCACTTTCAAGAGAAAAGATTCTTAATAATGTATGGAATTATGATTATTTTGGAGATGCCAGAACAATTGATACCCATGTTAAAAAGCTTCGAAGCAAGTTGGGAGAAAAAGGCGAGTACATCAAGACAATCTGGGGAATGGGTTATAAATTCGAAGTAGATTGATTAGGAGCATAGCATGAGAAATTCAATACGATTTAAGATGACCTCTATCTTAATTTTAATTGTCGGATGGGTGATTGTATTTACATGGTTCCTGAATAATACATTTTCTGAGAAATATTATGTGTCTTCTGAAAAGGCATCGATAGTAAAGACATTTGATAAAGTTAAGAATATTTTAAAAAATGAAGAAAATCAGGATACCATTGATGAGGAAATGGAACAGATATCCAATAAGACAAACATCAAGATGATGATTGCACAGTCAAGTAATTATTATTACAGCCAGAATGTAATATTTAGTAATCTGATAGACGGAAGTAAGACCTACGAAGAGATTCTTGGTTATTTAGATCAGATTCGGAGTCAGGTTATACTTGGTAATGATAAAGGAAACTTTAAAAGTAATTCTGGAAGAAGTATTTTCCCGTGGGAAAACAGTGCAGAGAATAATATGTCCACATTAATAAATAAGGGATATTTTGTCACACAGTTAAAAGATCAGGCAAGTGGGCAGAACGGTATTTATCTATTCGGATTTACAGATAATGATTATCTGATTGCCATGAGAGTGTCTATTGAGGGAATAAAGGCAAGTGCCGACATCAGCAGTCGGTTTATGGCATATATTGGAATGATAGGTATCATACTTGGAAGTTTAGTTATCTTTATCTTTTCATCAAATTTTACAAGGCCAATTAAAAATATGGCAGCGGTAGCAAACCGCATGGCGAATCTTGATTTTGATGCAAAAGTTACTGTCACACAGGATGATGAACTTGGCGAACTTGGGTATTCGATGAACCAGTTATCGGAAAAGCTGGAATCAACGATAGCCGATTTAAAGGCGGCGAACCTGGAGCTTAAGAAAGATATCGAGAAGAAGGAAAAGATTGACGATATGCGAAAAGAATTTCTCTCCCATGTTAGTCATGAATTAAAAACTCCAATCGCCTTGATTCAAGGCTATGCAGAAGGCCTTAAGGAAAATATCACAGATGATGAAGAAAGTAAAGACTTTTACTGTGAAGTTATCGCAGACGAAGCGAAGAAAATGAATGCAATGGTAAAAAAACTTCTCACACTTAACCAGATTGAGTTTGGAAATAATCAGCTTAGTATGCAGCGATTTGATGTATGTCAGATGATTCAGAATAAAATCAATTCTTCACAGATACTCTTTAAAAAGAAAAACAATACAGTTATATTTGAAGAAGAAGCACCGGTTTATGTATGGGCAGATGAACTGATGATAGAAGAAGTGTTCAGTAATTATTTGTCGAATGCTTTAAATCATGTTTATGAAAATGGTACGATTCGTATCTGGTTTGAACGTATGGACAGCAACCTTCGCATTCATGTTTATAACGATGGTAAATGTATCCCGGAAGAAGAACTTAATAAATTATGGATTAAGTTTTATAAAGTAGATAAGGCGCATACCAGGGAATATGGGGGGAATGGCATCGGCTTGTCAATCGTAAAGGCAATTATGGAGTCTCTTCATCAGAAGTATGGATTGAATAATTATGACAATGGTGTTGAATTCTGGTTCACACTTGATGTACGATAGAAGAAACCACAACAAAAGAGAAAGATGTGCGTTAACAGACATAAAGGAATGAGAAGAAAGGGACACGAGCACATGATAGCAATTATTGACTACGATGCAGGGAATATAAAGAGCGTGGAAAAGGCCATGCACCTTTTAGGACAGGAAGTTGTTGTAACAAGAGACAGAGAGTCGATTTTAAAGGCAGACAAAGTAATTCTTCCGGGAGTCGGAGCATTTGGAGATGCTATGAGCAAAATCAGACAATATAATCTGGAAGAAGTGATCCATGAAGTCGTGGAAAAAGGGACTCCATTTCTTGGAATTTGTCTGGGACTTCAGCTTTTATTTGAACGAAGTGACGAGACACCGGGAGTAGAAGGACTTGGTATTTTAAAAGGAGAGATTCTTCGGATTCCGGATCAGCCGGGACTTAAGATTCCTCATATGGGCTGGAATTCTCTGAAGTATCCGAATGAAGGCAGATTATTCCGTGGAATACCGGAAGATTCTTATGTATACTTTGTACATTCTTATTATCTGAATGCAGAAGATGAGAGTATTGTAACAGCCACAACAGAATACAGCACATTGATCCATGCATCTGTAGAAAGTGGAAATGTATTTGCATGCCAGTTCCATCCGGAAAAGAGCAGTGATGTTGGAATACAGATTTTGAAGAATTTTGTTGAGTTATAGACAGGAGGAACGGTATATGCATACAAAGAGAATCATCCCATGCATGGATGTAAATAACGGACGAGTTGTAAAAGGTGTGAAT
>ERZ827471.76-NODE-76-length-111419-cov-5.009680_pt1 | contig 111419 bp, 108 predicted proteins | sample MGYA00519772_ERZ827471 | MGnify/ENA primary metagenome ERZ827471 (study PRJEB31778, sample SAMEA3449315) | human gut metagenome | biome: human gut; feature: human-associated habitat; material: faeces | place: United Kingdom | collected 2010/2012 ...
GGAGAAATGGAGGCCGCCGGCAGGCATCCCCCCGGGGCGCTGCGCCCCGAGGCCGCTTCAGAGGCACGGCCCGTAGGGTCCGTACCCACGGGGCGGGCCCCAGGGCACGCAACCCCCTCAGAGCCCGGTGGTCTCCGGGAAGCCCAGCATCAAATTCATGTTTTGCACCGCCGCCCCAGAGGCTCCCTTGCCCAGGTTGTCAAAGAGGGCGGTGATGGTGGTCTGCTCCTCGTGGCCGCAGACGATGAGGCGGAGCTGGTTGGTGCCCACCAAGGTGTCGGAGTAGATCACCGGCTCATCCCCCCCGAAGGGGGCCACGGAAACGAAAGTCTGCCCCTCGTAGTAGGCCTCTAGGACGTTGTAGAGGTTATAGGCCGTGGGTCTGCCGGGGAGGGTGTCGTTGCGGAACAGCACCGTGGTGGCCATCCCCTGGGGATAGTCCCCCAGAATGGGGTGGAACACCGGCGGGGCCGTCAGGCCGCAGACGTGGACCATCTCCGGCAGGTGCTTGTGGTGAAGGGTGGTGCCGTAGATCCGGGCCGAGGCGTGGCGGGGATCCCGGTTGGGGTCCTGATACTCGGCGATGAGCTTCTTCCCCCCGCCGGTGTACCCCGTGAGGGAGTAGGCGCACAGGGGGTAGTCCTCCGGCAGCAGCCCCAGATGCACCAGGGGATACACCGAGGCGATGAACCCCGAGGCGTGGCAGCCGGGGTTGGCCACCCGCTGGGAGTGGACAATGGCCTCCCGGTGCCGGGGGGAGAGTTCCGGGAACCCGTAGTCCCACCCAGGGGCTGTGCGGTGGGCGGTGGAGGCGTCGATGACCCGGGTGTTGGGGTTGTCGATCATGGCCACCGCCTCCCGGGCGGCGTCGTCGGGCAGGCAGAGGAAGACCAGGTCGGCGGCGTTGAGGCACTTTTTCCGCTCCGCCGGGTCCTTGCGCTTCTCCTCGTCGATGAGCAGCAGCTCAATGTCCTGGCGGGGGGTCAGGCGGTCGTAGATTTGCAGGCCGGTGGTGCCCTCCCGGCCGTCAATGAATACCACAGGTTTCATGCTTCACGCTCCTGGATGAATGCCTTGAGGTTGGCGATCTGGACCTTCACGGCCTCGGGGGCGGGGCCGCCATAGACCTTCCGGCCATTTACGCAGGTCTCCAGGGACAGGGCGTCGTAGACGTCGTCCTCGAAGTAGGGGGAGACCTTTTTGTACTCCTCCAGGGGGAGGGTTTCCAAGGAGTGGCCGGTGTCCACGCAGTGGCCCACCAGCTTGCCCACGATGCCGTAGGCCTCCCGGAAGGGCATGCCCTTCTTGGCCAGGTAGTCGGCGCAGTCGGTGGCGGAGATGAACCCCCCGTTGGCCGCCGCCCGCATGTTGGCCCGGTTGACGGTGAGGGTGTCGATCATGGCGGTGAACACGGGGAGACACAGCTCCACGGTGTCGATGGTGTCAAACACCGGCTCCTTGTCCTCCTGCATGTCCTTGTTATAGGCCAGGGGGAGGCCCTTCATCACCGTGAGCAGGGAGATGAGGGCCCCGTACACCCGCCCCGTCTTGCCCCGGACCAGCTCGGCCACGTCGGGGTTCTTCTTCTGGGGCATGATGGAGGAGCCGGTGGCGTAGGCGTCGTCCAGCTCGATGAACTTAAACTCCCAGCTGCACCAGAGGATGAGCTCCTCCGAGAACCGGGACAGGTGCATCATGAGGATGGAGCAGGCGGAGAGGAACTCAATGGCAAAGTCCCGGTCGGACACCCCGTCCAGGGAGTTGTCCATAGGCTTTTGGAAGCCCAGAAGCTCCGCCGTGCGGAACCGGTTCACCGGATGGGTGGAGGTGGCCAGAGCCCCGGAGCCCAGGGGGGACTCGTCCAGCCGGGCCCGGCAGTCCTCCAGCCGGGTAATGTCCCGGCGGAACATGTTAGCATAGGCCATCATGGCGTGGGCGAAGGTGATGGGCTGGGCTCGCTGGAGGTGGGTGTACCCCGGCAGGATGGCGTCCAGGTTGCCTTCCGCCTGGCGGATGAGGGCCTTTTCCAGGTTCAGGAGCATCCCCACAATGACGGGGATCTCCTCCTTCACGAAGAGGCGGAAGTCCAGGGCCACCTGGTCGTTCCGGCTGCGGGCGGTGTGCAGGCGCTTGCCGGTGTCCCCGATGCGCTCTGTGAGCAGCACCTCCATGTTCATGTGGATGTCCTCGCTGTCCTTGGTGAATTCCACCTTTCCCTCCTCGATTTCTTGGAGAAGGACCTTCAGGGTCTCCACGATCTTTTCCGCCTCTTCCTTGGCGATGATCCCCTGCTCCCCCAGCATGGTGGCGTGGGCGATGGAGCCGGTGATGTCCTGCCGGTAGAGCCGGGCGTCGAAGGAAATGGAGGAGTTAAAGTCGTTGACCTTGTCGTCGGTTTCCTTTTGGAACCGGCCAGCCCATAGTTTCATAGTCAAAAATCCTTTCCATAGAACGGCGGCGAGCAGGACCGGCAACGATCCTGCCCACGCCAGATCTTCTGTTGTATCGTGCCCCCAGCGGCGCTGGGGGATATGCCGTCTCGGCAAGCAATCCCGTGGGGTCCCTCACCCAGCAGAGCGCCTCGCAGAGTTCCGCCGGCCGCAGCCGGCGGAAAAGGATGAAATCATTTTTTGACCGGCTTTGCCGGCCAAAAAATTCTTCTCAGCCGCAAGTGTGCCCGCAGGGCGCGCACAGCGGGTGCAGCCCCAATTTTGGAAGGGGCCAAAAACCAAGCAGAAAACTTGACACCCCCGTACACTACCTTCTCGAACGAAGCCGCAGCCCCGGTGCCCCTTCCAAAATTCTATTTTATGGGGACCCCTTCAAGATTTGACTTGTGCGGCGCACCCGCGCCGCGGACGACGCCTTGGTTTACAGCTTTCCAAGCTCTCTCAGCGCCTGAACGGTGTCGGGCAGACCCCAGAGGTTGATAAACCCTGTGGCGTCGTCCTGGTTGTAGTCGCTCTCCTCGAAGGTCACCAGGTTCTCGGAGTACAGGCTCTCCGGAGAGGTAACGGAGGAGGTGATGATGTTGCCCTTGTAGAGCTTGAGCTTCACGGTGCCGGTGACGTGCTTCTGGGTCTCCACAGCGAAGGCCTGGAGGGCCTCCCGCAGGGGGGTGAACCACTTGCCGTTGTACACCAGGTCGGCGAAGTCCACCGCCAGCTTCTGCTTCATGTGCTTGGTGTCCTTGTCGATGGTGATCATCTCCAGCACCTCGTGGGCCCGGTAGAGGATGGTGCCGCCGGGGGTCTCGTACACACCCCGGTCCTTCATGCCCACCAGCCGGTTCTCCACGATGTCCAGCAGGCCGATGCCGTTGGCGCCGCCCAGCTGGTTGAGCTTGCGGATGATGTCGCTGGCCTTCATCTTCTCGCCGTCCACTGCCACGGGCACGCCCTTCTCAAAGTCCAGGGTGACGTAGGTGGCCTCGTCGGGGGCCTTCATGGGGGAGACGCTCATCTCCAGGAAGCCGGGCTTGTCGTACTGGGGCTCGTTGGCGGGGTCCTCCAGGTCCAGGCCCTCGTGGGACAGGTGCCAGAGGTTCTTATCCTTGGAGTAGTTGGTCTCCCGGCTGATCTTCAGGGGGACGTTGTGGGCCTCGGCGTAGTCGATCTCCTCGTCCCGGCCTTTGATGTCCCACTCCCGCCAGGGGGCGATGATCTTCATGGTGGGGGCAAACCGCTTGATGGCCAGTTCAAACCGGACCTGGTCGTTGCCCTTGCCGGTGCAGCCGTGGGCGATGGCGTCGGCCCCTTCGGCCTTGGCGATCTCCACCAGGCGCTTGGCAATGATGGGCCGGGCGAAGGCGGTGCCCAGGAGATAGTCCTCATACTTGGCCCCCATCATCATGGAGGGGATGACCACGTCGTCCACCATCTCGTCCACCAGGTCCTCGATGTACAGCTTGGATGCGCCGGTCTTGATGGCCTTTTCCTCCAGGCCGTCCAGCTCGTCCCCCTGGCCCACGTCGGCGGAGACGGCGATGATCTCGGGGTTATCATAATTCTCCTTCAGCCAGGGGATGATGATGGATGTATCCAACCCGCCGGAATAGGCGAGCACAACTTTCTTAATTGCAGACATAGGTTTGACCTCCCATATGATTTTCCGTGGATCTCTCAGTGAAAAAAGAATAGCACGAATCGGGGAAAAATGCAAGCAAATTACGCATAAACATCCGCATAGGTTTGGAATATTCCCGAGTAAATTTCCACAAAAATGAATATTTTCAGGGTATATTCGCATATATATACCAAAATCATGTTTTCCGGGCCATTTGACTTTTCCGGGAAAGGCTGGTAAGATGTCAACGCAACCATCTCTGCGGGCATGGCGGAATTGGTAGACGTGCAGGATTTAGGTTCCTGTGGAGCAATCCGTGTGGGTTCGAGCCCCACTGCCCGTACCAAAAAGAAAGACACGACTTACGTCGTGTCTTTCTTTTTGGGTTCCGCAGGCCAAAGGCCTGCTTCACCCTTCGGTATTTGAATGCTCGGGCAAAGTGAATTCGCCCTGCGCCAAGGTTTTCGCTTGCGCGAAAACGCTTGTACGGCGCAAAAGCGCCGCCGGTCAAAAGGCCGGTTGGGTGATTCTTCTGCAACGGTCCTGTCAATACCAAACATCGATTTTAACCGCCCCCTCCAAAAAGGGAGACACGACCCACGGTCGTGTCTCCCTTTTTTCGTCTGTGATCCACGATGCGTTCTCTTCCGCATCCTGTGCCGTCACTCGGTTTCCTCCAAGGAGGTTCCCTTGGTAAAATACGCCTTGGTGCACTTTACCACCACCCCAGACAGGAGGGCCAGGGCGATGAGGTTGGGCAGTGCCATGAGGCCGTTCAGGGTATCGGCAATGTCCCAGACCAACTCCAGGTCCACAGTGGCGCCCACCACAATGACGATGACATACAGGATCTGATAGGGCTTAATGGCCTTGTGGCCAAAGATGAACTCGCAGCACCGGGAGCCATACAGCGCCCACCCCAGCATAGTGGAAAAGGCGAAGAGGGCCAAAGCCACTGCAATCACCAGGGCACCGCCCCTCTGGGTGAAGAGGGTTCCCAGGGCTTCCGAGACCAGGGCGGTCTCCCCCATGGTGCCGTAGTTCAGAGTGATGCCGGAGCAGAGGAGGGTGAGTCCCGTGAGGCTGCAGATCACGATGGTGTCCATGAACACCTCGAAGATGCCGTACAGGGCCTGCTTCACCGGCTCCGGCTCCGAGGTGGTGGCATGGGCCATGGGTGCGGTACCCAGGCCCGCCTCGTTGGAGAAAATGCCCCGCTTCATACCCCAGCTGATCACCAGGAGCACGGAACCCACCGCGCCGCCGGTGACTCCGTTGGGGGTGAAGGCGCCCACAAAAATATCGTGGAACACTTTGGGCAGGGCATCCGCATGGTACACAATCACCGCCAGGCAGGCCAGGATGTAGACCACCGCCATGAAAGGGACCAGCTTCTCCGTCACGGCCCCCAGGCGCTTCACGCCGCCGAAGAGCACAATGGCCGCCAGCACGGCCAGCACAATGCCCAGCACCAGGTTCAGCGTCTGCTCCCCGGCAAAGTCCGGCTGGAAAGTCAGAACTGCCGTGTGGATGGACCCTACAATGTTGCCGGCCTGGATGGCGTTGCCCGTTCCCAGCGCAGCCAGGGCCGCGAACACGCAGAAGAGGACGCCCAGCCATTTCCAGTGCTTTCCCAAACCATTTTTAATATAGTACATGGGGCCGCCCACCCAGTCCCCGTACTTGTTCCGCTCCCGGAACTTGACCGCCAAGAGCACCTCAGAATACTTGGTGGCCATGCCAATGAGGGCCGTGACCCACAGCCAAAACAGCGTACCCGGGCCGCCCAAGGTCACCGCAGTGGTGATGCCGGCGATGTTTCCCGTGCCCACCGTGCCGGCCAGGGCCGTGGAAACGGCCTGGAAGGGGGTAATCTCCCCTTCCCCTGCGTGGGTTTTGTGAAAGATTTTGCCGATGGTATTCTTCATGGCATAGCCGAACTTCCGGAACTGCAGTCCCCTGTTCCGCACAGTCATGAGAATCCCGACGCCGATGAGCAGCACCAGCATGGGGGCGCCCCACACAAAGCCGTTCACCGCACCGTTGATTTGTGCAATCAATTCCATACGCTTCTCCCTTTTCGCGTTTGACAGGCCGTCAAGCGCTTTCCTTTTATTTGTAAATTTTTCCCAATCCTAGGGGTGTCTTTCGGGGCAGAAGCAGTATACTATATCTGCATTTCCCTCCACAATCCAAAAATTGTAGCAGTTTTTTTGAATTTTCTACATCTTGTCTGTGCAAGATGTTTCAAAAGGGACTGCAAAAATGTCTCTCTCCCGCATGTGAAAAAAGAGGCAACGAAAAAAAGCATCCCCGGACTTTCCATGGGAAAGCCTGGGGATGCCAGAGGTTCCGGTGTGTATGGCCATTTCCTTGTGTTTCTTACGGTACGCAAACGGAGGGTGGTTGCTCACGCCGGTTTAGCGAGAGATGCCTACCACAATGTTCCCCAAGGGGACCGCCTCGGTCACCGAACGGCCCAGGGCGCCCTCCATGGTCACCAGCAGGGTGTAGGAAGGAGCCGTCCCTGACTCCGCCGAGTTCAGCGTGGGAGCGGTGCCGTGCTCCAGGAATTTCATTTTGAGGCCACTGTAGTCCTCACTGGCTTTAAAATTGACGGTAAAGGCAACTTTGATGTTGGAACGGTTGGTGAAGCGGATGGCATTGGCCGCCAGGTCATTTCCGCCCTCCCCCGCCGCGTATGCAGGGATCCACGCGCCGGTGCTAGATTTTCCTTCGTACTGTAAGGTGTCAGGATCCCAAATCCCCGGGTTGGAGGGAGCATAGGTAAAGGCCATGCTCCCCCACGCAATGTCCACGCTATAGACGGGCTCTGCCGTCTTCTCTTCGTATTTTCCGGTGACCGGGATCTGGGTTTGTTGGTCTGGTGCGGTAAGGTTCTTTTCGTCTCCCACCGCCATCCCAGGGAGGGACAGCGCCAGAAGCAGCAGGGCAGCCAGGGGAAGTGCGAGGAATTTTTTCATCGTCTCATCCTCCTTGTTATGGGTTCCCCGGCAAGGCTGCGGGGAACGCGGCCTGTTACAACACCGTTAGGGCAATGGGAACCTCCGTGCTCACCTGGGCCCGGCTCCCGTCCGGGTGGTAAAACCAGATGGTAAACCGCCCCTCATACTGACCGGGAGAGAGGCGGACCCCCTCCGACAGCGGCAACGCCTCCAACCGGTTTCCCGGGGGCAGTGTGCCAGATTGCGCCACCACCACATCCTGCACCACCACCTGCAGCAGCATACTCTGGTTGGAGCGGGCGGGGTTGGTCACCTGCAAAGACAAGATTCTCTCTCCCAGAGACAGGGTCACCTGATCGGAATAGGTGAGGTTGACCGCTCCGCCGCCCTGGGCCTGGGACATTTTGTCCTCCGCTTCCCCTGTGGGCTGGGCATTGTCCTCCACCGCAGGGGCAATGTCAGGAATGGCTGGGGGCGCAGGGTCCCGGAACAGCAGCGCCCAAACCGCCACACCGACGGCCGCCAACGCCACCGCCCCCACCAGCAGGAAGAGTCCTTTGGTCCGTCGATCCATACCCTCGCCTCCTTTGTGGATATCATATCAAGTAAAATATATTTTTACAATTCTTTTTCACAGTTTCGCCAAAAGGGCTGGGGTTTTGTAGGAAATGACAAAACCCCAGCCGAACCAACCCACAATAGAATATCTGCCATTCAAAGTGCAGAAAACTTTCCCCTTTTCTACCGCCTTTGCCGCAAAATACACCCCCGTCCGGGGACCTGTCCGGACGGGGGACATGAATGGAAAACGCCTGGCTTCTGTGACAGCCCACAGGACCTGGTGGCTGGGTTGGGAATCAATGGGCGCCCACCTCCCTTTTCCGTCTTGGCTTTCGAGGCTTGGGTTCCGGCACGGAAACTCCTTCCCGCTGCAGAAGGTACCGCTTACGCTCTACCCCGCCGGAGTACCCGCCCAGGGTACCGTTGGACGCGATCACCCGGTGGCAGGGGATGAGAATGGGAAGCGGGTTCCGCCCGTTGGCCTGGCCCACGGCCTGGAAGGCCCGGGGAGACCCCACGCGATCCGCCAACTCCCGGTAGGAGATGGCAGTTCCATAGGGGATGTCCTGCAGCACCTGCCACACCCGGCACTGAAACTCGGTGCCGTCCGGGGCCATGGGTAAGGAAAAGGTGTGCCGCTGGCCGGCGAAATACTCCTCCAGCTGGCGTTTCGCCTCTCGGAAGAGAGGCAGGTCGTCGTAGCCGCCATAGTCTCCATACACCAGAGCGGTTAAGTGGCCGTCTTCCGCAAACAGGGTCAGGGGGCCTAACGGCGAGGAAATCACAGCTTGCTCCATGGCGCGCTCTCTTTCTTGTGGAGGACGCGGAACCCATCGTGTCGGGCTCCGCGTCCATAGGCAAAGACTTTCACAGGTTTAGTTTACCAAAAATTTTTCCGAAAGTCCAGCACTTCTATGGCAGATTGCAACATTTCTGCCGCCTGACCCCGGGTTAATTCCCCTGTGATGGGCAAACTGCCGTCATTTTCCGGGGTGAGCACCCCCACGGCCTCCAGGTTCACCACCGACTGCCAGGCCCAGGCGGGGGCGGCCCCCTCCTCCAGGGCTCCGGTGTCGGCCACATCCGACACTTGAAGCAGCCGGTCCAGGAGGACCGCCGCCTCGGTGCCGGTGATGGTGCGGCCGGGATCAAAGGTGGTGCCGCCGGCCTGGGTGCCGGTTCCCTGGACCATTCCCGCCTGGAAAGCCGAGGCCACATAGGGCCGGGCCCAGACGGAGATACTGTCCTCGTCGGCAAACCCGGTGGTCACCCCTTCCGGCAGGGCATCCAGGTCCACCAGGTCCATGGCCATGGCCAGGAACTCCTCCCGGGTCACCTTCGTGTCGGGGCGGAAGAACCAGGTCTCCCCCATCTGCTCCCCCACGAAGATGCCCTCTTCGGCCAGGGTGATGGCCGCTTTGTGGGCAGGGTGCCCCGCCATGTCGGCGTAGGTCACGTCGGTGCGGGGTTTTTCAATCTTCACCGAGACTTCCGCCGGCTGAGAGACGTTGCCCGCCTGGTCCACTGCCACATAGGAAAACGAATCCTTCCCCGTCTTGTTTTCATAGGGGGTGTAGGTGAAGCGGGCGGAGCCCTCCTCCGCCAGGGTGACCGACCCCCGGGCGGGGTTCTTGGTCACCCGGAAGGTCAGCGCCTCCCCCTGGGGATCCACCCCGGAAAAGGTGCCGCTCACCGCCACATCCCGGTAGGTGGTGAGGGAAAAGGCCTCGGCAATGGGGGCCCCCTCCCTCGACGCCTCCTCTCGGTCAAAGAGCGCCAGAGCGGGCAGGGCCATAGAGACAGAAAGGGCGGCCAGGACCATCAGAAAGCCCAGCCGCCGCAGGAAACGCGATGTTGTCATGGGACAAACCTCCTTGGAACCTTGGCCATAGTCTCCCCCACTCAGGCCCGGTTATCCCCGCAGCCAGCTGCCGTTTCCTCCCAGCTCACCCTGGCGCATGGAAAGCAGAATCCCCACCGCCCCAAAGGCCATTAGGAGGGAGGAGCCGCCGTAGCTGAAAAACGGCAGGGTCACCCCCACCACCGGGGCCACATACAGGCACATCCCCACGTTCAAAAGGGTCTGGGCGCCGAACATCCCCGCCACCCCCATGGCCACCGAGGCGAACAGAGGGTCCCGGCTCCGGCGGGCCAGCCACACGCACCGCAGCAGGATGGCGCCCAGCAGGGCCAAAATGGCCAGGCAGCCCACCAGGCCCAACTCCTCCCCCGCCACGGAGAAGATGAAATCCGTGTGCCGGGCAGGTAGGGCCGAGGCAGAGGCGCTCTGGGTTTGGGTCCCCTGAAGGTACCCCTGCCCCGTGACCTGCCCGGAGCCGATGGCCAGCAAGCTCCGCGCCTGCTGGAACCCTGTGCCCAGCGGGTCCAAGTCATGGTCAAAGACCACCAGGAACCGCTGGCGGACATAGTCCGGCAGCCGGGACCAGAGGAGGGCCACCGCCCCCACGCCGGCTCCCGCCTGCCCCAGCAGCCACAGGGGGTGCACCCCCGCCGACCACAGCATCACCAGATAGATGGCCAGGTACACCGCCACCATCCCAATGTCCCCGGACACCCCGTACACCAGGGCGCACAGCGCCAGCACATGGAGCAGCAGCAGAACCACCGACTTGGGGCGGTTGATCCCCTTCTCCCCCAGTTTCTGCAGCTGCAGGGCCAGCAGGAGCAGGAAGGTCACCTTCACCACCTCCCCAGGTTGGAGGTTGAACAGCCCCCCCGGCAGGGCCAGCCAGCTCTTGTTGCCGGTGCCGTCGTCGTTGCCGAAGGGGACCAGGAGCAGCAGCAGCCCTGCGTTCAGCGGGGGCAGCAGCCACCATAGCCTTTCCAGCAGACGCCGCACATCCAGCACCCGCAGCACCAGGCACACCGTCACCCCACCGGCCAAGGCCACCCCCTGCTTGGCCACCATACTGTAGAGCTCCGGGTCATACCGGGTGGCGCTGTAAATCAAGGCCAGGCCGTATCCAGCCGCCGCCAAGCAGAGGAAAAACAGCGTCCACTCCCCCCGTTTGCTTCCCATGGCCCTCCCCTCCTTTCCCCGCCAGTCAAGGCTTGTCCCCCTGGTCAGACCCTTCTCCCCCCATGATACCCCCGGTCTCCCATAAATTTTGTCGCAGAGGGGTGCAACGGCGGCGGTTTTATGATAGAATAAATCAAATCACCGCGCCGGGACGGTTCCACACCGCCTCGGCCATCTGGGAGGCATGCCCATGGAACACTATTCATCCAGCGTCCAGGAGACCGAAGCCCTGGGCCGGGCCCTGGCCCAGCACCTCACCCCCGGGACCGTGGTGGCCTTCACAGGGGACTTAGGGGCGGGCAAGACTGCCTTTGTCCGGGGCATGGCCCAGGGGTTGGGCATTGCTCAGCGGGTCACCAGCCCCACCTTTACCATTGTCAATGAGTACGAGGGGGGGCGGCTTCCCCTCTTCCACTTCGACATGTACCGGTTGGGCAGCGCAGATGACCTCTTCGACATCGGTTGGGAGGATTTCCTCCGCCGGGGGGGCGTCTGTGCCGTGGAGTGGAGCGAGACCGTGCAAGAGGCCTTGGACGCCGACACCATCTACGTGGACATCCGCCGGGGCGCTGAGGACAACCAGCGGGTGCTCACCATCCGAGGCCCCGGTTTTGAGGACCTGCCTCTGGGAAAGGAAGGTGCGCAATGAAAATTTTAGCCCTGGAATCCTCCGCCACAGCGGCCTCCGTGGCCCTGTGCGAGGACGAAACCCTCCTGGCCCAGGCCTTCCTCCACACCGGCCTGACCCACAGCCAAACCCTGCTGCCCATGGCCCGGGACCTGCTGAAGGCCTGCGGCCTCACCCCCGCCCAGGTGGATCTCATCGCCGTGGCGGCGGGGCCCGGTTCCTTCACCGGGCTGCGCATCGGGGTGGCCACCGCCAAGGGCTTGGCCTGGGCGGCGGAGAAACCCTGCGCCGGCTGCTCTACCCTGGCCTCCATGGCCTGGAACCTGGCGGGCTTTTCCGGCCAGGTGTGTGTGGCCATGGATGCCCGCCGCCACCAGATCTACAACGCCCGCTTCCAGGTGGACGGAACCCAACCCCACCGCCTCACCTCGGACCGGGCCATCGCCTTGGAGGACCTGGTAGCAGAGCTCCAGGGGACCCAAAGCCCCCAGCTGGTGGTGGGGGACGGCGCCCAGCTGTGCTACGATGCCCTCACCGCAGCCGGCATCCCCGCCAAACTGGCGCCCCCCAACCTCCGCCTCCAAAGCGCCTGGGGGGTGGCCCGGGAGGGGCTTGCCCTGGCCCAGGCGGGCCAGACCTGCCCGCCGGACCAGCTGGTCCCCGCCTACCACCGCCTCTCCCAGGCAGAGCGGGAACGCCTGGCCCGGGAGAAGGCCGCCCCAGCCCCACAGAACCAATGACAGAGAAAGGGAGACATGGAACAATGGACGAAATGGTACACGTATTGGATCACCCCCTCCTGCAGCACAAGCTCTCCATCCTTCGGGACGAGACCACTGGCGTGAAAGATTTCCGCGAGATCGTCAACGAAGTGGCCACCCTCATGTGCTATGAGGCCACCCGAGACCTTCCCCTCCAGGACGTAGAAGTCCAGACCCCCGTGGCCAAGGCGGTCACCAAGCAGTTGGCCGGCAAAAAGCTGGCCATCGTCCCCGTCCTCCGGGCGGGGCTGGGGATGGTAGAGGGGATCCTCACCCTGATCCCCTCGGCCAAGGTGGGCCACATCGGCCTCTTCCGGGACCCGGAGACCTTGGAGCCCGTCAAATACTATTGTAAGATGCCCACAGACATCGCCGAGCGGGATGTGATCATCCTGGACCCCATGCTGGCCACCGGTGGCTCCGCCTCCGCCGCCATCACCTTTGTTAAGGAGTACGGGGTGAAGAACATTAAGCTCATGAACATCCTGGCCGCCCCCGAGGGCATCGCCCGGGTCCGGGCGGACCACCCGGATGTGGAGATCTACATCGCCGCCGTGGATGAAAAGCTCAATGACCACGGCTACATCGTCCCCGGTTTGGGGGACGCCGGTGACCGGATCTTCGGCACCAAGTAAGGGCGCCAACCTGGGGTCTCTCCACAGACGGGAGAGACCCCAGAAAAATTTTTAAAAAAGTCGAAAAAAATGCTTGACAGTTTCTTACCCCTGTGATATTATAAGTCTCGCCCTGAACGAGGCGGCTAAACGAAAGGCCCTCTCCCAAGGGAAGAAAACAGACGCGCGAGTGGTGGAATTGGCAGACTCGCTAGATTCAGGTTCTAGTGTCCATTACGGACGTGCGGGTTCAAGTCCCGCCTCGCGCACCAAGAAAGACACGACATCAGGTCGTGTCTTTCTTTTTTGTCTTCCTGTTGCACCAGAACACCTCCCATGCTACACTGAAGCCAAAGGGGAGGTGACCCGCCATGGAACTGCGTGTCCTGCAATCCTTTTTGACCGTTGTGCAGGAGGAGAATATTTCACGAGCCGCAGAGGTCCTCCATGTGACCCAACCCACCCTCAGCCGCCAAATGGCCCAGTTGGAGGAGGAACTGGGGGTGCAGCTCTTTGTGCGGGGCCGTCACCTGACCCTCACCGACGCCGGCGTCATGCTGCGCCGGCGTGCCGAAGAGGTCACCGCCTTGATGGAAAAGATGCAGCAGGAGCTGGAAGGGCATGCTGACGTGGGTGGGGTGATCTCCATCGGCAGCGGTGGTCTGATGGCCTTGCAGGCCCTCTCCCCTGCCATGGCCGCTTTCCGGGAACAACATCCTAAGGTGCAGTACCAGCTCTATACCAACCACGCGGAACACGTCAAGGAGCGTCTGGAGCAGGGGCTGTTGGACTTTGGCCTTCTGCTGGAACCTGTGGATGTGTCAAAATTCGACTATCTCCGCATGGGGGCGCGGGAGACCTGGGGGCTTCTGATGCGGTCAGACCACCCGCTGGCGCGCAAACCACACATTGTGCGGGAGGATCTGATCCCGCTCCCCCTCATCACCTCCGACCGCCGCTCCATCCAAAGGGAATTGGAGACCTGGCTTGGTATGGCGTTTTCCCAGCTGAATCTCTTTGCCACCTATAATATCATTACCAACGTCGCCACCCTGGTGCACGAGGGCGTTGCGGTTGCCCTTACCATTGAGGGCGCCGTGTCCCTGTTGGAAGGAGATCGCCTGGTGTTCCGCCCCCTCTACCCGGAACTTTCTATGACCTCTGTGTTGGCCTGGAAAAAGTTCCCCGCCCATTCCCGTGCGGCCAGCCAATTCCTCGAACAGGTAAAACGTATGCAAATATCGTATTCTTTTCCATAAAACATAGGCATTAGACATACTCCGTCTCTCGGCGTACCATGTAGGTGTCCCTGGAAGCTCCCACGGCTTCCTGGGGGCACCTGCTTTTTTCTTGGACGCAGGTTGCCAACCCCATAACATTTACATAGGAGGCCGATTCTATGATTTTTTCAGAACAGGACACCCTGCCCAACGGCGTCACCATCCCACGGCTGGCCCTTGGCACTTGGTTCCTTCCCAACCAGCAGGCCGCCGAGGCGGTGAAAACCGCGCTCTCCATCGGCTACCGCCATATCGACACCGCCCAGGCCTACGGCAACGAGGCCGGCGTTGGGGAGGGAATCCGGCGCAGCGGCATCCCCCGGGAAGAAATTTTTGTCACCAGCAAGGTGGCCGCCGAGCACAAGTCCTATGCCACCGCCGCCCAGTCCATCCACCAGACTTTGACCACCATGGGGCTGGACTATGTGGATCTGATGCTCATTCACAGCCCACAGCCCTGGGCGGAGGTAAACCAGTCGGACAACCGCTACTTCCCGGAAAACCGCCAGGTGTGGAGGGCCTTGGAGGACGCCCTCTCCGCCGGAAAGGTCCGGGCCATCGGGGTCTCCAACTTTCAGCCGGCAGACCTGGAGAACTTGTGGACCACGGCAGCGGTCAAGCCCATGGTCAACCAAGTGCTCTGTCACATCTCCAACACGCCCCTTTCCCTGCTCTCCTTCTGCCGGAGCCGCGGGATCCTGCTGGAGGCCTACTCCCCCGTGGCCCACGGAGAGGCCAAAAAGAACCCCGCCATCCAACGGATGGCCCAACGGTACGGGGTCTCCGTCCCCCAGCTCTGCATTCGCTACGACCTGCAGCTGGGCATGGTGGTCCTCCCCAAGGCAGCAAACCCGGAGCACATGCGGGAAAACGCCTCCCTGGACTTTACCATCTCCGAGGAGGATATGGACCAGCTTCTGCACCTGCCCCCCATTCAAGACTATGGCCCCTTCCGCCACTTCCCTGTGTTTGGGGGCAAAAAGAACGGATAAGGCGTACCTCCTGTGTCGGCAGGGCGGTTCGCTTTCCTTGCGCTTTTCCCAAAAATCATCTTTCCCCGGAAAGAGAACTATGGTATACTACGGTTGTTTTCCTCTCCTTTGATACCCCTTCCCATGAAAGGAGTCTGTTTTGGACCTAAACCGAAAGAATACCAAACGTCTCGTGCTGCTCATCGCCTTCGGGGTGGTGCTCTATTGGGTGCTCACCAACCCCAGCCAAGCCTGGCGTTTTGTCAGCGGGTTCTTCTCCCTCTTCTTCCCCTTTCTTCTGGGGGGCTGCCTGGCCTTCCTGGTGAATGTGGTCCTGCGTCCGGTGGAACGGGGCTGGCGTCGCCTTTGGGGGAAACGCTATGGTCCCCGGCAAGACAAAGCCCGCCGGCCTGTCTGCCTGCTGGTCAGTGTCCTGTTGGTGATCGGGGTGGTTTTTGCCCTGTTCTTCGTCATCGTCCCCTCCCTGAAGGACAGCATCGTGAATTTTGTGAACCTGCTGCCAGAACGGATCCTCCAATTACAAAATTGGTGGAACCAGCTCTCCTCCTTCCTTGCGGAACACGGGGCTCACCTCCCTGATTTCTCCCTGAATGGCCAGGAGATGCAGCAGAAGATCCTGGATTGGATGAGGCAGTACGGGGATCAGTTCCTCAACACCACCATCAGCACCGCCATTGGCATCACCTCCTCCGTGGTCTCCCTGATCTTTAACCTGGTGCTGGCCCTGGCCTTCGCCCTCTATCTCCTGGCCCAGAAGGAGACCCTCACCCGTCAGGCCAAGAAAGTGGTCCAGGCCATATTCTCCAGCAAGCGGGCCCAGCAGATCACGGAATTGGCCCACATGACCAACCGGGCCTTCTCCAACTTTGTGACGGGTCAGCTCACCGAGGCCCTCATTTTGGGCTGCCTGTGCTTCCTGGGCATGCTGATTTTCCGTCTTCCCTACGCAGGGGTGATCTCGGTAATCATCGGCTTTACCGCCCTCATCCCGATCTTTGGCGCCTTTATCGGGGTGGCCATTGGCGCCTTGCTGATCTTGTTGGTGAACCCCATCCAGGCCCTGTGGTTCATCCTTTTCATCATCGTCCTGCAGCAGATTGAGAGCAATGTCATCTATCCCCGGGTGGTGGGCAAGTCCGTGGGCCTGCCAGGCATCTGGGTGCTGGCCGCCGTGACCCTCGGAGGCAATGCCTTTGGCCTGTTGGGCATGCTCTTCGCCGTTCCCCTGTGCTCGGTGCTGTACGCGGTGGCCCGCCGAGTGGTGCACCGCAGGCTGGCGCAGAAGGGGCTTGCGCCTTGATGGAGTTTGCTTCCCTCCCAGGATCCTGGGAGGGAATTTTCTTGCGCTTTCCCGGAAACTATGGTATGATGTAGTGTCCTAAAGCGTCTAAAACCTGGCTCTCTCCCGGGCCAAATGGTTTGGATACCCTGCCTTTGGGAGGTTTGTCTATGCTGCAAAAAAATGTATTGGAATACTTGGAAGCTTCCGCTTCCCGGGTCCCGGACAAAGTGGCCTTTTCCGATGAAGCGGAGGCCTTCACCTTTGCCCAACTCCAGTCCGCAGCCAAAAGCATGGGCACTGCTTTGGCCCAGCGAAGCGCCCGAAAAAATGCGCCGGTGGTGGTGCTGGTCAACCACCGGGCTGCCAATCTGGCCGCCTGTTTCGGTGCTCTATATGCGGGAAATTTCTATGTCCCGCTGGACAGCCAGATGCCCCTGCCCCGGCTGCGTTCCATTCTGGAAACCCTCTCCCCCGCCGCCCTGGTATATGACGAGAAGGAGGCGGAGACCGCCCAAGCCCTGGCGGAGTACTGCCCCCTCCTCTTGGACCGGGAGGGATTTGCCTGCCCGGAGGATCTATCCCTCCTGACCGCCCGGCGCCGGGGTGTGCTGGACATCGACCCGGTGTACGCCATCTTTACCTCTGGCTCCACCGGCACTCCAAAGGGGATCGTCATCTCCCACCGAAGCGTCATTGACTTCATCGAATGGATGGCGGAGGCCTGCCAGATCACCGGGGAAGACGTCATGGGCAACCAGGCCCCCTTTTACTTTGACCTGTCGGTGAAAGACATCTACCTCACCCTCAAGTGTGGGGCCACCACCCACATCATTCCCAAGAAGGACTTTCTCTTCCCCACCTTGCTCATCGACTTTTTGGAGGAAAAGAAGGTCACCGCCCTCATCTGGGCCACTTCCGCCTTCCATCTGGTGGCCAACTCCGGGGTGCTGGAAAAGAAGGCACCCAGCTGTCTGCGCACCGCCATCTTAGGCGGCGAGGCCCTGCAGGCCAAGCAGCTCAACCGTTGGCGGGCTGCCCTGCCCCAGGTACAGTACATCAACCTCTATGGTCCCACGGAAGTCACTGTGGACTGCACCTGGTATCCCATCCAGCGGAATTTTGCCGACCACGAGCGCATCCCCATCGGCACCGCCTGCGCCAACAAAGAGGTGTTCCTCCTGGACGAGACCTTGCAGCCAGTCCCCCCAGGCCAGCCTGGGGAGATCTGCGTGCGCGGCATGGGCCTGGCCAAGGGGTACTTCGGCCAGTGGGACAAGACTCGCGCCGCTTTCATCCAAGACCCTCGGAACCCCAACTACCCCGACCTGATCTACCGCACTGGCGACTTGGCGGTGATGGATGAGGACGGCCTGCTCACCTTCCTCACTCGACGGGACGGGCAGATCAAGCACATGGGTTACCGCATCGAGCTGGGGGAGATCGAAACCACCTTGAACAGCTTCCCGGCCATCCAAGAGGTGGCCTGCTTCTTCGACCCGGAGCGGGACCGCATCCATTGCGTCTACACCGGCACCCAGGACAGCAAGGCCATCGCCAAACAGGCCCGGGCCAGCCTGCCCCGCTACATGGTGCCCAACCTCTACCATCAGGTGGAAACCATGCCCCACAACCCCAACGGGAAGATTGACCGACCCCGCCTGCGGGAGGAGTACCTTGGACATGAAACTCACTGACTACGCCGCCCTCGCCCAGCTGGCCTCGGCCCATCTCCGGCCAGGGGTGCGGGCCAACACCATGGTCTCACAGACGGAATATGGCGCCTCCTTGGCGGGAGGAACCCTCACCGCTCAGGAAACCCCTGCCGGACTTCTCCTGCTGCGGGACCGTGGAGACCATACCCGGCTGCATTTCTTCCTGGAGGACCTCTCCGTCCCTCTGGGTGCCGCCCTCCCGGACCCTACGGTAACCGAAGTGGCCTACCGTCCCAGGGACAAGGGTCTGCGGGAGGCTGTGGACTACCTCATAGAGCAGGGGTTCACCCCCCTGTTTGAGCGGCTTCGCCTCTCCCGTCCGGCGGGAGAGACGGGAGCGCCAGCGCTCCCTGTGTCCCGCCCTGGGCCGGAGCGCGGGCGGGATGTGCTGGCCTTTCTGCAGGCCAACTTCTCTCCCCTCACCGGCTGCCTGCCCAATGAGGCGGAGCTGAAGGCCGACCTGGCCCACCGCCAGGTCCTGCTCTTGGAGGAGCAAGGGGCCATTACGGGCCTGCTCCACTTTACTCTAGAGGGGACCACCGGCGAGATCCGCCACCTGGCCATCCAGGCATCTCGCCGGGGGACCGGCCGCACCCGCCCCCTCCTGGCCGCCTACCTCCAAGCCATTGGCGGAGCCAAAAGCGTGGTGTGGACCCGCGCGGACCATCTGGCCGCGCAGACCGCCTACGGCCGCTTTGGCTTTGCCCCCGATGGCCGGCGTTCCGCCGTGCTATGCTACACTAAGAAAGAAGGGAACAAACACCCATGAAAGAACAACTGCTGCAAATTTTGACCGAAGCCGTCCCCGGCGTGGACTTTGAAACCGAAACCGCCCTGGTGGACGATGAGATTCTGGAATCCCTGGACATTGTCACCATCGTCTCTGAGATCAAGGACGCCTTTGAGGTGGAGATCTCGGTAGACGACCTGGTCCCGGAGAACTTTAACTCTGTAGAAGCCATGCTGGCCCTCATCCAGGCCCGGAAAGACGACTGACCATGTCCTTCACCTCCCTTCCCTTCCTGGTGCTGGTACTGGTATCGGTGGGGGTGTATTATCTGCTGCCCAAAAAGGGGCAGTGGGTGGCCCTACTGGCAGCCAGCATGGTGTTTTACTGCGTAGGGGGCGGCAAAACCGTCCTCTATGTGTTTTACACCGCAGCCACAGTCTATGTCTCCGGCCGCCTGCTGGGGCACTTCAATGCCCTGCGCCGGGCCGCCCCCAAGGAGGAGCGCAAAGCCATCACCGCCAAGTACAAACCCTACCGCCGAGGGGTGGTTCTGTTTGCCTGCTTGGCCAACTTTGTGCTACTCTACATCCTCAAGTACTGGAACTTTACCGCAGAGCTTTTGCAGCCTCTGGCTGACCAGGTAAGCCCTGGGAGCCAGATTCCCCTGTCGGAACTGGTGCTCCCACTGGGTATCTCCTATTTTATCTTCCAGTCGGTGGGCTATGTCATCGACGTCTATCGGGACAAGTATCAGCCAGAGAAGAACTTTGCCAAACTCCTCCTGTTTGTCTCCTTCTTCCCCCAAATGGTCCAGGGTCCCATCGGCCGGTTTGACCAGCTGGCCTCCCAACTGCTGGCCCAGCGCTCGGCGGACTACACCAACCTGAAGTACGGCATCCAACTGATGATGTGGGGTTATTTCAAAAAGATGGTCATCGCCGACCGGGCCGCCGTATTGGTGAACACCGTTCTGGACGATCCCTGGTCCTACAGCGGCAGTATCCTCGCCGTGGGGGTCCTGTTCTACTGTATCCAGCTCTACGGCGATTTCTCCGGGGGCATCGACATTGCCCGAGGGGTTGCCCGGATGTTCGGCATTGACTTGGCGGAAAACTTCCGCCGCCCCATCTTCTCCACTTCCCTCACCGACTTCTGGCGCCGGTGGCACATCACCTTGGGAGCCTGGATGCGGGATTACCTGTTCTATCCCCTCTCCCTGTCCAAACCCTTCGGCCGGTTGGGCCGGTTCACCCGGAAGCACATCAAGGGGAAACTGGGAAAAATTTTGCCCACCTCCCTGGCCACCTTCATCGTCTACTTTGTCATCGGCATCTGGCACGGCGCCAACTGGCGGTATGTGGCCTTCGGCTTCTGGAACGGCGGTATCATCACCCTATCCCTGCTGTTGGCCCCGCAGTTCTTGGTGTGGAAGGAAAAACTCCACATCAACGACAAGTCCCTGGGTTGGCATATTTTCCAGGTGATCCGCACCAACATTCTGGTCTTCTTCGGCCGGTACATCACCCGGGCCCCCCGCTTTCTCACCGCCGTGTGGATGGTGAAAGAGACGTTCCTCCATCCCAACCTGCCTGACCTGTGGAACGGCACCCTGCTCTCCCTGGGCCTCACCGGTTGGGACCTTGCCGTCCTGTGGATTGGCGTGGCCATCATGCTGGCGGCAGAGTGGTACCAGGAAAAACAAGGGCCCATTCGCCCTATGTTGGAAACGAAACCCGCCTGGTTCCAATGGTTCACCACCATGGTACTGCCTTTGGCAATCCTCTTTTGCCTCGGCGTCCTCCGGGCAGACTATATTCCCGAGGGCTTCATCTATCAGCAGTTCTAATGAGAGGAGGTCTCCATGAATTCCAAACGATGGCTGTTGGGGTTTTTGGCCACCGCAGTGGTCTTAGGGGCTGCTGTGCTGGGCTTTAACTGGTTGGTAGACCCCTTCGGGGTCTTTTCCCACAAAGCGCTGGAATGGCCCTCCTATGAGATGACCATGAATCCCCGCACTGCCAAAATCACCTATCTCAAAGAGCACCACGAGGAGTACGACTCCTATATCTTAGGCTGCTCCTCCGTGAGTTCCTTTCCCACAGACGCCCTCAACACGTATTTTGACGCCAACTTCTACAATATGATCGCCTACGGGGCGGACATGTTGGATGTAGAACAGCAGGCCTTCTATCTGGTGGAAAACTACGAGGTGAAAAACCTGGTGGTCAGCGTCTACATCGACAACGCGATGAACTACAACGAGGAGGCAGATCCCCTCTCCTATGCCATGCCGCCGGAGACCACCGGGGAAAACCCTCTCGCCTTCTACGCCAAATACCTTTTCATGGACCCCCGCCATAGTTTGGACAAGCTGGAGGCCATGGTGCAGGACACCTATCTGACCCAGACCTTCGACGTCTTTGACGCCAGTGACGGCGCCTATGACAAAAAGGTGCGGGACGCAGAGCCCATTGGAAATATGGATGCGTACTTGGAGTCCTATCCCGTCTTCGCCAATTACCCTGCCCTTTCCAACCAGACCAATGAGGAAGCCATCACCGGCACCCTGGAGAGCCTGACGCGGATCAAGCAGCTCTGTGAAGACAATGGGGTCCAGCTGACCGTGGTGACTGCCCCGGTGTATGCGGACTATCTGGCCTCCTTCCCCTGGGAGCAAGTGGCGGACTTCTACACCCGGTTGGCAGAAGTCACCGATTATTGGGATTTCTCCTACAGCTCCGTGAGCTTTGAGCCCCGGTACTTCTACGATGAAACCCACTTCCGGGAGTGCGTTGGCGACATGGCCCTGGCCCGGATGTTTGGGGATGAGAGTGTGTACATTCCTGAAGATTTTGGAGCCTATGTCACCGCTGACAACGTAGCAGAGCATGTGGCCCAGATGGCTCAGGCAGAACCTCTTCCGTTGGAGGAGTACACGGCCCAGGTCCCGGTGCTCATGTACCACCACATCTCGGAGGAGGGAAACGACAGCACGGAGCTCTCCCCAGAGGCCTTCGAAGCCCAGATCGCCGCCTTGGCAGAGGCCGGTTACACCTCTGTGTTCCCCGAGGATCTGGCCGCCTACGTCCGGGAGGGCAAGGAATTGCCGGAGAAACCCATTGTCATCACGTTTGATGACGGGTACTTGAGCAACTACGAATATGCCTACCCTATCCTGAAGAAATATGGTATGGTGGCCACCATCTTCGTCATCGGTTCTACCGTAGGGGACACGGAGCATTATAAAGACACCGATTACCCCATCACCCCCCACTTCTCCTACGAACAGGCCAAGGAAATGGTGGACTCTGGGGTCATCTCCATCCAGAGCCACACCTACGACATGCACCAATGGGGCCCCTATGAGGACTCCGACCAGCCCCGGGAGAACCTTCTCCCCCTGGAAGGGGAGTCGGAGGAGGCCTACCGGGCCGCCCTCTCCGCCGACTGCGAAACCATCCGCCGGGAGATTCAGGAAGGAACTGGGGAGGAGGACGTCCACGTCATCGCCTTCCCCGGTGGGTACTATGATATCCTAAGCCTGGTAACCCTGTTGGAAAACGGGTTTGACATCTCCTTTTCCACTGAGATCGGCACCAATACCCTCATTAAGGGGATGGACCAATCTCTCCTGGCCCTGGACCGGTACAACATGAACGGGTCCGTCTCCCCAGAGCAAATGCTGGAATGGATCCGTTCCTAACCCCCCAAACGGTCCCCTTTGGGGGACCGTTTGGGGTTTGTCTCCTCCCCTCACCGCTGCTCCAACTTGCGTGCCTTGCTGTAAAAGGTGGCCACCGGCAGGCCACAGGCTCCGGCGGCCTGCCGCAGGGTCATGGTTTTGGCCCGCCATGCCCGGTGGAGGCTGTGGAAATTCTCCGGCAACGGGCGGGGCGGCCGGCCGAAGCGAACCCCCCGGGCCTTGGCCGCAGCGATGCCCTCCGCCTGACGCTGGCGGATGTTGGCCCGCTCGTTCTCCGCCACGAAGGAGAGGACTTGCAGGACGATGTCGCTGAGGAAGGTGCCCATCAGGTCCTTGCCCCGCCGGGTGTCCAGCAGGGGCATGTCCAGCACCACGATATCCACCCCCTTCTCCTTGGTAAGCAGACGCCACTGGTCCAAAATCTCCCGGTAGTTGCGCCCCAGACGGTCGATGCTGTGGAGATAGAGCAGATCGTCCCGCCGGAGCTTCCGCACCAAGCGCTGGTACTGGGGGCGGTCAAAGTCCTTCCCCGACTGCTTGTCGGCGAAGATGTTCCGCGGAGGGATATCCAGCTGGTCCATGGCTAGGCGCTGGCGGTCCTCGTTCTGTTCCCGGGTGCTGACCCGGATGTATCCATACTTGGTCATGGTATGACCCCCTTTTCTTGCATCCCCCCCTGCCCTGCCAGTGCGCTTCCCCACGCGAAAAGCCCCCTGCCCGTACTGGGCAGGGGGCCTTCGTCTGTCTTAGATGGGGATGGCCCGGATCATCAGGCGGTCGCAGACGGCGTCGATGTTGGTTTTGTCCACATGGGCCTGGTCCATGGTCTGTTTCACCTTGTCCACCAGGACCTCGTTGTGCAGGTCCGAGAGTTGGCCCATGATCCCCAGCCGGCGGCCCAGGCGGAAGAGGTTCTGGGTGTCCTCCGGCAGGTCCAGGAAGAAGTCGATGAGGGCCAGCATCCGGTCCTTGTCCTCCGGCAGGCGGCCTTTCAGTTCCAGGAGGATGTTCAGGATATGATCACTGTCCACCCAACTGGTGATGCCGTGGAGGTTCTCCAGGAACAGGCGAATCTCCCCGATGGTCTCCATGTCGTTGGGCCGGGTGAGGATGCCCTTCTCATAGTCCTCATACATCGCCAAATTCTCCGCCAGGGCCATGGAGCGGATGCGGATGAAGTCGGGGTTCACCTGGTTCATCACGTCGGCAGTGTCCAGGGCGCTCTCCCTGGCATACTCCCGCCCCCCCATGCCGGGCATGTAGAACTCGTTGATCTCGATGCCTGCGGCCATGGCCTTGATGCCCGCCTCGATCTGGGCCTGCTTGGTGACCCCCTTGCGCATCATTTTGAGGATGTGGTCGTTCCCCGTCTCCAGGCCGATGTGGAAGCGGTTGAGCTTAAGTTCCCGGTACCGCTTCAGCCGTTCTAAGGGGAGGCGGTTGATGGTGTCCGACCGGGCGTAGGTGGTGATCCGCTGGATCTGGGGGAAGGTCTGGTTCAGGTACTCCAGCACGTCGGTGAGCTCGTCCGGGTTCATCAGCAGGCCGTTGCCGTCCTGGAAAAAGACGGAGCGCATCCCGCTCTGCACCCAGTGATAGGCCATGGAGAGGGCCTCGTAGTCCGCCTCGGACTTGGCCTGGCGGGGGGGCTGGCGGTTCTGGATCACATCCACCCAGTACTTGACCAGGTCGATGTCTTTCTTCACGTCCTCCGCCCGGCGGATGCTGAAGGGCACGTCCCGGTAGAAGCCGCAGAAACGGCACTTGTTCCAGCCGCAGCCCCGGTTGATCCGCAGCAGCAGGCTGTAGGCCTCGCTGGGCGGGCGGATGGGGCCCAGTTCAAAGCCGTTGTATGGTGGGATCTTTGGCACGGCAGGGTCCTCCTTTGGATGTCATTTTGGAGGTATTATACCCGAAGTTCTCCCCCGCCGCAAGTGAGGAAGACACAAAGCGCCCCCAGCCCGCTGGGCCGGGGGCGCCAAAGGCATCGGGTTTGCTTGGAAGGGGTGCTTCGGACTTACCCCTCCATCCCCCGCAGGCGCTCCACCAGGGGCTCCTTGGCGAAGGTGTGGAGGGACACCCCGGTGATCACCAGGGGGACCAGCACCAGCACCGCCACATAGGCCAGGGCAAACCCCGTGGGGAACTGGAAGACCATGTAGTGCACCCCCATCCCCGCCAGGGTCCGGCTGAGGAACCAGCCGCAGAGGGTGCCCACCGTGAGGGTAACCCCCACTGTGGCCAGCACCAGCAGGAGGCTCTCCCCCAGGAGCATTTGGCGGACCTGCCCCTTGCCCATGCCGATGGACTCCAACATGGCCAGCTCCTGCTTCCGGGTGACGATGTTGGTGATGAGGGTGTTCATCATGCTCAGGATGCTAAAGAGCATGATGAAAATGGCCAGGCCGCTGATGGCCCCAAAGATGGTGTTCACGTTCTGGGCATCCACCGCCTGCCGCTGGGAGAGGGTCTCCATGGTCAGCTCGCTCCGGGCGGCCACCAGGGGCTCCAGGGCGGCCTCTACGGCGGCCTCCTGGCCATCGGCGGCGTTCACCAGCAGGCCGGTGTTGAAGGTGTCGTAGGACACCCAGCTTTGGGCCACCGCCTCCGGCAGGAGGAACCAGCCCTCCAGCAGCTCGTTGTCCCGGTTGTACTGGTCATTGAGGATGCCCAGCACGGTCACCGTCCGCTCCGCCGGGCCGGTGCCGTCGAAGTAGTGGAAGGTCAACTGGTCCCCCACCTGGAAGCGCCAGCCGTAGATCTCCTCCACGTTGTTGTTGTCGGCCACCAGGACATAGGACCCGGACATCAGCTGGTCATAGTCGGCGCTGCCCTCCTCCAGGTACTGGCCGATGGTGCGGACCTCCTCCTGGGTCATCAGCCAGGCCATGTCGTCGTTGTCATACTCACTCTGGGTGGGGATGTCATAGGAGAGGCCGAAGTTCTTCAGCTCCTGGACCGACTCCACCCCGTCCAGGGCCAGGATCTCCTCCACCATGGCCTGGTCCATGGGTTGGTTGGCCTGGAGGCCGCTGATGCCGTTGTCCTCCAGCTCGATGGCCGCCTGGGTGTAGTTGATATGGGCCTCCGCGTCCTTAAAATAGATCTGGCGGGAGTAGGCGTCCCGGTCGAAGGAGGTCATGTAGGTGGCCGCCGTCATAAACAGGATGCCCCCCAGGGCCAGGGAGAGCATGGTAACGGTGGCCTTCTTCCGGTTCTTTCCAAAGTTCATCACCCCCAGCCCCACCGGGGTGAGGTTCCGGCACAGCTTGCGGCCGGCTGCCGCCTTCATGCCGTCCTGGGGCTGGTACCGCAGGGCCTCCATGGGGGAGACCGCCGCCGCCAGTTTGGCCGGCTTGTGGACCGAGAGCAGGGTGATGACGTAGACCACCACAAACACCCCCACCGCCAGGAGCAGGGTATTGAGGATGCTGAACCCCGCCGGCAGGAGGAAATACCCCACCACACCGCCGATCACGATCCCCAAGGGGGCGGCCCGCAGAAAGAGCATCCGCCCCTCTCGGGAGACCAGCTTCCGCATCTGCTTCTTGGTCATGCCGATGGTGCGCAGCTGGCCGAACTGATGGACCCGGCCAATGACAGAGAGGTAGAACACCCCATAGATCACCAGCACCGCCGCCAGCAAGATCACCGCCCCCACCAGGCCGTAGAGGAGAACCTGCTGGCTGTCCACCGACAGGGAGTCCAGGAAGGCCCGGGAGGGGTTTACAAACTGCCGCTCCACCCCGGCGTCGCTGCCGATGAGGAACATGGCCTCCTGGCAGTCCCACTGGTTCATGGTGGTGGCCCCGTAGAGCTGGGCATAGACCTCATAGGGCTCCCCCGCCAGCTGGCTGCCCGTCTCGGCGTAGGCCTGGGAGAAGAAGAGGGAGAACTGGCTGGCGTTCTCTCCCCCTGCCAGCAGGCCGGTGACGGTAAAGGTCTCCGTATTGCCGTCGTAGAAGGGGAAGGTCACCTGGGTGCCCAGGGCGGCAGGCAGGCCCATCCGCTCCAGCATGGCCCCTTGGACGGCCACCTCGTTGGCCGCCTGGGGGAGGCTCCCCTGGGTGAGGGTGCCCACCTGGATGTGGTCGGACATCTCGCTGACGTAGTAGGGCACCACGGAAAAGCCGTCCAGCTCCGTGGGCACCCCGGTTTTCACTTGGATCTGGTAGGCGATCCGCTCGTCCCTTTGCAGGGCCTCCACCTGGGTCTCGGTGAGGTTATAGTAGCCCACCTGCTGGGCGTGGGTGAGGTTCCGCTGGGTCTGCTCCTGCTGCCCTACGGCAAACATCAGGATGCCCATGAGCAGGGCCGAGGCCAGGACGATGGTGAGCATCACAAACCCGTTGCGCATCCGGCTGGCCCGCAGGCTGGCCTTGGCCATGCGGGCAATCATGTCCCGTTCCAGTTTCTTCATGGCGCGCCCCTCCTTACCGGTGGATCTTCCCGTCCTCGATGCGGACCTGGACATCGGCCTTGGCTGCAATCTCGGGGTTGTGGGTGATCATCACGATGGTCTGGTGGAAGGTGGCGCTGGTCATTTTCAGCAGGTCGATGACCCGGTCGCTGGTGTGGCTGTCCAGGTTGCCGGTGGGCTCGTCGGCCAGGATGATGGCGGGCTTGGTGATCAGCGCCCGGGCGATGGCCACCCGCTGCTGCTGGCCGCCGGAGAGGTGGCTGGGATAGCTGGCCAGCTTGCCCTCCAGGTCCAAAAAGCCCACGATCTCCCGGAGGAGGGCCTTGTCCTCCTGCTTGCCGTCCAAACGGACAGGGAGGACGATGTTCTCATAGGCGGTGAGGTAGGGGATCAAGTTGTAATTTTGAAAGATGAAACCGATCCGCTGGCGGCGGAAGACGGTGAGGTCCTCGTCCCGAAGGTCCTCCAGCTGGAAGTTGTCCACCTTCACGGTGCCGCCGGTGGGCCGGTCCAGCCCGCCCAGCATGTTCAGCAAGGTGGACTTGCCGGAGCCGGAGGTGCCGATGATGGCCACGAACTGCCCCGCCTCCACGGACAGGGAGACGTCGTCCAAGGCCTTCACCAGGCTGGCGTCCTGACCATACTCCTTGGTCAGGTGGGTGGTTTGCAGGATACGCATAAACGATTCCTTCCTTTCTCTGTTGCAGGATGGCCCTATGGTACCACCCTGCTCTTTAGAGACAAGAAGTAGGGCCTAAATTAACACCGACGGGGTAAAACTTAACACCCGCCGGGAAGCCTAGGGCTTCCCGGCGGGTGCTGCATGCAGGCGGTTAGGAGACGGGCTCCTGGGCCCGGGCAGGGGCCTCCACCTGGGGGATGGGCAGGAGGATTTTCAGGGTAAACACGCCCCCCTCCCCCCGGGTGAGCACATGGCCGCCGTACCCCTCCGCAGTGCGCCGGAGGTTGGCCAAGCCGTAGCCGTGGAGGAAGGTGTCCCCCTTGGTGGTGCGGGCATGGGCCGGGGCCTGGGGGTCCATGGTGTTCTCCACCAGGATGAGGAGCATGTCCCGCACCCGGCCGGTTTTCACCGTCACCAGCCGCTGGCCCTGGGGCAGCTTTTCGCAGGCCTCGATGGCGTTGTCCAGGGCGTTGCCGAACAGGGTGCTGATGTCCAGGGGGGCCAGGAACCCCCCGTCGGCAAAGGGGGTCACCGCGGTGAAGTCGATCCCCTTTTCCCGGGCGGCCTTGGCCTTGTCCCGAAGGACGATGTCCAGGTACTCGTTGCCGGTATGCTGGTAACTCTCATAGGCCTCCAACTGAACCTGCAGATCCTGGGCAGCCTGGTGGAGGGCCTGGCTGCCCCCGGTCTGGGCCTGGAGGACCAGAAGGTGGTTCTTCATATCGTGGTAGATGCTGCGCACCCGCTCCTCGTCCCGGAGGCGGTCTTTGTAGTAGGCCTGCTGCTTCTCCAGAGCCTGGGCCCGGTACCGGTCCTGGAGGGAGTCGCAGATGTAGGCCGCCACATAGATGCAGCCAAAGCTGGAGAAGATAGAGGCAAAGCACACCGGGTAGACGATGGCCATCTCCTCCGGCATGAAGTAGATGATGATGAAGATACACACAAAGGGGGCCAGCATCACCGCGTCCACCATCCACCACATGGCGGCGGTGAGGCTCTCGGCGATCCGCTTGAGCTTCCGGCGGAGGAAGGCCCAGGCCCCCACCCAGAACCCCAACCGGGCCAGCAGGGACAGGGTGTGGATCAGGGTGCTCCAGAACCAGTCGGACTCGGTCCAGCCTGGGCCGGGCTCGCCGGGGGCGCCGGTATAGGCGAAGAAAAGGTTCGACCCGGCGTCCTGCATGAGGTAGTTGACCGCAATGAGGGCGGGGTAGAACACCAGCACCGCCGCCACCTTCTTCATCCACCGCCCCCGGTGGAAGACAGCCACATAGCCAAAGAAGCCCACCATGGCTCCCAGCAGCCCTGGCAGGTCGTTGGAATAGATCACCACCACCGACAGCTGGGCGCAGACCACCACCGCCGCCAGCCGAAGGGGCCAGGGCTTCCGCACCGGCAAAAAGGTGTGGAGGATCCAGAAAAACAGCAGCGCATAGGCCCACTCCACCACAAAACTCAGCACATCCAGCAGGGTAATGATCACAGCATATCCCCCCAGTAGTCGGTGAGCTGGGCCAGGAAGGTTTTCCGCTTGGGCTGGCTGATGGGAAGGGTCTCCCCGGTGATGAGGGTGAGCTCCAGCTTGTGGACCCCTTTCACATAGAACAGGTTCACCAGGTAGCTGGTGTGGCACCGGGCAAAGCCCTTGTCCCCCAGGGCGGCCTCCATCTCCTTCATGGTGCGGTAGCTGATGAGGTTCTGCTCCTGGGTGTGGCAGAGGAGGTTGCGGTTGAAGGTTTCGATATACCGCAGGTCCCGCAGGGCCACCCGGTGGCGGCCGGCGTCGTTGGCGATCACCACGAAGGGGTCGGGCTCCTTCTGCCGCCGGGCCAGGAACTTGTCCATCTCCGCCTTGAGGCGGATGTACTGCAGGGGTTTTAGGATGTAGTTGGTGGCCTGGTACTGGTACCCCTCCAAGCTGTACTGGGCCAGGGTGGTGAGGAAAATGATGCTCACCTGCCCGTCCATTTCTCGGATGCGCTGGGCGGTGCGCAGGCCATCCATGATACCCATTTGAATGTCCAGGAAGATCAGGTCCAGGGTGGGGTCGTAGGGGTCGGTGAGGTCTGCCCCGTCCCCAAAGGCGCTGATTTTCAGTTCTGTACCGGTCTCCTGGGCATAGCGCTCCAGCAGACCGGTTAAGTGCTGGACAAAGGCCGCTTCGTCGTCACAGATTGCCACGTGGAGCAATCCGTTCACCCTCTTTCTCGTGCAAATTCCGCCCTATTATACCCCCTCTCTCCTGCAGGTGCAAGGGGGAATCCCTTCCACAGGGCGGCGGGAACAGTGTACCAGAACCCGCCCCTAGAATCAACCCTTTGTTTTTTATTTTTCAACCTATAGTTTCTCTATATTGGATACAATGGTTACATTCTCTGGGAGCCCCCCTTCCAGTGCAAGGAGCCATCGTTATGAACCGGATCGGCGAACGGATGAGAGAATATCGGCTGTCCATCAAAATGACCCAGGCGGACTTTGCCTCCCGGCTGGGGGTCACCGGGGCGGCGGTGTCCGCCTACGAAAACGGCAACCGCCTGCCCTCCTATGAGGTGCTGGTGAAGATTGCCAACATCCTGGGTACCACCACCGACGCCCTCCTGGGCCGCCAGGGGACGGGCCGGGTGACCCTGGACATCACCGACCTCACCCCCCGCCAGCGGAGCCTGGTCCAGGAGATGGTGGAGGAGTTTGCCGCCGGGAACCGGCGGGGGGATCCCTTATGATGTGGATATATCAAGGGCTGGACATCCTGGGCACCCTGCTGGAGGCCATGGGCCTCTATGTCCTGGTCAACGCCTTTTGCCCCCACCGAGAACCCAGCTGGCGGTACCTGGTCCCCCCGGCGGTGTTCTTTGTCTCTGTGTACCTCTGGACCTGGTTCTGGGAGGACTCTGCCTATAAGATCGCCGTCACCCTGCTCCTCACGTTTCTGGCCTACAAAGGGCTGACCAAGCAGCCGGCCATGGCCATCCTAGCGGGGATGATGACCCAGCAAATCTACCTCGCCGCCGCCAATGCCCTGGCGGAAACCGCCGCCTTTTTCCTTCTCGATGAGATGACGGTGGTGGTCGAGGGCCAGCAGTTTCTTCGGCCGGTGGTCTATGGGCTGTATTTCCTCTTCCAAATTGCCTTTATGCTCTTCTTCCGGTTCTTCCTGCGGAAGTACGCCGGGGGGCTGGACAAGCGAAGTGTATTGGCCATCGCCCTCCCCTTCCTGCTGATTGAGGTGCTGGTCCACCTGCTTACCGTTCCCTTCCACAATGGGCAATTGGGATGGTTTAACGTGTATTGGGAGCTGGGCATCCTCCTCATTGCCATGCTCTTTCTGGTGCTGTTGGTCTATATCAAGAACAACCTCTTTCTCCGGGAACAGGAGCAGCGGAGCAAACTGCAAATCGCCCACTTACAGCAGCAGTTTGCCTACTACCAAGACAAGCAGAAGGAGGAGGAACGGGTCCGCGCCCTCTACCATGATCTGAAAAATCACCTGCTGGTGCTGGAACAGCAGCCCAGCACGGAAGCCGCCCACCGGATGGCCGAAACCCTCCGGGGCCAGATCGCCGCCTATGAGGACTACGTCCACACCGGCAACGAATTTTTGGACATCATCCTCAAGGACAAGGCAGCCAAAGCCCGGGAGAAGGGGATTGACTTCTCCGCCCAGGTGGACCTGCACGGGAGCGATTTCCTGGACCCCCTGGACCTGAGCACCCTCTTCGGCAATGCCCTGGACAACGCCATCGAGGCCAGCGAAAAGCTGCCGGAGGGCCAGCGGCTCATCACCCTGCAGGGAAAGCGCATTCGGGATATGCTCCTGGTCACCGTGGAGAACCGGGCTCTGCCAGAGTCCAACCCCGCCCAGGGCACCTCCAAGAAGGATCCCTTCCTCCACGGCTTTGGCATCCCCAACATGCGCCAGGCCGCAGAGCGTTACGGCGGCCAGATCCAGTTCCAGCAGTCGGGGGAGACCTTCCGGCTGAAACTTCTCCTCCCGATCCCCTGATCCTTTCCCCGCCCCGCTGCCCAGCAGCGGGGCGCTTTTGGCCCAATTTCGCAAGAAAACCCGGGAAATCTACAGGATTTTACCCTCTAAGAGGCAAAAAATTCTTGCCATTTCCCCCCAACCTCTGTATAATAGTTGCGGTATTTTTTCCCATGAAACGATACTGCTTATCTTTATGAATATATTGGAGGATATACTATGGCAGGCGTGATTTCCAGAGGCATCCAGGGCCCCATCATCCGGGAAGGGGACGACATTGTCGACATTGTGGTCAAGAGCGTGTACGCGTCGGAACAGGCCGACGGCTACACCCTCCAAAACCGGGACGTGATCGCGGTCACCGAGTCCGTGGTGGCCCGGGCCCAGGGCAACTATGTCACCGTGGACCAGGTGGCCCAGGACATCCGCAACAAGTTCCCCACCAAGAAGCTGGGGCTGGTCTTCCCCATTCTCAGCCGCAACCGCTTCTCCATGTGCCTCAAGGCCATCGCCCGGGCCATGGACGAGGTGGTGGTCCTCTTCAGCTACCCCAACGACGAGGTGGGCAACCCCCTCATGGTCCGTTCGGCCTATCTGAAGAACCGCTACAGCGGCGTGTATGACTTCGAGGAGGCCGACTTTGTCAAGACCTTCGGCTCCCCCGTCCATCCCTTCACTGGGGTGAACTATCTGGACTTCTACCGGGAAGTCATTGAGAGCGAGGGCGCCAAGGCCACCTTCCTCTTCTCCAACGACTGCCGCTACATCGCTTCCTACTGCGACAGCATCCTCTGCTGTGACATCCACACCCGGAACGAGACCCGGGACGTGCTCCAGTCCATGGGCAAGCAGGTGCTCACCCTGGCGGACATCATGAACGCCCCCGTGGACGGCAGCGGCTACCACGAGGCCTACGGCATGCTGGGCTCCAACAAGGCCAACGAGGAGAAGCTGAAGCTCTTCCCCCGGAACTGCCAGCCTGTGGTGGACGGCATCCAGGCCCGGATCAAGGCCGAGCGCGACCTGGACGTGGAGGTCATGGTCTACGGCGACGGCGCCTTCAAGGACCCCGTGGGGGGCATCTGGGAGCTGGCCGACCCCGTGGTCTCCCCTGCCTACACCGCCGGCCTTTCCGGCAAGCCCAACGAGCTGAAGCTGAAGTTCCTGGCCGACAACGACTTCGCCGACCTCACCGGCGAGGCCCTGAAGGAGGCCATCCAGAAGGAGATCCGCGCCAAGAGCGCCGACCTGGTGGGGGACATGAGCTCCGAGGGCACCACTCCCCGGCAGTACACCGACCTGCTGGGCTCCCTGTGCGACCTGACCTCCGGCTCCGGCGACAAGGGGACCCCCTTCATCGTCATCCAGAACTACTTCACCAACTACGCCGAGTAAACCCAAGCACCCCCAGCCCCCGGTCTCCCCAAGCGGGACCGGGGGCTTTTCTCTGGCCGCCCTTGTGGGGGCAGAGGCGCTGTGCTATGATAGGAGAGCGAAAGGAGGGGACTTGCCTTGCACCCCACCCACCATTTTGACGTACTCATCCTCGGCGGCGGGGCCGTGGGCTGCGCCGTGGCCCGGGAGCTGGCCCGGTACCGCCTGTCCATCGCCCTGGTGGAGAAGGAGGCCGACGTGGCCGCCGGCACCAGCGGGCGCAACTCCGCCGTGGTCCACGCCGGGTTCAACAACCGCCCCGGCAGCCTGATGGCCCGCCTCTGCGTGGCGGGGAACCGGGGCTTTCCCGCCCTGTGCCGGGAGCTGGACGTGCCCTTCCGAAAGACGGGGAAGATCCTGGTGGCCTTTGACCGGGAGGACCTGGCCACCCTCCGCCGCCTGAAAGCCCAGGGGGAGGCCAACGGCTGCCAGGGGCTGGAACTGCTGGACGAGGATCAGCTCCACGCCAAGCTCCCCCAGATCGGGGGCATCGGGGGCTTCTTCTCCCCGGAGACGGGGATCTGCGACCCCTTCCTCTACACCGTGGCCCTGGCGGAGAACGCCGTGGCCAACGGGGTGGCCTTCTTCCTGAACCACCCGGTCACCGCCATCGCCCCCCAGGCGGTGGGGTACCAGGTGACCGCCGGGGGGGAGGGCTTCTCCGCCCGGGTGGTGGTGAACGCCACCGGGCTGTACAGCGGCCAGGTGGCCGCCCTGGCCGGGGTGGAGGGGTATCACATCTACCCCTGCCGGGGGGAATACTTCATCCTGGACCAGATCGCCGACGGCCTCCTCCCCCTGCCGGTCTACCCCGCCCCCAAGGCCGGGGAAGGGGGGCTGGGGGTCCACCTCACCCCCACCGTCCACGGAAACATCCTCATCGGCCCCAGCGCCGAGTACATCGACTCCCTGGAGGACACCGCCTCCACCCAGCCGGTGATGGACCGGCTGTTCCAGGAGGCCCGGCAGCTCCTCCCCGGCCTGGACCGGCGGCAGATCATCGGGGCCTACGCCGGCCTGCGGCCCAAGCAGGCCCCCCCGGGGGAGGGGGGCTACCGGGACTTCGTGGTCCAGGAGGACCGGCCGGGGTTCATCGACCTCGTCGGCATCGAGTCCCCGGGGCTCACCGCCTCCCTCCCCCTGGCCCGGGAGGTGGTGGGGCTGGTGGAGCGCACCCTGGACCTGGTGCCCCGGGCGGATTTCCAGCCCCGGCGCCAGGGCATCCGCCGCTTCCGGGACCAGAGCCCGGAGGGCCAGGCCGCCCTCATCGCCGCCGACCCGGACTACGGGGAGGTGGTGTGCCGGTGCCAGACGGTCACCCGGGCGGAACTCCGCCAGGCGGTGGAGAACCCCCTGGGGGTGCGCACCCTGGCGGGGATCAAGTACCGGGCCTGGGCCACCACCGGCCGCTGCCACGGGGGGTACTGCCTACCCAAGATCGCCCAGATGCTGGTGGAGGACTACGGCCTGGCCCCGGAGGAAGTCACCTACCGGGGGGCCGGATCCCCTCTGTTTACCGGGAGGGTGAAGTGATGGAAGAAAGGTATTACGACGTGGTCATCATCGGGGGCGGCCCCGGGGGCCTGGCCGCCGCCCAGGGGGCCAAAGAGGCGGGGGCGGCCTCCGTCCTGGTGCTGGAGCGGGAGGACCAGGTGGGGGGCATCCTCCACCAGTGCATCCACGACGGCTTCGGCCTCATCCGGTACCGGGAGACCCTCACCGGCCCGGAGTACGCCCGCCGGGCCCGGGGGGAGGCCCAGGCCGCCGGGGCTGCCCTGGTCACCGGGGCCATGGTCACCCGCCTGACGGCGGGGCGGCAGGTCACCGCCGTCACCCGCCGGGGGCTGCTGCGCTGCCAGGCGGGGGCGGTGGTGCTGGCCACCGGCTGCCGGGAGCGCACCCGGGGGGCCATCGCCATCCCCGGCACCCGGCCGGCGGGGGTGTACACCGCCGGCACCGCCCAGAACCTGATGAACACCAAGAACCTCATGGTGGGCCGCCGGGTGGTGGTCCTGGGGTCCGGGGACATCGGCCTGATCATGGCCCGGCGGCTCACCCTGGAGGGGGCCCAGGTGCTGTGCGTGGCCGAGCAGAAGCCCGCCCCCGGGGGGCTGGAGCGGAACATCATCCAGTGCCTCTATGACTTCGGCATTCCCCTCCACCTCCGGACCACCGTCACCCGGATCTTTGGCCCTAAGCGCCTGGAGGGGGTGGAACTGAGCCAGGTGGACGCCGCCGGCCGCCCCATCCCCGGCACCGGGCGCCGGGTGGACTGCGACACCCTCCTTCTCTCCGTGGGTCTCATCCCGGAAAATGAGATCGCCGCCCAGGCGGGGATCGCCCTGGACGGCGCCACCAACGGCACGGTGACCGACGGGTTTCTCCAGACCTCCGTCCCGGGGATCTTCGCCTGCGGCAACAGCCGGAAGGTGATGGACCTGGCGGACTTCGTCTCCGTCCAGGGCCACGCCGCCGGGGGGAACGCCGCCCGGTTCGTCCTGGGCCAGCCCCTGGTCCCCATGCCTCCGGAGACCTCCAACGCCATGGCCAAGGGCCTGCCCCAGCCGGGGGTAACCACCTGCGTCCTCTGCCCCAAGGGGTGCCGGGTGACCCTCCTGCCCGGCGGGGAAGCCCAGGGCAACGGCTGCCCCAAGGGGGCCGACTACGCCCGCCAGGAGGCCACCGCCCCCCAGCGGGTCCTCACCACCACCCTGAAGCGCCCCGACGGCACCCTCCTGCCGGTGAAAACCAGCGCCGGGGTGCCCAAGGACCGCCTCCTGGCCTGCATGGATGCCCTCCGCCGCTGTGCCGCCCCGGCGGGGGCGGTGCCCTGCGGCCAGGTGGTCCTCTCCGACCCCTTCGGCCTGGGGGTGGACGTCATCGCCGCGGGGGAAAGCTGATCCCCCTTTTCAGAAAGGATGTGAACCCATGCCCCGCAACCAAGCCTTTCTCCCTGCAGAGCCAGCGTGACCTTTGCAGGGAGTGGCCCCTTGTCACGCCCAGGCGCTGGCTTTGCCTTTGGGAATCCATTCCAAGGAGGAAGCCAACGTGCGATACATCAACGCAGGCGACCTGCTCCCCGAGGCCCTGGTGCGGGAGCTGCAGCGCTATGTCCAGGGGGCGTGCCTCTACGTCCCGGTGGACCGTGCCCAGCGGAAAGGCTGGGGGGAGCGCTCCGGCGCCCGGGCCATGCTGGACCGGCGGAACGAAGCCATCCGCCGCGCCTTCCGCCAGGGGGCCTCTCTGGAGGCGCTGGGGGAGGCCTATCACCTCTCCCCCTCCGCCATCGGGAAGATCGTCTATTGGAAATAAACCCGCCCGGGGCGGCCCCAGACGGGGCCGCCCTGGGTTTCTTCCACTTTGGTTGGGAAGTGTTTGGTGGGTGGCATTTTCCCCCGTGCCGGGGTACCATGGAGGCATCCCACCGGGAAAGGAGCCTGCCTATGAACCCCAACCTGATCTATCCCCGCCCCGGGGACACGGCCACGGTGTACCTGAAAAACGTGGTCACCGACCCCGCCATCCAGATCGGGGACTTCACCATGTACCACGACTTCCGCGCCGACCCCCGGCACTTCCAGGAGAACAACGTCCTCTACCACTACCCCGTCAATCACGACCGGCTGGTGATGGGGAAGTTCTGCTCCATCGCCTGCGGGGCCGTCTTCCTCTTCACCAGCGCCAACCACGCCTTGGGATCCCTATCCACCTATCCCTTCCCCATCTTCTTCACCGAGTGGGGGCTGGACGGGCGCCAGGTCACCGAAGCCTGGGACAACAAGGGGGACATCGTCCTGGGCAACGACGTGTGGGTGGGCTATGAGGCCGTCATCCTGTCCGGCGTCACCATCGGGGACGGGGCCATCATCGGTGCCCGGGCCCTGGTGACCCAGGACGTGCCCCCCTACACCATCGTGGGGGGCGTGCCTGCCCGCCCCATCCGCCAGCGGTTTCCCCACGAGACCATCGCCGCCCTCCAGGCCTTGGGGTGGTGGGACTGGCCGGTGGAAACCATCCGCCAGCACCTCCCCGCCATCCAGCAGGGAAGGCTCTCTGACCTTCCCCCCATCCCTTAAACAGCAGGACCCATTCCCTTGGCCAGGGAATGGGTCCTGCTGAAATCGTTGGGGGATGTCTCACCCCAGATTCGTCCGTTTGTTCTTAATCAGGTAGAGGGTCTTGCCATCGCCGGTGAGGCGGGCGTTGTCCAGCACCTCGGGGACCTCCAGCATCACCTCTCGGAGCTTGTTCATGGCGATGACCACCACCCCTTTGTGGGTGGCCTCGATCCCCGGCTCCTCCAGGTGCTTGAAAAAGGCATAGAAGTCCTTGGTGACAAAGAGGTTCCGCCCTTCCAAGGTGACCGGCCGGTACCGGCCGGAGAGGAGGAGGCTGGGCTCCATCTGGGGTGCGGGGATCAAATCTCCCTGGGACGGCCGGAGAAAGAGGGCATACCTGCCCAGACCCTGGGGGTCTGCAAAATGGTCCTCCGCCAGTTCCTTGTAGATTTTTCCCTCGGGGGTGGTTTCCAAAAACATAGGGGTGTCCTCCTGTGGGTTAGTCGCTGTAGGCCCGGTCGATCTTGATGGCAAACCGGCGGCCAGGGTGCTTGGCGGCCAGCTCCTCCTCCATCCGATGGATCAGGGCCAGGCTGTCCCGGCAGGCGAAGTCCACCACCGCGTCAAAGGAGATGGTCCCCGTCTCCTGGTTTTCAAAGAAGGCGTGGATGGAGAGGACCTCCGGATAGGCCTTACACTCCCCCCGAACCTGGTCCTCCAGGACTCGGAGGGCATCGTCATGGGTGTTCACCGCATAGAACCCGATGTAGAGGTAGATGCGGTACTCCTCCCAGATGAGGGCTTGGGCCTTCTTGCTCAGGGCGTGGAGGTCCGCCGCCGTGTGCCAGTCATACACCGCCACGTTCACCGAACCCATGGCCCGGGTGGGGCCGTAGTTGTGGAGCACCAGGTCATAGGCCCCCAGGATGCCGTCGATGGAACACAGCCGGGTTTTCAGTTCCTGGGCCAGCTGGGCATCCGCCCGGCGGCCTACGATGCTGCTGAGGGTGTCCAGCAGCATCTCCAGGCCGGCCTTAAGGATGACCACGGAAATGATGCAGCCGATCCATCCGTCGATCACCACGCCGCTGGCCATGGTCACCAGGGCCCCTGCCAAGGTGCCGGCAGAGATCACCGCGTCAAAGGTGGCATCCGCCCCGGAGGCGGTGAGGGCGCTGGAGTCGGTCTCCTTCCCCATCTTCTTCGTGTAGGCCCCCAGCACCAGCTTGGTGACGATGGCCACCGCCACAATCACCACCGTCACGGTGGTGTAGTGGGTTTCGTCGGGAGTGAAGATCTTCTGCACCGAGGTCACCGCGAAGCTGGCGCCGGCAAAGAGGATGATCCCCGCGATGAGGATGCCGGTGAGGTACTCCACCCGGCCGTAGCCGAAGGGGTGCTTCTGGTCCGGGGGCCGGCCGGCCAGCTTGGTGCCCAGAATCGTGATCACCGATGACAGGGCATCGCTGAGGTTGTTCATGGCGTCCAGGATGATGGCAATGGAGTTGGCCAACACCCCCACCAACAACTTGAAGGCCACCAGACAGAGGTTGGTGACGATGCCCACCACGCTGGTACGGACAATGAGCCGGTCCCGCAGGGTTTCCTTGCTTGCTGCCACGGGGGGTTACAGGTCGCTGTCCATCAGTTTCTCGTCCACTTCCCGGCGGAGCTTGGCCTGGAAGTCTGCCAGAGACATGGCCCCCAGATCGCCAGCGGCCCGGTGCCGGGGAGAGACGGTGCCGTTCTCCATGTCCCGGTCGCCCACCACCAGCATGTAGGGGGTCTTTTCCAGCTGGGCCTCCCGGATCTTCTTGCCGATCTTCTCGTTGCGGTGGTCTACCTCCACCCGGAAGCCGTTCTCGGTGAGCTGGGCGGCCACCTGGTCAGCGTACTCCGCCGCCCGGTCGGTGACGGGGAGAACCTTCACCTGCACCGGGGACAGCCACACCGGGAAGGCCCCGGCAAAGTGCTCGGTGATGACGCCGATGAACCGCTCGATGGAGCCCAGCAGGGCCCGGTGGATCATTACGGGACGGTGCTTCTCCCCGTCCTCTCCCACATACTCCAGGTCGAAGCGCTCTGGCATCTGGAAGTCCAGCTGGATGGTGCCGCACTGCCAGGTCCGGCCCAGGGAGTCGGCCAGGTGGAAGTCCAGCTTGGGGCCGTAGAAGGCGCCGTCGCCAGGGTTGAGGATGAAGTCCTTGCCCATCTCCTGGATGGCGGCCTGGAGGGTCTCCTCGGCAAAGTGCCAGATCTTCTCATCGCCCATGTGGTCCTCGGGCATGGTGGACAGCTCGATCTGGTAGGTCAGGCCGAAGGTGGAGTAGATCTCATCGAAGATCTTCACCACGCCCTTGATCTCGTCCTTCATCTGGTCGGGGGTCATGAAGATGTGGGCATCGTCCTGGGTGAAGCACCGCACCCGGAACAGGCCGTGGAGGGCGCCGGACATCTCGTGCCGGTGGACCAGGCCCAGCTCTGCCATGCGCAGGGGGAGGTCCCGGTAGGAGTGGGGTTCGTTTTTATACACCAGCATGCCGCCGGGGCAGTTCATGGGCTTGATGGCATAGTCCTCGCCGTCGATGACGGTGGTGTACATGTTGTCCTTGTAGTGGTCCCAGTGGCCGGAGCGGTGCCACAGGTCCTGGTTGAGGATGATGGGGGTGGCGATCTCCACATAGCCGTACCGCTTGTGGCACGCTCTCCAGTACTCCAGCAGGGTGTTCTTCAGCACCATGCCCTTGGGCAGGAAGAAGGGGAAACCGGGACCTTCCTCGGCCATCATGAACAGGCCCAGCTCCTTGCCCAGCTTCCGGTGGTCCCGGCGCTTGGCCTCCTCGATCTTGGCCAGGTACTCGTCCAGCTGCTCCTTCTTGGGGAAGGCAATGCCGTAGATCCGCTGGAGGGTCTGGCGGTTGGAGTCCCCCCGCCAGTAGGCGGCGTTGCAGGCGGTGAGCTTAATGCCGTTGCCCTTGATCCGCCCAGTGGAGTCCAGGTGGGGGCCGGCGCACAGGTCGGTGAACTCCCCCTGCTTGTAGAAGGAGATGGTGGCGTCCTCCGGCAGGTCGTTGATGAGCTCCACCTTGTAGGGCTCCTCCCGTTCCTCCATGAACTTCACCGCCTCGGCCCGGGGCAGCTCGAACCGCTCCAGCTTCAGCTTCTCCTTGCAGATCTTCCGCATCTCCGCCTCCAGCTCGGCCAGCTGGGTCTCGGAGAAGGGTTCGGGGGTGTCAAAGTCGTAGTAAAACCCGTTCTCAATGGCCGGGCCGATGGCCAGCTTCACCTCGGGATGGAGGCGCTTCATGGCCTGGGCCAGCACGTGGGAGCAGGTGTGCCAATAGGTCTTTTTGTAGTCGGGATTTTCAAAGGTGTACAGATTCTCGTCAGCCATGGTATGGTTCCTCCTGGTCAGATTTGGGGCATGGGCATAAAAAACCCGCCCCTGGAAATTCTCAGGGGCGGGATTGGAAAGACAATCTCGCGGTTCCACCCTGCTTGCATGGCCCATGGGGGACATGCCGCTTCGTTTCCGCGGTAACGGGCGGGGCCCGGCCCAGTCTACTGCCCCGCAACGGGGGTTCGGTGGGCGGCTCAGGGAGGGTGCTTGGTCCGGCTGTGGCGGCGGGGAAGTTTTCAGCCTATGGCTTCCCCTCTCTGGGCCCCGGGGCCGGCAAGGTTCCCGTCGGTGCCTGTGTTCTAACGAGGGTATTATATGCTTGCGGGGGGGAAATGTCAAGGGGTGGGTCACATTGCTAAAAAATCCAGAGGTCTCTCCCCGCATAGAGCAGAAAAACACACCGTGGAAACCCCTTCCCACGGTGTGTTTTTTCTCATATTTCCATTACTCTGCCAGGCTCTGCACCGACCCCTGCCGGCAGTCCATGGAGACCTTCATCCCATCCTGCAGGGTGCGGGTGGCGCCAATGGCCCCCACAATGACGGCCTTGTTCAGGCTCAGCCCCACCACAGCGGCGTGGCTGCCCATGCCGTTCTCCTCCGTGATGACACCGATGGCGTCCCGGATGTAGGGGAGCATCTCGTTGTTGGTGTGGGGCACCACCAGGATCATGCCGGGGCGGAACTTCTGCTTCACGTCCTCCAAGGTCCGGCAGACGCAGAGGACGCCCTTCACGTTCTCATTGCCCACGCCGGCGCCGCTGATGAGGCTGCTGCCCACCAGGTGGACCTTAATCATGTTGGTGGTGCCGGCGATGCCCGCAGGGACGCCAGCGGTGACCACCGCAATCTCCCCGTCGTGGATGAGCCCAGCCTCCTTGGCCACGGCCACAGATCCTTCAATCATCTCATCGGTGCTCTGGACGTACGGCATGATGAGGGGCTTCACCCCCCAGGTGAGGGAGAGCTGCCGCTGCACCGGTTCATCCATGACGCAGGCAATGATGGGGGTCTCCGGCCGGAACCGGCTGATGAGCCGGGGGGTGGCCCCGCTCTTGGTGACGGTGATGATGGCGGAGGCGTTGGTATCCGTCGCGGTGGTGCAGGCGGCGTGGGCGGTGGCCCCGCCGATGCCCAGCCGGATGTCCGGCGTCATGTTGCGCATACGGCCGAAATAGTTGATGTCCGCCTCCGTCCGCTCGGCGATGGCGGCCATGGTTTTTACCGCCTCTACAGGGTACTTGCCGGCGGCAGTTTCCCCGGAGAGCATGATGGCCGAGGTGCCGTCGTAGACGGCGTTGGCCACGTCGGTGATCTCCGCCCGAGTGGGGCGGGGGTTGGTGATCATACTGTCCAGCATCTGGGTGGCGGTGATGACGTGTTTGCCATAGCCCAGGGTGTAGGCAATGATGTCCTTCTGGATCACGGGGATCTCGGTGAAGTCAATCTCCACCCCCATGTCTCCCCGGGCGATCATCACGCCGTCCACCACAGCCAGGATCTCGTCCACGTTGTTCACGCCCTCCTGGTTTTCCAGTTTGGCGATGATGCGCATGTTGGAGTGGTTTTCATCCAGCATCCGGCGGATCTCCATGGCATCCTGGGCGGTGCGGCAGAAGGAGGCGGCGATAAAGTCAAACCCCTCCTCGATGCCGAAGCGGATATCCGCCCGGTCCTGGGCGCTCATATAGGGCATGGACAGGTGGACGCCGGGGACGTTGACCCCCTTGCGGTCCTTGACCGCGCCGCCGTTCTCCACCCGGCAGATTACGTCGGTCTCCGTCTTCTCCACCACTTTCATGCTGATCAGGCCGTCATCCAGCATAACCTGGCTGCCCAGGCGCACATCCTGGGCCAGGTTTTTATAGGTGACGCTGCAAATCTCCCGGGTGCCGGTGACCTCCCGGGCGGTGAGGGTAAAGTGCTGGCCGGTCTCCAGGTACACCTCTCCCTTTTCAAAGGTCTTCAGGCGGATCTCCGGTCCCTTGGTGTCCAGCAGGGCGGCCACCGGGATGTTCAGTTTTTTGCGCAGGCCTTTGAGCATCTCCAGCCGGCGCTTGTGGTCCTCGTGGGTGCCATGGGAGAAGTTGAAGCGGGCCACATCCATGCCGCTTTTCATCATGGCCTCCAAGATTTCCGGGGAGTCCGTGGACGGACCCAGGGTGCAGATAATTTTGGTCTTTCTCATAGGGCAGCACCTCCATTTGGCTGTCATTTCCTTTGGCATTCCTCGTACCTGCCTATTGTACACCAAATGTATGGGAAAAGGCAACTCCCATTTACCCCCGCTGCCGGGGGTGCAGCGCCTTTCGCAGCCCCTCCCCCACCAGCAGCAGGGCCAGCGCGGTGGCCACAATGCACAGCCCCGGCGGGATCCACGCCCAGGGGCGGGTGGTGAGGTTTACCAGCTCCATGGCGCACTGGGCCATGTTCCCCCAGGAGGCCTCTGGCGTGCGCAGGCCCACCCCCAGGAAGCTCAAGCTGGACTCCGACAGGATGGCCCGCACCACCTTCAGGGGCAGCGCCGCCCACACAGGGGAGACCACGTTGGGCAGAATGGTGCGAAAGAGAATGTCTCGGTCCGTGGCCCCCAGCACCCGGGAGGCCTCCACATACTCCGCTTTTTTGGCGCTGAGGGTGCCGCTGTACACCAGCCGGGCCACCGAGGCCCACCCCAGGCCGCCAATGACCAGGATGATGTTCCACACCGAGGGCCCCACCAGGTTCACGATGGCCAGCACCAGGATGATGCTGGGGAAGGACTGGAAGGTGTCGCAGGCCCGCATGATCCAGTATTCCCACTTTCCCCCCTTATACCCCGCCAAAAGGCCCAAGGGGACCCCCAGCACCGCCCCCAGGGCAGCGGAGGCAAACCCCACCAGCAGGGAGGTCCGCCCCCCATAGAGGAGGCGGGCAAAGATATCCCGGCCCACGTCGTCGGTTCCCAGCAGGTGCTGGCTGCTGGGAGGGGCCCAAAAGCCCGCTTCCCGGTCGGTGAGGTTGGGGTCCTGCCCCAGAAACAGGGGGAGGAGGAGCTCCACCAGAATTCCCACCCCCAGGAACACAGCGGCGGCGGCCGCCCAGCGGTCGGCCCAAAAGGCCCGGAGGAGGGGGTGTGTCCTTTTCATGGCTTGCCACCTCCCCAGCCCACCCCTGGGTCCACCAGGCGGTAGACGATGTCCATAAGGATGCCCGTTGCCAGCACCGCCAAGGCGATGAGGACGGTGACCCCCATCACCACCGTATAGTCCCGGCTGGACACCGAGTTGAAGAGAAGGCTCCCCATCCCTGGCCATCCGAAGATCCGCTCCACCACCAGAGAACCGCCGATGATGTGGGGGATGTGGTTTAAGATCGTGGTGACCACCGGCAGCAAGGCCGTGCGGAAACCGTGCTTCCACACCACCGCCCACTCCGGCAGACCCTTGGCCCGGGCGGTGCGGATGTAGTCCTCCCCCAAAACTTCCCCGCAGGCGGTGGCGGTCTGCCGGACCAGGCTGCCCAAACTGCTCACACACACCACCGAAGCCGGGAGCAGCAAGTGGTGCAGCAGGTCCCCCACGCTCCCGCCGCTGCCGGCGGAATACATCCCCGCAGCCGGAAGCCACCCCAGCACCACGGAGAAGAGGAAGATGCCCAGGATACACAGGAAGAATCCCGGCGCACTAAAGCTCAAAAGGGTCAGCCCCCCTGCCAGCTTACTCCACCGGGAGTGGGGCTTCCAGGCCGCCATCACCCCCAGGGGGATGCCGATGAGCACCGCTGCGGCCACCCCAGTGCCTGTGAGGATCAGGGAGGGGGCCACCCGCTGGGCCACCATGTCCAGCACCGGCTGCCCGGTGCGGTAGGACTGGCCTAGGTCGCCGGTGAGCAGCTCCCCCAACCACAGCAGGTAACGGACCGGGAGAGGTTTGTCCAGACCGAGATTTGCCTCCAGCGCGGCCTGGGCGGCCGCGCTGGAGGCGTCTTCTCCCCCTGCCAAATCCGCAATGGTGGCAGGGGCCATATTGATGAGAATGAATACCAGAAGGGTGATGCCGAAAAACACCGGAATCGCACCCAACACACGTTTTACGATATAGTTTGCCAAAGAAAATTCCTCCTACACTTCCGGCCCCGGAGGGCACAGGCCGCGGCAGGCGGCCTTACGGAGGTTACAAAATAATGGTGCGGGCCCCGGTTATGCCTGGGTCATCTCCCACTGCCACACGTTTTCGTTGCAGCAGGCCGCGGCGGCATAGTCAATGCCGGTGACCGTCTTGGACTGCACATGCAGGGCATAGGAGAACCACAGGGGGATAAAGGGCATCTCCTGATTCAAGAGGGCTTCCCACTCGTCCACCAGGTCGATGCGGGCGGTCTCGTTGGTCTCCTCCTCCAGGGCGGTGAGCAGGGTGGTGTACTGGCTCAGGTCGGGCACCCGGAAGAGGTTGTTGTCCGCGGTGAACCGGCTGCCGGTGAACCACAGGGGCAGGCTGGTGGGGGTGTGGCTGGCCACGGCCAGGTCGTAGGTGCCGTCGCTCATGCCGGCGAACATGGTCGCAGAGTCCACCGTCTCAATCTCCACCTGGATCCCCACATCCGCCAGGTTTTGCTGGATCAGGGCGGCCAGGCTGGCCCGCTGGCTAGTGCAGGCCAGGGTGAAGGTCTCTCCATCGTATCCCGCCTGGGCCAGCAGTTCCTTGGCCCCTTCGGGGTCGTAGGTGCTCTCCCCTGCCGGCCGGGAGTACTCCGTTCCCGGCAGGATGCTGGTGTTGGTCACCGTACCCAGGGAACCGGTGTTCTGCTGGCACAGCAACTCCTTGTCCAGGGCCTTCTCGATGGCGTGGCGCAGGTCGGCGCTGTCCACCGTCTCGTTGTTGATCATCAGTTCATAGAAGGTGCTGGGCACCGTCCCCTCCTCCACGGCGAAGCCGGCCTGCTCCGCCACGGGGCGGTTCTCTTCCGAGATGCTCCCGCCGAAGGTGTAGTAGTCCAGGTCCCCGGCGATGAGGGCGGTGAGGAGGTTTGCCTTGTCCATCACGGTGATGGTCAGGGTGTCAAACCCTGGGGCCCCCAGCTGGTAGTCCTTGTTGGCCGACAGCACCAGGGTGCTGCCGGAAACCTCGGAGACGAACTGGCAAGGGCCGGAGCCCACGGGGTTCTGCCAGAAGTCGCTGGTGACCAAATCCTCCGGGGCGATGTCCGTCAGCAGGTGGGTGGGCAGGACATAGATGTCCCGGTTATACTCCACCAGAAACTCTTCCGGGACAACGGGATTGTCAAAGGTGAGCTTCAGGGTATACTCGTCCACCGCCTCGGCCCCCAGGTTCTCCCCTTCGATGGCAGCGCCGATCTCGTCGGTGCCGGTGAGGCCAGCAAAGGTATCCCGCCCCAGGACGTTGCAGGCAGGGTTGGTCACCAGGGCGATGGTGTCCACCCAATGCTGGGCGGTGACGGGGGTGCCGTCGTGGAAGGCGGCCCCTTCATCCAGGTGGAACAGGATGGCATACCCGTCGTCGGCGCTCCCCCAGCTGGTGGCCGCCCGGGGAGAGCAGGTGCCGTCGGGCTGGATGTAAGCCAGGCGGTCATAGAGCTTGTCGTAGATGATCCGGGAATAGTTGCTGCCGGAAACGCTGTAGTAGGGCATCAGGGAGTCCCAGGAATTGGAGATGCCGTAGTTGAGGTTGACCCCTTCGGCCTGTCCGCTGGTCTCGGTCCCTGTGTCGGTTTGGCTCTGTTGCTGGGGCTGGTTCCCACAGGAAACCAGTCCCAGGACCATGGTGAAAACCAAAGTCAGCGCCAGCAGACGGAACATATGGTGTCGTTTCAATCTGTCTCCTCCTCGTCACTGTGCAAGCTCTCATACTCGTCATAGTCGTCCGCCGCGTCCAGCTGGGAGTCCAGCATCATCTGCTCGAAGTGGGCATCCAGCTGCTTGGCAAACTCCTGGGCAGCGTTGTAGCCCATGCGCTTATGGCGGTTGTTCATGGCGGCCACCTCAATGATGATGGCCAGGTTCCGGCCGGGTTTGATGGGGATGGTGATGGAGGGGATCTTCATGTCCAGGATGGTGGTGAACTCCTCATTGGTGCCCAGGCGGTCGTAAAAGACCTGGTCGTTCCACTGCTCCAGGTTGACCACCAGGTTGATGGCCTGCTCCTCCAGCACGGCGGACATGCCGAAGAGCTGCTGGATGTCCACCACGCCGATGCCCCGCAGCTCAATATAGTGCCGGATGAGTTCTGGGGCAGAGCCCACCAGGCGGGTGCCGATGTGGCGGATCTCCACCGCGTCGTCCGCCACCAGGCGGTGGCCCCGCTTGACCAGCTCCACGGCGGTCTCGCTCTTACCGACGCCGGACTCGCCCATCAGGAGCACGCCTTCGCCGTACACGTCCACCAGCACGCCATGGCGGGTGATCCGGGGGGAAAGGCGGGCCTTCAGCCAATCGGTGAGGTTGGGGATGAAGAGGGAGGTATCCTCCTCACTGCGCAGGACGGTCCGCTTATGCTTCACCGCCATCTCCATCAGCTCAGGGAAGGGGGTCAGGCTACGGGTGAGGATCAGAGCGGGGATGGGGAATTTGAAGAACGCATCAAAACATTTCTGACGCTCCTCTGGACTTTGGTTGTTCAGGTAGGTCCACTCCACCTTGCCGATGACCTGGATCCGGTCAGGGGCAAAGTAGTCGAAAAAGCCGAGAATTTGCAGGGCAGGGCGGTTGATGTCATCGGCGCGCACAAGGCAGTGGTCATAATTCTTGCCGGCATTGAGCACTTCCAGCTCAAACCGTTCGACCACTTTGGTCAGTTTGATGGACGACTGATATGCCATGGTTCCTCCTCTTCCACGGTGCCAGGCCGGGACGGCCGGGCAGGGCCTTTGTTATAATATGGGGTATTATACCATAGCCAGGGGAGCCTTGGCAAGAGAGGGCTTGCCCCGCGCCGGCCCCCGGGACCCCAACCATGCAAAAAGCACAGGCCATTTCCTAGCCTGTGCTTTTTAAGAAGCGTACGTTTTCAATTACACAGCGCGGGTAACTTTGCCCGAACGGAGGCAGTGGGTGCACACGTAGACGTGCTTCGGGGTGCCGTTGACGATCGCCTTCACGCGCTTTACGTTGGGCTTCCAGGGGCGGTTGGAGCGGCGGTGAGAGTGGGAAACCTGAATGCCGAACACAACGCCCTTGTTACAAAATTCACATTTAGCCATTCGCTTGAACCTCCTCGCTGTTTTATGACTCCACAGGCGGCAGAGCGCCCATGTGTATATTACTAAAAAAGCATCGGTTAGTATGATACCAGAATCCGCCGAAAAAAGCAAGCCTTATTTTTCAGATTTCCAAAAAAAGCCGCACAGAATTTCGCTTCTTTCCAGGGGCAACGGGCCTGGATCCGGGGCCCGTTCCTCTGCCCTGGTGGTTTTGGGCCCGGTTATCCCCAGGTCTCCTCGATCTCGTGCCGCTTTTCCCGCCGCATGAGGGTGAGGATGGCCTCCTTGGGGTCCCGCCCCTGGTAGAGCACCTCGTAGGCCGCCTCGGTGATGGGCATCTCCACCCCCACCTTCTGGGCCAGGGCGCGGGCGGCGTCCACGGCGTAGTACCCCTCCACCACGGCGCCGATCTTTGCAATGGCCTCCGGAACGGGGACCCCTTGACCGATGAGAATGCCCGCCCGGTAGTTCCGAGAGTTCATGGAGGTGCAGGTGACGATGAGGTCCCCCATCCCGGCCAGGCCGGCAAAGGTCTCCCGCCGGCCCCCCAGGGCCACCCCCAGGCGGGCCATCTCCGCCAGGCCCCGGGTCATGAGCATGGCCTTGGTATTGTCCCCATACCCCATGCCGGTGCAGCAGCCGGTGCACAGGGCCATGACGTTTTTCAGGGCAGCCCCCAGCTCTACCCCCACCACGTCGCTGCTGCTGTAGACGCGGAAGTGGTCGTTGAGGAAGAGGTCCTGCACCTGTTCTGCCGCAGCCCGGTCCGGGCTGGCGGAGACCACCGCAGTGGGGACCTTCCGGGCCACCTCCTCGGCATGGGAGGGGCCGGACAGGGTCACCACCGGGAAGCGGTCCCCGGTGGCCTCCCGGATGATCTGGCTCATCCGCAGGAACGTGCCCTTTTCAATCCCCTTTGACACCGAGACCAAAACGGTCCCCGGGGAGAGCCGCCCGGCAATCTGCTCTGCGGTGGACCGCACCCCGAAGGAGGGGGTGGCCATCACCACCACGTCGCTGCCCACCACGCAGTCCAAGTCCCAGGTGTAGGACAGGCCCGCCGGCAGCTGCACCCCAGGCAGCAGGGGGTTTTCCCCCGTGGCTTGGAGCTGCTTGGACTCCTGCTCCAGATAGGACCACAGGGTGACCTGGTGGCCGTTTTCTTCCAGCAGCATGGCCAGGGCTGTCCCCCATCCGCCGCTGCCCAACACAGCAATTTTCATCACTGGCACCTCATTTCTATGGTTTCCCGCCCAGGCCCTGGGAGGGCACTGGCATTAACTTCGATGGAAATGGAACTTGGACTCGGTCCCCGCTGCCAGGCGCTGCAGGTTGCCCCGGTGCTTCCAGACGATGAGCCCGCCGATCACCAGGGACAGCAGCAGCAGGAGTCCGTCCTGATACACCACCCAGGTGACAATGGGCAAGGCCACCCCGGTGGAACTGGACCCCAGGGACACATACCGGGTGAGCACTGCCAGCACCAGGAAGCAACCCCACACCACCAGGGCCACCCGCCAGTCAATCATGATGGCGATGGTGCCGCCGGAGAGGATCCCCTTCCCCCCTTTAAACTGGAACATGCAGGGGAACATGTGCCCCAGCAGGCAGAACAGCCCCGACCAGTACTCCGCCAGGGCGGTGGCGGTGGTTTGGGCTGCCGCGCTGCCAATGGGCAGCAGCTGGCCGGTGAGCCACACCCCCACCAGCACCGCCACCACCGCTTTGAGCACGTCGGTGAGGATCACCACGAAGGTGAGGGGGCCGCCGAAGGTGCGGTAAAAGTTGGTCAGCCCCGCGTTGCCGCTGCCGTGGCCCCGGACATCGTCCCGGAGGATGTACTTGGAGACGATCACCGCCCCGTTGAAGCAGCCGCAGAAGTAGGCGATCACTGCCGTCACCACGGCAGGCAGAATGGCGCTGGCGCCCCAGGACGCCAGCAGGGAAACGGTATGTTCTGTGAGACCCATGGCGCTTACTCCTCCTTGTCGCCCCGCTGGCGGACGGTCAGCCGGATGGGGGTGCCCTCCAGGCCGAAGGTGGCCCGGACCTGGTTTTCCAGGTACCGCTGGTAGGAGAAGTGGAAGAGCTTGGCGTCGTTGCAGAAGAACACGAAATGGGGCGGGCGGATGCCGGCCTGGGTCATGTAGTAGATCTTCAGCCGCCGCCCCTTGTCCGTGGGGGGCTGCACCCGGGCCGTGGCATCGGCCAGGAAGCTGTTGAGCATCCCGGTGGTGATGCGCATGGCCGCCTGGTCATCCACGTATTTGATGAGCTGGAAGAGCCGGTCCACCCGCTGGCCGGTGAGGGCGGAGATGAACACGATGGGGGCGTAGGTCATGTAGGCCAGGTCCCGGCGGATGTCCTGGCGCATTTTGTCCATGGTCTTGTCGTCCTTTTCCACCGCGTCCCACTTGTTGACCACGATGATGCAGGCCTTCCCCGCCTCGTGGGCCATGCCGGCCACCTTGGTGTCCTGCTCTGTGACCCCTTCGTTGGCGTCGATCATAATGAGGCACACGTTGGACCGCTCAATGGCCATGGCCGCCCGGAGGACGGAGAACTTCTCGATCTGGTCGGTGACCTTGGCCTTCTTTCGCATGCCGGCGGTGTCGATGAAAAGGAACTTGCCGGTTTCGTTCTCAAAATAGCTGTCCACCGCATCCCGGGTGGTGCCTGCCATGTCGGAGACGATAACCCGCTCCTCCCCCAGAATCCGGTTGATCAGGGAGGACTTGCCCACGTTGGGCTTGCCGATGACCGCCACTTTGATGAGGTCGGTATCCTCCTCTTCCTCCTCCTCGGGGGGGAAGTGTTCAAAGCAGGCGTCCAGCAAATCCCCGGTGCCGTGGCCGTGGACAGCGGAGACGGCGATGGGGTCCCCCAGGCCCAGGTTATAGAACTCATAGATGTCCGGGTTGGTCATGCCCACCTGGTCCATCTTGTTCACCGCCAGCACCACCGGCTTCCGGGCCCGAAGGAGCATGTTGGCCACGTCCTGGTCGGCGGCGGTGAGCCCGGTCTTGATGTCACAGAGGAAGACGATCACCGTGGCGTTCTGGATGGCGATCTCCGCCTGCTTGCGCATGAAGGAGAGGATCTGGGTGGTGGTACCCGGCTCGATGCCGCCGGTGTCCACAATGTCAAAGGCCCGTCCCCGCCACTCGCACTCGGCGTACAGCCGGTCCCGGGTGACGCCAGGGGTGTCCTCCACAATGGAGAGCCGGCGGCCCACCAACTTATTAAACAGCATGGACTTGCCCACATTGGGCCGGCCCACGATGGCTACCAGAGGTTTTGCCATTCAAATAACCTCCTTTTGGGTTGGAATGACGGATGGTTCCGGGGCGCTCACACCCCAAAAATGGTTTCAAACAGGGCAAAGCCGTCCTGCTCCACGGGGATCACCGGCACCCCCAGACCCTGGGAGAGCTCCTCCACGGTCATATCATCCAGGAAAACCGTCTCCCCGTGGCGGAGGGTGTTTTGGGGCAGAAGGACCCGGGTGCCTAGGTTCTTCCCCTTGAGCTGGGCCAGCAAGTCCTGCCCGGTGAGCAGGCCCGCTACCGTGATGGTCTCTCCAAAAAAGTGGTTTACCACGGGGTAGACGGAATAGTCTAACTTAGTATGGCATTTTGCCGCCGCTCTGTCAATGATTTCTCCCAGGAAAGGGGCCGCTGCCACCCCGGTGGCGATGGAAAAGGGGGCCACGGGGGGAATCTCCTCCGGCGCCGTCATCACGGCCCCCTTCAGCTCGGTTTCCAGCAGGCGGAGCATCCCCACGCCGTTTTCCAGCTGGGTGTACTCCTCGTAGAAGTCGTCCTCCGGCAGGGCCCGTCCCGCCTGGAGGTAGAACTCGTCGGAGCACCAGAAGATCCGGCTCCCCTTCTCCGCCAGGCACCGGGCCGCGAAGGCCTCCACCTGGTCCACCACCCCTTGGGCCTCCCCTTCCGTGTAGGGCCGCAGGGGGTAGAGCCCTTGGCGGTGGCGGGTCAGGCCCACCGGAACCACCGACACACTCTTCACCTGGGGATAGAGGGCCGCCAACTCCTCCATGCTTTGCTGCAGAACCGCCCCGTCGTTGAGGCCCGGGCAGGCCACAATCTGGCAGTTCATCACGATCCCCGCCTGGGCAAAGGTGCGCATATGCTCCAGGCACTCTCCCCCCCGCCGCTGGTTGCCCAGCAGCAGGCGGCGGACCTCCGGGTCCGTGGCATGGACGGAGATGTTGATGGGGGAGATGTGCAGATCACAGATCCGCTGCAGTTCCCGCCGGCTGAGGTTGGTGAGGGTAATGTAGTTGCCCATGAGGAAGGACAGACGGGCATCGTCGTCCTTAAAATATAGGGTGTCCCGCATGCCTTTCGGCATCTGGTCCACAAAGCAGAACACGCAGTGGTTGGCGCAGGACCGGGCCCGGTCCATGAGGTAGGTGGCAAACTCCAGGCCCAGATCCTCCCCCACGTCTTTGGACAGCTCCACCGTCCGCTCCCCCGCTTCGGTGCGCAGGGTGAGGGTGAGGTCGGGGTCATAGGAATAGTATTTGTAGTCCAGCACGTCCACAATGGGGTGGCCGTTGATGGCGACCAGCGTCTCCCCCGGGCGGACCCCCGCCTGATGGGCAGGTCCGCCAGGGGTGACGGATTGGATTTGGGTGCGGGCCACGGGGGGTCCCTCCTTCCGAGATGTGGATGGCCGGGGCAGGCCGCTGCCCCGGAAAAAGGGAAAAAAAGAAGAGGGGCGGCACCCCTCTTTCTTTTTCTCGATTAGTTCTCCTGCTGGGCCTGAGCCTGGACCTGACCAAACACCTTGCCGTCATAGGTCATGCAGGCCTTGCACAGCCGGTGGGGCAGCCGGAACGCGCCGCACTTGGGGCAGGTCGTGACTGCGGGAGCTGCCAGCTTCCAGTTGGCACGCCGCTTATCCCGTCTCTGCTTCGAGACTTTACTCTTCGGAACCGCCATTTCGAGACACCTCCTTGGTGATGCCCTGTCGGGCAAAGTGGATTGGGTACTACTCAGTTTTTATTAAGTAGCTGCTCGAGAGCGGCCCATCTGGGATCGGCCTGCTTCTTACACCGGCAGGGCTCCACATTGAGGTTGACGCCACAGCCGGGGCAAAGTCCCTTGCAGTCTTCTGAGCACAAGTGTTTCGTGTCCATGTTTAGGATGAAGGCGGTGTAAGCCAGCTGGCCCACGTCCACCTCGCCGTTATCCAGGAGAACAATGTCGTCCTCCTCCTCCTCGTTCTCCAGCGTTTCCGCCAGCAGGAACTGGAGGGGAACCACTTTCTCCCGGCTGAATCGGGTCATGCACCGGTCACAGGTTTCGTCCAGCACAGACCGGGCTTCCCCTTCCAGGACCAGCACATCCGCCACGTTTTTTACGTGTCCTGTCACCGTCACCGGCCGGGGGATGGGATGCTCCCCGAAAAAATCCTCCCCGCTCAAATCCAGTTGGAACTGGAAGGGGAGGCTGGCGCCGGGCACATGGATAATCTCCCGCAGATTCAGTCGCATAGCATACTCCTCACATGGTACAGGGGGTATTCTAACAAAAAAAAGCAGGCTTGTCAAATACTTTTCTTCAAATTCTCCCCCAAAGATGGTATAATGGCGATAATTTGGGAAAGATGTCCTTCCCACCCTCTCAGATCGCCGCTAAAGTAGTAGAATACACCCATTGGGGCGCATCGTCAAGAGAAAAATTCCCAGAAAGGTTGTGGTTCCATGCGGGAATTCACCGTGGGCCCCAATGACGCCGGCCAGCGGCTGGACCGGTGGCTGGCCAAAACCCTCCCCCTTCTCCCGGCCCCCCTGGCCCAGAAATACATCCGCATCAAGCGGGTCAAGCTCAACGGCAAGGGGGCCAAGCGGGACACCCGTTTGGCCAAGGGGGACCTGCTCCAGCTTTACATCAACGATGAGTTTTTCGACACCCCCACCCCGGAGAACGCCTTCCTGTCGGTGTTCAAGCCCCAGCTGGACATCCTCTATGAGGATGAGAACCTGCTCCTGGTCAATAAACGGCCGGGGCTGGTGGTCCACCCCGACGAGGGGGAGCGGGTCAACACTCTCATCACCCACATCCAGGCCTACCTCTATCAGAAAAAGGAGTGGAGCCCTTACCAGGAGCACGCCTTCGCCCCCGCCCTGTGCAACCGCATTGACCGGAACACCGGCGGTATCGTCATCGCCGCCAAGAACGCCGAGACCCTGCGGATCATGAACCAAAAGATCCGGGACCGGGAGGTAGAGAAGTCCTACCTCTGCCTGATCCTGGGCTCCATTTCCCCCGCCGAGGGGAAGCTGGAGGGGTACCTTCTAAAAGATGAGGTCAAAAAGCAGGTCTCCGTCCACAAAAAACCGGTGCCCGGGGGGCGCACCGCCGTCACCCTCTACCGCACCCTGTCCCGGCGAAACGGCCTGTCCCTGGTGGCCTGCCGCCTGGTCACCGGCCGCACCCACCAGATCCGGGCCCAGTTTGCCGCCGCCGGCCACCCCCTTTTGGGGGACGGAAAGTATGGCCGGGCCAAGGACAACAAGCGGTATGGCCGCACCGCCGGCCAGGCGTTGTGCTCCTATCAGCTCACCTTCCGCTTCACCACAGACGCCGGCTGCCTCGAACCCCTCAACGGCCGCACCTGGACGGTGGACCGGGTGGACTTCGTGGAGGAGTACTTCCCTGGCGTGGCCTTAGACTGACCGCCCTTCTCTCAACCGAAACCAGCCGGCCCCCACGGGGGCCGGCTGGTTTTGTTCGGAGGGATTCATCCCCAGGTAAAGGGGGTGGGGGCCGCCCCGAGTTCAAAGTGGTACTTGGCGATGCCCAGGTCGATTTTGGTGTAGAATCCCCGCCCGGGGGTGGCCCGCACCACGGAACCCTCCAGCTGGAACCGGAACTTCTGCTGGTTCATGGCCGTGGGGGCCAGCAAAGCCGCCTGCACCCCGTGGAGGAACCAGTTCGGCACCGGCTCCGGGCTCTGCATCACGGCTTCCGGCGGTTTCCCCTGGTGGGGCTGCCCTGCCGTTTTCCCGTACCCGATGGCGATCACCAGGCAGAGTTTCTCCCCTGGGGCCACGGTAAAGGCGGTCTTCACCTTTCGGTAGGTGAGGGCCACCCAGCAGGTGTTCAGCCCCAGCTGCTGGGCTTTCAGCACCACCTTTTCCCCGTAATAGCCGCAGGCCTCCTCCAGCCCAGGGCCTTTGGGGCCAACCACCGCAATGTAATTTCTCACCCCGGAAAACTTGCCGTACCGGGCCATCCCCCCAGAAAATGCCCGGGGTTCGTCCAGGATCAGCTGCATGTGCAGCCCGCCTTCCCGGTTGCATTGGGCGATCCATGCCTCCAGTTCCTCTTTCACTTCCCCGGCAATGGGCCGGTCCTGATAGGCCCGGACCGAATGCCGCTGCTCCATGGCTTCCCACAGTTCCATCGTAGTTCTCCTCCCTTTCTGCAATGGGTTATGGTTCCCCTTCCCGGTCTGGCGCAGAGGCCATCGCCTGCTGAATGGACTGGAAGAGGCGCAGCACCCGCTGGATCTCTCCATCCTGGGGATTGAGGTAGTAATAAATGTAAGTCCCCTCCCGCCGGGCCCGGACAATGCCCGCCTCCTTGAGAATCTGCATGTGGTGGGAGACCGCCGGACGGGAGAGGTGGATTTTCTCCGCCAGTTCCACCGCTCGGCTTCCCTGGCAGGGGCCTGCCAGCAAGGCACACAGCAGTTCCTGCCGGGTCTCGTCCCCCAAGGCGGTGAACAGTTTCCGGCAGGCCAAGAATTCCTCCTGCAACGCCTGAATATGCGGTGGTTTTTGGGCCATGGCCAGCGCCCCCTCTCTGTTGCAAGGTTTGAACAAAGGTATCCTATCATAAATGGGCAGACTCTGCCACATCGGGAAAGAAATTGGCGACGGATGCCCTCTCAGGCCGGAATTTCTTTTTTCTTGACAAGGGGGATTTTTTCTGATAGAATACCCCCATCTTAAATTGGAAACATCAGGTTTTTGAGTCTTTCCAAAGCAAGACGCGACCGCCGGACGGGCCAAGTTGCCCCAAGGCCAAGGCCACACGGACAGCCGGGTCGAATGCCGAGTTCCGCATGATGCGGCGGCAACTTCTGTTGCCTTATTGATTGGGTTCAAAGCCCAAGTTTTATAAGTTGGTAACTATAAACCAGTACCAGTACTCCCCTGGGGGGGGGTACCACGCAGCGCCTCATCGGGCATGCAAACTTGTGAAATGGTCAATAAGAGTAGTAAAAGTAAGTTTCTTTGCTATATAGACTCTCCAACCTCAATGTTCCACCTTCCCTTTCCCTGCCTGGAATTGTGACGGTTTTGTGGAGCGCTTTCTCAAGTGACTGTATGCCTTCGGCGTACCGTCACTTTTTTTGTGTTTTGGGAAAGGGATGTGTATGAAAAAAATCATCGAGCTAAAAAACATCACCAAATCCTTTGATGGGGTCCCGGTGCTTCAGAATGTCAATCTGGACATCTATGACAATGAGTTTATCACCCTCTTAGGCCCCTCTGGCTGTGGCAAAACCACCATGCTCCGCCTCATCGGCGGCTTCGAAACCCCGGACGAGGGGGACATTGTCTTCCTGGGCAACAAAATCAACGACGTCCCCCCCTACAAGCGGAACGTGAACACGGTGTTCCAAAAGTACGCCCTCTTCCCCCACCTGAACGTCTTTGAAAACGTGGCCTTCCCCCTGCGGGAGAAGAAGGTCCCCAAGGAGGAGATTCAGGCCAAAGTCACCGAGATGCTCTCCCTGGTGGCTCTGAAGGGGTTTGAGAACCGCTCCGTCACCCGCCTGTCCGGCGGCCAGCAGCAGCGGGTGGCCATCGCCCGGGCCCTGGTGGCCCATCCCCAGGTGCTGCTGCTGGACGAGCCCCTGGGCGCCCTGGACCTGAAGCTGCGCAAGGACATGCAGGTGGAGCTGAAAAAAATCCAGAAGCAGACGGGCATCACCTTTGTCTTCGTCACCCACGACCAGGAGGAGGCCCTGTCCATGTCCGACACGGTGGTGGTCATGTCCGAAGGCAAGATCCAGCAGATCGGCACCCCCATTGACATCTACAACGAACCCCAAAACGCCTTTGTGGCCGACTTCATCGGGGAGAGTAACATCCTGGACGGCATCATGTTGGAGGACTACAAAGTGGCCTTCTCCGGCCAGACCTTCCCCTGCCTGGACAAGGATTTCGGCAAAAACGTCCCGGTGGACGTGGTGGTCCGGCCCGAGGACGTGGACATCGTCCCGGTGGAGCAGGGCCAGCTCACCGGCGTGGTGACCTCCGTCACCTTCATGGGGGTCCACTACGAGATCATCGTAGACGTGGGCGGTTTCAAATGGATGATCCAAACCACCGACTTTGTGGACGTGGACGAGCACATTGGCATCCAGCTGGAACCCGACGCCATCCACATCATGCGAAAGTCGGAATACTCGGACCTCTACGGGGACTACTCCTCCTTCTCCAACGAGCTGGATGAGCTCTCCGAGGCCCCGGAGGAGGACGACGAATGAACAAAACCCTCACCCGGGACCGGCGGCGTATCCTGCGGGCGGAGCATCTCTCCCTGACCCCCTACACCATTTGGGCCGTTCTGTTCATTCTGGTCCCCCTGGTCTTTGTGGCCTACTACGCGTTTACCGACGACAACTTTGCCTTCACCTTGGAGAACATCCAACGGTTCTTCGTGTCCACCTCCAACATCATCCAGGAGGATGGCTCCACCCAAGAGGTGCGGACGTATCTGCTCATTTTCTGGCGGTCCCTGAAACTGGCCATCATCTCCACCGCCATCTGCCTGGTGCTGGCCTATCCCCTGGCCTACATCATGGCCCGGGCCAAGCCCCGCACCCAAAAGGTGTTCCTCACCATCATCATGATTCCCATGTGGATGAACTTCCTCATCCGCACCTACGCCTGGATGACCATTCTGCAGGACACGGGCATCTTCAACAACTTTCTCACCCTGCTCCACCTGCCCAACATCCACATCATCGGCACGGAGGCCGCCGTCATCATCGGCATGGTCTACGACTACATCCCCTACATGATCCTCCCCCTCTACTCCATCATGGCCAAGATGGACGAGCGCCTCATCGAGGCCGCCCGAGACCTGGGGTGCAACAGTTTTGGGGTGCTGCGGCGGGTGATCTGGCCCCTGAGCCTGCCCGGGGTGATCTCCGGCATCACCATGGTGCTGATCCCCTCGGTGAGCACCTTCTACATCTCCCAAAAGCTGGGCGATGGCAAGATCATGCTCATCGGCGACGTGATCGAGGGGCAGTATGTGGCCAACAACCTGCACTTTGCCGCTGCCATCGCCTTCGTCCTGATGATCCTGCTGCTCGTCTGCATGGCCGTCATGCGAAAGCTGGCCGGCCGCCGCGTGGAAGGGGGGCTGTGACACCATGAAACCCATCGCCAAAGTCTATACCGCCCTGCTTTTCCTCTTTCTGTTCGCCCCCATCCTCATCATGCTGGTGTTCTCCTTCAACAGCGGCAACAGCCTGTCCGTGCTGGACGGCTTCTCCCTGTACTGGTACAAGGAACTCTTCCACGACGAAGACACCCTGGGGGCCCTGCGCAACACCCTGATCCTGGCCCTGTGCGCTGCGCTGCTCTCCACCATCATGGGCACTGCCGCTGCTGTGGGCATGAACAAACTGCGCAGCAAGTACATGAAGGCCGCCATGAACACCGTCACCAACCTGCCCATGGTGAACCCCGAGATCATCACCGGCATCTCCCTGATGCTTATGTTCGTCTTCTTCGGGCGGCTCATCGGCATGCGCACCAGCTTAAACTTTGGGACCATGCTCATCGCCCATGTCACCTTCTGCCTGCCCTATGTGATCCTACAGGTGCTGCCCAAGCTGCGGCAGATGGACCCCGCCCTCCCAGAGGCCGCCATGGACCTGGGCTGCACCCCCCTGCGGGCCTTTGCCAAGGTGGAGCTGCCAGAGATCTTCCCCGGCATCCTCACAGGGCTGATCATGTCCTTCACCCTCTCCCTGGACGACTTCGTCATCAGCTATTTCACCAGCGGCAATGGGTTTGAGACCCTTCCCATCCGCATCTACAACATGACCAAAAAGACGGTCACCCCCAAGATGTATGCCTTGGCCACCCTGATCTTCTTCGTCATCCTGGCCCTGCTGCTGGTCACCAACCTCTCCGACCGGAGCGACGAGGACGTGGAGACCAGCCCCCGCAAAAAGCGCCGGCAGAAGAAGCACAGCCCATCCTAACCCCATGTTCCCTGCCGCGGAAGCGGCTTTATCACACCACATTCCCACACCACAGAGATTGAAAAGGAGGACAACCCATGAAAAAGAAACTCACTGCCCTTGCACTGGCCCTGGTCCTTGCCCTCAGCCTGTGTCTCACCGGCTGCGGCGGAGGCGGGGGCGACACCCTGACCCTCAACGTCTACAACTGGGGCGAATACATCTCCGATGGGTCCGACGGCTCGCTGGACACCATTGAGGCCTTCGAAACCTGGTACGAAGAGACCTACGGTCAGAAAGTCAACGTCAACTACACCACCTTTGCCAGCAACGAAGACATGTATGCCAAGCTCAAGAGCGGCGCAGTCAGCTATGACGTAATCATCCCCTCGGACTATATGATCGCCCGGCTGGTCGAGGAGGACATGCTCCTGCCCCTGAACTTTGACAACATCCCCAACTACCAGTACATCGCCGACGAATTCCGCGGGCTGTACTATGACCCCGACAACCAGTACTCCGTCCCCTACACCTACGGCGTGGTGGGCATCATCTATGACGCCAACCAGGTGGACGAGGCCGACGTGGGCAGCTGGGACCTGATGTGGAACGAGAAGTACAGCGGCAAAATTCTCCAGTTCAACAACTCCCGGGACGCCTTCGGCACCGCCATGTACCGCTTGGGCATCGACGTGAACACCACCGACACCGCCCAGTGGGACCAGGCCCTGGACTCCCTGCTGGAGCAGCGCCCCCTGGTCAACTCCTACGTGATGGATGAGATCTTCAACAAGCTGGAGTCCGGCGAAGCGGCCATCGGCGCCTACTACGCCGGGGACTACTTCACCATGGTGGACGCCCAGGCAGACAACGTGGACCTGCAGTTCTACTATCCCGAGCCCACCAACTACTTTGTGGACGCCATGTGCATCCCCACCGGCTGCCAGAACCAGGAGCTGGCGGAGATCTTCATCAACTACATGCTCAGCGAGGAGGCCGCTGTGGCCAACGCAGAGTACATCTACTACGCCTCCCCCAACTCCCTGGTCTATGACAACGAGACCTATCAGGAGGACATGGGGGAAGAGGCCATGGCCATCCTCTATCCCGAAGGGGAGGACTTCGCCACTGCCTACAACCAGCTGGCCTACCGCAACCTCTCCAACGACATGCTGGACTATGTGAACACCCTCTGGGAAAATCTGAAGATCAACTGACCGCTTCTTCTCTCCCGGGGCTCCCGCCGAAATGCGGAGCCCCGGGTTTTTCTTGCCTCTTTTCCCTGCCTGCCGCAGGTACGTTTTCTGAAGAAATGTTGTGAAAGCTGGGGAATTCCCCCCAATTAGCTGGACATTTTTCCAAAAATATGCCATACTAAGAAGACCATCCGTTCCATCCTCACGCACGAAGGAGGCATATTCCCGTGAAACGAAAACGCATCCTGGCCTGGGTTCTGACGTTGGTGTTGCTGTTGGGCATCTTCCCGCTTCCCATGGCCAGCGCTGCAGGAACCTCCACCTACCAGGGAAAAACCTACAGCACCGACTACACCACCTGGCGGCAGGCAGACCCCGCCTGGGGCAGCACTGCCCTGGGGGATCTCCACACCATGGCAGGCTCCGGCTGCCTGGTGACTTCCATCGCCATTTTGATGTGCCACGCCGGGGTCTATGACCCTGCCTCCCTCAACCCGGGCACCCTGCGGGATTGGCTGGATGCCCAAGGATACATCAGCCATAGCTCCGACCGGTCCCAGGACGCTTTGCTGTCCTTCGGGCTGATCACCCGCTATTCCTCCCCCCGGTTCTACTTCGTCAATCAGACCTTCTTCTCCACGTCCACGCCCTTCAGCGACGTGGTGTCCCAGGTCGATGACCTGATCAGCAGCGGCTACTATGTCATCGCCCGGGTCAACTACAGCGGCCACTTCGTCCCCATCGCGCAGGTGGTGGGCGAGGACGCCCAGCTCTACGACCCCGGCGCCACCTCCAAAAAGCTCTTGTCAGAGTATGACGGCACCATTGGCGGCCTCATCTATTTCCGGGCCAACCCCTCCGGCGAGGACACCATCCTCCCCGACACGCCCACCCCTGGCCCCGGCGCCCCCTCGGTGACCCCGCTGTCCGCTGACTACGGGGAGGGGGACCTCATCTCCGTCTCCTGGGGGGCGGCCAACCTGGCCACCCACTACAACATCTATGTAGACCGGCAGAACGCAGACGGTTCCTGGGAATCCAACTACCGGGTCCATTTCTACGCCACCTCCCCCTTCCAGTTGGAGCGCTTCCCCGCAGGCACCTACCGCCTACGGGTCCAGGCGGCCAACGCCAACACGACGCCGTGGACCTACACCAACTCAGAATGGCAGACCTTCACCGTCCACGACAACATGCTTACCATCACCTACAACGCCGACGGCGGTACCGTCTCCCCCGGGTCCCAGCTGGTGGACCAGGACAGCACCTATGACCTGCCCACCCCCACCCGGAGCAATGCCGCCTTCCTGGGCTGGCACACCAACCAGGGGCGGGAGATGGTCACCAACGGCACTGCCATGAAAAGCACCTACGGCCACACCCTGGTGGCCTATTGGGACACCACAGGCCACAGCATCACCAAGACGGACTCGTACCGGAACAACTTCCGGGATGTGCCCTCCAGCGCCTGGTACTATGACAACGTGGCCGCAGTCTATGAGTACGGCCTGATGAACGGAACCGAGTCCGACGAGTTCAGCCCCAACGACCAGGTCTCCATGGCCCAGACGGTCACCTTGGCCGCCCGGCTGCGAAAGCTCTATCTCACCGGAGACGGCACCTTCGCCAGCAGCTCCCCGTGGTACCAGTCCTACCTGGACTATGCCCTGAGCCAGGGAATCCTGGACGCCGCCCCTGCCGACATGAACGCCAAGCTCACCCGGCAGGAGTTCGCCTCCATCCTGGCCAACGCCCTGCCAGACTCCGCCCTGCTGGAGATCAACAATGTCCCCGACGGCTCCATCCCCGATGTGTACCGGTCGGACACGGGCATCTACCGGCTCTACCGGGCGGGCATCCTGTCCGGTTATGACGATCAGGGGACCTTCCGCCCTAACTCCCCCATCACCCGGGCGGAGGTTGCCGCCATCCTGGTCCGTATGGCCGACCCCAACAGCCGGATTTTGTTCGACCTGGGATAAGCAGGGCCCCACGAAAAAACACCAAAAGGACGCACCCGCAAAGCGGGTGCGTCCTTTTCTATGAGGATCCAGAAGGATCCAATTTCTCATTCTTTGGAAAGGGTTCCCTGCCCCTTGGCCCTCCAAACGCGCAGGATCCCCTCTGCGATGGCAACCGCCACCAGGCCCAGGCACAGCCCCAGTCCCGCGCCCAGCAGCGACCGGATCAGGGAAACCCCCACCGGCGCCACCCCGTGGCAGAAGGTGTTGACCACGGAAACGCACTCCATACACACCCCAACGCCACAGAAGAACTGGAAGAACAGCACCTTCCTCCGGCAGGCCCACAGGAACAGCGGCACGCAGGGCGCCGCCAGGAAGAGCTCCTTGGAGCGGGGGCGGGCATAAAAGGCCGTCTCCAACCCGTTGCGCAGGGTGGTCTCCAGGCCGGAAAAGCGCCCCGACCAGTCCCCCGACCGCAGCAGGAAGACGCCGCAAATCCCGCCGAACAGGAGCACCGCCAACAGAATGGGCAGCCAGCTTCTCCGCCAGGCCGCCACAATCTCCTGCCGCAGAACGTAGAATAGCCCCAGCGCAGCAAAAACAATGGGCAGCAGCAGCGCCACCTTCACGCCGGAAAAGATCTGTGCCCCCATCAAATACGACCGGGACGCCATCAGGGCCGCCACATGGAGCCCGCCCAGCAAGCTCCACCCCAGGACCAGCCCCATGGCCAGAATCCCATCCCAGGCCAGCCAATGCCGGGAGAGCCTGGACGGCACCTGCCGGGCAAACTGAGCAATCCACCAGGCGGCCACACAGGGGAAGACCACCGCAGAGAGCAGCATCAGCCCCTTCTGCATCCAGTCTGGCCGCACCTGTGACAAGGCTGTCAGGGCCACCATGGCTACCACCACCAGGATCCAGCCACGGCCCTGCAGTTTGGACCAGCGGCACACCAGCCACCCCCCCAGCAGGACAGGCACCAGCCCCGCCCCCAAGAGGAGGAGGGGGGACGCCGGCTCCGTTTCCAGGCAGGAGAAGGTCTCCCCCAAGGTCAGGCCGCGGGCTTCCAGACGCGCGGCCAAATCTTCCAGGCAGGTCACATACACCCCGGGGTCCAGGATATAGTCCCCTGCCTCTGTTTGGAAGGGAGTTAGGAGTAACAGCCGCATGCCCCGGTCAACCACCCCGCGGAACAGCAGGTTTTCGATCTCCTGGGCATCCCCCTCTGTGGCGCGGTTGGCATAATCCTCATAGAGATACAAGGTTTTCACCATGGGGCCGTCATAGGTCTCCAAATCCACCCCTTCTGGGAGAAGGACGCTGGTCCGGTCATGGTTTTCTACCAGAGCCAGCGGCACCTGGGTGGCAGCACCAACCGCCTCCCCCGGCAGCAGGAAGGAGGCCGGCTCCTGGCCGATCCAGTGGGAGATCCCCGCCTGTTGGAGTGCTTCCCGCCAGGTCTCCACCGCAAGGCCGCTTTCTTGGGCCAGAAGGGCCAGGTCGTCCTGGGAAAAAGCCACGCTGACCTGCTGGTCCTTTGCCTCGGCAGAGATGCGTCCACCCAACAGGATCCCGCTGCAGAGAATGCCGCAGACGGCCAAACACAGACAAACGAGGGAACGGAACGAAAGCTTCATGTTCGATTTCGCCTCCATAGTTTTCTCAATACGTTACGTGTGGGCAGCCAGCGCCCCATGAGGAGCACATACAGCAACAGGCACCCCACGCCTACGGCGCTGCAAACCACAACCATCCACCCTTTGGAATCCATGGATGCCACTTGCAGGTGGTACACGGCCCAAGCCAAGCCCCCAATCCCCAGGGAAAACCCGCAGCAGCGAAGCAGAGGTTTCCTGGGGAGGGTAAGGCCCCCTTTCCGGGCAAACTGGAAATACGCAACGCCCCCCACCAGCAGAAAGCCCACCGACGTCCCAAAGGCCAGCAGCTGCGGCCACGCCGGCATAAAATGGGCGAACAGCGCGTTGGAGCCCACGCAGATCCCCAAGACCGCCGTGGCCATCCCGATGGGGGGCAAGGGCCTCCCCATGGCAAAATAGGCTTTGCTCAGCAAATCCAGGATCAAAAAACCAGCCAGCCCCAACGTGTACATCGAAAACACCCCGCCGCTTAGGAGGGCATTGTGTGTATTGAAATCGCCACCCTCAAACAGCACCCGGATCACGGGGGTGCCAAAAGCTCCAAAGAGCAGGGAGACCGGGAGCATCACCAGCAAGGTGTTTTTGAGGATCCGAATGACATACTCTCGGTACGCCGGCTCCTCCATCTCTGCGTACTTTTGGCTGAAGTTGGGAAACAGGACAATGCCGGCACTGTAAATGAGCGCCGTGGACAGGGGCTCATACAACCGTTCGGCATAAAAAAAGCCGGTTACAGTCCCCTCTACCCCGGCAGTTGCAAACCGGGTGTTCACCAAATAGCACAGCAGGAACAGGGAGGAGACATACATGGTCATCACGCTTGTGCGCAGAAAGGAACCATAGCCCCCTTGTCGAAAGGCCAGCTTTGGCCGAAACCGATACGCCTCCTGACGCATGCTGGGAAGCACCATGGCCAACTGCAGCAGCCAGCCAACCGATGTGACCACTGCAAACCCCCGCAAGGAAAGGCGGTCTTGCGCCAGCAGCAACACCGCGCACAGGGCCAGATTGTAGAGCAGGCTCAGCCGGCCTTGCAAGGTGAAATGCCCCATGGTCTGGAAGAGGGCCAGCAGCAAATAGGTCAAGGTAATGATGGGCAGGGAAAGCACCATCACCAGAAAGCAAAAACGGAATAGGGGGATGTTACTCTCGATCCCCAGCAGAGGATCTACGATCCCCACGGCACCTGCAAAAAACAACACCCCTGTGGCCCCCAAGGAGAGCACCATGGTGTTTGCAATCAAGACATTGGCCGTTTGGTAACAGGTCTCTTTTCCCGATAACAGTTTTTGGGTCAGAATGGGGATGGCTGCAATGCAAAGGGCATAACTCATCGTGGTAAAGAGGGAAATCGAATAGCTGCTGGCTAAGGTGAACACGTCCGCATCCACCCCCGCGCCATACACGCGGGCCTGCAAAATGTTCTTGATCATCGCCAGTACCTTGACCAGCAGCATGACGCAGGTGACACTGCCAATCGCTCGGATGAGCTTATGGTCCATACAAGAAAACTCCCTTCTCTGTATGGTTTGCAAACGGTGTCTCCCCCTCTAGGGATCCCGATTCTCTCCACGGAGAAGCTATAAAAAAGAGTCGCACCTGCATCATATCACAGAATGATAGGGTTGACAAGAATCCCTGGCTTTCCTGATCGCCATCGCCGTCACCGGCAGAACTTCCATCCATAGCGCTAGGATTCTATAAACGGTCGATTTTCTTGGAAAAATGTTGTTTTTTTCGTGTTTTTCAAACGATTTCGTGTGATTTTCTCCCATCAAGGACTTGGAACTATGAGGACCGCCTTCTCCCTATGAGAAAAGAAATCTGTTGCATCCCCCCTGGCCCCCTGAGGACAGTTCTCAGGAGGCCAGGGGTCCGATGGCTTACCACCCCAACGTCACCGCCTTCCCTCCACGGAACAGGCCGCCTCGGACGCCGGCTGCACCAACAAGCAGTGGGAGAGCATCGCCAACAGCTGTGCATTGCCCGGTTTGTCAGAGAGGGGACGCCCGGCCAGCTGCTCCAGCGCCGGACGGTTTTGCTCCCAAAGGACCTTCCCCACGGTGCGGATGTTTCTCTCCACCGCCCTTCCATTGGTCTGGTAGTGCTTGGCCACCTCGGGATACACCCATTTTGTGACCATCAACAGCCGCTCCGGCCGCTCACAGCACAGTTTTACGGCATAGCCCATGTGGAAAAACCCTGTATAGTTGGCCGTGATTCCCAGACGATAGAGCAAATCATAGATTTCCGTCAGCACCACGCCTATACCTCCTCACCACTGGACCACTTCCATGACTTCCTTGCCTCTGCGCAGCATATCCAAGACCCGTTCCTCTTCCAGGGAGAGCAGGAACAGGGTAGGCAGTTCGGTGTCCAAGGCCACTGCTACGCTTTCTAACACGTCAATGCTGGCATTGGCATAGCCGTGCTCAATGTCCCGCAGACGGGAGACACTGATCCCTGCCCGATCGGCCAGTTCCTCCTGGGACAATCCCCGTCCGCCCCTTAAAATCAACACGTTTTTTCCAATTTCAACAGAATACAACATAATAATCCCTCCTTAAGCATAGCTTAAGAGGGATTCACTTGCGGCGCCAGCCAATATATTGGCGGTCCAATATTTTTTTACATATTTTTCGATCCGCTCACATTTTTCCTCCAGGTTCCTTTTTGCAGCGTATTCCTTCGCGCCGTATCGTCTTGTCTGAATTGGCGTAGGAAAAAGCACCCTTTTGCACAAGGGCAAAAGGGTGCTTTGGAATGGTTCTGTTTGGGAGAGCGGGAGAACCCTCGCTGCTGGGCCTTACTCCTGCTCCCAGTTGTGGTAGACGTTCTGCACGTCGTCGTTGTCCTCCAACGCATCGATGAGCTTTTCCATGTTCTTAATGTCCCCGGCGTCGGTGAGTTTGACGTAGTTCTGGGGGACCATCTCCACCTGGGCGGAGGCAAAGACATAGCCCTTGGCCTCCAGGGCAGCGGCCACCTTGCCGCAATCGTCGGGCTCGGTGTAGATGGTAAACACATCCCCGTCGGCCTCGAAGTCGCTGGCGCCGCAGTCCAGGGCGTCCATCATCACGGTGTCCTCCTCCAGGTCGCCGTCCTCGTTGTCCAGGAGGATGACACCCTTCCGGTCAAAGGACCAGGACACGCAGCCGGTGGCCCCCAGGCCCTTGCCGAACTTGTCCAGCAGGTGGCGGACTTCCGGGGCGGTGCGCTGACGGTTGTCAGTAAGGGCCTCCACGATGACCGCCACGCCGTTGGGGCCGTAGCCCTCGTAGACCACGCTCTCGTAGTTGTCGGTGTTGTTGGCGCCCAGGGCCTTGTCAATGGTGCGCTTGATGTTGTCGTTGGGCATGTTCACTGCCTTGGCCTTGGCAATGACGGTGGCCAGGCGGGAGTTGTTGTTGGGGTCCCCAGAGCCGCCGGTCTTCACCGCCACGATGATCTCCTTGGCGATCTTGGTGAAGGCGGCGCTGCGCTTGGCGTCTGCCGCACCTTTGGTCTTTTGGATGTTATGCCATTTGGAATGTCCTGACATCGGTTGATCGTTCCCTTCTATGCAAAGAATCATGGGCATCCGAGGATCCCATGGTAGTATATAGAGCGCAAATATTTTATCACAGGCGGGCAGCCTTGACAAGGTTTTCCTTTAGAAATACCCGAAAACCTCCCCCTGCCCCTCGGCCTCCAGCACCTCCAGGTCCGGGAAGGCCTCCCGCACCCACTGGGCCAGCACGGGGCAGACCACCGCCTCTGTGGAGTAATGGCCGGCGTCCAGGAGGTTGATCCTCAGGTCCCGGGCCTCCAAATAGAGGTCGTGCTTAAGGTCCGCGGTGAGGAAGGTGTCACACCCCATGGCCTTCACCTGGGGCAGCATGGAGCCGCAGGCGCCGCCCCCCACCGCCACCCGATGGACCGGTACCCCGGCGTCCATGGCCCGGATGCCGGCCAGGCCCAGGTTCTCCTTGGCTTTTTGGGCAAAGTCCGCCAAGGGCAGGGGGCCGCCGGGCAGGCTGCCCACCCGGCCGATGCCGTAGGGGCAGCCGGCCTCGTCCACCCCGTCGGTCTCCAGGGGGACGGGGTTCTCCAGTCCCAGCCGCTGGGCCAGGGCGGTGTTCACCCCGCCCTCGGCGGCGTCCAGGTTGGTGTGGGCGCAGATGGCTGCGATACCCTTCTCAATGAGGGCCAGCACCTTCCGCCCGGTGGCGCTCTCGTCGGTGACCTGGCCCAGCTTGCCCCAGATCACCGGGTGGTGGGCCAGGATGAGCTGGCAGCCCTTCTCCGCCGCCTCTGCAATGACCTCGGGGGTGATGTCCAGGGCCACCAGCACCCGGGTGACGGTACGGTCCCCCCGGCCCACCAGGAAACCGGCGTTGTCAAAGTCCATCTGGGTCCGGAAGGGGGCCTTCCGATCCAGCAGATCGTACAGCTGCTTTACCGTTGCCATTGGATCCACTCCTCTCGCATTCGTTGTAAGTCGTTCTGCAATGTGCGCTCCCGGTCCAGCTGCCCGGGATCCGGGCGGCTGCTCTGGGCCATGCCCTCTAGGGCCCGCTGCCGCCGCCGAATCTGCTCCGTCAGGTAGGCCAGGCGGTGGGGGTTGTCCTCCCCCTGCTGCTGCCGGCCGGCCCACAGCTCCCCGGGAGAGTACCGGGGACTTTGCCCCCCAGTGGCGGTAAAGAGGGGGTAGAACTTCTCCCCCTCCCGGGCGATTCCCTCCCAGAGGATGGCATACCCGTGCTCCGTGAGCCACTGCCGGAGCACCTCCTGGGTACTCATGGGCTGGAGGATGAGTTTCACGTCCCGTGTCCATGGGGCGGCGGACAGTATGTGGACCATCAGGTCCCCGCCCATGCCGGCGATCACCACGGTGTCCACCTCCCCGGGGGACAGGGCGGCCAGGCCGTCACACCGCCGGAAGTCCATGCGGTGGGCCACCCCATAGCGCTGGGCGGTCTCCTGCCCCCGCTGCAGGGGGCCCTGGTTGACGTCGGTGGCCACGGCTCCTACAATGCGCCCGGCCAGCAGAAGCCACACAGGGAGGTAGGCATGGTCGGTTCCCACGTCTGCCAGCCGGGCCCCTGGGGGCACCTGGGCGGCCACCGCAGCCAGACGGGGGGTAAGGTCCAAGGGTTTCATAGCGCCTCCTTCCGGCGCGCTGGCGCCGGTTCCATAAAAAAACGGGAGCGGAACCCCGCTCCCGTTTTTTCTGTTACTTGCGGTTTGCCGCGATGATGGCGTTGAGCTTCTCCACCAGCTCTTCCACCGGCTGGTCATGGACCAGGCAGGCCTGCTCCACGGTCTCATTCCGGGAGGCGGGGCAGCCCAGGCAGTGCATGCCGATGTCGATGAAGGCCGGGGCAGTCTCCGGGGCAATGTCCAGGATGTCGCCCACGATGGTATCTTTGGTGATGGTTGCCATAAAGACGTCCTCCATTCTTGGGATTTGGGTCAGGGCGCTTGCGCCCTTCATCCCCAATGGGTTGGTATCAAAAAAGGGGAACTGACCGGCTGCGGCAGTTCCCCTCTTTGTTCTGATCTGCCGAAACCCGCGCGCAGGAACTTAGTCCTCCTCGCCGTCGTCCTCTGCGGCAGCGCGGTTGTCGTTGAGCAGGGCACGGATGGACAGGGAGACCTTCTTCCGATCATAGTCGATGTCGGTGATCTTCACGTCCACGATCTGGCCCTCTTCCAGCTCGTCGCCGGGCTTTTCAATCCGGTGGTCGGCAATCTGGGAGATGTGGATCAGGCCGTCCACGCCGGGCACGATCTCGGCGAAGGCGCCGAAGGTCATCAGCTTGACCACACGGACGCTGGCCACGGAGCCCACTTCATAAGTAGAGGTGAACTTCTCCCAGGGATCCTCGTTGCGATCCTTCATGCCCAGGGAGATCTTCTTCTTCTCTGCGTCGAAGGAAATGACATACACGTTCACCTTGTCGCCGACAGAAACCACCTCAGCGGGGTTCTTGATGCGGCTCCAAGACAGCTCGGACACGTGGACCATGCCGTCCACACCGCCGATGTCCACGAAAGCGCCATAGGAAGTCAGGGACTTCACGGTGCCCTCGTAGTGCTTGCCTTCCTCGATGTTGGCCCACACTTCTGCGGCCTTAGCAGCCCGCTCCTCTGCCAGGACGGACCGGATGGAGCCCACCACACGGCGGCGGGAACGGTTGACCTCGGTGATGCGCAGCTTCACCTGCTCCTTGACCATCTCAGACAGGTCGGCCCCTCTGGGCTTGCCGGTCTGGGAGGCGGGGACGAACACCCGGATGCCCTTGACGTTGACCACGATGCCGCCCTTGTTCACCTCGGTAACGGTGCCTTCCAGGATGGTCTTCTCCTCCACGGCAGCCTCGATGGTGTCCCAGTTCTTCACGCTGTCCAGGCGCTTCTTGGACAGGGTAGCCACGCCCTCCACGTCGTTGACGCGCATGACGTAGGTCTCGATCTCGTCGCCCACCTTCACGATATCCTCAGGTTTGACCGAGGGGTCGTCGCTCAGCTCGGACAGGGGGATGTAACCGGCGTGCTTGGTGCCCAGGTCCACATTGACCTCGGTAGCGGTGATGCCAGTGACTACACCGGTGACCTTATCTCCCGTATTTAAAGTTTTGATCGACTTCTCCAGCATGTCAGCGAAGGACTCCTCGATCTCCATAGCGTTGATGTTTTCTTCGCTCATTTTGTCTTTGACCTCCTTTATTATCCACCCCGGCGTGGACGCGCCAGCAGTGATTCCCACAGAAGCTACCCCGCTCACCTTCCTCGGGTCGAGCTCCTCAGCCCGGCTGATGTGGTAAACCAACGGGCAGTGTGCCCGGCATAACTCAGCAAGACGGGTCGTGTTGGAGCTTTTCCTATCGCCGATGACGATCATCGCCTGGCATCGCTCCGCCAAACTCTGCGCTTCTGATTGCCGCATACACGTAGCATTACATATTGTATCAAAGATTTCGGCGTTTGTACACTCTTTTTTTACTTTTTCTCGGCAGGGAATCCAAATTCTATCCGTTGATGTAGTTTGCGAAACCAGCGTCACCGGTTTTTGTGAATTTTCGTTCCAAATTTCCAAAAATTCCGTCAATTCTGCCACATTTCGGAAGATTTTCGCACCAATGCACCACCCGGCGATGGCCTTCACCTCCGGGTGCTCCGGTGCGCCGATGATGATCACCTGCCGCCCCCGGTCGCTGGCGTCTTTCACGATTTCATGGATGTGCGCCACCTTCACGCAGGTGGCGTCGGCCACCGGGCAGCCCATCGCCGCCAGCTGGTCGTAGACCGCCTTCCCCTCTCCGTGGGAGCGGATGATCACTCCGCACCCCGGGGGGACCTCCTCCAGGGAGGCTACGCACCGCACCCCTCGGGCCTCCAGGTCGGCGATCACGTGGTCGTTGTGGATCACCGGGCCCAGCATCACATAGGGCTGCCCGCTCTGGGCCACCTGCTGGGCCAGCTCCACTGCCCGGCGCACGCCGAAACAGAAGCCCGCAGACTTGGCCAGGATGACTTCTCTCATTCCGCCGCCTCCATCTCTGCCCGGTGGTCCCGGACGGCCCGGATGCGGTTCATGATCTCTTCGGTCACCACCTCATAGTCCTCTGCGTTGGCCCGGCGCTTCTCCGGGAAAGGCAGGTAGGGCTCCCCGATGTACACCCGCGTCCGGCGGAAGGCCTTGCGCTCCGGGTCAATGTACACCGGCAGGATGGGCACGCCGGTGCGGATGGCCATCATGGCTGCCCCGGTCTTGCCCTCGCCGATCTCGGCGTGGCGGGTACCCTCCGGGAAGATGAGGAGTTTTTCCTGCCCCTTCAGCGCCTTCAGGGCGGACTTCACCGCCCCCACATCGGACTTGCCCCGCTTCACCCAGATCACAAAGCCCAGCCAGTCCAGCAGCTTCCCCACCACCGGGTAGTGGCGGATCTCCTCCTTGGCCATGATCCAGATTTTATCCTGCCGCTGGAAGGAGTAGACGATGTAGAAGGGGTCCGAGTTGTGGGCGTGGTTGGAGCAGATCACCGCCCCGCCCTTGGGGATGTTCCCCTGGCCGTAGGCCTTCAGCGGCGTACGGAAGGTCACAATGGAAAAAATAAACTTACTGATCACATAGGCAAGCTGATAGAGTGTCAAAGGGATAACCTCTCTTTCACCAGGGTAAGCAGAGCCTCCAGACTCTCCTCCCAATCCATGCGGGAGGTGTCCACCTCCACCGCGTCGGCCGCCTTCCGCAGGGGGGCGGCGGCCCGGTGGGTGTCGTCGTAGTCCCGCTGGGCAATCTCCGCCTGGACGGTGGCCAGGTCCACCCTCTGGCCCCGGGCGGCCAGCTCTGCGCAGCGCCGCCGGGCCCGTTCCTCCACCGAGGCTGTGAGGAAAATTTTCAGGTCCGCCTGGGGCAGGACCACGGTGCCAATGTCCCGGCCGTCCATAATCACGTTGTGGGTGCGGGCCAGGTCCCGCTGCATCTCCAGCAGAAAGGTCCGCACCTCGGGATAGGCAGACACCTGGGAGGCATACCGGGAGACGGCATTCTCCCGAATGGCCCCAGTGACATCCTCCCCCTGGAGGATCATATGCTGCAGGCCATCCTCCCCATAGGCCATGGAGATCTGAACCTCCGGCAGCCGGGAGACCACATCCGCTTTCTGGCCGCAGTCTCCCCCCTGCCGGGCGATGTAGAGGCCCAGGGTACGGTAGATGGCCCCTGTATCCACATAAAAAAAGCCCAGACGGTCCGCCAAAGCCCGGGCCAGGGTGCTCTTCCCCGCCCCGGAGGGGCCGTCGATGGCAATGCTGTAATGGGTCATAGCCCTTCCTCCTCGATGTAACGGGCGGCTCCTATCCCCGCCGCCCGGCCGGTGCACCAGGCGATCTGCAGGTTGAAGCCCCCGGTATAGCCGTCCACGTCCAGCACTTCCCCGGCGAAAAAGAGGCCGGGGGCCTTCTTGGACATCATGGTCCCCGGGTCCACCTCCCCGGTTTTCACCCCACCGGCGGTGATGATGGCTTCCTTCACCGGCCGGGGGCCGGCGATGGGGACGGCAAAGGCCTTCATGGCCTCCATCAGCCGCCGGCGCTGGCCCCGGGTCATGGCATTCACCGGCAGGTCCGGGGGAATCCCCGCCCGCTGGGCCATCACGGGGACCATCTTCCGGGGAAGCAGACCCTCCAGGAAGTTGTGAAAGGCCTTGTTGGGCCCCTGGGCCACGTCCCGGAGGATGCGGGCCTCCAGCCGGGTCTCGTCCAGGGCGGGCTTGAGGTCAATGACGGCAGTGTAGGTGTCCTTGGCCCAGTTGGCGTGGGCGCTGGCGCTGAGCACCAGGGGACCAGAGAGGCCGAAGTGGGTGAACAGCATCTCCCCCTGCTCCTGGAAGACCGCCTTGTTCTTTTGGTTCTTCAAGGTGAGGGTCACGTTTTTCAGGGAGAGGCCCTGCATTTGGGCGCAGGTGTCCCCCTTCTCCTCCAGGGGGACCAGGGAGGGTCGGGGGGAGACAATGGTGTGCCCGGCCTCCTCCGCCAGCCAGTATCCGTCCCCTGTGGAGCCGGTGGCCGGGTAGGACAGGCCGCCGGTGGCGATGACCACCGCCCCGGCGGGCACCGGCTCGCCGCCCACCATCACCCCCACAGCCCGGCCGTTTTCCAGGAGCAGATGCTCTGCCCGGCCCCGGAGCAGGGCAACCCCCTGCCGCTTCAGGGCAAAAAACAGGGCGTCGATGACATCGGCCGCCCGGTCTGAACAGGGAAAAACGCGTCCCCCCCGTTCGGTTTTCAGGGGGACGCCCAGTTTTTCAAAGTATGCCATCACCGCCGCCGGGGGGAACCGGGTCACCGCGCTGTACAGGAACCGTCCGTTCCGAGGCACATGGTCCAGCACCCCCTGGGGCGTGGTGTTGTTGGTCAGGTTGCACCGGCCCTTGCCGGTGATGTACAGCTTGCGGCCCAGCTTCTCGTTGGGCTCCACCAGGGTCACCTGGGCCCCCGTCTGCCGGGCCGCCAGGGCGGCCATCATCCCGGCCGCCCCGCCGCCGATGACCACCACGGGGGTGTTTGTCATTGGTCCTCTTCCTCCATACTGACGAATACGCCGTACTCGTCCCAGATATGCTCCAGCCGTTCAAAGTGCTCCACCACATCGCTCTTGCTCCGGGCGATGGCCACCAGCAGGGCATTGATCAGGCTCAAAGGCGCCACCAAGGAGTCTACAAAGGAGGCCATGTCGCTCTTGGCCAGGAGCACATAGTCCGCCGCCTTGGCCATGGCGTTGGAGGCATTGTCGGTGATGGCAATGACCTTGGACCCCCGCTCGTGGGCGAAGTTGATGGCCCGGACGGTGCGCCGGGAGTACCGGGGGAAGGACAGGCCAATGGTCACATCCCCCTCGCCCACCTGGACAATCTGGTCAAAGATCTCCTGGTTGGCGCTCTCCCCCACGTGGACCACGTTGTCAAACATCAGGCCGAAGTAAAAGGACAGGAACCCCGCCAGGGACCCGGAGGACCGGGTGCCCAGGATGTAAATCTTCTTCGCGTTGACAATGGCGTTCACCGCTGCCTGGAAACTGTCCCGGTCAATCTCCTCCATGGTCATGCGAATCTTTTCCATGTCCGACTGCATCACGGAGCTGACCACGTCCGCGTTGCCGATGATGTCGTTGCTCACCTCAATGCGCTGGATGGAGGTGAGTTTGTTCCGAATCATCTCCTGCAGGGCTTTTTGCATGGCGGGATAGCCGTCATACTTCAGCTCTGAGGCAAACCGCACCACGGTGGATTCGCTCACATGCACCGTTTTCCCCAGTTTGCTGGCGGTCATAAAGGCCGCCTTATCATAGGAGGACAGGATGTAATTGGCAATGAGTTTCTGTCCCTTGGAAAAAGTATTCATTTTACTGCTGATGAGAGATAAGATATCTTTCGACATGCACAATCGCCTCCCCTACGGCTCTATCTCTGGTCTGGGCGCCCCCTTTGGACGGGGCTTCCGCCGCCCGGCCAGGTCGGTTTGGCCCGTTTTGGGCCGTTCTTTGGGGATATTATAGCGCGATCGCCTGGATTTTGCAAGAAAAATTTCTTATTCTTGCAGAAAAGTTTCTCTCACAAGTTGTTTCTGTTCGGTTTCCGTCAGCGGCCGCCACTGTCCAGGGCGCAGGGTCCGGTCCAGGGCCAATCCCCCCTCCCGAATCCGCTTGAGACGGACCACCGTCAGGCCGCACTGGCCACACATCCGGCGGATCTGGCGGTTCTTCCCCTCGTGGATCACCACAGACAGCCGGGCCCTTCCTTCCCCCTGGCCCAGCAGGCGGACCTTCGCCGGGTGAAGGGGTTGGCCGTCCAGGGTCATGGGCCTGGCCAGGGCCTGTTCCGCCCCGGGACGGTAGCCGGTGACCCACACCAGGTACTCCTTTTCCACCTCATGCCGGGGATGGATCAGGGCATGGGTAAGCGCCCCGTCATCGGTGAGGAGGAGCAGGCCCTCCGAGTCCATATCCAGCCGGCCCACCGGCCACACCCGGCCGGCCGCCGCCCCCACCAGGTCCGCCACTGTGGGGCGGCCCCGCTCGTCGGAGAGGGTGGTCACCACCCCCCGGGGTTTGTAGAGCATCAGCACCGTCCTGGCGGCGGGCTGCACCGCCGGTTTGCCATCCAGGGCAATGGTGTCTTTTTGGGGGTCTGCCTTGTCCCCCAAGGCGGCAGGGCGGCCGTTGACCGTCACCCGCCCTTGCTGTATGTAGACCTCCGCCTGGCGGCGGGAGCACAGCCCCGCCGCCGAAAGGATCTTTTGCAGGCGATCTTCCATGGGACCTCCTTTCTAGGGTTCCAGCAGTTCCAGCGCCTGGGCAAAGGTGGGAGCCTCCTCCCCCTGGAGGAAGTCCCACAGGTCACCCAGCCCCTTCTGGTCCACCACGTCCCGGTTGGCACTGCTGGACCAGACCAAATAGGTCTCCCCCACCACCTGGCCGTTCACCAGGAAGCGGGCCGTGCCGGCAATCTCCCCCTGCACCACCGGGGCCTGCACCGCGTCCGGCAGGTCCACCTGGACGGTGACCCTCTCCCCCTCCTGCAGGGGGTAGGCCACTGTCTCCCGGGCCTCCGCCGCTGCCATGTGCAGGAGGCTCCCCTCCAGGGGAACCCGCCCCAGTTCCTCCCCTGCCTGGGCCAGGACGGTGCGGGGATAGACGGAAAAGCCGTAGTCCAACAGGGCTTTGTGGTCGGCCCAGTCGTTGCGGTCGTTGAGGGTGACGCAGATCAGGGTCTGGCCGGCCCGCTCCGCGCTGGAGACCAGGGTGCGGCCGGCCTGGCGGGTGTATCCCGTCTTCATCCCGGTGCACCCCTCGTACTGCCACAGGAGTTTGTTGTGGTTGACCAGCTGCCGGTCCTCCAAGGTGAGGCTTTTGGTGGCCACCGCCTCCGCCACCGTGGGGTTTTGCAGGCAGGCCCGGCCCAGCTTGGCCATGTCCAGGGCGGAGGCATAGTGGTTCTCATCCCCCAGACCGTTGGGGTCGGAGAAGTGGGTGTGGGTCATCCCCAAATCCTGGGCCCGCTGGTTCATCCAGCCCACGAAGGTGTCCACATCCCCGGCGCAGACACAGGCCAGGGCCACCGCCGCGTCGTTCCCCGAGGGGAGGAGCAGGCCGTAAAAGAGGGTTTTCAGGGACAGGGTCTCCCCCGGCACCAGGTAGAGGGAGGTCCCCTCGATCCCCGTCCATTCCCTCTGGATCTCCACCTGGCGGGAGAGGTCTCCCCCCAAGTACTCCGCCGCCACCAGGGCGGTCATGAGCTTCGTGGTGCTGGCAATGGCCCGGGGGGTGTTCTCGTCCTTGGCGTAGAGTACCCGGCCGGTCTCCCCGTCCATCAAAACAGCGGAGGCCGCGGAAACCGCCGGCGCCTCCGCCGCTTGGGTATGGAGCACCAGCCCTGGCAGCAAGGCGCAGAGCACCCCCAGGGCCGCAAGTTGTTTTCGCACCCGAATCCCCTCCTACCTACCGAGTTTCCTCCGTAGTATGGCGGGATGGGGGGCGGATTATGCCTCCGCTTCCTGCTTCTTGGTCTTTCGCTCCTCCAACACGCTGGTGATTTTGTTCACGATGTCCGGGATCAGGTCCACCACCCGGTCCAAACTGGTCTCCGGGGCGGCGTCCACCGAGAGGACTTTCACCATGCCGCCGCTGACCACCAGGAAGCACACGGGGATGATCTTCAGCCCCGCGCCGCCCCCGCCGCCGAAGGGATTCTCCCCCAGGGCCTTGGGGGTCTTGCCCCCCACCTCCGAGCCGGCGGTGCCAAAGCCCAGAGAAATGCGGGACACTGGGATGAGGGTGATCTCCCCCGCTACGATGGGGGTTCCCACCACCGTGTTGGCGTCCACGGCCTCCCGGATCCGCTGGATGGTCTCAGACATGAGCTCACTGACAGGATGGTTCTTTTCCATGGTTTGCTTCCCCTTTCCTTTCCGGGGCGGCGGTGGCCGCCTCCTGGCGTTGTTTTCTACGGTTGCAAATGGTTTTCACCACCGCCCACCCCAAGGGGAGGACGATGGCCAGCAGCTGGGCTACCGTCAGCGACAGGGCCGCCCGGAGGGTGAGCCGGGGCTTGTCCAGCTGATAGTTCAAATCCAGGGAGAGGTCCCTGTGTTTGACCAGAAAGTTGGCCTCCAGAAAGGCGGCAATGGCCTCCGCCGCCCCCCAGGCCTGGCCGTAATGGATGGCCGCGTCGGCGGGGTCAGGCTCCCCCCACTCCAGGTACAGGGTGAGGTCGTCGATGCGCAGCCTCCGGCGGAACCGGCCCGCCGCCGCCTTCACGTCAGGCAGCAGGTCCAGGGCCAAGTCCAAGGCGCCCCCCAGGGTGGGTTTGTCCGGTTCCTCCTGGGTAGGCTTCTGGGCTTTCTTCTCCGCCTTGCGGGCCTTTTTCTCCTGGCGCTTGGCCACTTTGTGGGGGTCTATGGGATAGAGGGTCACCCATTTGGGGCCCAGATGGACCTTGACCCATCCCCCCCGTTCATCGTAGCCCGCTGCCACCCCCAGACGGACCAGGCACACCAGCAGCACCAGGATGGCCAGGACCAACAGCACGATCCACCCGGTCATGGCGTCCCCTCCTCTCCGTCTTGGGCCTGCTCCTCCGGCAGCGGGGGCAAGTCCTCCAGGTCCGTCAGCCCAAACACCCGGAGGAAGGCCGGGGTGGTCTTATAGAGCAACGGGTGCCCCGGGGCGTCCAGGTGGCCGCAAGGGGCCACCAGCTCCCGGTCCAGCAGCAGGGCCAGGGAGTGGGAACAGTCCACCCCCCGGGCCTGGTCCAGGTAGGCCCGGGTCACCGGCTGGAAGTAGGCCACCAGGGCCAGGGTCTCCAGGGCCGCCGGGGAGAGCTTGTCCGGCTTTTTCCGGGCCAGGAGGGTCTGGATCCTCTCCCCGTACTGGGGGGCGGAGACCATCTGCCACCGGTGCTCCATCCGCAGCAGCCGCAGGCCGGCGTCGGTCTGCACATACCGCTGGGCCAGGGCCTGGCAGGCCTCCGCCGCCTCTTGGGGCGTACAGGCCAGGGCCTGGGCCAGGCGTTCCTCCTCCACTGGCTCTCCCAGGGCGAAGAGGATGGCCTCCAGGGCGCTCTCCCGATTGGTTTGCTCCATTGCACTCCCCCCTTCCGTGGGTGTGGGTTATGTGGGGTTTGGACCCTCTGACGGGGTGATCCAGGGGTTGTCCATCCCCCCGTCCAGGTGAATTTTGCCCCGGCGGCAAAGTTCCAGCAGGGCCAGGAAGGCCGCCGTAACCTCTGATTTGCTCTCGCTGGTGCGGACGATGTCCTCCCAGCGGAGGGTGCCCTCCCGGTGCAGGCGGGCCAGGAGTTCCTCCGTCTTGCGCTCCACCCGGTAAGGCTCTGGCCGGACCACCCCCTGGAATGCCTCCAACGGCGGCGGCAGGGCCTTGCGCTGCTTGGCCTGCCAGGCCCCCAGCGCCCGGAGCAATTCCTCCGGCCGGTGCTGGTAGCGGTAGACCCGCTGGGTGAACTTGGCCTCCGGCCCTTTGGACCAGAAGGCGTTTCCACGCTGCCAGGCCCCCTCCATCCACGGCAGGACCGCCTGGACCCGGCGGAAACTGGCCTGCCGCTGCCGGGCCTCCAGGGAGGCGATGAGTTCCTCCATCTCCTCCTGGGCCTGGCGGTCCTCCTCGGAGAGGACCATCCGGGTTTTCAGCAGCATCAGGTGGGAGGCCATGGCGATGAACTCCCCCGCCACCTCCAGGTCCAGGGCCCGGCGGGCGGACATCCAGGTGACAAACTGGTCTAGGATCCCCGCCAGGGGAATGTCCCGGATGGCGATCTGGTTCTTCTTCAGCAGGTGGAGGATGAGGTCCAGGGGGCCCACAAAGTCCTCTGTGGCCGTAGCCCCTTTCCGGACCACCCCTTTGAGATGATAGACGGGACGCTCCATACTCATACCAGCAGGGAGAGGACCGCCTGGAACATCCCATTGGCCCCCTGGAGCATCCAGTCGACCAGCACACGCCGGGCGGTGCCCAGGAAGCCGTCAAACACCCCGAACCACAGGGCGACCATCAGGATAAACATGCCGTACCGCTCCAGCTGCATCCACCGGTAGTACCACCGGTCGGGGAGGAACATGGCCACCACCTTGGACCCGTCCAGCGGCGGGAAGGGGATGAGGTTGAAGATGCCCAGGCCGATGTTCAGACTCACCATCAGGGCAAAAAAGTCCAGCCAGAGGGTGAGGCCCGCCGTCTCCCCCCGCACGGCCGCCACGGCGGACAAAGCCCCCAGGGCCAGGGCGGAGAGGTAGGCCATAAGCAGGTTGGACAGGGGGCCGGCCAGGGCGGTGATGGCCATCCCGCCCTTGGGGTTCTTAAAATACCGGGGGTCCACCGGCACGGGCTTGGCCCAACCGAAGCCCACCACCACCATCATCAAAAGGCCGAAGGGGTCCAGGTGGCGGAGAGGGTTCAGGGAGAGGCGGTGGTTGCGTTTGGCGGTGGGGTCCCCCAACCAATAGGCTGCCAGGCCGTGGCACACCTCGTGGACCACCAGGCACAGCAGGACCACCACGACCCGCAGGGCCATGGCGCCCAGGCTGGACCAGTCCACCCCCTGGGCCAATTGTGAAAACATGCCCATATTCGGTCTCCTTCTGTCAGTATGCCAAAAACGGCGGGGCAGGTGCTTTCTTGTTGATAGGGAATTATACCAAAAAAACGCCCGTCTGGCAAGCCGCCGGCCGCCCGCCCGGCCCCTCTTTGGTGTCTTTCCCTTGTGACAAAACCGCCCTTGTGTTACAATATCCTCCCCATCATCCCCAGAGAAGCATTGGAGGCGCGTATGATTTTCCTGATCACAGGAGCTTCCCACACGGGAAAAACTTGGCTGGCCCAGCGGCTTTTGGAGGGGTACCACATCCCTTACCTCTCCGTCGACCTGCTGAAAATGGGGCTCATCCGCAGTGGGCAAACCGCCCTCTCCCCGGAAGAGGACGCTGCACTGGAGGCCTACCTCTGGCCCATTCTGCGGGAGATCCTTCACACAGCCCTGGAGAACCGGCAGCACCTCATCGTCGAAGGGGGATACCTCCCCTTTCGTTGGCAGGAGGATTTCACCCCCCAAGACCTGGCGCACATCCGCTTCTGCTGCCTGGTGATGAGCCCGAACTACCTCAAAACCCACTTTTCCCACGTCAAAGCCTACGCCAACGTCATTGAGCAGCGCAAGGACGACACCTGGTTCACCTTGGAAACCGCTTTGGCCGAGAACCAGCAGTACCTGGACGGGTGCCGGAAACACGGCCTGCCCTACCTTTGGATTGACACCCACTATCCCGCCGACCTGGATCCGGCCCACCTGTTCGGCCTGGAGGACGGGCTGCTGCCCGAAGCGGGCCCCCGATGATGGGACCGGCCCATCGCCCACCAGAAAGGAGATGCTTTCCCATGGCAAACTACAAACGGCACGCCGCCGCCCTCCTGCTGGCCCTGGCAGTGGCCGGTGGAGCCGCAGGCTGTGGGGCCCCTTCTGCTGCCACAGAAGCCCCCACCCAGGACGCGCCGGTGTCTGAAACGACCCAACCCCCAGCATGGACCGCCTGGGACCCAGTCGCCGTCACCACCAATGCCGCAGGGGAGCGGTGTTTCGCCCTCTCCGCCCAGACCTTTCTCCAGCGGTACAACACCCTCTGGTCCGCAGACTGGGGGGAGGACCTTTTGCCCGCCCTGGACCAGTGGACGGACTACGGCGTGGGCACCCTCTCCCGCAACGGCGGGCTGGAGGGGCGGCAGTACCAAACCCGCCAGGACCCCACCAACTTTGCCGAGCCCTTCCTCGCCCTCTGCCTGACCCAGACAGGGGACCAGGTGATGGAGGTGGTCGCCGGGTTGGACCAGAAGCATTATGTCCAGGGGCCAGAAGCCCTGTTTCAGCGCAAGGCCCTGTACAGCCTCCGGGTGTTCTTCCCGGAGCTGACGGAGGCTGACTTCCAGACCCTCTATGCCCAACTCTCCCAGGACGCCCAGTATGCGGAAACCTGGGAGACCCCCCTGCCCGCCCGGGTGTTTTACCAAGACGGCGTGGCCTGTTACCTGCTCCTCCAAATCGGAGAGTATGACCAGCTCCACGTCCGGGCGGCGGACCAGGCCCTGCTGGACCAGTGGCAGGCCGCCGGGGTGGAAATCATCCAGGGCTTCCCCACCACAGACGGCAGTACCGCCGGAGAGAAAGGAGACCACACAACATGACCAACCTCCTTTCCGTATTCCAACACACCCCCACCGGGCATGTGCCCGCCTTTCTGTCCCCGGCGGCCACGGAAACCGCCTGGGCCTTTCACCACACCCTGCCGGACTATGCCCCCACCCCCCTGGTCCCCCTGCGAGGCTGGGCCCAGGCCATGGGGGTGAAGGCTGTGTTCGTCAAAGACGAGTCGCCCCGGTTTGGCCTGAACGCCTTCAAAGGGCTGGGGGGAATTTACGCCTTGGCCCGAGCAGCCGGCCAAGTGCTGGGCCTGCCCGAGGATCTCACCTGGGCGGATCTGCAAACCGAGGCCGCCCGAGACGCCTTGGCCAAGGTGGAATTTGTCACCGCCACCGACGGCAACCACGGCCGCGGGGTGGCCTGGGCCGCCCGGCGGCTGGGCTGCCGGGCCCATGTGTACCTCCCCGCCGGTTCCGTCCCCGCCCGGGCCCAGGCCATTTTGGAGGCCGGCGCTGCCCAGGCGGAGATCCTCCCCCTCTCCTACGACAAGACGGTCCAGTACGCCGCCCGCATGGCGGAGGCCCACGGCTGGCAGCTCATCCAAGACACCAGCTGGCCCGGGTACGAGGCGGTGCCCACCTGGATCATCCAAGGTTACACCACCATGGCCCGAGAGGCCGCAGACCAGCTGGCCCAGGCAGGCCACCCCCGCCCCACCCACGTCTTTCTCCAAGCGGGGGTGGGGGCCATGGCCGGGGGCGTGCTGGGCTGCCTGGCCGCCCGGTATGGGGACCAGGCCCCGGTGTTCGTCTCGGTGGAGCCGGAGGACATCCCCTGCATCTACCGCTCGGCCCTGACGGGAGACGGCCAGCCCCACACCGTGGCAGGCGAGGCCGGAACCATCATGGCAGGGCTCAACTGCGGCACCCCCTGCTCCCTCACCTGGCCGGTGCTCCGAGACGGGGTCACCTGGTACTTCGCCTGCCCGGATGCTGTGGCCGAGGCCGGCATGCGCCGGTTGGGCCGTCCCCTTCCCGGGGACCAGGCGGTGGTCTCCGGGGAGAGCGGCGCGGTGACGGCCGGGCTGCTGGATTGGCTCACCACCCGCCCGGACCTGGCAGACCTCCGGCAGCGGATGGGGCTGGACGGGGAGAGCGTGGTCCTCCTCTTCAGCACCGAGGGGGACACCGACCCCGACCACTACCGCCAGGTCCTCTGCGATTGACAAATGGAAAAAACGTGGTATGGTATAGAAAGAACCATTCCCTACCCAGTTGACAGGAGGAAACACCATGGCAAAGAAACGGAAATGGGGCCCTGTGCTGGCCTTTGGCGCTGTCACCGCCATCCTGGGTGGCCTCGCGGCCTATAAGCACCGGAAGGAGATCGAGCGGACCCTCCAGGAGATCGCCGACCAGATGGACGCCTGGGACGGGAGCGAGGAATTCTTCCACGACGAAGACACCATCGTCCACTCGGTAAACGACACCCCGGTGGAGCAACCCGACGCCCCCCAGGACGAGGCCGAGGAAACCGCTGCCGACGAGAGCGACTTTGTGGACAGCGAGGATGCCCCCCAGCCCGACCCGGAGGCAGCTCCGGAAGCCTGAGCGCCTATGCCGCCCTCTGCCCCCACCGGGCAGAGGGCCGCTGCATCTTTTTCCTTGGGTGAGGAGGGAAACACCACCGTGGACATTGTCATTCAGCCGGCCTACCAGCAGCTGGAGACCGTAAAAGCCTTACTGCTGGAGTACACCAGCATGCTGTTGGAGCAGAACCCCGCCGCCGCAGGCAGCTGCTTGCAGCGGCAGAATTTCGAAGGGGAGCTGGCCAACCTGGCAGAGAAGTACGGCGCCCCCCAGGGCCGCCTCTACCTGATCCGGGTGGACGGCGCACCGGCCGGGTGCGCGGCCATGAAACGGCTGGACCGGTACCGTTGCGAGCTCAAGCGCCTGTACATCCGCCCCCCGTTCCGGGGCCAGGGCCTGGCCCGGCGGCTGGTGGAACAGCTCCTGGCCGACGCCCGGGAGGAGGGGTACGAGGCCATGCTGCTGGACACCTTCCCCTTCCTCTCCCAGGCCATCCGGCTGTACCGCGCCCTGGGCTTCTACGAGATTCCCCGATACAACAGCTTCGGGAGGAGCCTTATCTACATGCAAAAAGATCTGAAACCGGCATAACGGCAGAGCCTAGCGGCTCTGCCGTTTTTTCTCCAAGGGATCCTACTCCGGCGGCCTCTTCCGCCGGGCCAGTGCCTGCAGCCCCTTTCCGCCGTAGTGGGCCAGCCAGACGAACAGCCCCAGGATGGCCAGATAGTCCAGGAAGAACCCCACCGCCGGCTGGGCCGCGTCGAAAAAGACAAAGTGGGCCTGGGCGGACAGGTACAGAGGAAGCTGATGGTACCAAAACGCATACCCCCCATACCCCGCCACCGCCAGGCCAAGCAAACGCCAGACCCACCGGGCAACGGGGCGCGCCGGCAGATCGGTCTGCCGCCGAATCTGGCCCAGGATGGCCCCCCAATGGAGCCCCAGATGGAGGGCCATCAAAACCAGCCCCCAAAACGAGGCCAGGATGTGCAGCGGCTGGGCCCAGGACCGGCCCCCGGAAATCGGCAGGAAGGCAAACACCGTCTGGGACAGGACCACCCCGCTCACCATGGTCCCCACCATGGCCAGCAGCAGAAGCAGGTTGACCACCAGCTGGCACACCCGGAAGGGCGTGTACCGCCCCCGGAACAGCCGCCGGTGCCACGAGGCGTTCAGGGCATGGTGGGCCACCCAGAGGGCAAACATCCCCGCCCCCAGCCATTCGTGGGCGGTCTCCCCGGTGATCTGCCGGGCCATCAGCAGCAGAAGGAGGAGGGTCATGGCCAGGTCGACGCTGCGTTTCCCTATGGTTTTTGGTTGCATCCGCGTTCACCGCCTTCTCGGTAGAGGCAGGTCAGGGGGTGAGCCCCGCCCCCCATTGGAACACCGCTTCGGGGGCCTGGGGCACGTCGTTGCGGGAGATGGCCAGCCCATCCTCCACCACCGTGGCGCCGGGCTGCAGGTCCGCAATGGTCTGCACCGTCCGGGAGAACCCGCTTCCCCCGTGGGCGGTAAAGGGGAGGATGGTTTTCCCGCTGAAATCGTAGGTCTCCAGGAAGGTGTACAGCGGCATAGGCAGGTCCGAGTTCCAATTGGGATAGCCCAGGAAGATCACGTCATACTGGTCCAGGTTCTCCAGCTGGGTGGCCAGGGCAGGTCTGGCCCCGTCGCTCCGCTCCTGGTAGGCGAAGTCCAGCAGGGCATCGTGGCTGCCGGGATAGGTCTGGACGGTTTCAATGCGGAACAGGTCCCCGCCGGTCTCCCCTTGGAGCAGCTGGGCCAGGTACTGGTTGTTGCCCAGCACCGTTCCGTCCACCACCACCCGGCTGGCCCCGCTGACAGTGTCCACCCCGTCGGTCTCCGGGACGGAGAAATAGGCGATCAGGATGCGGTCTCCCGACGGGAGGCCTTCGGACAGGGAGGCGGTGGCCGGGGCAGTCTGGCCTGTGCCGCCGGTGGCGGGGGTGCTTCCGCAGGCGGCCAGGGTGAGGGCCAAGCCAGCGGCCAGCAAGCGTGCGGTCCATCGTTTCATCGTATCGAACTCCTTTCCAGTGCGGTCAAAGGGCGTCTGGTGGGAAGGCCGTCTGCCGGCTCTTCTCCACCCAAGGTTCCATAGCGGCGATGTGGGCCTGGGTGGTCTGGGTGTACACTTCCCAGGCGTCCGCCCCCAAAACCAGGCGGAAGGGGGGCTGGGGCCCCTGGAGGGCCTCCAGCACCAGCCGGGCCCCCTGATCCGGGTCCCCCGGCTGGGTGCCGTGGCTGTGGTCATGCTCGATCCGGCGGCGCCCGGCGGTCTCGGCGTAATCCGCGATGGCCTTCTCCGCCTGCCGGAGGGAACGGTCGGAGAAATCCGTACGGAAGGCCCCCGGTTCCACCACCATAACCTGGATGCCCAGGGGGGCCACCTCCTTCTCCAGCGCGCTGGACAGGCCCTCCAAGGCGCATTTGGAGGCCCCATAGTACCCGGAACCGGGGAAGGTGTTCACCGCCGCAATGGAGGAGATGTTGACAATGGCCCCTGCCCGCTGCCGGCGCATGTGGGGGAGCACCGCCTGGATGAGGGCCACGGGACCAAAGAAGTTGGTCTGGAAGAGGCGGTCCACCTCCTCCGGGGCCCCCTCCTCCACGGCGGCCCGGTAGCCGTAGCCGGCGTTGTTGATGAGGCCGTCAATGCGGCCCAAGGTGCCGATGACGTGGGCCACCACCTGCTGGATCTGGTCCCGGCGCGTCACGTCCAGGGCCAGGGGCATCACCTGCCCGGGGTGCTGGGCCTGGAGTAGGCGCAGCGTCTCCGGGTCCCGGGCGGTGGCCACGGCGATGTCCCCCTGGGCCACAATGGCACGGACAAAACTCCGGCCCAGACCGGAAGAGCATCCGGTCACCAGCCAGACCTTCTGGCTGGCATTGCCTCCCATGGTCATACGCGCCCTCCTTCCGTCTCCGCGGGCCCGGCACAGCCGGGCTGCTGGTTGGCCTGGATGAGCTCCCGCAAGGTAACATGGGGGTTGCGGTACCGGGCGCCGGGGTTCTTCTCCGGTACAGTCAGCTGGACCGCTTTGCGGGGGCAGGCGTGGGCGCAGGCCAGGCAGGTCTGACACCGGCCGGGAACATGCTCTGCCCGGCCCTCCACCAGCCGGATGGAGGCGGAGGGGCAGACCCGCTGGCAGATGCCGCAGCCGATGCAGTCCTGGGTCACCCGCAGGAGATGCTGCCAGACATCCGGCGGGGCCAGGCGCATTCCGGCCAGAAACGCCTGGTGGGCTGCCCGGTCTGCCTCGGTAACCGGGGCGATCCACGCCACCTTTTGGGCCACGTCGGTCTGGATGGCGGCCAGCTGTTCCTCCACATGCTTGTCCTTGCGCTGCTCCTCCTCCATGTCAAAGGCGGGCAGCCAATTGTCCACCATGTGGACGAGGTTGATGTAGCGGACGGGGATGCCGCAGCGGGCACACAGTTCCTGGGCCAGCTCCGCCGCGCCCCCGTGGCGGTTGCCATAGGTGAGGATCATGTAGAAATACGGCGTCTGGAAGGTGGCCTTCTCCAGAAATTCCTGCACCATGGCCGGGACCTCATGGCCGTAGATGGGGGCCACGATGCCAATCCGGTCGTCGGAAAAGGTCAGATCCTCCCGATGCATCACCTGGGGGATGCTGATGGGTTGGCGCTCCAACCGCTTGGCCACGTACAGGCTGTTGCCGGTACCGGTAAAATAGAATAGCATACCATTCCTCCTTTGGATCTGTGGTTGCATTGGACTGGTTGGTTTGTTATAATCCGGTGGGAACAACCGGTTTTCGCAACCGATTATAATATCCGGTAGTAACCACCGGTCAAGTCTTTTTTGCGCAAAAAGTGCAGCTTTGCGGAAAATTTTCCGCACGAAAAGGAGGGATACTGTGTGTATACCATGATGCAGGTCTGCCGGGAGACCAACATGACCTACGAAACGCTGAAGTATTACTGCAACGAGGGCCTGATCCCCAACGTCAAGCGGGACAGCAACAACCGGCGGGTCTTTGACCAACGGGATGTGAAGTGGATCCAGGATCTGGTCTGCCTGAAAAAATGTGGGATGAGCATCCAGGAGATGAAGGACTACCTGGCCCTCTGCCTCCAAGGGGAGGGGACCATTCCCCAGCGGAAGGAGATGCTGGCCCAAAAGCAGGCCACCCTACTGGCCTCCATCCAAGAACTGGAGGACAGCGTGGCCTATATCCACTGGAAGCAGTCGTTCTACGACGAAGTGCTCTCCGGCCAACGCCCCTATGTGAGCAACCTGATCGCCCCCAAAGAGTAACGCGACGACAGCAAAAGGCACGGCGGACCGCCGTGCCTTTTTCATGGAATGTATGGCGATACTTGGTGCATAAAATAGAAAAAGAGCACGATCCACGTCGTGCCCCCACGTTCATCTGTCTCCCCCGCCAGATACCCCCAACCCCGGCCCACAGGGCCGGCGGCGTCGGGGACGCCGTCCCGAGCGGTTTGGGCAGCGCCCAAACCCTCGGCGCAGGGCGAATTCATTTCGCCCGAGCAGGTCCCATCCTCCGGCCAAAGAAAAAAGGCACGACCCACGTCGTGCCTTTTGCCTTTGGTCGGAGTGTGGGGATTCGAACCCCAGGCCTCTTGGACCCGAACCAAGCGCGATACCAAACTTCGCCACACCCCGGTAAAGCTTTACCATTATACTCGAGCCCCCAAGGAATGTCAAGCACCGGCGCAGGGAAAATTCCAAGGCATATTTCCCCCAGCGGCCCCATAGAGATGGGACAGAACGACACAGAAAGGGGGCATCCCCATGGCTGCCAACGGGACAAGGAAGCACCCCCGGAAAGGCACCCCTCTGACCCCAGGGGAGAAACGTCGTCTTCGGCAACTGGTGGTCTGCCTGGTTCTCTTCGGCGTGGTGTTTCTGGGCCGGGGAACCGACTTTGGTCCCCTGGCCCAGCTCTCCTCCACCGTAGGGGAACTGGTGCGGGCGGACACAGACTTTCAGGCGGTGTTCGCCCAGATGGGCGAGTCTTTCTCCAAGGGAGAGCCGGCGGTGGAGACCTTCCGCTCCCTCTGGGACGGGGTCTTCCCCACCGAAGAGACCGACGGAGCATCCGAGCAAACAGAACCCCAGGACCCAGGGGCGGAAGCCGCCCCAACAGAGCCAACGGAAGGAGGGGAGGACCGCGGGGCGGAAGCTTCATAGCACAGGCGGATTCTGGCTGATTTTGGGGACGCTGCTGCTGGTGGCGTCCCTTCGCCTGCTGTTTTGGGCGGCGGTGGCTGCAGCCGTCCACGAGTTGGGCCACGTCGCGGCGGTGAAGGCCCTGGGCGGGCGGGTGGCCAGCCTCCGCCTCACCGGGGTGGGGGCCGTCATCCGCCCCCAGAGGCCCCGGCTCTTCTCCTACTGGGAGGAATGCCTGGTGGCCCTGGCAGGTCCGGCGGCCAGCTTCCTCCTGGCCCTGGGGGCAGCGGCCTGGGGCCGCCACTTTGGCGGCGGGGATGCCTACCTGCTGGCGGGGGTGAGCCTGGCCTTCGGCGTGTTCAACCTCCTCCCCGTGGGCCCTTTGGATGGGGGGCGGATCCTGCGGGCCCTCACAAACCGCTGGGCCGGGCCCGATGCCGGGGAGAAGGTGTGCGGAGGGCTCACCAAAGTCCTGGCCCTCTCCCTGGCCGCCCTGGGGCTGTGGGTGCTGCGGCAGAGCGGAAACTTCACCCTGCTGCTGTGCGCGGCCTGGCTGCTGTGGCGGAGGGAGGGGAAGCCGTAGCCTCTGGCGGGCCGATGGCAAACAATGTGCGCATACAAAAAAAGCAGTTGCCTGTGCAACTGCTTTTTTGTCGCCGTGGAGCTGGAAATCAGACTTGAACTGACGACCTGCTGATTACGAATCAGCTGCTCTACCGACTGAGCTATTCCAGCAATGCCAACCGGTGGGAATTGAGCCCACTGGGGCAAAGGCGTGTTAATTATTGTAGCATTAAAAGGGCACCCCGTCAAGGAGTTTTTTCTATACCTTTTGTATATCCGCAGGGGAACACTGTCCTGCAAGGATTTCTCTTCAATTCCATCCCTGGGAAACCCCGTATTCTACAAAAAGTTATGCACACTTTCCACCGGGTTTTCCACAAGCCGGTGGAACATGGGAAAACTCCTTTACACCCCTTCCCTCCCGTAGGGCAAAGAGATGTCCCGGTTGGCGTAGCCGTTGAGGTCCTCCCCCCCTCGGGTGCCGGCCAGGTACTCGTAGTAGCCCTGGCTGCCAATCATGCTGCCATTGTCCCCGCAGAGCTTCAGGGGGGGCAGGTACAGGGTGCAGCCGGCCTGCTGGCAGGCGGCCTCCAGATCCCGGCGGATCCGGGAGTTGGCGGCCACGCCCCCCACCACCGCCACCTTGCGGTAGCCCGTCTGCCGGGCAGCGGCCATGGTCCGGGGGACCAGTTCCTCGCTGACGGCAGCGGAGAAGGAGGCCGCCAGGTCCGCCACCGGCAGCGCCTCCCCTTTCTGCTGGGCCTTGTGGATGAGGTTCAGCATGGCGGTTTTCAGGCCGGAGAAGGACATGTCCAGGGGGGCATCCTCAATGTGGACCCGGGGCAGGGAAAAGGCCCCGTCGTCCCCTCCCTGGGCGGCCCTGTCCAGGGGGCCGCCGCCGGGGTAGCCCAGGCCCATCACCCGGGCGATCTTGTCAAAGCACTCCCCTGCCGCGTCGTCCCGGGTGCCCCCCAGGATGGCCATGTCGGTGTACCCCTTGACATCTACAATCAGAGAAGTCCCCCCGGACACGCACAGGCAGACGAAGGGGGGCTCCAGGTCCGGGTGGGCGATGTAGTTGGCGGCGATGTGCCCCCGCACATGGTGGACAGGGATCAGCGGCACCCCCAGGGCATAGGCCACCGCCTTGGCAAAACTCACCCCCACCAGCACCGCGCCGATGAGGCCGGGGGCATAGGTCACGGCCACGGCGTCGATGTCCCCCCGGGTCACCCCGGCCTGGGCCAGGGCCTGGTCGGCCAGCTGGGAGATCACCTCAATGTGCTTCCGGGAGGCGATCTCCGGCACCACGCCGCCGTAAAGCTTGTGCATCTCCACCGAGGAGGCGATGCAGTCGGCCAGCACGGTGCGGCCGTCCCGCACCAGGGCCACGGCGGTCTCGTCACAGGAGGATTCCACGGCTAAGATCAGCATACTCCATCATCCTTTCTCCCCTCCCCCAGACCGGGGAGGTTGGTCTGGTCCGCCCAGGAGGCCGCCGGGGCGGCAGGGCGGGTGGGGTCCCGGGGGATCTCCACAAACTTCTCATAGGCCCACGGGGCCAGCTGGGACCGGTAGACCCCCCGGTGGGCCTCCATGGCCGCCGCCTCGGTCCCCTTCCCGTTGGGGGAGAAGAGGAAGGTCCGGTAATGCACCCCAAAGAGCAGGCAGTCATAGGACAGGGGGCGGAAGCCGTTGCGCTGGTAAAACCCCAGCCGCCGGCGGCGCAGGGCGTCCTCCGGCCCCCCTTCCGGGGCCTCGGACTCCACCAGGATCCCCTCCCAGGCCCGGAACTTCTCCTGGAGCAGGCGGAGGATCTCGCCCCCCAGGCCGCCGTTGCGCCGGGCGGCGGTGACCCCCAGGTAGTCAATGAGCACATAGCCTGCTGCCGGGCTGGTCCACAGCAGGGCATACCCCACCAAGGTCTCCCCCTCCCAGGCGCCCACCGGGCGGTAGGCCCCCCGGCGGAAGAGCTGCTCCATGGCCGGGAAGGGCTTGAGTTCCTCCGCCGGAAAGGCCTCGTGCAGTTCGGTGGCGTGGAGCCAGCGCAGCTGATCCAGGGTCAGGTCACGCAGCTGCATCCTCAGCCCTCCCCCTGGGAAAAGGTGCGGGTGAGGAGAAGGGCGTCCTCTGTGGGGTCGGTGTAGTAGTCCTTCCGGCGGCCGGCCTCCTGGAAGCCGTGCTTTTCATACAACGCCACCGCAGCGGCGTTGGAGGGCCGCACCTCCAAGGTGAGGAAGGCCAGGTGGGCCTGGCCGAAGCGGCAGAACACCTCCAGCAGCCGGTCCCCGATCCCCTGCCGACGGCACTCCGGGCGGACGGCGACGTTGTCGATGTACCCCTCGTCCAGCACCACGTGGAGGCCGGCGTACCCCAGCACCTGGCCCGCCGGGCCCTCCGCCACGATGAAGGAGGCGGCGGGGTTATAGAGCTCCTCGGCCAGCATGGCCTCGGTCCAAGGGACGGCGAAGCACAGCTTTTCCAGGGCCGCCACCCCCGCCAGGTGGGAGCGGTCCATGGGAACCAGTTTACAATCCATTGCGATTCTCTCCTTCCTGTCAGCCCTTGGCCTCGGCCCAACTGCGGCCGGCCCCGGCCTCCGCCACCAGGGGGACGGAGAAGTTCCCCGCCCCCTCCATCTCCTGGGTGAGCAGGGCCTTGACCTGGTCCGCCTCCTCCTGGGGGCACTCCACGATGAGTTCGTCGTGGACCTGGAGGATGAGCTGGGCCTGCAGGCCCTCTGCCTTCAGCCGGCGGGCCACCCGGATCATGGCCAGCTTCATCACGTCGGCGGCGGTGCCCTGGATGGGCATGTTCAGGGCCACCCGCTCCCCGAAGGCCCGGAGGTTGTAGTTGGTGGACTTGAGCTCCGGCAGCCACCGGCGGCGGCCCATCAGGGTGGCCACGTACCCGTCCTCCTTGGCCTGGGCCTTGACGTGCTCCATGTACTCCCGCACCCCGGAGAAGGTGGCCAGGTACTTGTTCATATAGTCGGCGGCCTCCTGCCGGCTGACCCCGATGTCCTGGGCCAGGGAGAAGTCGGAGATGCCGTAGACGATGCCGAAGTTCACTGCCTTGGCCCGGCGGCGCAGTTCCCCGGTGACCTCCTCCGGGGGCAGGCCGAAGACCTGGCTGGCGGTCTGGGCGTGAATGTCCTGGCCGGACTGGAAGGCAGCGATCATCTTCTCGTCCCCCGCCATGTGGGCCAGCAGCCGCAGCTCGATTTGGGAGTAGTCCGCGTCCACCAGCACCCAGCCGGGCCGGGCGATGAACATGGTGCGGATCTGGGCCCCCAGCTCGGTGCGCACGGGGATGTTCTGCAGGTTGGGCTCTGTGGAGGACAGCCGCCCCGTGGCGGTGACGGTGTTCTGGAAGCTGGTGTGGATCCGCCCGTCGGGGGCGATGACCTTGGCCAGCCCCTCCACATAGGTGGAGTTGAGTTTGGTCAGCTGCCGGTACTCCAGGATCAAGTCGATGATGGGGTGCTGGGGGCGGAGCTTTTCCAGCACCTCGGCGCTGGTGGAGTACCCCGTCTTGGTCTTTTTCACCGGGGGCAGCCCCAGCCCCTCAAAGAGGACCCGCCCCAGCTGCTGGGTGGAATTGATGTTAAACTTCTCCCCCGCCTGGGCATAGATCTCCCCCTGGAGCACCTCGATGCCGGTCTGCAGGGTCTGGCCGAAGTGGGCCAGGGCCGCCTGGTCCACCAGCACCCCGGCCTGCTCCATCTCCGCCAGCACGGGGCAGAGGGGGCGCTCAATCTCCTCATACACCTGGGTCAGGCCGAACTCTGCCATCTCCTCGGGCAGGCGGCGGTACAGGGGGGGCAGCAGGCAGACGTGGTGGGCCAGGGCCTGCCCGGCCTTTTGGGCGCTCTCCTCACTCTTCCAGGCTTTGGCGCCCAGGTAGTCCTTGGCCGGGGGCAGGGCCACCCCAAAGTACTTGGCCCCCACCTTGTCCAGGTCATAGCTGCCGTCGGTGGGCGAGAGGAGGTAGGCGGCAATGGCCCCGTCAAAGACAAAGCCCTCCGCTGTGAGCCCCCGGTCCAGGGCTCGGCTCATCACGTCCTTGCTGTGGTACCCCAGCTTGGGGATGCCAGGGCCCAGCAGGCCCGCCAGGAAGGTCTGGTACCCCGGCAGGGCGGCCTCTTGGAAGAGGGCCACCTGGTCCCCCTTCTCCCCCCAGCACACTGCCAGGGCGGTGAGGTCGGGCAGGGCCAGCACCCCCACCGTCTGCCCCTGCCACTGGTCCAGCAGGGCCTGGGCCTGGGCGTCCTCCCTCACCCACACCACCTCTTGGGGGGTGGGGCAGGGGAGGTTGGACGGGCTGGCGCCCTGGACCTCCAGCCCCATCTGGGCGATGAGTTTTTGGAAGTCCAGTTTCTGGAACAGCTCCAGCAGCAGGGCGGTGTTGGCCGGTTTCCGCAGCGTCTCCTCCGGGGTGAAGTCCAGGGGGGCGTCCCGCCGGATGGTGCACAGGTCGTAGGAGAGGAAGGCGCTCTCCCGCCCTTCCGCCAGCCGCTTCTTCATCACCGGCCGGGTCTCCAGGGTCTCCTGGTCCAGGCGGGCGTAGACCTCCGCTAAGGTGCCGTTGTCCCGGAGGAGGGCCAGGGCGGTCTTTTCCCCCACCCCGGGCACCCCGGGGACGTTGTCGGAGGTATCCCCCATGAGGGCCTTCAGGTCCACCATCTGGGCCGGGGCAAAGCCGTACTTCTCCCGGAAGGCAGCCGGGTCCATCTCCTGGGTGGTGGTCTGCCCCATCCGGGTGGTGACCAGCTCCACATAGGTCTGGTCGCTGACCAGCTGGAGGGCGTCCCGGTCCCCGGTGGCCACCCGGCAGTCCCAGCCGGCCTGCTCGCACTGGCGGGTGATGGTGCCGATGAGGTCGTCGGCCTCCCACCCGGCCAGCTCATAGCGGGGGATGTTCAGGGCGTCCAGCACCTCTTTGAGCACCGGCATCTGCACTGCCAGGTCCTCGGGCATCCCCTTCCGCTGGGCCTTGTAGCCCTCGTAGGCCAGGTGGCGGAAGGTGGGCTCCCTCCGGTCGAAGGTGACGCAGATTCCGTCGGGCTCCAGCTCCCGCTCCATCCGCCGTAAAATATTCAAAAACCCAAAAATGGCATGGGTGGGGAAGCCCTCCTTGTTGTTCAGGGGGTGCATCCCGAAAAAGGCCCGGTTCACAATGGAGTTTCCGTCGATCACCAGCAGCTTCATTCCATCACATCCTTTGCCGCGGGGCCCTTGCCCCGCCCAGTCCGTATCGCGCAGCGCATACGAAGGTATTGTACCAACTTTTTCTCGGAAAAGCAACGAAAACCCACCCCTGGCAGGGCCCGCCCCCGGGATAAAACGGCAAGGGAGGCAGCCCCCGGCTGCCTCCCGAAAGTTTTCGCAAATACTTGCCATCCCCCAATTTTCTTGCTATAATACCCCTGGAAAACAAAAATGCGGCAGCCTGTGGGTGGTAGCGCACCCACAGGCCTGCGCGGGTGAGGACCCACCTACACAACGGCCATTCGGCCGCACCGCATGGGGTATTATACGATATTTTTGCTTCCCCCGCAAGGGCGGGAGCAGGATTGTTGCTACATATTCTCTTGCGTTTGTGTGCAGAGAGCTTTGCTTCTTGCGCTGTGTAGGGCTTCCCTGTACAGCGTTTTTTGTGTTTCCCTGCAGCGCCCATGGGTGGCCGGCCCTTCTGGCCCCCCTTGGCGCGGCTGCGGCGAAAATCAAAAAACCGGTCAGCCCTCCCCGCTGACCGGGCAAGGAGCGTGAGGATCGATGACCACAGCGCAACTCAGCCAATACCTTGAGACCGCCGTCGACCTGGAGAAAGCGGTCTTTCTCCAGGCGCGGCGCCTCGCCCAGTACAAAGAGGAGATCCAGGCCCTGGACCGGGCAGCCCGCCGGCCAGCGCCAGCTCCCCCGGAGGCAGCCCCTGTGGCCCCGGTGCCCAAACCACCCATGGAGCCTCTGCGGGAGATTTTGGGCAAGACCCTGCTGGGGTTCCTCCTTTCCCTCGCCGCCGTAACAGGAATCAGCGTCCTCACCCTTGGCCCTGCCAGGGGGTGGATGACTGGGGCAATCGGCGGCGTCCTTTTGGGCTGTATTCTTGCCATTGTCGCATATTTAAAAGCCGTCCGGGCCAGCTCCTTCCGGTGGCGCACCTACCACCTTTTGATGGAGAACTACCAGCTCATCCACGGCACCTACGGCCTGCGCCGGGAAAAGTCCCAGGCAGAGTTGGAGGCCCGGCAAAAGGCCTACCCCGACCTTCTGCGCAGGCACCAGGAGCGGGTGACCCAGGCCCTCCAGCGGAAGCAGGCCCTGGAGGCTGCCCTCCCCCAGCTCACCCAGCAGCTGGCCGACAGCAAGGCCGCTCGGGCCGCCCACTATGCCCAAGACGTCCTGTTCCCCAAATACCGGACCTTTGTCCTGGTCTGCTCCCTGTGCGAGCTGGTGCAGTCCGGCCGCTGCGCCACCTTGGAAGGGCCCCAAGGTGCCTACCAGCAGCTGGAGGCCGAGCTCCAGGCGGGGTGGATCCTCACCGACTGGAACCAAATCCTCCGCCAGGGGGACCGTTTGCAAACCCGGCAGTTCCTCCTCTGCACTGCCCTGCAGCAGGCCCCCGCACCCTCCCTGTGAGGCCCTTCCCGGCCTCACAGGTGGGGGGATTTCTTTTTTTGAAATTGCCACTATATGGTGGCAATACACCAGCAGAAACCGACAAAATAGTAGCATTTCCTTGAGGTGTTGCAGTATGTACTTTCCTCGAATTGAAGACCTGCGCATTGACAGTGACAAAAAACAGTATGAGATCGCAGCCTACCTCCATTTGAACCGGGAAGTCTACCGCCGCTACGAGAAGGGGGAACGGGAAATCCCCGTTTGGGCCCTGATCCAGCTGGCACAGTTCTACGGCACCACCACGGATTACATCCTGGGGCTGTCGGACCAACGATGACTCTCCGGTGGGTGACCGCAGGGGTGGTGGGGGCCGCGCTGCTGGGGGTGTACCTGTCCTGGACGGCATGGGTCCTCCCGGTGGGGCTGGCAGCCCTCGCTGTAGGGGTGCTCCTGCGGGTCCTGAAAAAGTTTGCCCCGGCCCGGTGGGTCCTGTTGGGGGCGGGCATTGCCCTGCTCTGGCTCACGGTCTACGGGGCCATGGTCCGGGCCCCTGCCCAGGCTTTGGAGTCCCGCACCGTACCCATCCAGGGGGAGGTCCTCCAGTGGCCGGAGGAAACCCTCTACGGCGCCCGGCTCTACCTGAAAGCCGGAGAGCCCGGCGGGAAACCGGTCAAGGCCCTCTTTTATGGGGAGCGCGACCTCCTCTCCCTGCGTCCAGGGGACCGGATCGAAACCGTGGCCGAGTGCTCCCCCGCCAACCGCATCCAGGGGGAGGAGACCTTCTACTACGCCGGCCAGGGCTACTTCCTCCAGATGAAGCCCCGGGACGAGATTACCGTCCTGCCCCCGGAGGGGTTCTCCCTCCGCACCAGCCTCACCCTTCTAGCGGGCACCATCATGGATCAAATTGACCGTCTCTACCCCCAGCAGGAGGCGGGCTTTCTCCGCGCCCTGCTCATGGGGGACAAATCGGGGCTGGAGGACATCGACCAAAACCACTTCAACCGGGTGGGCCTGGGCCATGTGGTGGTGATCTCCGGGTTCCACGTCAGCGTGCTCATGGGCTTTCTCGCCCTCTTCCTGAACCCCAAGAAGAAGCGGAATGTGGCCGTGATCCTGCTGGTCCTGGTGGCCTTCTGCTGCATGACCGGCAGCGACCCCGGCACGGTGCGGGCCACGGTCCTCTGCGCCCTGGCCATGCTGGCCCCTCTGGTGGGCCGGTCCTACGACTCCATCACCGGGCTGTGCGCCGCCCTGCTCCTGCTGCTGGCCTGGAACCCCTGGGCGGTGGCCAACGCGGGGCTGCAGTTCTCCTTCCTTTCCACTCTGGGCATCCTGGTCTTTGGCCTAAAGTGGTATGGGGCCTGGCGGGCCCGGGTGCCGGAACGGGGGCGGAAATGGGCCGCCCCCTGGTTGGCCTGCGCCGCGGTGAGCCTGTCGGCCATGGTGTTCACCGTTCCCCTTTCGGGGCTGTACTTTGGGCAGTTTTCCCTGGTCTCCCCCCTGGCCAACCTCTGCACCGAATGGGCGGTGGTGCTGGCCTTCCTGGGCGGGGCGGTGTCCCTGGTGGCCGGGGCTCTTTTCCCGCCCCTGGGGCAGGCGCTGGCCGCGGTGGTGGCCCTGCCGGTGGACTACTTCTACTGGTTCTCCCGCACGGCCAGCGGCTGGAGCCTGGCGGCCCTGCGGCTGGACATCGGCCTCTATGCCGGGTGGGTGGTCTTTGTCTATGGGGTGCTGATCCTCTGCCTCTGGCGGATCAACCGGTACCCGGACCGGCACCTCCCCGTCGCCCTGCCGGTGGGGGCCTGCGCGGTGACACTGGCGGCGGCAGTCCTCTTCACCGTCTACCAGGCCCAGCGCCATGACCTGACCTTCCGTCTGCTGGATGTGGGCCAGGGGCAGTGCGTGGTGGTGACCTCCGGCTCCGCCCGGGCCATGATCGACTGCGGCGGCACCAAAGACCCGGGGGACACCGCAGCCACCTACGTCCAGTCCCTGGGCCGCAGCCGGCTGGACCTGCTGATCCTCACCCACTACCACAACGACCACGCCGGCGGGGTGCTGGAACTGCTGGAGCGGGTGAAGGTGGGGGCCATCGTCGCCCCCGACGTGGACCCGGACAGCGACCTGCGGCAGGCCATTGCCGCCCGGGCCGCCCAGCTGGACATCCCCATGCACTATATCACAGAGAACACAGACCTGACCCTGGGGAAGGCGGAGATCACCCTCTACGCCCCGGTCACCGGCGGCGGGGACAGCAACGAGCAGTGCCTGTCCGTCCTCTGCCAGGCCAACGGCTGGGAGGCCCTCCTCACCGGGGACATGCCCCTGGAAACCGAGGAACTCCTGGTGGCCCGGGAGGACCTGCCCCAGGTGGACCTTTTGGTGGCCGGCCACCACGGGTCCAAATACGCCACCAGCGAAACCCTTCTGGCCGCCGTGGACCCAGACGCCGTGGCCATCTCCGTGGGGTACAACAACTACGGCCACCCCACCCCGGAGACCCTGGGCCGGATCCAGGCCCAGGGGGCGGCGGTCTATCGCACAGATTACGAGGGGCACATCATCTTCACAGCCCCAGAGGGGGAGGAATCATAAACCCTATGGCCAAACGCAACGACAAGGCCGCCGGACAGGCGGCATACCGAAAACTGAAACAGGATCTCCGCCAGGGAACGGTGGGGTCCCTCTACCTCTTCCACGGGGAGGAGGCCTACCTCCGGGACCACTACCTGGACCAGATGAAGGCCAAACTCATCCCCCCGGGGATGGAGAGCTTCAACTACCACCGCCTGGCGGGGAAAACCCTCACCGCCCAGCGCCTGGCGGAGACGGTGGACGCCCTGCCCATGATGAGTCCCCGCACCCTCATCGTGGTCCAGGACTACGACCTCTTCAAGGCCCCGGAGGGGGAGCGGAAAGCCATCACCCAACTCTTGGAGGACCTGCCGGAATACTGCTGCCTGGTCTTTGTCTATGACACCCTGGCCTATAAGCGGGATGCCCGCATGAAGAAGCTGGCCGGGGTCTTCCAAGACAAAGGGCAGGAGGTCCCCTTCCTCCGCCAGGAGACGGGGGACCTGGTGGACTGGATCGGCCGCCGCTTCCGGGCCCTGGGGCACGACATTGACACGGCGGACGCCCAGTACCTCATCTTCCTGTGCGGAGACCTGATGCACGGCCTGATCGGAGAGATCGAAAAGATCGGCGCCTATGCCCAAGGCCGCCGGGTCACCCGGCAGGACATTGACGCCGTGGCCATCCCCGTCATCGACGCGGTGGTCTTTCAGATGACCGACGCCCTCTCCCGCCGGCAGACGGACAAGGCCTTTTCCGTCCTCACCGACCTGCTCCGCCTGCAGCAGGCCCCCATTATGATCCTGGCCGTGCTGGGAAAGCACTTCCGCCAGCTCTACACCGCCCGGGTGGCCCTGGAAAGCGGCAAGGGCAGCTGGTGGGTCATGGAGCTGTGGGGGATGCGCTCCCCCTACCCCGCCGACAAACTCCTGGAGGGGGCCCGCCACCACGACCTGGCCTGGTGCAAAACCGCCATGCGCCGGTGCGCAGAGACCGACCTGGCCATGAAGTCTGTGGCCGGCGCCGATGGGAAAGACCTTTTGGTCTCCCTGCTGCTGGAACTGTCCGCAGGAGGTGCCCCATGCTGAAGATTCGAGAGGCCATTGTGGTGGAGGGGCGGTACGACAAGAACACCCTCTCCCAGGTGGTGGACACGGTGATCCTGGAAACCGCCGGCTTTGGCATCTTTCGGGACGAGGAGACCTTGGCCCTCCTGCGCCGGATCGGGGCCAAGCGGGGGCTGATCCTCCTCACCGACAGCGACGGGGCGGGCTTTCTCATCCGCAACTATCTCAAGGGGGCCCTGCCCCAGGACCAGGTCAAGCACGCCTACATCCCCGACCGCTACGGCAAGGAGCGGCGCAAGCGCCGCCCCGGCAAGGAGGGGAAACTGGGGGTGGAGGGGATGCCCCCTGCCGTCCTGGAGGCCGCCCTCCGCCAGGCCGGCGCCACCGTCCTGGGGGAGGACAGTGCCCCCCCCCAAGCGCCCCCCCTCACCAAGGCCGACCTCTACGCCTGCGGCCTGTCCGGGGGGGAGGGCAGCCGGGAAAAGCGGCAGAAGCTGCTGCGGAAACTGGACCTGCCATCCCACCTCTCCCCCAACGCCATGCTCCCCATTCTCTCCGCCCTGTACGACCGGAATGCCCTGCTGGAGGAGATGCGGAACCTGTGATTCCGGCACTGTGATACAGGTCACCAGGAATGCCAAAAAAACCACAAAATATATGGGGGAATGGGGTTTACAAGGCCCTAGATGGGGTGTAGAATAAGGGCATCTGAGGGACAGGCTCCCTCATCCCCATGTTTTCTATCACGCTCCCTTCCAGGAGTCAATCAATCAGGAGGTAGTTTCGATATGAGCAAGTATGTTTGCAGCGTTTGCGGTTATGTCCATGAAGGCGACCAGCCCCCGAAGGAATGTCCCCAGTGCAAGGCCCCCGGCAGCAAGTTCGTGGAGCAGGGCCCCGAGATGAGTTGGGCCGCTGAGCACGTGGTGGGCGTGGCCCAGGGTGCTCCCGAGGACATCATGGAGGATCTGCGCGCCAACTTCAACGGCGAGTGCACCGAGGTTGGCATGTACCTGGCCATGGCCCGTGTGGCCCACCGGGAGGGCTATCCCGAGATCGGCCTGTACTGGGAAAAGGCCGCCTACGAAGAGGCTGAGCACGCTGCCAAGTTCGCCGAGCTTCTGGGTGAGGTCGTCACCGACTCCACCGAGAAGAACCTGCAGATGCGGGTCGAGGCTGAGAACGGCGCCACCGCCGGCAAGACCGACCTGGCCAAGCGCGCCAAGGCACTCAACCTGGACGCCATCCACGACACCGTCCACGAGATGGCCCGCGACGAAGCCCGCCACGGCAAGGCCCTCGCTGGTCTGCTGAAGCGTTACTTCGGTAAGTAATCCTATACGAAAAAAACGCCCCCGGCCAACTTGGCCGGGGGTGTCTTTTGCTTCTTAGCAGGGGGCGGTAGCTTCCATCTCTTACCAACCACGGCTGGTGGTGGATTTTACCCCTCCCGCTGGTCAAAGACGGAGAGGAGATCCAGGTCGATGCTCCCATCCTCCTCCCACTGATAGGGAATCTCCACCACCCGGCCGGAGCTGTGGACCTGGCAGGCGATGTACCCCTGTTCCACTGTGTATGTCCCGGTGACGGTTTCCGCCTGGTCGGTGAGGGTGAAGTCGCTGGGCTGGGAAAAGGCAATCTGATAGGAGATCCCGTCAATGTAACAGTTCCAAGCGCGGCCATTGACCGCTTGGCGGACCTGCTCGGCGGTTTCCGGATCGGCCTCGGCGCGCAGAGCCTGGATCCGGTCATACCCGGTGGGGTCCGCCGCCTGGGCCACTTCCTCCACCCCCTGGCAGAGGACCAGGTCTTCGGTGGAGAGGATCAGCTGGTCCATCTCCGGGATTTGTGCGTTGGTCAAGGTGATGGCTTGGCCGCTGGTGAGCACCTCCGCGGGGATGCGGAAGGTCTCCACCACCGCCAAGGGGGCGCCCACAGACACGTCTTGGAGGTAGCTGCTGTAGTAATAACTGGGCATCAGGCGGCACTGGCCGGTGTAGTGCTCTGCGGAGTAGGTCTCCCCCTCCCCCACCGTCAGTTGGGTGGCATCGCTGCGCACAGAAAGGGGCTGGTCCGGCGTATAAACGGTGTAGAAGAGGTAGAGCATGTGCCGGTCTTGGCCCTCCGGATCCTGGTAATCGGTGTCCACGTACAGGCCGTCAATGTGGGTGTAGGCCGTCTCCGTGTGCAGGTCAAAGGTCGGAGCGCTGCCGCCACCGCAGGCACAGAGGGCCAGAAGAAACCAGGCAAAGAGAGGCAGGGACAGCATTCGTTTCTTCATCGTGGCACCTCCTGTCGCTTTTTGGGGGTTCTTCTATTTAGAGTATAACACAACCGGTGTTTCAGGTCACGGTTTTCGGCAAATTTTCCCCTCTTTTTCGGGAAAATAGGGCCATCCCGTGGAAGCCCCGGAAAGCCGTTGACAAACGGCGGCAAATTCGATATGCTGGCCTTGATCCCCCGGAAAACCGGGCGCATCCCAACTGTTTTGGAGAAAAGGAGAGACCATCCATGCAAACAAACGCACCTGGCAGAGGAAAACTCAAAGTGACCGGCATCCTCTACATCATCTTTGGTGCCCTGGGGCTGTTGCTGTCCCTGGCTCTGCTGGCTGGGGGCGGCCTGCTGCTGGCCGCCGGCGCCGGCACCGTGGGCATCGCACTGGGGGCGGTGGCAGGCATCCTAGGGGCTATCACCGTGCTCACCGCCGTGTTCTATTTGATCCTGGGCATCCTCGGTGTCCGCAACTGCGACAAGCCGGAAAAATGCGGGGTCAACTTTGTCCTGGGTATCCTCGTGCTGGTTCTGGTGGTCATCGGCCTGGTGGTCAATGTGGCCACCACCGGCCCCAGCGGCGCCTTGTCCAGCGTAGTGGGCTTGGTGCTGTCCATCCTATACGTCATGGGCGCCAAGGAGAACAAAGACGCCCACGCCATGGCCGGGAAGGTGTAACCTGCCCCTCAAACCAAAACACCGTGTGCCTAAGGGCACACGGTGTTTTTCTGTGGAAGCGTCCGGGGAGGGGTTGCCCCAGGGGCCCGGTCCTTCTGCTCAGGGTGGGCCCGCGCCAAGGCAGTCCACCCCGGGGCATGGTGGGGGCACAGCTGCACGCAGGCTCCGCAGCCGGCACACCAGGTTGGTTCCACGGCACAATACCCTTCCCGAAGGCGGATGGCCTGCATGGGGCAGGCAGCAGCGCAGGCCCCGCACCCTTGGCAGAGCCGGGGATCAATGACCGCTACCGCGGGGGGCTGGGGATGCAGTAAGTCCATGGGTTTTTCCCTCCTTGAAACCTAGAATGGGCCCATTGAGCCCAAGCCACTTTCTTGCCAAACGGTCGGTTCCTCTGTCCCTGCGCCAAGGGGTTTGCCTCCGGCACCCCCCTTGTGCGGCGCTGCTGCGCCGCCCCATGGGGGCATGGGGCGGCAGCAAGCTGGCCCAATTAGCCGGGAGGCCAGGTCATATCCCGCCCTGCCAGCACGTGGAAGTGCAGGTGGAACACGCTCTGCCCGGCGGAGGCGCCGCAGTTGGACACCACCCGGAACTCCTTGATGCCCAGGTCACGGGTGACCTTGCTGATGACCTCGAAGCAGTGGGCCACCACGGCGGAGTTCTCCGGGGTGATCTCCCCGCAGGAGGCGATGTGGGCCTTGGGGATCACCAGGAAGTGGGTGGGCGCCTGGGGGTCAATGTCATAGAAGGCATAGACCTGGTCATCCTCGTAGACTTTAGTGGAGGGGATTTCTCCCCCTGCGATTTTGCAGAACAAACAATCGCTCATGTCGTTGACACTCCTTTCTGTCTGAACTGGTTAAGGTTCCTCAGGGACCACCGCGAAAAACTCCAGCGGAAGCGGTCCCGTATTCTGAAGGCTGTGGGCATGGCCTTTGGGGCAGTAGTGGCAGGCCCCGGGGCCCAGGGGTTCATAGACCCCGTCGCAGAGCACCTGGCCGGTGCCGGAGAGGATATAGATCACCTCACTGTTGGTCTCGTGGGGATGCAGGCCGATGGTGGCCCCGGGGGGCAGCACCCCCCGCATCACCTTCACCGGGCCCTGGGTGGTCTTCTGGAGGAGGACGGTGCCTTCCCCGCCCCGCATGTTGGCCACCGGCTCCACAGGGATCTGAGAGAAATCAAGCAGCATGGTTCCTTCCCCCTTACAGGCCCAGCTTCACGGCCACAAAGTCGTCCACCGAGGCCAGGGCATCGTCCAGTTTCAGCATGTCCTTGCCGCCGCCCATGGCGGAGTCGGGCTTACCGCCGCCTTTGCCGCCGCAGATGGCGCAGACGCTCTTGACCAGGTCCCCGGCCTTCACGCCTTGGGCCACGGCCTCCTTGCCGCAGACGGCCAGGAAGGTGATCTTGTCCTCGTTGGTGGAGGCCAGCACCGCCACCACCTTGGGCTCCTTGTCCCGGAGGAAGTCCCCCATCTGCCGCAGGGCATTCCCATCCAGGCCGGGGCGCTGGGCGGTGAGCACCCGCAGGCCGCCCACCTCTTTGGCGGCGGTGAGGAACTGCTGGGCCTGTCCCAGGGAGGCCTCCGCCTCAAACTTCTCAATGGTCTGGTGGAGGTGCTTGATCTCCGCCATGACGGCGGCGGCCTTCTCCCGGAGCTCCCCGGGCTTGGCCTTCATAACCTCGGCGACCTCAAAGAGCATCTCCTGATTCCGGTTCATCACCTCCAGGGAGAGCTTGCCGGTGGTGGCCTCAATCCGGCGCACCCCGGAGGCCACGGAGAACTCGCTGGCGATGTGGAACACCCCTACCTTGGCGGTGTTGGACAGGTGGGTGCCGCCGCAGAACTCCACGGAATAGCCCTCGCCCATGTCCACCACCCGGACCACGTCGCCGTACTTCTCGCCAAAGAGAGCGATGGCCCCTTTCTTCTTCGCCTGCTCAATGGGCAGCTCCTCGGTGACCACGTCATAGCCCTCCAGAATGGCCTCATTGACCATAGCGCTGACCTGGGCCAGCTCCTCCGCCGTCAGGGCGGAGAAGTGGGTGAAGTCAAAGCGCAGCCGGTCGGGCTCCACCAGAGAGCCGGCCTGGTGGACATGGTCCCCCAGCACGGTGCGCAGGGCCTTGTCCAGCAGGTGGGTGGCGGTGTGGGCCCGCATGACGGCCGCCCGGCGCACCGGGTCCACCGCGGTGGTGACCACGTCGCCTACCTTCAGGTTCCCCTCGGTAAGCTTGCCGTAGTGCATGTATTTGCCGCCCTTGTTCTTCTGCACGTCGGTCACCTGGAACAGGCCGCCTTCCGGGCCGCTCTTGGCCAGGGTGCCGTGGTCGGCCACCTGGCCGCCCATCTCGGCGTAGAAGGTGGTGCGGTCCAGCACCACGATGGCCTCCACCCCGGGGATGATTTCATCCACCAGTTCCTCCTCAGCCACGATGGCCAGGACTTTGGCCCCGGTAAGGGTGGTCTGGGCATAGCCGTCAAAGACCGTGGCGGGAATCTCCTTGCCGAAGTCCACCCCGGACCAGCCCAGGTCGCCCAGGGCCTCCCGGGCCTTCCGGGCCCGGAGGCGCTGCTCCTCCATGGCCTGGTCGAAGCCTGCCCGGTCCAGGGTCATGCCCTCGTCCTGGACCATCTCCTCGGTGAGGTCCACCGGGAAACCATAGGTGTCATAGAGCTTGAAAGCATCGCTGCCGGAGAACTGGGTCTCCCCCTTGGCCTTGTGGGCCGCCAGCAGTTCGGCAAAGATCTTCATGCCACCGTCAATGGTCTTGGCGAAGTTCTCCTCCTCCGTGCGGATGACCTTGGTGATGTAGTCCTGCTTCTCCCGCAGGTCCTTGTACTCCCCTTCGTTCTCGTGGATGACGGTGTCAATAATTTGATACAGGAAGGGCTCATTGACCCCCAGGAGCTTCCCGTGGCGGGCCGCCCGGCGGAGCAGGCGGCGCAGCACATAGCCCCGCCCCTCGTTGGAGGGAAGCACGCCGTCGCAGATCATGAAGGTAGCGGAACGAATGTGGTCGGTGATGATCCGCAGGGACACGTCGCTGGCCTGGCTGTCCCCGTAGTGGGCGCCGGTGAGGTCAGAGACCTTGTTGGTGATGTTCATAACGGTGTCCACATCGAAGAGGGAGGCCACATTCTGGCAGACCACAGCCAGGCGCTCTAAGCCCATACCGGTGTCGATGTTCTTCTGCTTGAGTTCGGTGTAGTGCCCCTCCCCATCGTTGTCGAACTGGGAGAAGACGATGTTCCACACCTCAATGTACCGGTCACAGTCACAGCCCACGGTGCAGGTAGGCTTGCCGCAGCCCCACTCGGGGCCCCGGTCGTAATAGATCTCGGAGCAGGGGCCGCAGGGGCCGGAGCCGTGCTCCCAGAAGTTGTCCTCCTTGCCGAACTTGTAGATGCGGTCGGCAGGGATGCCAATCTCCTCGTTCCAGATGCGGAAGGCCTCGTCGTCGGCGGGAGTTGTCTCGTTGCCGGCAAACACAGAGGGGTAGAGGCGGTCTGCCTCCAGCCCCACCCACTCGGGGGAGGTCAAAAACTCCCAGGCCCAGGCAATGGCCTCCTTCTTAAAGTAGTCCCCGAAGGAGAAGTTGCCCAGCATCTCAAAATACGTGCCGTGGCGGGCGGTGTGGCCGATGTTCTCAATGTCCCCGGTGCGAATGCACTTCTGGCAGGTGCATACCCGGCGACGGGGCGGCTCTTCCTCCCCCTTGAACCAAGGCTTCATGGGGGACATGCCGGCGTTGATCAGCAGCAGGGAAGGGTCGTTCTCCGGCACCAGGGGAAAGCTGGGCAGCCGAAGATGGCCCTTGGATTCAAAGAAGGAGAGGAACATCTCTCGCAGTTCATTGAGACCATAATACTTGTGCATATACATACCTCCGATATCACACACTCTCTCCCCAGCAGGCGATGAAAAAACGCCGCCCCTGAACGGCTTCAGGGGCGGCGTGAACTTCTTCACGGCGCGGTACCACCCTGATTACAGTGGGCACGGCCACACTGCATCTCAGTTCATCCTATAACGGGAATGGCCCGGCCCGGTTCTCCCGGGCGGCTCGGAAGTGGCGCTGGGACAGGCACTGCCGAGGGGCTTCCACCATTCCCCCTCTCGCTTAGGCGGCCGCGGTCCATGGGTTTCCTCATCGCCTGCTGCGGAATTGATTTTGCGTTTCTATTCTATCATGGATTCCGCCCCTGTCAAGGAAAAGTTATAGGGGCGCGGCGTCCCATCGGCCTTACCGCTCCGTCCCCCAGAAGATGAGGGCCAGCATCCCCGGCCCGGTATGGGAGCCAATGATGGGCCCGATGGGGGCGATGTAAATCTCCGTGTCGGGGTACAAGGTTTTCACCTGCTCGGCCAGCTCCTGGGCCCGGTCGATGCAGTCCCCGTGGCCCACCACGATGAGCTTTCCCTCCTCGGGGGTCCAGCCTTTCTTCATCCGGGCCAGCTGGGCGGCCAGGGCCCGCTTGGCGCCCCGGGGCTTTTCCGCCACGTCCAGCTTGCCCTCCATGGAGACGTGGAGCATGGGCTTGATCTGCAGGAGGGTGCCCATCATCGCCGCAGCGCCGGACACTCTTCCCCCGTGCTTGAGGTGCTCAAAGGTGTCCACGGTGAACCAGTGGCAGACCTTCTGCCGGTGGTCGTTCACCCACTGAACCATCTCGTCCAGGGTGAGGCCCTCTTTCTGCTTCCGGGCGGCTTCCCGGACCAGGAAGCCCTCCCCCACCGAGGCGCAGAGGCTGTCGATGCAGATCACCTTGCCTTCAGGGTACTTTTCCTGGAGTTCCGCTGCACAGAGCGAGGCTGTCTGGAAGGTCCCCGAAACGCCGGAGGTGAGGCAGAGGTAGAGTACATCCTCCCCCTTCTGCAGGCACGCCTCAAAGTATTCCAGATAAACGGTCGGATTGATCTGCGAAGTGGTGGCGAACTTGCCGTCCCGCTGCGCTGCGTAAAATTCCTCTACGGTAATATCTCCCCCAGGGCCATAGGTATAGGCCTTCTCCCCCAGAGTAACGCCCATCGGAATCACCTGCACCTCGGGCAGGCCAACAAGCATCTCTGGAACCATGTCGGCGGTTGCGTCAGTAATAATCTGATAGGTTCTATGCATGGGGTGTGCCTCCTCTTTTCGATTCTCTCCCCTGATTGGGAATGGGTTGGCATAATTAAGTTGAGTATAGCAAATTCGAGATCATTTGACAAGCCCTTCCAGGGCGTTCCTCTCCTCCCGCACCCCCACTTGCACCTCTGTGAGGAACTCCTCTGGACGCACGGTGTCCCGGTTGTCAATCTCGTAGAGCTCGAAGGGCCGCCCGGTCAGCACCAGGCCCGCCGCCCGGGCATAGGCCAGCAGTTGCTGGACCACGGCCCGGTTCTGCTCATAGGGGCCCTGGTAAAAGAGGGAGAGGTAGTCCCCGCCGGGGAGGGTAAAGTCACAGGCATCGGCCTCCTCCACCACAGAGAACACCCCGTCATACACGTTGGGGGTGCCTGCCATCAACTCCTCCATGGCCAGGAAGGCCCCGAAAATCTGGTTGCCGAAGTCCCGAATCTTGTCCTCGTGCTGGCGGTGAAGCTTTTTCATGACGAAGTCCATCTCCTCGTCCCGGGTGATGTGCTCGGTGAATAGCACGCAGGGCCGGGGCGGAAGGGTTTTCTGGGCGACCACCCCGGGGACCACCCGCCGGGCCGCCTCCAACGTGGCCACCCGCTTTTCCAGCAGCACCGCCTTGGCCTGGAGTTCCCGGAGCTGCTCCTGGACCAGGTCGGCCTCCTGCCGGAGGAGGTGGAGGGTGTTGTCCACCGTCTGGCCCTCCAGATAGGCCTTGATCTGCTCCATGGAGAAGTTCAGCCGCCGGAGATCCCGGATCATGTTCAGCTTGTACATCTCCTTCAGGGAGTAGAGGCGGTAGCCGTTGGTATCCCGCCGGGGCTTTAGGATCCCCAGGCGCTCATAGTACCGCAAGGAGTCCACCCCGATGCCGTAGAGTTTGGCGATCTCGTTGATTTTGTAGTAATCTTTCACAAAAACACTCCGTTCTCTTTGTGGAGTTTTTCAGGGTATCCCCCCTTGACCTTGGTATTATACTAGAGTTTATCCTAGGAACCAAGGGAAACCTTCCCAAGAAATTCCATGATTCCATGATGAACATAGAAAGCGAGGCATTTTTTATGGCAACCAACCAGCAAGTGATCCAGGACATCAAACGGGTGATCGGCCTGATCCGCACCGACATTCACGACCTCTCCCAGGAGGAGAAGAATCAGATGGTCCAGGACACCATTGAGCACTTCAACCACTACGTCAGCCCCGGCTGGCTGAAATATCGGAAATCCGTCTCCTCCGACTCCGACAGCGGCGCGGTGCTGGAGTGGCAGGACGAAGGGGCCTACTGCTACGGCCTGAACGGGGAGAAGTTCATCGACTGCCTGGGCGGCTTCGGCATCTACACCTGCGGCCACCGCAACCCGGAGATTCTGGACGTGGTCAAGGCCCAGCTGGACCACCAGGCCCTCCACTCCCAGGAGCTGCTGGACCCCCTCCGGGGCTACCTGGCCAAGGCCATGGCGGACATCACCCCCGGGGACCTGCAGTACTGCTTCTTCACCAACGGCGGCGCTGAGGCCGTGGAAATGGCCCTGAAGCTGGCCCGGATCGCCACCGGCGGCCGGTGGGTGATCTCCACCGTGGGCGCCTTCCACGGCAAGACCATGGGTGCCGTGTCCATGGGCGGCAAGGGCACCTACCGCACCCCCTACCTGCCCATGATCCAGCAGGTGCAGCACGTGGAGTACGGCGTGGCCGAGGACGTGGAGAAGGCCATCCGCAACCTCCAGGCCGTAGGGGAGAAGGTGGCCGCCGTCATCCTGGAGCCCATCCAGGGGGAGGCCGGCATTATCGTGCCCCCCAAGGGCTACCTCCAGCGGGTGCGGGAGATCTGCGACGAGACCGGCGTGGCCCTGATCTTTGACGAGATCCAGACCGGTATGGGCCGTACCGGCACCATGTGGCGGTGCCAGGCCGAGGGGGTCACCCCGGACATCATGACCTACGGCAAGGCCTTCGGCGGGGGCATCCTCCCCATCACCGGCATCATCTGCAAGCCCAAGATGTGGGTCCAGGAGCTCATTGACAACCCCTGGCTGCTGGGCTCCCCCACCTTCGGCGGCAACCCCGTGTGCTGCTCGGCCGCCCTGGCCACCATCCAGTATATGCTGGAGCACGACGTCCCCGGCCAGTGCCGGGACAAGGGCGCCATCCTCAAAGCCGGGCTGGAGCAGCTGGCAGCCAAGTACCCCAACATCATCCAGGCCGTCCGGGGTGTGGGGCTGATGCTGGCGGTGGAGTTCCACACCAGCGACCTGGGCTATGCCTGCGCCCGGGGCCTCTTCGCCCGGAAGGTCCTCACTGCCGGCACCCTGGTCAACGCCAAGACCATCCGCTTCGAGCCGGCGGCGGTGATTTCGGAGCAGGACATCCAGGACGTCCTGTCCCGGATGGATGAGGCCCTGGCGGAGATCCAGGCTTAACCTTCCATTTCCACCGCAAATTCCTCCTGTAAGATCGTCTAACCGTTCCGGCCCCAAGGCAAACCTGCCTTAGGGCCGGAACGGCGTTTCCCTGCAAACCAACAGGAGCCCCGCCGGGGCAGCCTCTGGCTGCTCCACGGCGTGGGCTCCTGTTTTGCAACGGTTACGAATTCTCCCGGCAGGCCCGCAGGAAGGACAGCGGCGGGGCATAGCAGGGCAGTTGAATCTGAAAGGTCATCTGAGGGTGCCGGGGTTCCGGCAGTGCCTCCCCCTCGGCGTCGGCCATGAGAGGGGCCTGAAAGGCCACAGGACGCAGGCCAGGGCCCACCAGCTCAATGGGATCCCCCTGGGCAAACTTATTGCGCAGAGAGGCGGTAGCCAGCCCCTGTGGGGTGCAGGATTGGACCACCGCCAGCACCTGCCAGTCCCGGATGTACCGGGCGTCCTGGGTAAACTGCCCCGGCTGGCCGTAGAAGAAGCCGGTGGAGTAGTGCCGGTGGCTCACCTTTTCCACCTCGTCCCGCCACACGGGATCGACGGACTCCCCTGCCGCCGCGGCGTCCAAACAGTGGCGGTAGGCCCCGGTGACGATGGCCGCGTAGTAGGCGGACTTGGCCCGGCCCTCGATCTTCAAACTGGAGAGGCCCGCGCCGCACAGGTCCCCCAGGTGGTCGATCATGCACATGTCCCGGGAGTTCAGGATATAGGTGCCCTGCTCGTCCTCAAACACCGGGAAATACTCTCCCGGACGCTTCTCCTCCACCAGGGCGTACTGGTACCGGCAGGGCTGGGCACAGGCGCCCCGGCTGGAGTCCCGGCCGGTCATATAGTTGGAGAGCAGGCACCGCCCCGAGTAGCTGACGCACATGGCGCCGTGGACGAAAGCCTCAATTTCCAGCTCCGGCGGGGTCTTGTCGCGGAGGGTGGCGATGTCCTGCAGGGTCATCTCCCGGGCCAGCACCACCCGCTTCGCGCCCATATTGTAGGCGGCGCGGGCAGCGGCCCAGTTGGTGATGCCGGTCTGGGTGGACATATGGATGTCGATGTCGGGCGCGAACGTCTTGCAGGCGTCCAACACGCCGAGGTCGGCCACGATGAAGGCGTCCACACCGGCGGCGGCAGCGTCCTTGATGGCCTGAGGCAGACGGTCAGCCTCCTCGTTGGTGGGCAGGGTGTTCATGGTCAGGTAGACCTTGCGGCCCCGGGCGTGGGCATAGATGACACCCTCGCTCAGCTGCTCCGGGGTGAAGTTGGTGGGTGCAGAGCGCATCCCGAACTCGGGCAGAGCGCAGTAAACGGCGTCCGCGCCGTAGTTGATGGCATACCGCAGGCGCTCGAGATCGCCTGCCGGGGCCAGAAGTTCCGGTATCTGTAACATGGTATTCCTCTTTTACTTCATACTTTTATTAACTTTAGCCGCCTCATCGCAGTTTTTCTGGTGGTCTGCGTAGGTGCGGGCGTAGTAGTAGTGACCGGCAAGGTCCGTGACGAAGAAATAGGCGTCCTTCGCCTCATCGTCGGGCTGCGGATCAAGCGCCGCACGGATGGCCGCGATGCCGGGGTTGGAGATCGGGCCGGCGGAGAGGCCGGTGCAGGCGTAGGTGTCATAGGCTTCCAGAATGTTCTCCGGGATGCTGTCCCAGCCGCCGTAGTAGGGCGCGACCCAGTTCCAGAGGTAGTTGTTGTCGGCGTCGCTCTGGACGTAGCTGGAGGTGTTGCTCTGCAGTTTGGGGTAGGGCGAACCCTCGGCCAGACGGTTGCGGAACACCTGCGCCACATTATCGTCCTGATCGTTGCCGGCCTCCTCCTGCACGAAGGACGCCAGAGTGACCACCTCGGAGAGGGTCATCCCCTGCTTTTCCATCTCGGCATACATCTCATCGGTGATCTGCTTGTCGAAGTGAGAATAGAACGTCTCAACGTAATGATGGACGGTGTCATCCTTCAGGAAATCGTAGGTATCCGGGAAAAGATAACCCTCGCACTTGAGGAAGCGGTTCGGGGCGTCCTTGTCGTCGGGGACGTACTGCCAGAACCTGTACTGGCTTAAATCACCGGTGTTG
>ERZ827471.81-NODE-81-length-109595-cov-4.428054_pt1 | contig 109595 bp, 92 predicted proteins | sample MGYA00519772_ERZ827471 | MGnify/ENA primary metagenome ERZ827471 (study PRJEB31778, sample SAMEA3449315) | human gut metagenome | biome: human gut; feature: human-associated habitat; material: faeces | place: United Kingdom | collected 2010/2012 ...
GGTTCGGCATGCGCGGCCGCGGTTCGGTGCACCACTCCGAGGCGTGCGCGACCGGCTACGTCGCCCTCGAGCAGGCCGTCATGGCGGTCGCTTCCGGCGCACACGACATCGTGCTCTCCGGCGGCGTGGAGATGGCCACGGGCCTGCCCGACGGCAAGAAGCCCGCGTGCTTCCGTCGCCCCATGACCACCGAGGACATCTGGCCCGACCTCGACGCCATCATTGACCGCGCCTACACGCGCTACCTCGGCGGCGGCGCCATCGGCCAGGACGACTGGATCGACGTGTACCGCAAGGAGTACGGCCTCACCGCCGAGCAGGTGGACGACGTGCTCAACATGATGTCCTACCAGGGACGCCGCGCCGCGGCGCTCAACCCGCTCGCCCTCGAGCGCGAGCCCTTCGAGGACATCGCCAAGCGCTTCGGCTTCGATGACCCCATGGATTACCTGCGCTCGCCGTTCAACCCGCACACCACGCAGTACCTGCGCGTGACCGGCAACGCCCCCAGCGCGGACGGCGCGGCGTGCTTCATCGTCTGCCCGACCGAGATGGCCAAGCAGTTCAACAAGACCCCCATCGAGGTGCTCGGCGTCTCCGCCTCCTGCCTCGAGAGCGCCCGCCCGCACCTCGAGCGCGACGCCACCGCCGAGGCGGCCAAGCAGATCTACGAGCTCACGGGCATCAAGCCCGAGGACATCGACCTGCTCCTCGTGAACGACTTCATCCTCTCCTCGCAGCTGCTCGCGGCCGAGGAAGTGGGCTACCTGCCGCGCGGCGAGGGCTGGAAGTACGTCATGGAGGGCCGCACCGCCTTCGACGGCGACCGTCCCATCAACACGAACGGCGGCCGCACCTCCTATGGCCACGCCTTCGGCGCCTCGGGTGCCGCCGACGTCTACGAGGCCGTCATCCAGATGCGCGGCGAGGCTGGCGCGCACCAGGTCAAGAAGCTTCCGAAGACCGCCATGCTGCGCGGCTTCGGCGGCGGCCAGAACGTCCGCATCGCGATCCTTCGTACCGTTGAGTAAAGGAGTGTTGAAGAAATGGCGCTTACGCTTGAACGCAACGTCCTGAAGTTCTATCAGGGGCTTGAGCAGGGCATCATCTACGGCCGCAGGTGCACCGCGTGCGGTGCCGTGGAGTTCCCGCCGCATTACGCGTGCAACGAGTGCGGCTATCACGAGACGGAGTGGGTCGAGCTTTCCGGCAAGGGCGTGCTCAAGAGTGTGATCCTTCCCGTGTCGCTCAACGCCGACAACAAGCTCGCCGCCATCGGCGACTACTGCTTCGGCATCGTCCAGCTCGAGGAGGGCTGCGAGTTCAACTCCACGATCTTCGGCGTGAATGCCGAGAACGCGGACGCCATCCGCGCGAAGCTCCCCGTGCCCGTGCATGCGAAGTTCGTGCCCATGGACGGCTACACGACGCTCCTCTTCGAGGTCGACAAGGACGCGCTGTAAGCCTTCGGCCCCACCGATCACCCCGTTGCGCGGGGGCGCGTCCCGTCTCCTCTCGCACCCCCGCGCCCATCTCGCGGCAGCGTTGCCGCACCGACCACATCGCAAACCTTCTTCCAGATAGGAGTACATCATGACCAAGGACGAGATCATCGCCAAGGCCAAGAACTGGGCCGACAACAACGCCGACATGCAGTAGGCATACTCGCGTAATAGCAACGAGCAAATTGTAAATATCGCCGGGGCGGGAGGGATTCCCGCCCCGGTATTCCGCGTTATGAGAAAGGGGGTCTGCGGATGCCTGCGCAAGGAAAGCACGCAAAAGCCGACTCGACGAAATCGCGCTGGCTTCCATGGCTGTTTGTAGCCTTGGTGGCCTGTGCGGTCATTGTTGCCCAGACTCTCTCTGTCATCACGCGCGAAATGCCTCTTGAAACGAAGGTTCAATTCGGGACGGTTGATGTCAAGGCCGTCATCACCACGAAGAACGCGGCGGGAGAGGAAGTCGAGGCGTCCAACGGTGACGAACTCGGCAAGGGGGCTGCCCATATAAGCCGCATCGTGCGCGTGGAGAACACGGGCGATCATCCCGTCTTCGCACGTATGAAAATCGGCTTCGAATGCGTTGATGCTCAAGGGCAAGCGCACGCTATCGACGATCTGGTGAACTACACCTATTCCGATGCGTACGATCCTGCGGGCGGCGTATGGATGGATCGCTTGCCGCAGTCCGACGGTTTCTTCTACCTGAAGGAAGTATTGCCAGAGAACGTTGTGTCCGAACCCCTTATTACGGGCTTCGAAGTAAATACCGAGGAGGCGGTCGCGCGCTACGGCGAAGGCTGCACATTCCAGCTCGTCGTTGATTGCTGCGGCGTGCAGAGCAAGAACCAGAAGAGCGAAAACGTACTTGAGGCGGAAGGCTGGCCGGCATGAAAGACCTTCTGAAAACCGTAGCGGGCGCGCTTGCGCGCGCGAATGCGAACACGCAGCGACCTTGCGAATTTCGTCAGTGCAGGACGGAGAGGAGCATGCTGCGTACGTGCGCGCAAGGACGAGATGCTGCAGTGTGCACCACTGAGCGTATAGCTGCTAGCGGCGGCAAGCGCGGCGTGTTCGCGCTTGCATTTCTGCTGGCAGTTGTGGCTCTGTTTGTCGCATGCTCGCTTGTTGTTCCGCAGAAGGCGCTGGCGTATAACCCCGACGGTAGAACGGTCGAGGTTTCGAACGTCGATGAGCTGCTGACTGAGATTTCGGCGTCTCGCATGATGTCGTACGAAGCGAACATCGTGCTTACGGCCGATATTAACTTCAACGAATTCGACCCCGAAGGTGGCAAGCTTCAGGAAATCGTCGATGCGTATGGGTCGCTCACGTTTGGCACTAAAGACCATCCGTTCAAGGGCTCCTTCGACGGACGAGGCCACTATATCATTGGATTGAACTACAACCGCGATTTCTGGAAGCCCCTCGCCAACACGGGCTTGTTCTCGTTTACCGAGGACGCTTACATCCACGATATTCATTTTAAAGACTGCTACATCGGCGCCGACTTCCGCGGCGGCGTGCTGGTGGGCCAGGCGTGGAACACGCATATCGAATCGGTGCGCATGGAGGATTGCACCATCTCGGTCACGCCTGCCAACAACTCTGTGTCGTTGATTACTAACGCGGGCATCATGGGCGGCATCATCACTGGCGAGCTGCGCGGCGGATCGTATATGTACGATTGCACCGTACAGGGTGGCCGTGCGGTGAACAACTCGGTCGTGGGCGTTTCCGGCCTGGGCGGCGAAGGTCTTTATCTGGGTGCTCTCGTGGGCTCGGCGGAAAACTCCCAGATTGAGTACTGCCGCGTGCTGCCCAAAGAGCAGTACTACATCGACCGAGCGCAAGACCCGAATGTCACCGTGTACGATCGCGACGAAAACGGCCATTATAAATATCAGACCGAAGTGTACAACCGCTACGAAGTGGCCGTTGGCGCCGTGGCTGGTCAAAGCGTCTATGCAGGCGGCATCGTTGGCTTCATTAAAGATGTCGACGTAGTGGACTGCTTTTCGACCGCATGGGTTCATACCTGGGTTGCCAATTACGTAGGCGTGGGCGCAGGCAACATCGGCTACGTAGGCGGCATTGCGGCGCATTCCAAGAGTGACGACACGGGCGATACCACGAGCCAGATCATTCGCTGCCATTATGCGGGCAACATGGAAAGCTACCAGTGGAACTCCATCGCTGTCATTCCCATCATCCAGAGCAACGTGTACCTTGCCGGTCTGGTCGAGCGTGACTGGGAAGAGGATACGGGTATCTACAATTCGTACTTCAAGCGCAATGATATCGTGGGTAAAGACTCGGCCATCGAGCCGTATCCTGACGGCTATGTGCGCGCATGGGGCGACTGGCTTGGCTTGAACTACAGCGGCGGAGAAAACGGGCCGTCCGCCCAGGGATTCGGCTACGGTCCTATTGTCGATGACGCCAAATATGCAGACCGCCTGTTCTGGGAAGGCGAAGGTTACGACTTCGAGGGCGACGAGCAGCGATACTCCACCATCGACAACCAGATTCCCGCCCATGTGAACAAGTGGGTCATGGACGATTACCTGGGCATTCCCGTGCATGGCGACTCAGTGAAGGCTACGCTCGATTTCCCGGGTGCGGGCGACGTGACTATTTCCCAATCCACGATGGGTAAGGAGCAGACCACGGCCGATCCGTACAACTTTGCGGTGCAGGCGGTAAGCGCCAACGAAACGAACTTGACGTTTACGGCGACGGTTGACAACGACCGTACCGCAAACGACGCGCTCAAGATGGTGTCTTCCGACGCCAACGAAGGATTCCGCTTCAAGGGCTGGTTCCGTAATAAAGACGTGGCGGCAAACCATATTCAGCAGGGCAGCCATGCGTTCTTCGATTCCATGGTGCCGCCTGAGCCTAACGGCGATCAGGCGTTCAACGATGCCGGCGATCAGCTGAATCTTGTGTATACAGCAGTCAATTCAGGCACGGGTGCCGATGAGGGCGCGGCGTTCTCGAACAACGACCTCTTCGTCGCCTATTATCAGGCTCAAGTGCTGTTTCACGGCGTGGACGGAGTCGTGCTCGACTTGACGGGCGCGACGAATGCCGACGCGTCGGACGACTGGTACAACCATCAGGATATCTTGCCCACCGTGCCTGAACCTGTCGTGCGCGACGGCGTTGACGAAGGCGCGAAGTTCCTTGGCTGGACCACGCAGAAAAACGAAGTCACGAACGGCGGCTGGTCCGACGTAACCACGTCCGAGCTCAATGCCATGAAGGCCAACGGCGAGTTCTTCGAAGGCGGCGAATCGATCGAGCGCCCCATGGATCTGTATCCCGTCTATGCGTCGCTGGCGGCTAACATCAACGTCATCGCCGAAGGCCATGAGCTCGATCCGACAAGTTCGGATACGAATGTGCGCGAAGGCGTTGTTCAGGCTACGGTCACTGCGAAAGACGGGAAATACGAGCTGGGAATCAACGGCCTCGGTGCCGAAGGCGCATTGCCCGATGGCTACCGCTTCCTGGGCTGGTACGAGGTTGAGCTTGACGAACAGGGCAGCCCCATTGTTGATTCGACACACGATGGTGTGCTTTTGTACGACGAAAGCAAATGGAACAACGAACAGAATGAGCTGCCGGCTACGACTACGAGTGCCACTGTGTACAAACACGGGCTCAAGCTGTCCGCCGACGCCACGTATGTCATTCCCGATTCCGTCGATTTGACGCAGAAGCATTGCTATATAGCGCGTTTTGAGTATCGGGTGGACTATTACGTCATGGATCCCAATCCCATCAAGGATACCGAGTGGTCGAAGCCTTATTTGCTCGCATCCGTTTGGGAGCCGTACCTGGGCAAGTTTGACAATATTTCCGGTCCGTATTTTTACGACTGGAAACACGATCACTGGACGCTGGATAAGATAGAAGGATGCGAAGGGTCCGATGCTCATCTTGCCCAGAATCAGCTTGTCGGGGGTGTGGTCTCCTCCGTGCGAGTGAACGGGCATAATGTTGATGTTGGCGGTCATGCTAACTACGGAATAGACATCTATACCGACTTCCCGGATTCCGCAGACATGTGGACCAAGCATTTGGCGAGCAACGGATTATTTGAGGTGCATGCGGAAACCCATGAGAACTTCCAGCTTATGGGCGGTACGTGGGTACGCACAAACGACCACGACTACCACGTAAACAGCGAGCATCACGAAGCACCGCATGAGTATTCGTGGAATATGGGAACCATGCTCGGCACCGCGCAGTATTGGGTCGAGGCGCGCTTGGCGGCAGAGGTTGATTTCATGGACGCTGCCGGCACCGCTGATGCGCCCGCTCCTGTAACCGTGACGCGCGGCTATGAGAAATACGAGAACTATGATCCTGCAACCGGGGCGTATGAGAACAACTATCAGCCGGTGTTGATGAGCGAGGACAAGACGTACACATATCGCTACCCCGTTCGCGAGGGATTCGTGGTAAGCGAGTCGGATGAGACTCCCACGAGCGCTGTCCAGTGCGATGACAAGGGCGAACCCCTGACCACCACGAGCAAGGCGTCCCCGAGTAACGAAGAGATGCAGCAGAAGCGTCCCGACTCGCTGTTCTTAGGGTGGATCGATAAGAGCGAGATTGCGCACGGTACCATGACGCAGGCCGAGTACGACACGGTGTACGACGAGACCACGCGTATGGCGAAGGTGAGTCTTGATGCCATCGCACCGTATCTGGTGACGGAAAAGACGCTGTGCGAACGTCCCATGCAGCTGTATCCCGTGTATGCGGATTATAGTTACGAAACTACCACCAATATCACACGCGATACGGCGTTGACTGACCCGGCGAACCCGACGGCGGCGGAAGTTCGCAACGACGACGGCACCATGACGCTTACGCTTGATGCCGACGTCGATGCCGACACGGTCGCGGCGTATACCCTCATCTCGTGGACGGTCGAGAGCCCCGAGGGCACGGTGATCGACACCATCCGCGCGACGGACGGCAACGGCAATCCGGTCACGAGCGGCGGCACAGCCGTGGGCAACGACAACGCGAAGCTCGTCTACACCATCAATGCCGGTTCCCATTACGTGATTGTGGCGAACTACGAGGCGAATCGTGATGCCGAACTGGATGTGACGTATCACACGAATGTCGGCGGCGTGACGGACGTGGTGAAAAAGCATGCGGGAGACGCGCTGGGTAAGGCGCCCGCCGCCTCTTTCGACGTGCCGAATGCAGCGCTTGTGGGTTGGACTGAGCAGCAGCCCGCTGATGGAGCTGAATACTTGATGTTCGATCAGGCGGATGCGGCCAAGATGGTTGACGAATACACGCTCGTCCAGCGCCCGATGGAGTTGTGGCCGATATACCGCATCATCGGCACCGAAGGCGATCAGGCCAACGTGCGCGTGAATTCGAACATCGACAATACGGACGGCGTCGGCGTGGACCACCGTCGTGCGACGGTGAAAACCGCAAGCACCCCGCAGGGTCCACAGACTTATGTGGCGCTTGAGGCCGATGCGGTGGACGGCTATAAGTTCATCGGCTGGTACAAGGATTACATTGACATGACCGTCGATGCGGATGGCAAGGCCACGGTTAAAGGCACGCCCGTGCCGGGCAATCGCGTGACGGGCGATGAGATGTTTGCCGGCAACCTCTATACCGCGGTCTACCAGAAGACGCAGGTGTACAAGGTGGTCTATCACTTCCCGGACATGGACGGCGCTGGTCCTGAGACGGAAAGCGCCGACGCGATTGAATTTGCCGCAGACGATACGTCGGCATTCGTCCAAAAGGTCACGACCGAGCAGCCCAAGAAGGACGAAAACGGCAATCTGGTATACGACGAAAACGGTAACGTCATTATGGAGAAGGTTGAAGTTGAGGCTACGGTCGTCGGCGGCGAGCAGACAGCCTCCATGGAAGGCTTCCTCGCGCAGAAAGACGCTCAGGGTCAGGTGAAAGAGCTCTTCAAGGAGTGGGAGTGGAAGAAATCCGACACGGAGACCGTGCCTTGGGATGCGTTCTGCAGGGCTTCCATTGTCGAGAGCATGACGAATGCGGGCGTGACGGAGATGCACCTGTATCCGGTGACGCATCGCCTGAACGCACTTGACCAGGATGGCGCGCCGTACGCCGCTTCCAATCTGGTGTGGCAGATAGACCCTGCAGCACTGGAAAAGGAAGTTGCCGATTCCAACGCCGAAGGCGCAACGCCCGCCGTCAAGATCGCCTTCGGTCCGCGCACGCTCTATCTGGGCAACAAGCTCACGATCCATATGGATCAGGTTCACTATGCGAAGCCTGAGGCGGACCGTGCGGCTTCTGTCGACGGCAAGCTCGTTGCCCTCTTCGACAACTTCGACTTTACGAAGGCCAAACAGCTCGACAAGAAGGCGACGGGGCATCTGGGCGCGGGCCATGAAGGCGATGCCGTGTTCGAGTTCGATACCTCGGGTTCGCTGACGATCGACAAGACCGCTCCGCTTATGGCCGCCGGCTCCACCTTCACCTTTGCCGTGACTGAATGCGACGAGAACGGCGAGGTTGCGCAAGATGCCAAGAGCGCGACGGTGACCATGACCGCGCAGAACAACGGCCAGGGCGCAGCAACCGCTTCGGAGACGATCAACGTGCCGTGGGGTTACTACAAGGTGGTAGAAACCAGCTGGGGCTGGCGCTACAGCCCGACGTATCAGTTCTTCGAGAGCGGTATGACCGTCGAAGGCAGGCCGGATAACGTCGTGCTCGTTCGCAGCCAGGGCACGGCCAAGGTGACCAACACGCTTACCAACGAGGAGTACCTCGACGGCGAGGACCGCGCGAAGAATGTGTTCGGCGAAGGCAGGAATCCGAACGAGAACGGAGGTGGTCAGTAATGCGCCGTCATGAGATGAATGTGCCGCGCGGCCGAACGAGCGCTGCGTATGGCGCTCATGCAGTTGGAGCGCCCGCATCGCAAAGGCAGGCTTGCCCGCGCACGCCGACGCGCCATCTTTCTGCCGAAGAAGCTCGTCGCTACAGGAGGGCGGCGCATGCTGCCTCATCGGCGCATGCGCGTCCTCCGCTGAAACGCATCGCCATAGCGTGCTGCGCGGCGCTTGCGCTGTGCGGCGTCGGCGGGGCGTTCGCGTGGTTTTCAAGCCAGGATGCGGTTTCGAACGTCTTCACCCGAGGCGAAATTCAGCCCTCCATTGAGGAGACGTTTGACGCCTCTTCCACGGTCAAAGAGAACGTCTTCGTGAAAAACAAAGGTACGGCGCCGGCGTATATGAGGGCTACCGTTTCGGTGTATTGGGAAGACCTTGATGGCAACCAGCTTTGGGAGGCTCCTAAAGAAGGTAGCGATTACACGATGAAGTGGGGCAATGCCGTTTCCGAGGGTGCCAACCCGCGCTGGATTCTGGGTGACGACGGGTACTATTACTGGTCCGATCCCGTTGGGGCGAACGAGCAGACGGAAAACCTAATCGATAAGGCGACGCAGTCAGGCACTATCGGGGATAAACGCTTGGTCGTGGATATCTCGACTCAGGCCTTGCAGGCCAATTTGTCTGCCGGCGAAGGGTTCGACGCGGTGTGGTTGGCATCGAGCGGCCTGAAGGTCGGTGCCGATGGTGCGCTTGTGAGGAAGTAGGAGGGCGTCATGGTGAAGAAGTTTTTTGCAACGATGATCGCCGCCTGCGCATGCGCACTTGCATGCGTCCTTCCTTCGACGGCTTTTGCTGCCGACCCTTCGGTGGTTTACGACGGCGGCGAAAAGGCATGGCACGGCGAGGGCCTGCAGCAGCAGAATGTGCTTGCCGATTTTTCCGAGGTTCTGCCGGGCGACACGCTCGTGCAGGAATTCAATCTCGAGGTGCGCAACGCCGAACGCGCGGTGTCGGTTTTCATGCGTCCTTATGCTGATGAAGCTACGTTTGCCGCTCTTGCCGATGTTGAGCTCCTTGTTGCCAACGAGCAGGGGAACGTTATTGCTCAAGGTGCGGTCGGCGATTTTGCCGATCAGGCAGAATCCGCCATTCCCATCGGTGCATTCTCGGCCTCTGGCTCCACGCGTTTGCACATAGAGCTTTACGCCCCTACGACACTCGGCAATGAACTTCAAGGAAAATCATACGCTCTCGAGTGGATGTTCATAGCCCAGGAAGATGGCGAAGAGGGCGCTGGTTCTGGCGGAGATGGCTTGGGCAACACTGGTCAGGGAAGCTTGTCTTCTGCTACGTCGGGCGATTTTTTGAGCAAGACCAACGACGCCACGGCGGCGATAGCCGCCGTGCTCGGGATTGTCGGCATCGTTGCCGTTGCCGCAATCGTCCTTGCTATTGTTCGTTTGAGAAACCGTTCTCGCCACTAATCCATAGAGGCATTTCGCGACGGGCTGTTGTTTTCTGGGAAAGCAACAGCCCGCTGACGTTTGTGCGCAGGAATAGCGCTTGCAGCTACAATTGCCTGAACGGGCGGCGCTATCGGATCGATTGGCGTATTCCACGACCGATGAGGAATTCGGCAAGGCGCGATCGGCGCGTCGTCGTCGTGGAGGCCGGCGTGTTGCGTATACGACCCTGTGTATTGAACCTGTTTGTAGGAGGAACCCCATGACGGAGAATGCCCCCTTGCGTGCTGCCGACGAAGAGCGCAATGCGGTGCTGAAGGACGCTTCTGCGCTGTCGGACGGTAATGACGCCTCTCTTGAAGAGGGCGATAATTGTCAGCAGGAAAGCCGTGGCAGACGTCGTGAGCGCAAGCTGGTCGGATACTCGCGATTTATGGCCGTGGTCCCGAGCATCGGGCTGTTCGTCTCTTCCATTGCGCTTACCATTGCAACGCTTATTTCTACGGTTGTCGTGACGGTCGAGGCGGCAACGGGTCATTTGAGCATGCAGGACATGCTGGTGGAGTACATCGAATACGCCGATTTCTATTTGCTGGCTGTGGTGCTCTACATCATGTCGGTAGGCTTGTATTCGCTTTTCATCGACGACGGAATCGATATGCCTTCGTGGTTGAAGATTCATAATCTTGATGATTTGAAAGAGAAGCTTGTCGGCGTTATCGTCGTGGTTATGGGCGTGTATTTCCTGGGATTGCTGATTCACGGTGCGCAGCCAGTCGATCTTCTGTTGAAGGGTCTGGGCATTTGCGCGGTCATTTTCGCGCTGGCGTATTTCGTCAGACACGTCATGTTCGCCCATAAGAAATAGGCATAGCGACTCGCGCAAAGCCTGCGCGAATTCGTTCGATTCAGTAGCTTCGCGCGCGGGCGATTCTGATTGTTGCCCCCGCGCGCCTTTTGCCGAGCAGAAAATGCTTTCGCATACTAAAGCGCTGGAGCGCACGAGCAGCGTCCGTATAATCCGAGCATTCTGACAGCCAATGACGACCGTCATACGGCGGCAGTCTGAATGCCGAAGGCGCGACGAATTCGCCATCAGGGTGGGCGACCAACGGGCAGAACCGCCGTACGACGTTCGTTTCAGGAAAGGAGCGAGCATGGACGCAATAGTTTCTGCCATCAACACGCTTGATGCAATGGTGTGGGGTCCGCCGATGATTCTGCTGCTTCTGGGCACGCATATCTATATGACGGTGCGTACGGGCTTCATCCAGCGCAAACTTCCCACGGCCATTAAGCTTTCCATTACGAAAGACCCCGATGCTGAGGGCGACATCAGCCAGTTTGGAGCCTTGACTACGGCGCTTTCGGCGACCATCGGAACGGGCAATATCGTCGGCGTTGCAACGGCCATCATGGCGGGCGGCCCGGGCGCGGTATTCTGGATGTGGCTTACGGGTGTCTTCGGCATTGCCACGAAGTATTCCGAGGTGTATGCGGCGGTCAAATATCGCGTGAAGGACAAGAGGGGCGATATGCTCGGCGGCGCCATGTATGCATGGCGCAGGGCATTTGAGAAGAACGGAAAAACGCCCTGGTGGGCTGTGCTTGGTGCAACGGCTTTCGCTGTGTTGACGACGGTCGCCTCCATGGGCATTGGCTCGGCGGTACAATCGAGCTCCATGACGGGTGTTATCGTATCGAATTTCCCAGGCATTCCCACATGGGCGATTGGCCTTGCTATCGTCATCATGGTTGCCATTGTCATCTTCGGCGGCGTGCGCGTTATTTCGAGCGTGTGCGAAAAGCTCGTTCCGTTCATGGCCATCGCGTACGCATGGGGCTGCGTGGTCATCATCGGCATGAACATCGAATTCGTGTGGCCAGCCATGTGCCTCATTGTTGAATCTGCGTTTAACCCGCAGGCGGCGTTTGGCGGCCTGCTGGGCAGCGGCATCATGGCGGCTATTCAGTTCGGCTGTGCACGAGGTCTGTTCTCCAACGAATCGGGCTTGGGTTCTGCCCCCATTGTCGCCTCAGCGGCGGCAACGCGCAATCCTGCACGCCAGGCCCTGGTTTCCATGACGGGTACATTCTGGGATACGGTTGTCATCTGCGCGCTGACAGGTATTGTGCTCGTCTCCACGATGCTTGCCCATCCTGAGCTTGTGAGCGGCATTGCTGAGGGGAGAATCATGGCGGGCGCAGATTTGACGAGCGCCGCATTCGCCTCCATCCCCTACGTGGGGACGCCGGTTTTGGTGATCGGCATGATTTTGTTTTCGTATTCCACCATCTTGGGTTGGAGCTATTACGGAAACCGTTGCGTGACGTACTTGTTCGGTCGTCGTGCCATTCGTCCGTATCAGATTGTGTACGCGCTTGCCGCGTTTTTGGGTGCGGTCGGCGTGGCGGATATTGTCTGGACGACGTCCGACATTGCGAACGCGTTCATGGCGATTCCTAACATTTTGATGGTGCTGCTGCTTTCCGGCATGATTGCTCGCGAAACCAAGCATTATGTATGGGATAAAAATCTTGATGAACGTACCGAGGATGAGATTCCGATCGTGGAGAAATAATTTTTATATATCCATAGACGCAAAAGGGCCGCTTTTCGAGGCGGCCCTTTTGCGTCTATGGGGAAGTTTTAGGAATGTTGCGAAAGAAGAGGAGCGATTTCGCTTGGAATTGGGCAAGAAATGTTGCGCAACATTGGTTGGAATAGGCTGGAATGCATAGGAAAAACGTCGGGATAATCAGGAGTTTTTACCCATGGATAAGTTCGGTAAAGGGAAGATTGACATTGACTTCGCTATACGGGGGGGGGGTATCTTTTCAGCGTATATATTGCGCAAATCGGCCAGAATCGCCTGCTGCATATGGTTGATAGCGCAATGAGAAGCGACCGCGCTCATGCGCACCAAAGGAGGAATGTTTATGAAATACACAAGACCAAGAGCGGCTATCGCTACAGGCCTGTGCTTGCTTATGGCTGCCGGCCCCGTGGCGCCTGCCGCGTTTGCGGTCGACGGAGATAGCGCAGGGCAGCAGCGCTATGAGAGGGCTGATGTTAAGGTCAACACGGTCCTGTTCGACGCCAACGGCGGTTCCTTCAGCGGTGGCGCGACTCTCGCCGACATCGCCACGCAGGCCGACGGCACGGTCGTGTTCCCCGAGAACCCGACCCGCGAGGGCTACGAGTTCGCAGGCTGGACCTACGACCGCGCCGGCAACGACCCGTTCGTCGACGGAACCAAGCTCGACAAGCACGTGAACCTCTATGCCAAGTGGACCAAGGTCCAGGAGGCCAGCGTCCTGTTCTACGCCAACGGCGGTCTGTTCCCGACCGGCGGCGACATGATGGACGTGCTGCCCCAGTCCGACGGCACCATCGTCCTCGCCCCCGAGCCCACCCGCGAGGGCTACGAGTTCACGGGCTGGGCGTATGACGCCGCAGGCGTGATGCCCCTCGACCCGAGCATCAAGATCGACAAGCACACCACGCTGTTCGCCCAGTGGAAGCAGGTCGAGGCCGAGGTCTTCGCAGCTGACTTCGACGCCAACGGCGGCGAGTTCGCCGGCGGCATCGCCTCGACGAACGTGGCCGCCCGCGAGGACGGCGCCCTGCCCGTTCCCCTGGCTCCCACCCGCGAGGGCTACGAGTTCGCCGGCTGGTACTACGACGCCGAGGGCACCCAGGCCTTCGACTTCGCCACCAAGCTCGAGCAGGACGTGAAGCTCTATGCCAAGTGGATTGAGCAGACCCCTGCCGTCGACACCCACAAGGTGACCTTCAGCGACGGTATCGATGCTACTGAAGATGCCGTTGTCGAGGTTGAGGACGGCAAGGCTGTCGCTCGTCCTGGCGATCCTGAGCTCGCAGGCTACAAGTTCCTCGGCTGGACCCTCGACAAGGAGACCATGGAGTTGTACGACTTCTCCACTCCTGTGACCGCTGACATCACGCTTCATGGCGTGTGGCAGAAGGTTGCGGCCGAGACCCCGGGCGCTGACGAGAACCAGGCACAGGGCGAGAACGGCAAGGCCGAAAACGTCAACGCAGAATCCGCTAAGGCCGAGCTTACCACGCTCCCCCAGACTTCCGACAACAGCATGATGCTCGTTGGAGTCGCTGCAGCAGCAGGCGTTGCAACTCTGGGTGCGGGCGCCTATGCGCTTCGTCGCCGCAATGAGCAGCGCTAAGCACATGAATCATTAGTGAGCCTTTCGTTAGAGCGATAGCGTTCGCTGTGTGAAAAGACCGTGGCCATCGGCTGCGGTCTTTTCTTTGTGCCCGGTTCTGCGTGCTTGTTGGGTTCTACGGGCAAAAAGCGTGTTGTGTAGGTGCGTTTCCACACGTTGGCAAGCGAAAGCGTCCTCGTGAGCGGAGTTCAGCGTAGCTCCTTTCGCATATTCGGTTTTTTCGAGTTTCCATTTTTGGACACGATGTTGATTAAGGGCGTACGCAAGGCTACAATCCGTAATTGAACAGACTGTCTAAAAGTATGCAGTCGTTCATGCCGGAAGGAGACATGCATGGCTGTGACCGCAAAGAAGCTTACGTCTTCTGCGAGGGAGGCTTTCGGGGTGGCGAGCATAGTGAAGCAGCCCGCGTCGTCGCGCACGTGCGATCCTCGTATTGTTCGCACGAAGGCGGCATTGCGAGAAGCTCTTATCTCTCTTATGGAGGAGCGCGGTTTCGACGGGTTCACGGTAAACGACCTGTGCCAGCGCGCCGGCCTCAATCGAGGCACGTTCTACAACCATTTCGAAGACAAAGACGATCTGCTTCAGACGTTCGAAAACGAGGTCCTTCGGGGCCTTGCCGTGTTTCGGGAAAAAATGAGCGCCCTCTCCATCAAAGACCTCATGGGATATCTCGTTATGAAGAAGCCTTTCCCCGTTCTGGTGGAGCTGTTCGACTACCTTCGTGAAGAGGGGGATTTTCTTCATGCGGTGCTCGGGCCGGGCGGTGACGTACGTTTTGGGCCGCGTTTGCGCGAGGCCGTGTGCGGCCAGTTCATCATGTCGCTTCTGCACGAGCAGTATCGGGAGAACCCCACATCATTCGTGAACTACTACATTGCCTATTACGCCGGGGCCTATCTTGGATTCATAGGCCATTGGGTTGAAACAGGCATGAAAGAAAGCTCGGAGGAAATGGCGCTTATTGCCATGAAGCTCCTTTTCATAAAACCAGGCGAGCCCATCACCATGTAGGGCTCTGAGACGAAGACACGTGATTGCTAAGGAGAATCTCATGGCTGATAAGACCATGAACGCAAACAATCAGGAAGCTGTTTCCCGTCGTCTTGCATTCGAAGAGGCTTCCGACCAAACGGGCGGCGTTTCCGCGCATCATGCGCCGCTTCATATCGGCATCGACGTGGGATCGACCACGGTTAAGGTGGCGGTTCTCGATGACGAGAACACCATCCAGCATTCGTGCTACAAGCGTCATCATGCAGACATTCGCGCGACCATCATCGAGGTGGTGGGGGAGGCTGCCGAGCAGTATCCCGATACGCCTATGACCATCGCCATCACGGGTTCAGGCGGCTTGCTTCTGGCCCAGTGGCTCGGCATAGAATTCGTTCAGGAGGTTATCGCGTCCAAAACCGCTGTGGAAACTTTCATTCCGCAGACCGATGTGGTGATCGAACTCGGTGGCGAAGATGCAAAAATCATCTATTTCGACAACGGCATCGAGCAGCGCATGAACGGCACGTGCGCCGGCGGCACGGGCGCGTTCATCGACCAGATGTCGGCCCTGCTCGACACCGATGCGGGCGGTTTGAACGAACTTGCAAAAAGCCACAGCACCATCTATCCCATCGCAAGCCGCTGCGGCGTGTTCGCAAAGACCGACGTGCAGCCGCTGCTCAACGAAGGCGCGCGCAAGGAGGACATCGCCGCTTCCATTTTTCAGGCCGTGGTCACGCAGACCATTTCGGGCCTGGCGTGCGGACGTCCCATCCGCGGCAACGTCGCCTTGCTGGGCGGTCCTTTGCAATATCTTTCCGAGCTGGACAAACGCTTCTGCGAAACGCTCAATCTGGATGACGAACATGCCATTCGTCCTGAAAACGCGCACTTGTTCGTGGCAAGCGGCGCGGCAATCTGCGGCGCGAAGGGCGAGCCCGAGCTGCTCTCCGACGTGCTCGAGCGCTTGCGCAACCTGGGTGATATCCAGGGCAGCGAAGTGGTGCGCCTCGATCCTTTATTCGCAAGCGAACAGGAATTTGCCGAATTCAAGAAACGGCATGACAAGGAGAAGGTTGCTCGCGGCGATTTGATGGCTTACACCGGTACGGCCTATCTTGGCATAGATGCTGGCTCCACCACGTTTAAAGCCGTCCTGATCGGTGAAGACGGCGAGCTTTTATGGAGCTCGTATGCCAATAATAAAGGCGACGTTTTGGAGACTGCCAAGCATGCCATCGCCGACATGTACGGCGCACTTCCTGTGGATGCGAGCACGGGAGAGCCTTTCGTGACCATTGGCCACGCAACCGTGACCGGCTACGGCGAAGGTCTGCTGATTGAGGCGCTTCGCGTGGATTCAGGCGAGATTGAGACCGTAGCCCATCTGCGAGGCGCCCAGCACATGCTTCCCGGCGTCGAGTTCATCTTGGATATCGGCGGTCAGGACATGAAATGCCTGCGCGTGCGCGACGGCGTCATCGACCATATCATGCTCAACGAGGCGTGCAGCTCGGGCTGCGGCAGCTTCATTGAGAGCTTCGCGACCGGCTTGAATCTGGACGTGACCGAATTCGCCAAGACGGCCAACGCCGCCGAGCATCCGGTTGACCTTGGCAGCCGCTGCACGGTGTTCATGAACAGCCGCGTGAAGCAGGCCCAGAAAGAGGGTGCCACGGTGGGCGACATCGCCGCTGGTCTGGCCATCTCGGTTATCAAGAACGCGTTGTTCAAGGTCATCAAGATTCGCGACCCGCACGAAGTGGGCGAGAAGGTCATCGTGCAAGGAGGCACGTTCCTCAACGATGCTGTGCTGCGCGCGTTCGAGCAGCTGTCGGGCGTGCATGCCGTTCGTCCGGACATCGCCGGCAACATGGGTGCATACGGCGCCGCGCTGCTTGCGCGCGACCGCTATGCGGCGACGCTTCGCGATGCCGAGGCGGCGTACGAAGCGCAGCAGGCCGAAGGGGCGGGCGAGGCGTTCGTCGCCCCTGTTTCCACGCTGTTGCCTCTCGGTCAGATCGAAGCGCTTGCCCCCACGCATAAAACCGTGCGTTGCAAGGCGTGCTCGAACCACTGTCTGCTTACGGTGAACGATTTCGGCCTGGACGAAAAGACCGGCAAACACCGTCGCTTCATCACGGGCAACCGTTGCGAAAAGGGCGCGGGCGTCTTGAGCGATAAAAACGAGCTGCCGAATCTGTTCGACTACAAGAGCCATCGCCTGTTCGACTACGAGCCGCTTTCCGCCGAAGCCGCCACGCGCGGCACGGTGGGCATCCCTCGCGCGCTCAATATGTACGAAAACTACCCGTTCTGGTTCACGTTCTTTACGAAGCTCGGATATCGCGTGGTCTTGTCCGATTCCTCTTCGAAGAAAACCTACGAGGCGGGCATCGAGAGCATGCCGTCCGAGAGCGTGTGCTATCCCGCGAAGCTTTCGCACGGCCATGTGATGAACCTTCTGGACAAAGACGTGGACTTCATCTGGATGCCGTGCGCCAAATGGGAGCGTCTTGAAGACGCCGGGGCCGGCAACCACTACAACTGTCCGATTGTCGCCAGCTATTCGGAGGCGCTCCGTCTCAACATCGACGAGCTGCGTACGTCCAATGCGGCGTTCTTGAACCCGTGGCTGCCCTACGACCAGAAAGAAAAGCTCAAAGAGCGCCTGTTCGTGGAGCTGTACGAGAATTTCGCGGATGCGACGTGCCGCCGCAGCACCGCGCCCACGCGCGCCGAAGTTGCCGAGGCGGTCGATGCGGCATGGGCCGAGGACATGGCGTTCAAGGACGATATTCGCGCCAAAGGCGAGGAGACGCTGCGCTGGATGGAGGAGACCGGCACGCATGGCATTGTGCTTGCGGGCCGTCCGTATCACAACGACCCAGAGATCAACCACGCCATTCCCGAGCTTTTGACGAGCTTCGGTCTGGCGGTGCTTACGGAAGACTCCATCGCTCACCTCGGCACGCTCGAGCGTCCTATTCGCGTGGTGGACCAGTGGATGTACCATACGCGCCTGTATGCTGCGGCAAAAGTTGCCACCCAACGCGACGACCTCGACCTCATCCAGCTCAACAGCTTCGGTTGCGGCTTGGACGCCCTGACCACCGACCAGGTGCAAGAGATTTTGGAGGCTTCGGGCAAGGTATATACCGTGCTCAAAATCGACGAGGTCTCCAATCTTGGCGCCGCGCGTATTCGCGTGCGTTCCTTGCTTGCCGCGCTGAAAGACAAGGCCGACGAGCGCGCCGAGGCGAATCGCGCGCCCATGGCGTGTCCCACGGTTGCCATGAACAAGGAGTACAGCACCGAGGCGGCTGTTCCCGAAGATGAGATGAAGGAGCATTCGCGCCATGCCAAGATGCGCATGGACAACAAAACCGGCCTGACCGAGGCGGAAGCCGCACGCGTGGTTGCGCAGGCGGATGCACTGATCAAGCAGCGTGAGGCGTCTTCCACCGAGTTCGAAAAGGTGCAGTTCACCAAGGAGATGAAAGAGGCGGGCTACACCATTCTGTGCCCGCAGATGGCTCCGATTCATTTCGACCTGCTGGTGGAGATATTCCGCAAGAACGGGTACAACTTCGAGTTGCTGCCCAGCGTCGACCATGGCGCGGTGGACGCGGGTCTGAAATACGTGAACAACGATATCTGCTATCCGTCCATTCTGGTGACGGGCCAGATTATGGAAGCGGTGATGAGCGGACGCTACGACACCGACAAGTTGGCCGTTATCATCACGCAGACCGGCGGCGGCTGTCGTGCCACCAACTACATCGCGCTTATCCGCAAGGCATTGGCGGCGGCGGGTCTGGGCCATATTCCCGTTATCTCGCTTTCGTTCAGGAAGCTTGAGGAGAGCAACCCAGGCTTCGAAATTACGCCGAAGATGCTTCTACAGGCGATTTATGGCGTGCTGTATGGCGATCTGCTGATGATGTGCTTATATCGCACGCGTCCGTACGAAGCGGAGCCTGGTGCTGCGCAGGCGCTTTTCGATCATTGGATGGCTGAATGCAAGAGCCAGCTTGCACGCGGGCTGAAGCGCGCGGAGTGGAAGCGCACTGTTCGTAAAATCGTGGAGGATTTCGACACGTTGCCGCTGGTGGGCGAGGGAACCAAGCCGCGCGTTGGCGTGGTGGGAGAGATTTTGGTGAAGTTCCATCCCACGGCCAACAATCAAATCGTCGACGTGATTGAGAACGAAGGCTGCGAGGCCGTGGTCCCAGGTCTGACCGAGTTCTTCCTGTTCGGCATTGCGGGCGCCATCTTCCAGAAGGACCCCTTGGGCCGTTCCGCCAAGGGCGCGGCGGGAAGCCGCATTGCCTTGTGGGCGCTTGACAAGTTCCGTAAGCCGATCAACGATGCGCTGCGTGCATCGCATCGCTTTGAGGCGCCTGCCGATATTTACGAGCTGGCCGGATACGCGAGCGAGATTTTGAGCCTGTGCAATTCCATGGGCGAGGGCTGGCTGCTTACGGCTGAGATGGTGGAGCTTATTCGTACGGGCGCACCGAACGTGGTGTGCACGCAGCCGTTTGCGTGCCTGCCGAATCATGTGGTTGGCAAGGCCGTGATTAAGGAACTGCGTCGTAGGTATCCCGAAAGCAACATCGTGGCGGTGGACTACGATCCGGGCGCTTCCGAGGTCAACCAGCTCAACCGCATCAAGCTCATGATTTCGGTGGCGAAAGCGAACCTGGAAGGCAAGGAGGCCGAGGCGCGCAGGATGCGCGATGTGGTGCGCGATGCCGAGAAGCTCGCAGCTGAGGCCGCTGCGGGTTGCGGTTGCGGATGCGGCTGCGGTACCACCGAGGAAGTGGGCGCCTTGGAAATCGAGGAGAGCCGCGCCGAGAGGTAACAGGAGCAATCGCTGCTTACATAAGCGTCGTTCAATAGCGTAAAAAAGGGTCGGGAGAATTCTTGAGCTGCACTCTGCTGCACTCGTCTCCCGGCCCTTTAATGCTGCGTCCTTAAATTCTGTCGAAAGTGGATATTATTTTCGATTTCCTGACGAATAATCCTTGTTCGGGAAAACTGACCTGGGATTTTATTACTTCTTCGAGGCATGTGCCCGAATGGGAATACGCAGGTTGTTTTGTGACCTGGGGGATTTGTTGGGAAAGATTTTGCGGCTCGTCAGGAAATCGAAAAAAGTGGCAATTCTGACGAGAATCCGGGTCTTCTAGGCTTTAGTGAAACGGAGCTTCCGCAAGGTGTCCCTTGGGGTTGTTGGTTAAGGACCGGGTGCTTGCACGAGTTATTCTTCAGATTTCGGCATAGAAGGGGAGGCTCTGAAAGCGCTTTTCATGGCACGAGGCTCATATAGTGGGCCTTAGTGCGTTCTGCCTGTGCCATTGCGTTCATGATGCGGTCCTGCAATCTTGTTCAAAAAAGTTAATTGACACTAACTTAGTAACAATTATCGAGTATTATGGCGGCAAACAAAAGAGAAGGAGCCGTCATGTCAGCCAAAAAAAAGAGCAAAGACTCGAAAAAGAAGCTTTCGAAAAAGCAGATGAAAAAGCTCGAGAAGAAGCGGGTGTCAAAGCGCGAGAATGCTGCTGTGCGCAAATCCGGGAAGAAGCGCGACAATGCTGCCACGTGCAAAGTGGATAAGAAGCGTGAGAAGGCTATTCGAAAAGCAGCGAAAAAGCTCGGGAAGAGCCTTTCGTCTTACAGCGATGCAAAGGGGAGCAAGGCTCTCAAGAAGGGAAAAACAGCAAAGAAAGGGCAGCAGCCTGCAGGTGCCGCGTCGTGCTCGGCCTCATCGTTCAAGCTCGATTTGGGCACATGTCCATGCTGCAGCAAACGCTGTCCGCTTTCCAAGCCGAAATGCGGCAAAGGCCGCGCTGTTGCCCGCAAGAAGAGGGAACGCTTGATGGGCGAGGCCGTGGCGTAGCAGGATATTGCAGACGCAGAGAACGGGCATGGGCGTGGCTTTCTGCGTCCGTTCTTTTGCTACGAGCATCAAAGGAGCCGCATCTCCTGTGATACGATTCTTCGCGCCGCTGGATGTCGCGGCGTTTGCAGGGCAGGGGCGGAGGTCGCGCGTGATGATTTCTATGTCGTCGAAGAAGGTAATCGGCATCGTTGCGGTGGTCGTGCTGTTCTCTGCGTTCGGTCTTTTACTGGCGGGGGAGTGGGCTCCTTCTGTCGGATATATGGGCCTTCTTCGGTATCTTCTTGTAGCTTCGGGATTCGTGCTGTTCGCTTTCTCGTTCGTCGGGTTCGCGATTCTGCTGGTCGTTATCGCGCAAGAACGCAAGGGCGGCGTTCGTGCCGACTTCGGGGTCACTGCCGCCAAGCTTGCGCGGGAGGTGGTACGGCTCGTCGTTGCCTGCGTTGCCTATGTGGGCTCGGGATTTGTGGCGCTTGCTGTGATTGTGGCGTTTGGCAAGGCCGACCCGACCCCCGTGCGGCTGTTTAAATTGTTCGCTGTGCTGGCTGCATGCATCGGCGTTGTGGTTCTGTATCGTGTCTATCGTAAAAAGCACCCTGTTTCCTATGACATGCTTGGCAAGGTTTGCGTTGCGACTCTGTTTGTGGTGCTTACGATTTTCAGCTTGGTTGCCGGTGCGTTTCAGGCCCAAGCTGCTGTGGTCGATTTGCTGCGCGGCCCGCAAACCGACTTGTGCTGGCTTGCCGAGGTTGAGGAGAATCGCGCAACCGGCCGTTATAGCGGTTTCAGCCAAGATACTATCGAAATGACGTTTAAGACCCTCGATGAACGGGAGATTCACATCAGCGTTGCCGAGAACGACCGTCCGGGGCTTGCCGACGTCGCGAACGCCGAAGGCGTGGTATGGCTGACCTATTTTCCCGAGAGCGGCGTGTATATATCGGCAGAGCCGGGCATGGACGATTACCTCGCTGCAGGTGGGCGGTAGACTTTTTCATTGCATCGTGCCAGGTCATCAACGTGTATAAAGCCTTTTGACAGCGTGAACTCCTTCGCTGTGCATCGGTCATAAAGACTTTTGATGGTAGGATTGCCTTCGTCATGGCACCGTGGTTTTCGGCAAGGGTCGCCACAAGCACGAAGGAGAAGCATCGCATGGAGTTGGGCGCTCATATCAAAGAGCATCGTAAGGAAAAGGGCCTTTCTCAAGACGACCTGGCAGAAAGGATTTACGTTTCGCGCCAGACCATCTCCAACTGGGAAACCGGTCGTACCTACCCTGATGTTCAGAGCCTGCTGCTTCTTTCCAACGTGTTCGAGGTGACCGTGGATTCTCTCATCAAAGGAGACGTGGAAGCTATGGCAAAAGCAATGGACGAAGCCGTCAAAAAGTACAACGCTCTTTCGACTGCCGCGGTTGTAAGCGGTGCGGTGTTTCTGGTTCTGGCCGCATGGGGCGCGTTCCAATACGAATGGGGTTGGGGCATACATATGCTTCCGACGATTGTATTCGCCGTCATTGCATTGCTCGTTTTGGTCGTGGCCTTTATGCATGCTGAGCGCATCAAGAAGCAACACGATTTGCAAACGTACCGTGAGGTATTGGCGTTCAGTCGCGGAGAGCGTGTCGATCGCGATACGGTCGAGGGCCGTCGCGAGCGGGATATGAAGCCGTGGGTCAAGGGCGTGCGCACAAGCGTCCAGATTCTGGTCGGCGCTACGATTGGCGGCGCGGTTGGCATTGGCATCGGAATGCTTGCGAAAATGCTCTCTTAAGACAGGTTCGTGTTGTCGGGTGCGCTGTGGGCCGCGCGCGATCCAGGGTGCGGCGCGAGACGCCCCGGTCGCGGCGGGCGTCTCGCGCCTGACGAATTGCTCGAAGCTCCTTACGGAAGCGGATCCATTTCGGGAATATGCTCTTCGCGCATTTCCGCCTCGATTTCGCGGTCCGTCGCGCTCTTGCGGCTGGGAAGCGCAATATCTATGTCGAAGGGAACCGGCTTGGTCACCAGGCTCACCAACGGCACGATAGCCATGGAGAGCACCATCGCCAAGGCGCCGCAGTTGATGGGGCTTGCGATGAGCGGCGTCCCGAAGAAGCCTGCGATTATGTTGCCCGTGGTCAGGCCGACGCCAACGATGAAGCTTGCCCATACGGCTGCTTTGCTGATGCGCTTGCTGTACAGACCCCAGAAGAAAGGCCCGAGGAATGCGCCGGCCAGCGCGCCCCAGCTGATGGACATGAGCTGGGCGATGAACGTGATGGAGTTGTTGTATTGCACAAGCGCGATGGCGGCGGAAATCACCACGAACACGACAAGCAGCCCGCGCATCCAAAGAAGCTGGCTCTTTTCGCTCATGTTTTTGATGACGTTGCCTTTGAGCAGGTCGAGCGTCAACGTGGATGAAGAGGTGAGGACCAGAGAGCTCAAGGTGCTCATAGACGCAGAGAGCACGAGTACAATGACCAGACCGACAAGGATGTCGGGTAATCCCGAAAGCATAGTGGGAACGATCGAGTCATACACCGGCGCGCCGTTCGCGGAGAAGGCTATCTGGTCGCCATACAGTCGGCCGAAGCCTCCGAGGAAGTAGCTTCCGCCGGCCACGACGACAGCGAACAGCGTGGAGATGATGGCGCCTTGCTTGATGGCCGGGCCGCTTTTGATGGCGTAGAACTTCTGGACCATCTGGGGAAGGCCCCATGTGCCAAGGCTGGTGAGAATGATGACGCCGATCAGATTGGGCAGATCGGGCCCGAACATGCTCACGAAAGCACCTTCGAGGGCCGAGTTCTCAGCCGGAATCTGGGACAGCGATACGACGGCTTCGCTGAATCCTCCGTTGCCGGCAAGGACCGCCGCAACGACGGCGACGATGCCGAAAAGCATGACGATGCCCTGGACGAAATCGTTGACGACGGTGGCCATGTAGCCGCCGAGGACTACGTAGATGCAGGTGATGAGGGCCATGCCGATAACGCATACCTCGTAAGGAAGACCGAACGCCATACCGAACAGGCGCGAAAGGCCGTTGTAGACGCTTGCGGTATAAGGAATCAAAAAGACGAAGATGATGGCTGCCGCGGCGATGCGAAGGCCCGTGCTTGAGAAGCGCTTGCCGAAGAACTCAGGCATGGTTGCGGCTTGCAGGTGCTGTGTCATCTCTCGCGTGCGCGGGCCGAGGATCCACCAGGCGAGCAGGCTGCCCAAGATGGCGTTTCCTATGCCGATCCACGTGGCGGCAAGGCCGTATTTCCACCCGAACTGGCCCGCGTAGCCGACGAAGATGACAGCGCTGAAATACGAAGTGCCGAATGCGAATGCCGAAAGCCAGGGGCCAACGTTGCGTCCGCCCAGAATGAAGCCGGAGACATTGCTCGCATGCTTTCTACAGATTATTCCAATGACGATGGCGATGATTGCGAAGAGGGCAACCATGAGGGCTTTGATAAGCATGAAGGTGTTCCTATCGATCGATGTGCAAACAACGTGCGAAGCGTGAATACGTCGGTTCGTCGGTTTGCAAGGGGACGGCATATTCGCGCGAATAGCGCGAAAAGGCTCGTCTTGCTCGATTGGAAGGAAGAGGGCAAGACGAGCCCTGTGGAGGCGCACACGACATGGCGCGGTTCGCGAGAGAGGAGCGAAACCCCGCGCCCGTGCCGTGTGCTACAGATATCGATAGGAATATGCAGGATGGATTGCAGCACCGAAACGGCGATGCCCGCCGATAAAGCGGGCATCACATGGGGTGAGATTGAACATGAAGGGGACGCAACGTTGAGCGCCGCGAGCGGCCGGGGCGGCCGAGATATGTGCGGGTGCGTTGCGCATGGCTGACTCCTTCTATGTTGCGATTTTCATTATAATTTCGCGAATGCGGCAGTCAATGCTTCGCCCTGATAAAGCATGATTTTTTTAGTTCGCCCGTACAAAAAACGTTCGAACGGTTGTCGTTTGCAAGATTGGAGCAGCCCGGGGCATCTTGTAGCGAAAGGCGTTCGCCGCCGGGGCGCAATCGGCTTTCTCGTCGTCAGGGCGAACGTGCATGATGCAGGAAGAACGTGCGACCGATGGTTTTCCGACGCGTATTTTCGTGCTCCAAGTTTGTGCACATGTCCAAATCCAAGGTGGTTTTCCGCCTATTTTCGGTTTTAAAGCGTGCGGGCAATGGAGGATTGCACGGCTTTCGAACAAGCGGCCGATGTGATCATCGTGGGCGCCGGTCCATCGGGGATATTCACCGCGCTCGGGTTGCTCGAGCGCGAGTCTTGCGGTGGTCAACGGGCATTCCTATAAAGAGAAGAAGTCCGAGAGCACCAACCTCGCCATTCTCTGCTCTCACGACTTTCGGGAGCCGTTCGACAGGCCTACCACGTATGCGCAGAAAATCGGAGAGCTCGCCAACATGCTCGGCGACGGCCGCATCCTCGTGCAGCGTTTTGGCGATATTCTCGATGGCAAGCGAACCTGGCAAGACGAACTTGACAGGTCGAACGTCCGCCCGACGCTGCCCGACACTGTGGCGGGCGATATCACAAGCGCGTTGCCGTACAGAACCATGGCTTCCATCATGAACTTCATGCTGGCTGTTGACGAAGCTATACCCGGATTTGCGGCTGGCGAGACGCTGCTGTACGCGCCCGAGGAGGGCGCATGGGGGCGATTGCCGAGCGTGCGGAATCGCCCGTATGAGCGGAGTCGGCGCATGAAAATCGCATTTCTCGAATTTCTTTGCAAGGATTCGCCTTCTTCGATCGTGTTTATGGCGAAGGGGCGTTCGAGAAAAGACGAGCAAACCGCTATCCTGAATGCATGAAACGAAAGGAACGGCACCGAGATGAAGAAACACGCGTATACAGCAAAGCACAAGGTACTGGCTGGAGTGGCCGCTGTCGGATTGGCCACGGCCCTCGCCGTGCCCTTCGTTGCGTACGGAGCCGACGCGCCGGCGCTCGGTTGGGGCATTGCGGGCTCGCGCGCTTGCGGCGCATCATGCGCCAGCGCCGACGGCAACGGCGTGTGCAACTCTTTCACTGATGCTAACGGCGACGGCGTATGCGACAATCGCGGCGTCCATGCGGCGTGCTCCGCCTTCTCGCGCGGGTTCGCGGCGTTCGGAGAGTGCGGCCGCGCGCTCGGGGCGAATTTCGTGGATGAAAACGGCGACGGCGTATGCGACCACGCCGGAGCCGGCAATGCGAATTGCCCCGGCTACGTGGACGAAGACGGCAACGGCGCGTGCGACAACGCAGGATCGTGCGCCGGCAACGGCCAAGGTGCAGGACAGAGCACGGGATACGGCCGAGGTCACGGCTCGGGCAACGGCGGTGGCCACCACGGCATGTGCGCACGCTAGCGAGCGCCTATAACTCAGGATGGGTATGCGCGATGCGCTCGACATACAACAGGCGATGGACCGCTTCGGCGATGACGTGTGGCGTGCCTGCATGCTCTATCTTTCCCCGTCCGATGCCGAGGACGTCTTTCAAGAGACATTCGTGAAATACGCGTTTCACGAACGCGGGTTTCACGACGAGAGCCATGCGAAAGCGTGGCTCTTGCGCGTTGCGATGAACGCTTGCAAAGACGTTCTCAAATCCCGAGACCACCGCGCTTCGTCTTTGGATGAGGAAATGCAGCGATGGGGCGATACGCTCGCGGACGTTCGGCCGGAGCGCGCCGCAGAGGCGAGGGAGGTTCTTGACGCCGTGGACAGGCTCGACGATCCGCCGAAGACGCCGCTGTATCTTGCTGTGTGCGAAGGCTATTCCGTCCCGGAAATATCCCGCATGGTGAAAGCCCCCGAGGGGACGGTATATTCCTGGATCTCTCGAGGCAAGAAAATACTGAGGGAGGCGTTGTCATGAACGATATCGACGAGTGTATGCGCGAAGCCTTTTCGAACATGCACGCTTCCGATGAGCTGAAAAAGGCGACGATGCTTCGCGTAGAGCGCGAGCGCGGTCTTGCATCGAACAGGCGCGATTGCGCCCCCTGCGGACAGGGTTCGGCTCCGTCTGCTCGCCGCGTGCCGAGAAAACGTCGAATGCGCGTTTTCGCCGCAGTTGCCGCATGCCTGATTGCCGTTTTCGTGGGCGCTGGCGGATATGCGTACGCCATGAAGCCCATCGCCTACGTGGGGGTCGACATCAATCCTTCTATCGAGCTTTCCATCAATCGATTCGATCGCGTGGTTGACGCGCGCGCCCTGAACGAAGACGCCCAGGCGGTGCTTGATGCGGCGAACGTGCAGGGCAAGCCGTACGCCGAGGCTGCGGCGGCATTGGCCGCTGCGTGCGAGAGCTATCTCGGCGAAGGCGTTGTCGTGGAGGTTGGCGTATCGTGTTCTGACGAGGGTCGGTGTGAGGAGATAGAGCAGGAAAGCTTGCGTTGTTTCGGACAAGGCGGCACGCAGGTCCATTGCGGCCGCGTTGACGAAGCGCGGAGGCAGGCTGCCGAGCGTGCGGGAATGAGCATCGGGCGCTATCGGCTGTATTGTCTTCTCGAAGAGGCCGGCGTCGAAGTGAGCGAGCAGGAGGCGGCTGCCCTGCCCATGCGCGAGCTGCGTGCTCTCGCGGCGGAAAACGGCGTCGAAACGCAGGATTCCGCCTGCTGCGGGCACGGCGCAGGGGACGGCTCCTCGGCCTTGAGCGAGGGCGCGTGCGAAGGCGCCGAAGGCCATGGCGCGCATGATGGACGAGGGACGCACGGCGAGGGATACCGCGGAGGACGAAGCTCCTCCTAGATTAGGCAAGCGTTGACAGGCGCCCCTGATAGCCGCATATTACGCGTGCGGCGCACCCTTCGCGTTCCATCACGGCGCGAAAGCCTCGAAGGGCGAGGTCGTATTCGTTGTTGTTTTCCGACACGTGCATGGCCGCCACGGCTTGAAGACGGCTGCCGAGAAGGGACGCGAGCTCTTCGGCGGCCTGTTCGTTCGAAAGGTGCCCCTTGTCGGAAGCGATGCGCTGCTTGACCACGTAGGGATAGGGTCCTTCGTGCAGCATCTTGGGGTCGTGGTTGCTTTCGAGGGCAAGCAGCCGCACATCGGCGAGGTGGGCATGCGCCTGCGGCGTCACGATTCCCGTATCAGTCATAAAGCCTGCCGTATCGCCGCTTGCCTCGAAACGGAAGCCGAACGATGCCGCCGCGTCGTGCGAGGTCGCAAAGGGGAATATGCTCATGCCCGCAGCCGTCAGGCATTCCTCGGGGTGGAAATTGCGCGTTCCGCATGCTGAGGTGGCATCCTGGACGGCCTTGCTTGCCCGAACGGTTTCGTCTGCGGCGTAGACAAGGGGCTGGCGGCCCATCTTGGCGAGCCCTCGCATAACCACGCCGAGTCCCTTGGTATGGTCGCCATGGTCGTGCGTAATGAGCACGGCATCTATGTTCGCGGGGTTGAAGCGCGCTTCGTCGCAGCGGGCAAGGAAATCGCGCTTGCATATGCCGCAGTCGATGAGGACGCCGCGTCCGGTCTGGTCGTTTTCGACGATGGTCGCGTTACCGCGGCTCCCGCTTGCGAGTATATGGAGTTTGAGCATGCTGCCTTGCCTTGTTTCGTCTCTCTGTTTCGTGCGCACTTGATTATACGTTGCTTCCGAGTTGTTTCTTTCGGAACACGCCTCATCCGCTATCATTGCTCCGAAACAAGCAGGACGTGACAAAAGGGGAAAAGGGGACGTCGTGGAGGAACAGAAGGCCGCCGAAGTGGCGGGCGAGAGCAAAGAGGCCGTTTCGTGCGAACGCGAGAAATCGAGCATTAAAGACCGAATGGCCTTACCTGAGCCGAACGTCATCAAGCTTGCGAAGGAAAGCGGCGGCTCTGCTTTAGGCTCGTGGGTCGGGCTTGCGCTCATGGTGGCCGTCGTTGCCGCGCTGCTTGTCGGCCTGCCTATGGTCTTGCCTGTGCCCTCCGGGATGGATTTGCCGCATCAGGGCTTCGTCCATATCGCCGCATTCGCCATCGCGGCGTGTTGCGGCATTTTGTATGTGCGTGTTCGCGAACATCGCCTTGAAAGGTCCATGGGTTTCGCGCGCAATGACGGCGCGGCACTATGCCTGGTCGGCGCCGTAGCGGGCGTTGTGGGACTTATGATGGTCTTCGCTCTTTTCAAAGGGGCGGGAATCGTGAGCGATTCCGGCATTAGCACGCAGGTTTCCGTGATAGCCCTGGCCCTTGCGTTCGCCGGATACGTCATCCTCGCGCTAGGACAGGAGGTCTTTTGCCGAGGGTACGTGCTCACGTCGTTTTCCGCGCGGTACTCGGTTGCCGTCGGCATGGTTGTCCAGACGGTTGTGTTCGCGCTGTTCCATGTATTGCTTGTGGGTCTGAGCGTGTTCTCCGTCGTCAACGGCGTATTGATGGGTGTGATGTTCGGGCTTATGTTCCTCAAATTCGGCAGCATCTGGCCCGCGGTCGGTTTTCATAGCCTCTGGTATTTCGTCCAGTATGTCATTCTTGGCGTCACGCCGGGCGCGCAGACGGGTTCGTATGCGACCATCATGACGACGACGTACGATTCGAGCAACGTGCTGCTTTCCGGTGGCGCGGGCGGTTTCGAGGCGAGCGCTTTGGCGGCAGCGGTATATGCGATCGCTATTGTATGTCTGCTCGTGCTGAAGCCGCGCGATGCTGACATAGATTCGATTGCATTCGTCAATCTGGGCGAAACGGTCGTTATCGGCGCCGAAGACGAGGCTGACGAGGAAGAGGGAGAAAAAGCCGCCGACAAGCGAGGGTGCGGTGAATCCGGTTGCAAAGCGGATGAGAAAAAGGAGTCGTAAACGGGCTTTCCGATGCGCCGCATGAGCGGCGCATCGTCTGTTTCTGGAAGGGAAACGTTCTTACAGAGAAGCTTCGTCTCGCGGCGTAAACGTTAGGATATCGGCGTGCCGCAGGGATGCGTCGGGGTTTCGTCGAACGCGGCATCGTTGTGTACAAGGGCGTAGAAGCGATACCCGCCCGAAAGATTCGAGCATGCAAGGCCGTGGCCGGCGAGCATGCGGCATGCCACGTAGCTTCGCAGGCCGCTGTGGCAATTCACGTACACCGTGCGTTCGGGGTCGAGCTCTTCCGTACGGCCGCGCAGCTCGTCGAGGGGAATGTTGATTGCGCCCTCAATATGGCCTCGTTCGAACTCTCCTTCCGTGCGAACGTCCAGGAGCTGGGCGCCTTCTTGCTGCAAGCGGGCGACGTCGCTCCAATGATGCTGCGCCACCAAGCCCGCTCGAATGTTTTCGATGACGAATCCGGCCATGTTCACAGGGTCTTTCGCCGAAGAGTACGGCGGCGCGTATGCCAGGTCGAGCTCCTCGAGGTCTGCCGCGGTCATGCGCGCGCGAATGGCCGTTGCCAAGACGTCGATTCGTTTGTCGGCCCCTTCGAAGCCCACGATCTGCGCGCCGAGGATACGGCCGCTTTCAGGCTCGAAGACCGTCTTGACGGTCATGTTCGAAGCGCTGGGGTAGTACGTCGCATGGGATGGCGAAGAGGTGACCGCTTTGTCGCAAGCGATGCCCGCACGCTGGGCGGCGCTTTCGGTCAGACCCGTGGCAGCGATGGTCATATCGAAAAATTTCAGCACGGACGATCCCTGCGAACCCTCGAACGAGCTGTCGCGTCCGCAGATGACGTCGGCCGCAATGCGTCCTTGCTTGTTCGCCGGGCCTGCGAGCGAGATGAGCGCGTCGTCGCCCGTGACGAAGTTCTTGACCTGCACCGCGTCGCCGACGGCGAAGATGGCGGGGTCGGATGTGCGCATATGCTCGTCTGTGACGATGGATTTCTTGATGCCGAGCTCAAGTCCCGCTTCCTCGGCAAGGCGGGTATCGGGCGTAACGCCGATGGCGAGAATCACCAAAGGCGCGCGGTATTCGTCGCCTGACGCGGTGGTTACCGTCAGCTCGTCGGCTTCTTCGTCTGCTACAAATCCATTGACGTCTTGATTCAGCCGCAGGTCGAGTCCGTGTTCGCGTGCGTAGGCGTGGACCTCGCACGCCATGTCGTAATCGAGCGTCGGCATGACGTGGTTGCCGCGTTGCAGCAGCATGACGTGAAATCCGCGCTCTACCAGGTTTTCGGCCGCCTCTATGCCGATGAAGCCTCCGCCTATGACAACGGCGCGCGCTCGTCCCTGCTCGATGAGTTCGTCGGTGCGCTGTTTCATGGCGAAGGTGTCTTCCACGGTGCGAAGCGTGAGGATGCGTCGGTCGTCTATGCCGGGAAGGTCGGGCTTGACGGCTTTCGCGCCGGGGGAAAGGATGAGGCTGTCGTAGGATTCCTTGTATTCCAACCCGTCTTCGAGGTTGCGGATGAGCACGGTTTTCGCCGCGCGATCGATCCTGACGGCCTCTTGGCGCACGCGCACGTCGATGTTGAAGCGGTTGCGGAAGCTTTCGGGGCTTTGCAGCGTGAGCTTGCGCTTGTCCGTGATGACGTCGCCCACGTAATAGGGCAGGCCGCAGTTGGCGTACGACACGTAGCCCGTGCGCTCGATCATGACAATCTGGGTTTGCTCGTCTAAGCGGCGCAAACGCGCAGCGGCCGTCGCTCCGCCGGCGACTCCTCCAATGATGACAACCTTCATGGCCTCTCCCTTGCGTTCGTTTTGTTTTCCTGTCTGCAACCTTGCGAGCTACATTTCCACGGGGCCGCGATAGCTCATGATGCCGCCGAGGTTGGTCACGTCGGCGAAGCCGTTCTGTTCGAGGATATGGGCCGCCTGCGCGCTGCGTCCGCCGCTTTGACAGTACACGAACAAGGGAGTATCTGCTGCTGCCTTGAAACCGGCGATGCGGTCGAGGGGGACGTTTTCCGCCCCGGGCACATGGCCCGACCGGTATTCTCCGGAGGTGCGAACATCGATGATCCGGGCGTTTTGCGTGGCGCGCGCCTCTTCGAGCTTCTTGTCGAATCCGCCGCCGAACATATTGAAGATTCCCATGAGGTGTCCTTTCTCCGACCGCTGCGAGGCCGTCTGACGACGCTTTCGAAAAACGAGCGAGTCGTTCACGCTGCCGTCGCTTCGCCGTCCTTTTCGTTTTCGTTCGTTTGAACGGCCGCTTGTTCGTCGATTGTCGTGCTTGCGTGGTTTCGCCGTGCGGTTCTCTCTCTGTTCGCTCGAAGCGTAGCAGGTTTATGATTCCTTTGGGGTAACAAATGGATGAACAGCTATGCCGGTCGGTCGCGTTTCTTCTTTCGTATAATAGGCTTTTGCGACACGCGTGCAGGCACAGCTTGAAGTCAGGATGGCGCGGGCAACAGTGCTTGTCTCAATCCGTGACGCGCGCAGGTGCGGTTTGGAAGGGTTCGAAGATAGGAATTGCTATGCCGGGACGGCTTGTCATATGTCCGACGCCGATCGGGAATTTGGGGGATATGACCCTGCGCACGCTCGACGAGCTGCGCGAAGCGGACGTGGTGTGTGCCGAAGATACGCGCGTGACGGGGAAGCTGCTTGCGCACTTCGGCATAGAGAAGCGGCTCGAACGTTTGGACGAGGCCACCATCAGCCGCGAAGCCGCGCGCATCGCTCGCCGCATCGCCGAGGGCGAGGTCGTAGCGTTTTGCAGCGACGCGGGTATGCCGGGCGTTTCCGACCCGGGCGCTCGTCTTATAGAGGCGGCCCAGGCGCAAGGTTGCGACATCACCGTGCTTCCGGGGGCGTCGGCTGCCACGACGGCGTATGTGGCCAGCGGCTTCAGTAATCCGCGTTTTTACTTCGGCGGCTTTTTCCCGCGCAAGGATTCTGAGCGTCGCGAAGTTCTCGAGTCTCTTGCCCGGCTCGATGCCGTGCTGGTGTTTTACGAAAGCCCCCGTCGTATCGCAGCTTCGCTGCAAGCGGTGGCGGACGTGTTTCCCCACCGCGAAGTCGCGGTTTGCCGTGAGCTCACCAAGCTTCACGAAGAGGTGTTTCGGGCCGGCGCATGCGACGTACGCGATGAATTCCTCGATCGTCACGAACGCTGCGGCATCAAAGGGGAAATCGCGCTTGTGATCGGGCCGCCCACGCATGCGGAAGAGGATGCTCGCCATGAAGACGCTGCGGCGTCGGCGGCTGAACGCGCTGCCGAGCTTATTGCCGAAGGGACTTTGAGCCGAAAAGAAATCGTCAAGGTTCTTCGTGACGAATTCGGCATATCGCGCAACGAGGCGTACGATCTTGCCGTGCAGGCGTAGCCGACGAAATGAACGATGCATGGAATTGCGGCCGATGGCAGGTTAATTGCGCCGCGAAGTTCGTTCGCTCGGGCGGAAAGGGTACGATAGCGCAAGCAGCCGACACGTGGTGCACGCCCCCTGAAAGCGAGGAAAGCATGAACAACTTCACCTATTATTCTCCGACCGAATTCGTGTTTGGCCACGGCGTCGAGGCTGGCGTCGGCAAACGCGCCGCCGAGAAGGGCTTCAGGAAGGCCCTGGTCGTTTATGGAAAAGGCTCCGTGGTACGCTCTGGTCTGCTCGGCCGCGTGAAGGCGTCGCTGGATGCGGCGGGTGTTGCGCATGTCGACCTTGCCGGCGTACGTCCGAACCCCGAAGTAGAAAGCGTGCGCGAAGGCATTCGCATCGTTCGCGAAGAGGGCGTCGACCTGATTCTTCCCATTGGAGGCGGCAGCGTAATCGATTGTGCGAAAGCCGTGGCATTCGGCGCCCTGCACGACGGCGACGTATGGGATTTCTTCTGCGGAAAAGCGCAGGTGACCAAGGCTCTTCCCATTTTCTGTGTGCTTACCATTCCGGCGGCGGGCTCCGAGGCGTCAAGCTCGTGCGTGATCAGCAATGACGAGATTCATGCGAAGCGCGGCACGAACGGCGATGCATTCCGGCCCATGCTCGCATTCATGAACCCCGAGATCACGTTCTCGCTCCCGGCATATCAGACGGCGGCAGGCGTGACCGACATGATCGCCCATATCTGCGAGCGCTGGTTCTCGGGCGTTGGCGCCGTTCGCGTGACGGACAGCATCGCAGCAGGCCTCATTCGCACGCTTATGGCGGCGGCGCCGTGCGTCTTGGATAATCCCGAAGACTACGATGCGCGCGCCGATATCATGTGGGCGGGCATGCTTGCGCACAACGATATCGCCGGCTGCGGTCGCGCGCTTAACCCGACGGGCCGCGCGGGAGGCTGGGAAAGCCACGGCCTTGAGCATGAGCTGTCTGCGTTCGACACGTCTATCACGCACGGTGCAGGTCTGGCCGTCGTGATGCCTGCGTGGATGCGCTACGTCTGGCGCGAGGATCCGAGCCGCTTCCTTCAGTTTGCGCTGGACGTTTTCGATATCGAGCCGATCGACGATACGGAGGAAGCCGTCGAAGATGCCGTGACTGCGGCCATCGACGAGCTGCAGGCGTTTTTCGTCGACATGGGCATGCCTAAGACCATGGGCGAGCTGGGCCTGCGCGTGGAAGACCTCGATGCTGTCATCGAGACGTTGCACGCCACCAAGGGCGATGTGTTCGGCGCGTTCAAGCCGCTCACTATGGAAGACGCTCGTGCAATCTACGAATCAGCCTTCAACGACCCGGCGCTTCCTTGCGCGGAGGATGCCGAGGAGTAAGCTCGACCCCGACGCGCTCGAGCTGGACGATGAACTGGGCGTTTTCTTACACGGAAGATGCCGAGGAGTAAGGAGCGCTTCCTGTTCGAGGCCGCTCGTTTTCGCGATGTTTAATGCGTTCGTGTGAGAGTTGAGCTTGTTTTTGTTTAGGGCTCGGTAGGAAACTCGAGATAGCTTGGATAGAGGAAGCGCGGATACTTCCAAAGCAACCTAGAGGCTCAGGTTCAATTTCGGAAAGCCATGCCAGGTATCTTTCTGGCATGGCTTTCTGCATATGTCACATATCAGCACTAGAGTTTTGGCGTTCGCTCAGTGACTTTGAGCGCTCTCGCTTGTACAACGCTGGCGCACTTAAAAGGACGACGATTCCCCCATTTGGTTTTTCGTTTCAGAAAGAATCGGTTAACGCCGAGGATGTCTTATCGGATACGTCGTGCCTTGCTCGGTCGGCCCCTTTAGGGATGTCGGTTGCCGCCGAGGAAATCTGCCGTGATATTCACAGCTTTGCAGGGGCTCTTCGGCATCCTTTGCATGTGCTGGTCTCGGCGGGAGCTTACCGCAGAAAAGGTGAGGATCTTAGATTTCATGTTCATGAGGGCGATTACGCTTCGGGGTCCTTTTTTCGCGTAGGAGACATATATGTCGTTTCTCCCGAATTGGCATTCGTTCAGTATGCCCGCGATGCATCGCTCGTTGATTTGCTTCGAGTAGGTGCGGAGTTGACGGGATCGTATGCTGCGTTGCTGCGTACGCCAGAAGAAGCGGAAGGCGCTGATGTTCTCGGCTTCAGGAAAGGGGAGCTCGTGACGACGCTGGCTCGTTTGCGCGCCTACGTGAAGAGGGCGTCTCGTGAGCACGGAATAAAGCGCGCTCGTGTTGCGCTGCGCTATTTGCCCGAAGGATGTGCCTCTCCTATGGAGTCTGTTCTGTTCCTGCTGCTCAGTCTTCCTCGTGCATACGGTGGCTACGGTCTGCCTAGACCTGAGGTTAACTATAGAATCTCGGTGCCGGACAATAGGCGTGGCGCGATGGGCGGATCGTGCTTCATCTGTGACTTGTATTGGCCTCAAGCGCGGCTTTGCGTCGAGTATGACAGCAACATGTTTCACACCGGTGCACAGCGTATCGCGCGTGATTCTGCGCGGAGAAACGCTCTTGCGCTCAAGGGGATTACCGTCGTTTCGGTGACGGGCAATCAAATAATGGATAGGGTCGAAATGGACAGGGCCGCTTATTTGATTGCAAAAAAGCTGGGGTTTCGGCCGTCTGCATACTGCGGCGATTTTCCTGAGCGGCAGGCAGGATTGAGAACGGCGCTGCTTCTTTCGAAATGAAATGCAGGAAGCCTCGCTTCTCAATCGTGGTCTGCGTTTTCGGCGCCTGCTTCGCCGGTGCTGCTTGCGCCTCTGCTGCGGCGTGCCTTTGTTCGTAGCGACGAGTTCTTGTTTTTTGTCGAAGGGCGAGCTTAGGGTATTTTGCAGCGCGAATGCGTGAAGTATTTTCGATTATGAACTCGGTCTGCGCTCGGTTCGTATCAAAGTGATATTGAAGTTTTTCGTAACACCAGGTCAGGAGGTCATAGGTTTTTTGAAGGCAGAACGTGTGCCGTTTTTTCGGGGTGTCGGCGCCTTTTCGAGTTCATAATCGAAAAAAGTTTGCAGGTAAAGCGCTGCGTGCGGCGCTACATGAAGTGGGAGGGGCGAGCTGAATGCCTCATTCGGTTTCGACGGTGCTCGAAGTTGACGGAGAACGCGTCCGCGTGATTCGTCGTCGCAATCAGCGGCGCGCGTACATACGCGTCAAGGCCCCTGACGGGTGCGTGGAGGTTTCTGCTCCGTGGCATGTGGCCGATGCCGAAATCAAAAGACTTGTTTCAGCGCATGCTGATTGGATCAAGCGACAGCGTTTTCACGTGGTCGAGGGCGAGAAGTCGCGTCTCGGCGCGCCCACTCCCGAAGAAATCGCCGAATGGCGTGCTGTGGTGGCGGCGTTTGTGCCTGCGCTTGTGGAACGTTGGGCGCCCGTTATGGGTGTGAAGCCGGGAAAGCTTGCGTATCGCAACATGGTAAGCCGATGGGGCAGCTGCAATGTCAAAACGGGACGCATCTGCATAAACGTACAGCTTGCCGCGCATCCGCCCGAGTGTTTGGAGTACGTGGTGGTCCACGAGCTGTGTCATCTGCTCGAAGCAAGCCATGGCCCGCGGTTCAAGAGTCTCATGGATACGTTTTTGCCCGATTGGCGGAGTCGTGAGGCGAAGCTGCGTGGGGACATCAGGCGTTGATAGTGCGAGGCATTTTCTTCCTTGTTTGCGCAGGCGCACGCATCCTGCGCTACAATATCGTGCGTTTGAATAACCATCGTTGCGCCGAATTGCCGCAGACGTACAGAGTGCGTTTCGGTGATGCGCATTTCGTGCCACGGCCGCAGCCGCAGTGCGCGGTCTGCTAGAGAATGCTCGGCGCAACCTGCGAAGCAAAAGCGGCATCATCAGTCGCCTGAGCACGAGAGGACGAGCATGTCAAAGCCCACCTATTCTTTCACCACGCCTATTTACTATGTAAATGCGGCGCCCCACCTGGGCACTGCATACACCACGATCGCCGCTGATACCGTGGCGCGCTATCAGCGCATGAACGGCTGCGACGTTGCGTTCGTCACCGGTCTTGACGAGCACGGCCAGAAGGTTGCCGAGACGGGCGAAAAGAACGGCATGACGCCTCAGGAGTGGTGCGATTCCATGGTCCCCGCGTTCAAAGACGCCTGGGATATGCTCGATATCACCTACACGGACTTCGTGCGCACCACCGAAGAGCGCCAGACGCGCACGGTGCAGAAGTTCTGGACCGATCTGTACGAGAAGGGCTACCTCTACAAGAGCGCCTATGAAGGCTGGTACTGCGTTCACGAGGAAACCTACTACGCGGAAAACGACCTCGAGAAAAACGAAGAGGGCGAATTCGTCTGCCCCGACTGTCATCGTCCGGTGCGCCGCGCTTCTGGCGAGGAAAACTGGTTCTTCAAGCTTTCTGAATTCCAGGAGCCGCTGCTGAAATTCTACGAGGAACATCCCGAGTTCATCCGTCCCGAGACCCGCAAAAATGAAATCGTCACCTTCGTCAAGGGCGGCCTGCAGGACCTTTCCATCAGCCGTTCCACCTTCGACTGGGGCATCCCGCTGCCCTTCGACGAAGGTCACGTGTGCTACGTGTGGGCTGACGCGCTGCTGGCATACCTTACGGGCATCGGCTACGCCGACCCCGAGCGCGAGGGAGAATTCGAGCGCCGCTGGCCCATGCAGTACCACTTCGTGGGCAAAGACATCACGCGTTTCCATTGCGTGATTTGGCCCGCTATGCTCATGGCCGCCGGTCTGCCCATCACGGGCACCGTCTTTGGTCATGGCTTCCTGCTCGTGGGCGGCGAGAAGATGTCCAAGTCCAAGGGTAACGGCATCAAACCCGCCGATCTGGTGGAAGTTTTCGGCGTGGATGCCTATCGCTACTACTTTATGTCCGATGTTCGCTTCGGCGCGGATGGCAATATCTCCATCGAGCGCATGACGCAGGTCTACAACGCAGACCTGGCCAATACCTGGGGCAATCTGTGCAGCCGTGTGTTCAACATGGTGGGCAAGTACTTCGACGGCAAGGTTCCCGCCGTGCCGGCAGAGTTTGCCGACGCTCCCAATCCGCTCAAGGATATTGCCGATGTTCTGTATGAAAAATACGACGCCTGCATGGCGGATGTGAACTTCACCGACGCCGCCGCCGCTGTGCAAGAGCTGGCAAGCCGCGTGAACCTCTATGTCGAAGAGAGCGCTCCGTGGAATTTGGCCAAGTCTGAAGAAACGCAGGGCGAGCTGGCCTTCGTTCTCTACAACGCCGCGGAAGCATGCCGCATCCTGGCACTGTTCTTCGCGCCGTTCATGCCGAACACCTCGGCCGAAGTGTTCCGTCGCCTGAGCCTTGGCGCCATCGAAGAAGTCGACGACATCAAGACGGCAAGCGTCTGGGGCCAGCTGCCTGCAGGCAACGACGTGGAAAAGGGCGATCCGCTGTTCCCGCGTCTTGACGTGAAGGACATTCAGCTCTAATTGCGCAGACGTTGTCATCGGGGCTTTCCGCATGAACGTTGTCTAGAGATGGGGCCGTGGGCATGAGCCTGCGGCCCCGATGCGTTATATATCATTAAAAGACGAACGTGGGTTCTTGAACCGTCGCTGGTCAGTTCGCAGATCAAGGCAGAGGCAATCGGCGGGTGGGTTGCCGTTGACCGGCAGGCCGTTCCAGGTCGATCAGCGGGCTGTTTCGGAATTGATCGCAGGCGGTCAGGAGCCAATCCGCGGGTTTATAACCAGAACAAAGGTGAACGATATGACTCAGGAAACGAACGCATCGGGGGAAATGGCAGCTCAGCATGTTTTCGGGGGCATTGACCCTGAAGGCCCGGCGGGCTATCTGGCATTTCGCGATGCTCTTTTCCGCAAGAAGAAAAAGAGCGGTTGGCGCTATGTCGAAGCTTCCAATCCGCTGCTCGAGGCCCCTGTTGCCGATACCCATGCGCATCTGGCCCTTATCTCGGATGCTCCGCTTTCGCTTGCGCGCTGCGCGGTGCAAGGTGTGGATTTCGTCTGCACGATTATAGACGCCTACGAGGACGGCGATGTTACGTTTTCCCTGGTGGACAAATGGCGCAGCGAGGCGCTGCGCATGCTCCCCGAGGTATTCGAAGCAACGCGTCGTGCAGCTCATGCCGAGAAAGAGGGCGCCTCGAGCGAGATGACCGCCGACGAATGGCGGGCGCATCGCTGCCCATGCGAGACCGTTCCCATTCCGAAAGTGCGCGTGGCGGCGGGCGTTCATCCTCACAATGCGTCGCATTGGAGCGATGAGGTGGAAGCATCGCTTCGTCGCATGCTGGCTCATCCGCTCACGTGCGCTCTCGGCGAAGTGGGCCTGGACTATCACTACGACTTTTCGCCCCGCGATGTGCAGCGCGACGTGTTTCGCCGCCAGGTCGAGCTCTCTCACGAAAGCGGGTTGCCGCTCATTTTGCATATGCGCGATGCGCACGATGACGGCTTTGCGATTCTCGAGGAAGAAGGCTGGCCGGCGGCGGGAGTTTTGCTTCATTGCTGCAGCGTCGGTCCCGAGGAGCTTGCTCGCTGGATCAATCGCGGCTGCTACGTGGCGTTCGGCGGTGCGGTCACGTTTTCCCGCAGCGACGAGCTGCGCGCTTCCGCCCAAATCGTTCCCGCTGACCGCCTGCTTACGGAGACCGATTCTCCCTATATGGCGCCTGTGCCGTTTCGCGGCATCGAGTGCGGCCCCGATTTCACGCTGTATGTGGCGGAGTGCCTCGCATCGACGCGCGGTGTTATGCCGGGCGTCGAACGCGAGGAGTTTCTTGCCCGGCTTCACGCCAATGCGCTCGATCTGCTCGACCGCGAGCCAACGGCATGGCAGTGCGTTGCGATACAGGGAGCTCTTTGATGGCAAAAGATGCTCCGAAGCGCTCTCTGCTTATATGCGGATCACCTCGTATGTCGGGCGTTTCGGCCCGTTATGCTGATCTGCTTGCCGATGACCTTGAGGCGAAGGGGGCAAGCGTGTCCAGGTGGGACCTGGCGCGTAAAAACGTGGCGGGATGCATCGGCTGCGAAGGGTGTCGCGGAGATTTCTCCTGCATCATAGAGGACGACATGCAAGAGCTTTACGCCCTGATCGATGCAGCGGACGAAATCCAGCTGGTGTGCCCGGTGTATTTTTCCGGGCCTACGGGCCAGTTCAAGTGCGTGCTCGATCGGTTGCAGCCGTATTGGGAGCGGCGTATCGGGCCGTGTGCTTGTCATGATCGCGCAAGCGAGGTTAAGCGGCCGGTCGTGCTGCATGTCATCGGCGCCGGGGGAGACCCGTTTGGCTATGAGCCTTTGCTCACCATTGTCAAGTCGGCTTTCGGGTCGGCGGGGTTTTTCCTGGCAGACGTTGTCGATCGCATCGGATGGGGGCAAGGCTCCGAGGAAGAAGGCAAGATGCTCTTTCCGAGGAAGGGCTCTGAGCGATAGTTCGTTGCTCGGCGGCTACGGATGGCCTACTATGCATGGGAGTTTGAGCGGCGAAGCGTTCGAGGGCGGTGAAATTCTTCCGCCTTGTCGTGAGACTTTGCTGCTTCTGGCTTATTGTGGAATCTTGGAATTCGTCCCATCTCGCTGTGGGGCGTTGAATTCGTTTTATTACGGGTAGAAGAAAGGCAGTTATGGGAAGCGTATCGTATCTGGCATCGCCTTCGGCTACGCGTGCCGTTTTGGAGAGGCACGGCTTGGCGACGAAGAAGGCGCTCGGGCAGAACTTTCTTGTCAACGACGCCGTCATTGCGAAGATTTGCGAGCTGTCCGAGGTGTCCGAGCAAGATACGGTTCTTGAGGTGGGGCCCGGCATCGGCACGTTGACGGTGGCCTTGCTGCCTCGCGCCGCTCGCGTGCTGTCGGTGGAACGCGATACGGATTTGCCTGCTGTTCTATCCGAAACCTGTGCGGATTTTGACACCTTTTCGCTTCTTTCGAAAGATGCGCTCGAGCTTACGCAGGGCGATCTTGAAGAGGCGTTTGGAAATGAAGCTCGTTTGGGGGTTGCCCCCAATAAGTTCGTTGCCAACCTCCCGTATGCCGTTGCCGCGACGCTCGTGCTTGATTACTTCCAGCGTTTTAAGAGCATTCAGAGCGCGACGGTGATGGTGCAAAGCGAGGTTGCCGACCGCATGATGGCCAAAATCGGCACGAAGGATTATGCTGCTTACACTGTAAAGTTAAACCTTATTGCGAAGGCAACCGGCAGATTCCAGGTTTCTCCGGGCAACTTCTTTCCGCCACCGCGCGTCACATCTGCGGTCATTCGTCTCGATCGTCGCGATGACCTGGGAATAAGCGATTGCGAGATTGCGGCGGCTTCTTTGATGGCGGATGCGGCTTTTGCCACCAGGCGCAAGACGATCGCCAATTCAATGAAGACGTTTTTCTCGGGCCGGAAATCGGCCGCTGGCGTCGTCGAGCTTCTGCCTGGGCTTCTTGAGCGTGCTGGCATCGATTCGCGCAGGCGCGGCGAGAGCCTGACGCTCGATGAATTCATCGAGCTCGGGCGGGTGTTTCTTGCTTGTGCTCCGGAGTGCTGCGAAGCCTACCTGAAGAGGTGATGCGTCCTGCGCGCCGTCAAGTGCCTGGTCGCATCTTCGAAGCGCCGCGAGCCCCCCTTTTTTGTCTCTTTGTCTGCAAAATGTGAATTTGACCTGCAGATATTTAATTACCTTTGACAGACGTGATATCATTTCCAGCTACACTGACTCACGCTAAAGCGAAGGAATATAACAATATGGAACTTGAAAAGCGCGCGCGTATTGTCGATGACATTCGCGCAGAACTTCAGCAGCGCATCGAAACGCGCCTGAAGGTTCGTGCGAACATGGGCCGTTCTAAGGTTGTCGAATGCGAGGGCATTCTTATGCAGGCTCATCCGTCGCTGTTCATTCTCGAGATCGATCGCAAACGCGGCCGCAAAGCTCGTCAGTCTTACCAGTATGTCGATGTTCTTACCGGCATGGTTGAACTTTTCGATGCAGAGACGGGCAAGCCCATCTTCGAAACGCTTGTTGAAAACGGCGAAGAGCCGGGTGCTCACGCCATCTTGATTGATGACGAAGACGAAGAGAACGAGGATTTCTAGGCTGTATGTGACAGCTGTGCTTGTTGCGCACTTGGTCGGGTCATGAATCGCCTTCTCGCTCGAATGCGTTTACGAGACGGTTCTCGTTCAGTCGTCCGCTATTTTGTATTTGCGTTTCGTTTTATGCTTGACAAGAGCAACGCTTGGTAGGAAAATACCGTCTTGCCTATTTATGGGGATGTAGCTCAGCTGGGAGAGCACCACGTTCGCAACGTGGGGGTCGAGGGTTCGAGCCCCTTCATCTCCACCATGATTTTTAACGCCGTTCGCAAGAGCGGCGTTTTTTGTGTTTGGGGGGGGAGAAGCGCAGTTGGGGTTTGAGGGGAAGACGTACGTGGCCGAGACTTGAGGAAAGAATGCAGCAGCGGCTTGGGAAGAAACGCAGCAGAGGTTTAGGGTTGAGAAAGGAGCGCGGTGGAGTACAGCGCAGGGCAGGTTGCGCGCGTAATGGGCGTGCATGCGAATACGGTGCGCATGTATGAGCAAGAGGGGTTTATCGCACCCGCGCGTAGGCTCGAAAATGGCTATCGCCGCTTCGACGATGAGCATCTTGTTCAGTTCTTCATTGCTCGTCGCGCTTTTCGGGCGGAGATTCTTCAGAACGGCCTTCGGAAAGATGCTGTCTGTATTGTGAGAGCAGCAGGCGCACGCAAGTACGGAAAAGCGCATGAACTCTGCACTGCCTACATAAAGAAGCTGTCCGACGAATCTCGAAAAGCGGACGATGCCGCGCATATTGCAGAGCGGTTGCTTGCCGGTGATACCGTGTCTGACGCCGGTCGGGCGGCTCGTTTCCTCAAGCGTAAAGAGGCGGCGCTTGAGCTGGGCGTATCGATAGACGTGTTGCGCAATTGGGAGGCGAACGGCCTTTTGAGCGTAAAGCGCTCGAAGAACGGATACCGCATATACGCCCCCGAGGATATGGATCGTCTTCGTGTCATCTACGCCTTGCGGTGTGCGAACTATTCAATCGCGTCCATTCTTCGACTTATGGTGGCGCTCGACAGGGGAATGTGCGCCAATGTGGGCGATGTGCTCGACGCGCGAGGGCAGGATGACGATGTGGTGCGCGCCTGCGACCATCTGCGGGAGGCCGTAGCGTCAGCGATGCAGGATGCGCAAGAGATTCTGATGTTGATCGAGCAAGCTCGGGTTCTTGCCGCGAAGAAAGCCTATTCGTAAGCTCCGGATTCTTGTCATGAAAAAAACCGCATGAAAACCCTCCATTAGCACACCAGACTTGCTAGAAGGGCTTTAATCCCTTTCTCGCGCGGCGAAGCGATGGGAGAAAAGATTGTGCGTGATGCGGGATGGAAACTGGAAATTGGTGGCGGCAGCGTTTCTTGCCAGCCAATGCCTGACGCTTGTGGGGTCTTCTGCCGTTCAGATGGCGATTGCCTGGTATGCTGCCGTTGAAGCGTCTTCCGGTGCATGGGCTGCGGCGATGCTCGTTGCGGGGTTCGTGCCTCAAATGGCCGTATCGCCGTTTGCGGGAGCCTGGATTGATCGCCGCGGATTTCGCAAGGCGGCCATCATCGCTGCCGATGCGGTCTCGGCGGCAACAGCGCTTGCTCTTGCCGTCTTTTTGGCAACGAGTTTTGGAGATATGGCGGCCCTTGTCGCGGCCTCGTCGGTAAGGTCGCTATGCGCGGGCGTTCAGATGCCAGCGGTCCAGTCGAGCGTGGCTATTCTTGTGCCCGAAGAAGCATTGTTGCGCTACAACGGAATCGTTTCGGCGGTTCAAAACGTTGCGCAGTTCGCTGCCGTTCCGCTTGCTGCACTCACTCTTTCTTTCGGAGGCATTTCGTCGGCTATGCTGCTTGATGTGGTCACAGCGGCGGTTGCGGTCGGCGTGCTTGCGGTTGCGGTGAAGCTGCCTCGTGTCGAGGCGACGTCTTGCGCTCTTTCGCAAGAGAAGGCGGGTCTGTTTGAGGATGTGCGCGAGGGCGCGCGTTACGCTCGGGACGAGCGTGCGGTCGGTTTTGTTTTGGCTTCGTATGGCGCCTTCATTTTTCTGAGCGTTCCTTCGGGGTTTCTCGTTCCGCTTCTTATGGAGCGCGCACTCGATGCTTCGTATGCCATGCTCGCCTTCGCCGAGGGTGCCGGCTGCTTTTCAATGGTTGTCGGAGGCGTTGTCCTAGCCGCTTTTGCGGACAGAATGAAAGGCGTCGCATTGCCGCTCGGTCTTATCACCTACGGTGCGGGAAGCATGGGCGTCGGCCTTGCGACGGGGTGTCCGCTTTTCTTGGTCGGTCTCGTTGTGCTCAGCGCGGCGATTCCTCTGGTGCAGGCGGCGGTGACTGCTCATCTACAATCTTTCGTCGACCCCGCCATGATGGGTCGCGTGTTCGGCTTCATGGGGTCGATGTATGCAGGGTTGATGCCCCTTGGCTCCTTGTTGTTTGGGCTGCTTGCCGACGGAGCGCCCGCATGGACGCTTCCTACGTTGTGCGGGGCTGCGGTTGCGCTGTTCGGCGTGATGTTTCTGCCGCGAATGATTTCTTCGCATCGACGGGAAGCGGGTTACTCCAAATGAGGGCGTTGCCGACAACGGCGCGCAGCATTGCCTGCGCGAATTGAGTGAAAATATGCAAAAACGGCGTTTCGGCGCTGAAAAAGAAAGGAAATACCATGACCGATCAAACTCCTTCTATGCTCGACCTTGTCATAGAGCTGCATAAGCCTCTCGACCGGCTTGGGCCTGGTTCGGTGGAGTCCACCAACCGTGCGCTGGATTTCGTTGAGGGCCTGGGGTCGATGGAACGCGTGCTCGACCTTGGCTGCGGCACGGGTGCGCAGACCATGACCCTCGCCGAGCGCATTTCCGGAAGTATCACGGGCATTGATCTGTTCTCCGATTTCGTTGACGAGCTTAACGCTCGGGCGGAAAAGAGGGGGTTGAGCAATCGCGTACGCGGCGTGCAGGGGTCTATGGACAAGCTTGATGTCGAGCTTGAAAGCGTCGACCTCATTTGGTGCGAGGGCGCAATTGACGGCGTCGGGTTCGAGGAGATGCTCGGCTACTGGAGCTCTTTCCTCAAGCCGCATGGCTACGTGGCCGTTACGTGTCCGTCGTGGCTTACTGACAATCGTGTAGCCGAGGTTGACGATTTTTGGACACAAGCGGGAAGCGGTCTCGATACCGTGGCGCAGAATGTGGACGTTCTGCAGAAAGCGGGATACGCGCCCGTCTCAACGTTCGTCCTGCCGAAGGAATGCTGGACCGAGAACTATTTTGCGCCGCGCCGTGCGGCCGAGGCCAATCTTGCGGCGAAGTATCCCGGCAACGAAACCGTTGCAGAGTTCATCGCCGGAAATCATTACGAAGAGGAGCTTTTCGCCACGTATGGCAATCTGTACGGCTACGTCTTCTATATAGGAAAGAAGCTCTAGGCAGGGAGGGGGCCGAAGGGGCGTCCTAGCCGCAACGCGAGCGGCGGGATTCCTTGGTTCGCTTTGGTCAAAAACCGCCTGTTGGGAGAAGAAAGCGCGTAGCCTTTCTCTTCCGTGGTCAACGAGGCTGAGTTTGGGGAAATGTTTCCGTCGTTCAGGGACGATGACTCTCTCCGCCACTTTTCTGACCTGGGGAAACTCAAGAGCAGTATTATTGCCCGCACGGGCCTTTGCGGCCTATTGCGGCAAACGGCGCAAAATAGTACGCGAACGGTGTGAGAAATTCCCCCAACAGGGCCTTTTTGACCACGGGGCCGGAAGGGCAAGAGCGCGCTTGGAGTGGGAGGCGGTTTTGCCAGCCGCCTTGCCCTCAGGACTTCTGAGGGAACTCGCTGGACGAATGGGTCGAGCGGCGGGTGGGTTGGCGCTTGCGTGCGTGGTCGCTGTTTGCGTGCGCGGCCAGCGCCGTATGTCGATCGGCGCGGCGTTGCTCCGTTGACACGCGCATGGCCCGAATCCGCTCGCGTACTTGACACGCGCATGGCCCGAACCCGCTCGCGTACTTGACACGCGCATGGCCCGACCCGCTCGCGTACTTGGCACGCGCATGGCCCGGAGTCGTTCGTGCGCTCGGCGTCCGCATATCCGCGTCGCTGATCGTGTAGCGGGTAATGAGTTGCGCCCTCGGATGCCCAACGGCCCCATCATCTTCTACCAATGGTGAAATCAAACGGTAAATGGCTGAAAAATGACCTGGGAATACGCTAAAAGTTGTAATTTCCCCCTAAATGGGTGAGGGTATTCTGGGTTCCTTATGAAGGATGTGTGTTAAAGTCATCCCTGTATTTCGCCTACGCTTTAACCCATGGTTGCCGAAATCGGACTATCTCACGGTTCCTTGGACGCATCCCCTCCAAATCGTATGCGGAATACGGAGGAAGAAGGAAGATAGGAGAAAGGAGGTATCCATGGCTGAGGAAACCAAGACCGACGTCGCTGCGACCGAGGAACCCGCCAAGGATGCCAAGAAGGCTAGGAGCGGCAAGAAGAAGTGGCCCATCGTCGTGGGCGTTGTTGCCGTTGTGTTGGTTGCCGCAGGTGCGGGCTTTTTCGTCTGGCATGAGCAGCCGAGCTTCTGCAACGCCATCTGCCATACGCCGATGGACGCATATGCCGAGAGCTACATCGACGGCTCTCATGACAAGTACGGCAACGAGCTGACCGAAGAGTCTGACAAGATGGCCATGATGGCTTACTATCACGGTCACACCACCGAGGGCGAAACCACCAACTGCCTCGGCTGCCATGTTCCCACCCTGGGCGAGCAGATTACCGAAGGCATGCACTGGGTGACCGGCAGCTATGAGGTTGCTGGCGAGAACAAGGTTGGTCAGACCATCCTTGAAGAGCGCGAGCTGGCTGACCTCGTCGAGGCTCGCGGCATCGAAGAGGATGAGTTCTGCCTCAACGGCGACTGCCACCATGTCACCGACGACGGCAAGGAAATCACTTCTCGTGCCGACCTGGAGGCTGCAACCGCAGATCTCGATTCCACTTACAACCCGCATCTTGCCCAGCACGGCGAATATGCATGCAGCCAGTGCCACAAGGCGCACAGCCAGTCTGTGAACTACTGCACGCAGTGCCACAGCAGCGCTCCCGTTCCCGAGGGTTGGCTGACCACCGCCGAGGCCAAGAAGCTTTCCACGCTTTAAGCCCGGAAAAGCATGCGCGCATGCGCGCTAATCGGCGCACGCCGTCCTGCATGGCGACGCGTGCAGCCAATGAAGGCATACTGCGTTTGACGTACATTGCCTGAGCCATGTGTAGTACGAAGAGCCCGCCTGCCAAGACGGGCTCTTCTGCTGGATAATGACACGCTGGGATGCTGCGGCGTGATGAAGCCGTCGCATCGTTTGCCCGCTGCATGCGCGGCGCACCCTTGACGGCTGACGTCCGGTTGTCCGGCGTCGGTCATGGCGAGTGTTGAAGGAGCAGGAGCATGAATACGAAAACCAAGCGCAGGCTCGTTGTGGTAACGGGCGTGATCGTGGTGGTTTTGGCAATCGTCTTGGCCGTGGTGGGAAGCGGAGGCGCCGCAAAGACCGTCACGGTTGCTGACGCGTTGAGCGGAGCGCACGATTCCGACCGTGTCCAGGTCTCGGGAAACGTGGTCGACAATTCTTTTGCCACGAAAGACAACGTCCTTACGTTTGAAATCTGCGATCCAGAGGGGGATGAGTCCCAGACGCTGCGCGTAAGCTATGACGGGGCGGCGTCCTCTACGTTTGGCAACGGCGTAACGGCCATCTGCACGGGAAAGCTGGTTTCTGCCGACGGAGGCGTTGAGTTGGTGGCAAGCGAATTGGTGACGAAGTGCCCCTCTAAGTACGAAAGCGCTACGGACGCTCTGTCGGTCTCCCGCCTGCTCGAATACGGCGATGACATCGTTGACACGACGGTCAAGCTTGCAGGCGTGGTTGGCGAGGGCACGCTGACGGCGGCGGGTTCCGGAGAGCCTCGCTTCGTCGTGGCCGACTCCCAGGATGCAACGCTGCAGGTTTCCGTCGAGTTCGACGGCGCGCTGCCCGATGTTATTGTCGACGGCACCTCGGTCGTCATCACCGGCTCGCTTTCCGATTCTGGTTCGTTTGTTGCGACCGATGTCGCGCAGGAAGGATAGTGCATGTCCACTTTCGGATTGATAGGACTTGTCGTTGCGTTTGCAGGCGTAGTTGTTTCCGTGGTCTGTCTGCTTGCGGGCCGCATTCTTAAAAAGACCGGCAAGACCGGCGCGGCAGAGACGGCCTCGTGGGGCGGTTGCGTGGCGTCTATCCTCACCGCCGTTGCCTTGACGGTATGCTGCGGCATCCTGGTCTTTTGCTTCATGACGGGCGATATGTCCATCGAGTATGTTCTCATGGAGCATTCGGATGCCGATGGCGCGCTTGGCGTGCTCTATCGCTTCAGCGGTCTGTGGGCCGGGCGTGAAGGGTCGCTGCTGTTCTGGGCGTGGCTGATTTCGATTTTCAACGTGGTGGTGGCCGTTCGCGCCATGAAGAACCTCGACGATCTTGATTGCATGGCGCTTTTCGTCTCGAATCTCGTCTTGACCGCGTTTGTCGCCGTATGCCTGTTCTCCGAAAGCAATATGCCGTTCATTGCGACGGCTTCGCCTTACGTGGATGCGAATGGCAATCTTACGGCCATGGCGTCAAGCCTCGGCATGAGCCCGCTGCTCGAGCATTGGGCTCAGGCCATCCATCCGCCGACGCTGTTTATCGGCTATGCGGGCCTTACGATTCCGTTCGCCTACGCGATTGCCGCGCTCATCGTCAATGATGCAAGCGCGAAATGGGTTGTCCGTTCGAGCCGCTACGCCATGTTCAGCTGGCTCTTCCTCGGCATCGGCATCGGACTTGGCGCCATCTGGGCGTACGTCGTGCTCGGCTGGGGCGGATATTGGGCGTGGGACCCCGTTGAGAACGCGAGCCTTCTTTCGTGGATGGTTGCGCTTGCACTCGTGCACAGTTTCACGGTCTATCGCAAGCGCGGCGCTTTCAAGCGCTGGAGCGTCATGTGCGCATGTCTCGCGTTCGCCTTCGTTGTGGTAGGGACGTTCATCACCCGTTCCGGCGTGGTGCAGTCCGTCCATGCGTTCGAGGGCGACCCGGTGTCGCTCATGCTTTTCGGCGGACTTATCGTCGTCGCCGTGCTGGTGGGCCTTGTCGGCCTGGCCATTCGCTGGAAGTCGTTTGCATCCGACGATGCGATCGAGTCCATGGCGTCGAAGGCGGCCGCGTATTACTTCAATAACGTGATCATGATCGTGTTCACGTTCGTTTTGTGCTACCTCACGGTGGCAAGCGCCCTGCCGACCTTCCTTCCGTTCGGTGGTCAAAGCCTTTCTGCGGGCACTTACGATGCCATCGCGCGTCCGCTCGGTATTGTCTATTGCTTCATCATCACGGTCTGTCCGCTGCTTGCCTGGACGAAAACCGATCGCAAGGAGTTTTTCCGTCTGGCAAAGGTTCCTGCAATTTGCGCTGCCGTTCTTTTCGTCGTCTTGATCGCCTATTTCGCGACCACGCTGTATCCGGCGTATGATGCCATTATCCAGGCCGGCTCTGCACAGGGCGCGTCCCAGGCTGCCGTTACGGCGGCCGAAGAGCTGCTGTCCGAAGGCCCTGTGTGGTATTACAACGGACTTGCCGTCGTCGGCTTCGCCGTGGCGAGCCTGTTGTTCTTCAACACGCTCTTCATGATCGCGCGCGCCGCGTCCAAGCGGGCCAAGGCGACGGGCAAGAATCCCGTAGCGGCATTCTTCGGGATGCTGGGTTCGAATTCTTCGAAGTACGGCGGCTACATCGCTCACTTCGCCATGTCCATCATCCTGGTGGGCCTTATCGGGTCCTCCATGTTCGTGACGGAGAAGACCGATTACGTGGCCTTCGACGAGGAGGCCGATACGGCGGAGAACTTCGTCATCGACGATTACGAGCTGCGCTACACCGGTAGCGATGTAGAGACCATGCCGAACGGCGACGACATTCTGTATCGCGTCGAGTTCGACGTGTACGACGCCAACACGGGATCATATGTCGGACACGTGAACCCGTCGGTTCAACTGGTGGCTTCTACGCAGCAGACCAAGCTCAACGCTAGCGTGATCAGCTTCCCGACCGAAGACCTCTTCGTTGTGTATCGCGGCGTGAACGATGCGGGCGACCTTTCCATGGACGTGCGCGTGAACCCGCTGGTAAGCTTTGCCTGGGTCGGCTTCGCGCTTCTGATGCTCGGCACGGCCATCGCCCTGTTCGGCCGTCGCAAAGAAGGCGAGGCGTTCTCGAAGAAGGAAGCCCGCGGCGAAGGCGCCGACGGCGCGTCGAATGCGGAAGAAGCACGCGAGCAGGTAACAGCGTAGGGGAGTGAATGAAGATGGCGGATGCTTTGGACAAAGAACCGCTTGCGCTTGAGGTGAAAAAGCTCACGAAGGTCTTCGGCGACCGCAAGGCCTTAGACAACGTGTCGTTTTCTCTGCCGCAAGGAGCGTTTCTCTCCATTTTCGGTCCGAACGGCGCAGGCAAGACCACCATGCTGCGCATGCTTTCGACGCTTGCACGTCCCACTTCAGGAGCGATTCGCGTCATGGGACTAGACGCTAAGGAAGATCCCGATAAGGTACGCGACCATATCGGCCTCATATCGCACAATTCCATGCTGTATCCAGACCTGACCGCGATGGAGAACATGATGTTCGTGGCGCGCCTGTACGGCATAATAGATCCGGAGGCGCGCGTGCGCGAGCTGCTTCGCGCAGTCGAGCTTGACCACCGCCGATTCGATATGGTGCGCACGTTTTCGCGCGGCATGACCCAGCGTCTCTCCATCGCCCGCGCACTGATTAACGACCCCGATGTGGTGTTTCTCGACGAGCCGTATGCTGGCCTCGACCCGCACGCCGTCGAGATATTTGACGAGCTCATCGGGGGCTTGCGCGAAGAGCGAACCTTCGTCATGGTGAGCCATGACCTGCAGAAAGGCTTCAGCGCCTGCACGCATGCGATGATGCTCGCCCGAGGCCGCGTGATGGTATGCGCGCCGAAAGACGAGCTCGACTTCGACGAGTTCAAAGGGCTTTATCGCGAAACCGTCGGTATGGGGGTGGCGTAATGGCCGTTGCTATGAAGAAACCTTCCACGTGGGCTCATTACGTGGCTCTTCTGAAAAAAGACCTTTCCCAGGAGCTGCATACCAAGGACATGCTTACGTCCATGGGTCTCTATGCGCTTTTGGTGCTTGTGGTTTATGGCGCGGCGCTTGCTCAAGCGGGAAGCGAGCTCGATATCTTGCAGATGGCCGGCGGCCTGCTGTGGGCGGTGATTCTGTTCACGAGCCTTTTGGGGTTGAATCGCTCTTTTTCGCACGAGAAAGAGCAGGGGTGTCTCGAGGGCATTCTTCTCGTCCCCATGGACCGTTCGGTAATCTTTCTTGCGAAGGCGACGGCCAATCTGGTGTTTCTTCTCGTGGTCACCGTGGTCACCGTGCCGCTGTTCTTCTTTTTGTTCCTCGGACAGGTGGGGGCCGCGCCGACATGGCCGCTTATGGTCGCGCCGCTTTTAGCGGGCACGGTGGGCATTGCCGGCGTCGGCACCATGCTTTCCACCATCACTATGAACACGCGCGGGAAAGACGTCATGCTCGCCGTGCTGTTTATTCCGTTGCTTTTTCCGCTTCTGTGGGCGTGCGTCTCGGCGACGACATGCGCCATGTGCGCTCCGGAAGGGTTCATGGACACGTTCGTGACGTCAATGGCTCTCTCGGCAGGCTACGATATCGTGATGATCTTGATATCGTGGGTGCTGTACGATTTCGTGGTAAGCGCTTAAGGGAAAGGATTGGTATGGCCAACGAAGAAAAGGCCAAAGAACCTGCGATCGGGGGAATTATCGATCGCGTGGCGCCATGGGCGCTCGCTCTCGGGGCGTTGCTTGCGACGCTCGGATTTGTTTTGAATTTCACCATCGCCCCGCTGGTCAACGGAGCGGCGGTTAATGAGCTCGCGCTCATCGGCGGCGTCATGGTGCAAAACAAGCTGCTGCTCTCGCAAAAGATTTTCTATTGGCACATGCCTGTTGCGATTGCGAGCTTCGGGGCGTTGGTCTTCACGGCCTACTACGGCATCAGGTTTCTTATGACCAAGCGCGCCTGCTACGATACGCGTGCGCGCGTCGCTACGGAAATCGCGCTGGTGTTCGTGTTGTGCACGATGGCTTCCGGCGAGATGTGGGAGCGCTTCGAGTGGGGCGTCTGGTGGACGTGGGAGCCTCGCCTCACCACGTATTTCATCTTGATGCTGATGATTTTCGGCTATTTCATCTTGCGCAACGCGGTCGAAGACACTGAGCGCCGGGCTGTCTATGCAAGCGTTTTCGGCATCCTGATCTTCATTGACGTGCCCATCTGCTTTTTGGTCACGCGCTTGATTCCGTCGGGTGTGCACCCTGTGATTTTCAGGACCGACTCGGGGCTTTCTCCCGAGATGCTGCTGCCTCTCATGCTCGGCATGGCGGGTTTTGCCTTGATTGCATTCGGCTTGTATCGCCTGCGTTTGCGCGCTCAGGTCATGGAAGAGAAGCTCGCTCGTATTCAGGATAAACTGGAGGACTAACTATGGATCCCGTTTTGGCAGAAATCTACTCCACCGTTCTTGGCGCGGCTCCGTTCGTCATTGCCGCATACGCTCTCATCTTCTTGGTCTTGTGCGGCTATGTTGTGTTCATCATGACCAAGCTCAAGCGAACCGAGAAGAAACTCGTAGCGCTCGAAGAGCATGTTGACGCGCTGAAGTAAAATAGGCAAAGGAGCCCGTCTTTGGCGGGCCTTTTGCGTCATAATGAATGCGGCAGGCTCTGCTTGCCGCATGCGTCGTTTTGTCGGCGCATGCCGGGCGCCCTTCGGGGCGCTGCGTTTTTTCGATAGACAGGAGACATGCATGAAGGCTCTGATTCCCGCAGCGGGCATGGGTACGCGTTTCCTTCCGGCTACGAAAGCACAGCCGAAAGAAATGCTGCTCGTCGTCGACCGCCCTGCCATCCAGTACGTGGTCGAAGAAGGCCTTTCTTCGGGGGCCGACGAAGTGGTGATCATCAACAGTCGAGAGAAGACTTCCATCGAGAAGCACTTCACGCCCGACCCTGATCTGGTTGCAACGCTTCGCTCCAAGGGCAAAGACGTCTTCGCGGATGCGGTAGAGCACGCGGGCAATCTCAATGTTTCGTACGTATATCAAGACGAGCCCCTCGGTTTGGGCCATGCCATCCATTGTGCGGCGGAGAAATCCGCGGGAGAGCCGTTCTTCGTGCTTCTGGGAGACGTGTTGGTTCCCGACAACAACATCTGCCCGAAGATGCTCGAAATCTCGAAGGCTCATGGCGGTGCAAGCGTCATCGCCGTGCTTCCCGTCCCCGACGACCAGGTGAGCCGCTTCGGGATCATCGCCGGCTCGCAGGTCGAGGAGGGGGTCTGGAAGGTGGACGGCCTGGTGGAAAAACCCAAGCTGGAAGATGCGCCTTCGAATCTTTCCGTTTTCGGCCGCTATCTGCTCAGTCCCCGCGTTATGGAGCTTCTTGCCGACGTCGAGCCGGGAGTCGGCGGTGAAATCCAGCTTACCGACGCTCTTGATGCCGTGCTGAAAGAAGAGGAGATGTATGCACTGGTCATCTCCGAAGAAGACGGTTTCGACACCGGCACGGTGGAAAGCTGGCTCGAGGCGAACAATGCCTTGTACGCGCGTAAGCTGGCGGCGCAGAAGTAGTCTGCATGCCCCGAAGTGGCTGGGGCATGCCTTTTCGAAGGGGCGAAGCGTTCGCGGTTTCGCCTTCGCTGGGTAGCGATGGGCCTTCGAAGGGATGTAAGGAAGAAGGAACGCAGTGGGGTTCAACGCCTTTTCCGGAGCGGTCGGACAGGATTTCTCCGATTTGTTGAGACATACCGGCGCGAGGTCGGAAGGCCGCGCTGCCGATGCACAAGATTGCGGCGCGTATTCGTCGGAGCAGCTCGATGCTATTGTGGGGCCGCAGCGTCGTTGGTCTTGGGTCGAGATAGACTTGTCCGCCATTCGCAACAATGTCGCCGTCGCGAAACGCCGTCTTTCCCCGGGCACGCGCTTGATGGCGGTTGTCAAGGCGAATGCATACGGTCATGGGGCGGTGCAGGTTGCGCGAACGGCTCTTTCCGCAGGGGCGGCGCAGCTGGCTGTCGCTACGGTGAGCGAAGGCATTCAGCTGCGTAAGGCGGGCATCGACGCGCCTGTCCTGATTCTCTCCGAACCTCCCATTGCTGCGGTGCCGCTTCTGCTTCGCTACAGCCTCATGCCTTCGGTGTATACGAGCGAATTCGCCGTAGCATATGGCGAAGAGGCTGACAGGCACGGATTGCGTGCGCCGTTCCATCTCGCCATTAATACGGGCATGAACCGCATAGGCGTGCGTTTCGACGAGGTGGTCGATTTCGTTCGGCAGATAGCCTTTCATCGGGCCCTCGAGCAGATGGGCACTTTTACCCATTTCGCCACGGCGGACTGTGCTGAGACTCTCGATTTCAATATGCAGCTGCGCCGCTTCAAGGAAACCGTTGCGTCGCTTCGCCAAATCGGCGTTAATCCCGGGCTGGTGCACTGCGCCAATTCTGCGGCGCTTTTGCGCTATCCGGAAACGCATATGGACATGGCGCGCCTGGGCATCTCCATGTACGGCTTCCATCCGTGCCCTGAAACCCGGGGGTACTTCGACCTCCGTCCAGCGTTGAGCGTCCATGCTCGCATCACGGCGGTGAACATGCCGCCTATGAGTGAAGGAGTGAGCTACGGAATGCACTACCGAAGCCCCGGAAGCGTGAAAATTTGCGCCGTGCCGGTTGGATATGCGGACGGCTATGCGCGCGCCTTGTCAAGCAGGACTTCCATCATCTATGATGGCCATCTTTGCCGTCAGGTGGGCAATATCTGCATGGACCAGTGCATGTTCGAAGTCGATTTGCGCAGCCACGGAACGCATCGTCGCCTCGATCCGCACGTGGGAGACGAGGTGCTTCTGGTGGGCGCGCAAAACGGCGTTTCCGTGACTATTGAGGATTTATGCGATGTGGTGGGCACTATACCTCACGAACTGTGCTGCGCCTTGTCCCTGAGAATGCCGAAGGTGTATTTGCGATGACCATGATTAACGACCATTTTGCGACGATCGTTCCCCAGGAAGGCGAATCTTCCGCCGCACTGCTCGACGACATTGCGTCCCAGGTTGCCGCATGCCGTAGATGCTCCCTGTGCGAAGGCAGGACCAATGTTGTTCCAGGGTTCGGCAATCCAGAGGCGCGCGTTATGCTCATAGGCGAGGCCCCGGGTAAGAACGAAGACTTGCAAGGCAAGCCGTTTGTCGGGGCGGCGGGCAAGTACTTGACCGAGCTTTTGGGCTATGCGGGCCTTACGCGCGAAGACGTGTTCATCGCCAATGTACTGAAATGCCGTCCGCCTTCGAATCGCAATCCTCAGCCGTCCGAAATCGATATCTGCACGCCGTTTCTGCGAGACCAGGTTCGCGCCATCGGCCCCGAATACCTGGTGACCATGGGTAATTTCGCCACGAAGTTCATCTTGAAGACGGAACAGGGAATCACGGGGCTTCACGGCAGGCCCCATATGGCAGGGCGCTTCATCGTCTATCCGGTCTTCCACCCCGCTGCGGCGATATACGACCGCACGAAGCGTGATGCGCTCGAAGCGGACTTCGCGGCGCTCGGCGAACGCCTGAAGCAGCCGCGCGCATAGGATGCCCGTTCTTCCCACGGGACGCATTTTTTTTCATGCGTGCGATATCGCATGGCGGCGGTATTTTTCTTGTAACAACGAAGGCCCCGTGCGGGGCCTTTCTGCTTTGAAAGGAGCGATGTATGGCCAATCGCTACGATTTCGATCCGAAAATCTATCTTCAGCAGGGTGCTTGGGCTGATGTGAAGCTTGGTCTGCATCGTACGGAAGAATTGCTCGAACGATTGGGAAATCCGCAGGATTCGTTGAAAATCGTGCACGTGGCAGGAACGAACGGCAAGGGCTCTACAAGCGCTTTCATTGCGGGCATTTTTCAGGCAGCGGGCTACACGACCGGCCTGTTCACGTCACCGTATATTCTTCGCTTCAACGAACGTATCCAAATCGATCGGGTTGATATATCGGACGAAGACCTTTTCGAGGTCGCCGCCGACGTGCGCGATCAAGCGTTGCTTATGGACGAGGCGCCGACGGCGTTCGAACTGCTTACGGCGGCTGCCCTGCATTATTTCTCCCAGAAACGCTGCGACGTCGTGGTGCTCGAAGTGGGGCTTGGGGGAAGGCTCGATTCCACGAACGTCGTCACGCCGCTTCTGAGCGTGATAACCCCCATAGCACTCGATCATGTGGCGGTGCTCGGCGATACCATCGCGGAAATTGCTGCGGAGAAGGCCGGCATCATCAAGCCTGGCGTCGATGTTCTGAGCTACCCTCAGCATTCCGATGCGGCGGCGGTGATCGAAGAGCGGGCGACGGAGCTTGGATGTACAGTGCGCACCCCGTGCTTTTCTTTGGTCGATGCTCATGCCGAAGGGTTGACGCAGGTTTTTTCCTACGACGGCATCGAGGGTGTGCGTCTGCGTCTTGCTGGCGTGTATCAGCCGTGCAATGCCACCATGGCCATTGAAGCCGCGCGTATCCTGCGCAGAAAAGGATTCGACATCTCCGACTCAGCCATCAAAGGCGGACTTGAATCCACGACGTGGCCGGCTCGGTTCGAGGTGGTTGCGCATCGTCCCACAACGATTGTCGACGGCGGCCATAACGAACAGGGAGCCCGGGTTCTTGCCAAGTCGCTGGAGGAGTACTTTCCTGAAGGAGGGGTGACGTTCGTCATGAGCGTGCTGCGCGATAAGGACTACCGTGCCATGATCGAGTATATTCTGCCTTTCGCGCGGCGTATCTTCGTGGCCGCTCCGCCCGACAACGACCGTGCTCTCTCCGCCGACGAGCTTGCCAATGCCATTCGAGAGATGCAGGAGGAAAAGGAATCTGCCTATAGCTCCTGCGTTGCGGGGGCGTTCGTCGAATCGTGCCCGAGCGTGCATCTTGCGGTGCTGCGCGCCCGCGAGGCCGCAGGCCCCGACGGCGTGGTGTGCTGCTTCGGAAGCCTGTATTCCGTTCAGGAAATCATGGAAGCGTTGGTATAAAGGCGGATAGGCGAAACGGCGCATCGCTCTGCGCAATTGTGTCGAAAATATTGTTAGATAATAAAATAATTAGAAAGTCTAACTAAATACGGCTATACTACCGAAGTCGCCGAAGACGCGTCCCGCGCTCGCATGATTGCGTTGGTCGAGCGTTGGAAACGAAACAGAAGGAGACCAGGTGAAAATAGCCATCATCACAGACTCTACGTGCGATTGGCCTGTCGAAGATTACGCGGCGCGAGACGTGACCATGGTTCCGCTGCGCATTTGCTTCGGAGATCAGAGTTTTCTCGATCAAAGAGAAATCGGTTCTGAAGAATTCTACGATCGCATGATTGAGGCTTCCGACCTGCCGAGCACATCCCAGCCTTCTCCGGGTGATTTCGCGCGGGAGTTCGAGCGCCTTGCCGCCGAAGGATACGAAGGGGCTTTATGCATGCATATCGCTCGTCCGCTTTCTGGGACGCAGCAGTCCGTTGAAATTGCGGCGCAGAACGCGTCCATTCCTGTGAAGGTGGTTGATTCGTGCGTGACCACGGCGGCGCTCGGCCTTATGGTTGACGCGGCGTGCGATTTGCGCGATGGAGGCGTGGACGACCTCGAAGAGCTTGCCGAGCGCGTCGAGGCATTCGGCAGGAAAACGCGTATCTTCCTTCTGCCGGAAACCCTCGAGAACCTCGTGCGCGGAGGACGCCTTCCCGCCGAGGCGGCCGAGCAGATGGGGCTGCTTAACATTCGTCTCATTCTCACGCTTGCGCAAGACGGCAGCGTGGTACCCTTCGATAAGGCAAAAGGACTCAAAGGAGCCGTTGCGCGCTGCGTCGACGCAATAGCCGCATACGAAAAAGAACACGGCGCCGTTTCGTTGCGCTACGTCCATACGCGCAACGAGGCAGCGGTTGAAAAACTCGCCGATGCGCTTCGGGACGCTGGCGTGACGGTTGTCAAAAGCCACGTGCACGCATGCGGCGCCACCATCGCGACGCATCTTGGCATGGGGGCGGCGTGTGTTGCCGTTGCGCCCGCGCAAGCATAACGGTATTGCAAAAAAAGGCTTGGATCGCGCCCGCAGGTAGGGCGTTCGTCGCACGGCGTCTCATGTCGTCAGGGGAAGGATACATGGCAAACACGGTGGAAAACGTCATAGGGAAGGAAGCGCGGCGCAGGGAAATCAACGAACTGCTCGTAGGAACTTTCAACAGCATTCTTCGCGTGGAGGAGGGCGTCTTACGCAACCGCCTCACGGAGGGCCTCACCATCGCCGAAATCCACACCATCCATGCTATAGGACTGCAGGGCGCAAGCCCTATGAACGTGGTGGCGTCGCGCTTGAACGTGACGCTTGCCACGTGTACGACGGCGGTTGGAAAGCTTGTCGACAAAGGGTTCGTCAAACGGACCCGAAGCGAGGCCGATCGTCGCCAGGTGCTCGTTTCTTTGACGAAAGAAGGAAGGCAGGCGTACCGCGTGCACGAGCTTTTTCACCGAGACATGGTGGAATCTGCCTTAGGGGAATTGAGCGAAGAGGAAGAGGAGGTGTTTTCCGTCGCCTTGCTGAAAATCAAGGCCTTCTTCGATGCTCACGACCCTGCGTAGACGCGTTCGAGCCGGCCTGCACGACGCTTCCGTCGTCGCGCAGCAGCCTCTCTTTTTTTGTCTGAAAAAGCTAAGTTAATCAAACTATTAGAAAGGTAAACAATCATGACCACTCTTGAAACCGTCGCATCCGTCCTCACCGACAATCTCGATATCGACGCCGATTCCGTGACCGAGGACGCAACGTTCGAATCGCTCGGCGTGGATTCCTTGGATATGGTCGAACTGATCTGCGACCTTGAAGAAAGGTGCGATATCGAATTCGGCGAGCCCGAAGGACTTTCCACGGTCGGTCAGCTCGTGTCCTACATCGACTCCCTTAAGTAGGCGCTGCCGTATGGATACGCGTGTTACCAAACTGCTCGGCATCAAGCATCCCGTTATCCAAGGAGCCATGGCTCGCATTGCTGACGGCAGGCTTGCCGGAGCCGTTTCGGCGGCCGGCGGGCTGGGCATCATCGCGTGCGGCGGGGCGAGTCTTGCCTGGATCGAAGAGCAGGTGCGCGTTGCTCGCTCCATGACGGACAATCCTATCGGAGCGAATGTCATGCTCATGGATCCTCAGGCGCACGAAGTGGCCGACATGCTCGCGAAGCTTCGCGTCGATGTCGTGACGACCGGCGCGGGAAGTCCCGGCAAGTATATAGAGCAGTGGAAAGAGGCGGGGGCGAAAGTCGTTCCCGTGGTGGCATCGAGCGCTCTGGCCGTCCGCATGCAGCGTTGCGGCGCCGATGCGGTGATCGCCGAGGGGACGGAGGCGGGAGGCCATATAGGCGAGCTTTCCACCATGGCCCTTGTGCCGCAGGTGTGCGACACCGTCACCATCCCCGTCATCGCGGCGGGCGGCATCGCCGACGGACGCGGCGTTGCGGCGGCCTTCGCCCTTGGCGCGGAAGGAGTCCAGGTAGGCACGCGTTTTCTCACGGTAGAAGAATGCTGCATCGCCGAGGCCTACAAGGCCAAGGTGCTTGCGGCCAAGGATTCCGACACCATCGTGACTGGACGAGGGGCTGGTCATCCCGTGCGGTGCCTGAAGAACCCATGGTCCCGTAGCGTTCGCGCCCTCGAAGACGCGGCCGCTTCGTCCGACGAGCTTGAGGGCCTGTATGCGGGCTCGTTGCGCCGCGCCGTCGAGGGAGACGTCGACGGCGGGTCGCTTATGGCCGGGCAGGCGGCCTGCTTGGTCCACGAGCGCAAAAGCGCGCGCGATGTGGTGGAGGAGCTTATGGGGCAGGGTGCAAGCCGTGCTTCGCTCGACCTGCAGGGACTCGCCGACGCCTCGGCGTCTCGCGCGGTGCGGAAAAGGAGCTAGCCCATGGGGAAAGTGGCGTTTCTTCTTTCTGGCCAGGGTTCGCAAAGGCCCGGCATGGGGGCGACGTTGTTCGGCATGCCCGAAATAGACGAGGTATTTTGCGAGGCGTCTGACGTGTGCGGCTTTGATGTCGCGGCAGCGTGTCTTGATGAAACCGGAGCTTCGCTTGCGGACACGGCGGTCTCTCAGCCGGCGCTGTGCGCTCTTTCCGTTGCTCAGGTCCGAGCGCTTGTCAAGCGCGGCATCAAGCCCGACTACGTGGCGGGGTTTTCTCTCGGTCAGATAGGCGCGCTTGCTGCTTCCGGCATGCTCGACGCGAAGACGGCGTTTTCTCTGGTGCGGGATCGCTCGCGTGCCATGGCCGAAGCGTGCAGGCTGCGGCCGGGCTCTATGTGCGCCCTGATGGGCGGCACCGAACAGGAGGTCTTCGAGGTGTGTTCGTCTTGCGCCGAGGGCGACGTGCTCGTGCCCGCCAATTTCAATGCGCCGGGGCAGATCGTGGTCTCGGGGGATGCGACGGCAGTGGCGCGCGCGAAAGAGGCGTGGTCGGGTCCGGGCAGGCGCAGCGCCATGTTGGCGACGGTGGGCGCATTCCATAGTCCCCTGATGCGGCCTGCCGCAGAGGTGTTCGCGGCCCGTCTTGAAAACGTTGTATTCGACGAGGCGAAGATCCCTCTGGTTTGCAACGTGGATGCGCGACCCCTTCTCGCCGACGATGCTGCGGCTCATCTCGTGGCCCACCTGACCTCGCCGGTTCTTTTCAGCCAGAGCGTGACGTGGCTGGTTGAGCAAGGCGTGGACACGTTCGTGGAGTGCGGAACGGGCGGCGTGCTCGCGGGGTTGGTCCGCCGTGTGGACAAGGGCACGGTGCGCATGCGCATAGAGTCGCGCGAGGACTTAGAGGCGGTTGCCGAGAAACTCGCGGAAACACAGGATGATTAAAGCCGGTGCACGGCTTCTACGAAAGGAATCGCATGGAACCTCGGGTAACGGAGGATAACCTTCGCGTGCAAGGCTGCGCCGTGGTGACGGGCGGTGCGCGCGGCATAGGCAGGGCAGTATGCGAATCGCTTGCGTCGGCGGGCTGCAACGTGGCCGTCAACCACTCGAGTGCGGGAAGCGCTCAGATTGCTGCCGATTTTGCGTGGAGCCTGGAGGAGCGCTTCGGCGTTTCTGCCCGCGCTTTCGAAGCGGATGTCTCGTCTTTCGAAGCGGCTGCTTCGCTGCTTGAAGACGCTGCGTGCGCCTTGGGGCCGGTGCGCGTGCTGGTCAATAACGCGGGCATCACCAAAGATGGGCTCATGATGCGCATGAAGGAAGAAGATTTCGACCGCGTTATCGCTGTGAATCTCAAAGGCACGTACAACTGCTGCCGCGCAGCACTTCCAGGCATGGTGAAGGCTCGACAGGGGCGCATCGTCAACATGAGCAGCGTGGTGGGCGTGTTCGGCAATGCGGGGCAGGCGAACTACGCCGCATCGAAGGCGGGCATCATCGGCCTGACGAAATCGCTCGCCCGAGAAGTGGCCTCGCGCAACGTCACGGTCAACGCCGTTGCGCCTGGATTCATCGATACGGACATGACGCGCGCCATGAGCGAAAAGGCGAGGGAGGCGGCCCTTTCTCGCATTGCGTCCAAACGTCTCGGACGGCCGGAAGACGTGGCGAATGCGGTCGCGTTTTTGGCGAGCGATGCGGCTGGATACATCACGGGGCAGGTTATAGGCGTAGACGGAGGTATTTCGCTATGAGTACGAACGAAATGCGCAAGAGCGACGGCACGCATCGCGTGGTTATCACGGGCATGGGGTCGGTGTCTCCCGCGGGCATCGGCGTCGTGCCTTTGTGGAGCGCGGTCAAAGAGGGGCGTTGCTGCATAGGCAAGGTGACGAAATTCGACGCAAGCGGCTTTGCGGGAAGCGTTGCGGCGGAAATCCCCGATTTCGACCCTGTGGCATGCGGGTTTTCCAAAAAAGAAGCGCGCAGGTTCGCCCCGTTCGTTCAGTACGCCATCGTTGCAGCCGATGAGGCCATGGCCCAAAGCGGCCTTCGTGCCGAAGAGGGCGACGCAGAGCGCATGGCGTGCGTGTGGGGAAGCGGAATCGGCGGCCTTGAGGAGTTCGAGAAGGGCTGTATCACCCTGCACAAAAAAGGTGCAAAGCGCGTGAACCCGCTGTTCATCCCCACCATGATTGAGAACATGGCGGCGGGCAACCTGTCCATTCGCTATGGACTGAAGGGCGACTGCCTCAGCATCGTCACGGCGTGCGCGACCGGTTCCCACTGCGTGGGCGAGGCATATCGCCTCATTCGCCATGGGTACGCGGATGCGGCCTTGGCCGGAGGAAGCGAGGAGTCCATCTCTCCCATCTGCCTTGCCGGATTCGGCAATCTAGGGGCGCTGACGAAGGCGGAGGACCCCGCGCGGGCCGCGATGCCTTTCGATGTGAATCGCAACGGATTCGTCCCTGGCGAAGGGGCTGGCGCGTTGGTGCTCGAGTCCCTTGAGCATGCGACGGCTCGTGGCGCCCGCATTATCGCCGAGGTCGCGGGCTTCGGGTCTACGGGAGATGCGTTTCATATGACCGCGCCCGACCCGAGCGGCGAAGGTATCGTGCGCGCCATGCGCCAGGCGCTGTCCGAGGGCGGGTTCGCCCCCGAAGACGTGGGGCATCTCAACGCGCACGGCACTTCCACTCACGCCAATGACGCGACCGAGTCTGCGGCGCTTCGTTTCCTTATGGGCGAAAGGGGGCGCGAGGTTCCCGTCACCTCCATCAAGGGCACGGTGGGTCATACGCTCGGTGCAGCCGGTGCGCTCGAGGCGATTGTCTGTGCACTTTCGGTGTCGGAATCCGTCGTTCCTCCGACGGTTGGAACGACGCAGGTCGATCCTGAGTGCGATGTGAACGTGGTCATGGGTTGTACGCTCGAAGGGTGCGAGCAGAAGGTGGCCTTGAGCAATTCGCTCGGGTTCGGCGGTCATAACGCATCGCTTGCCATTGCGCCGTATCGTGGGCTTTCGTAGGAAGGCGAAGAATGGAGATTGCATTTCCTTGCGGAAAAGAGGGCGTCGAGGCCTTGCTGCCGCATCGTGACCCATTTATCTGGGTCAGCCGGATTCTTGCTTGCGAGCCCGGCGTGAGTATCGTGGCGGAGCTCGATGTGGATCGCGAGCTCCCTTTGTTCCGAGGGCATTTTCCCGGCCATCCCGTCCTGCCGGGCGTCATCATCATGGAGGCGCTCGCTCAGGCCGCCTCGTGCTGCGTGCTTGCCGCGCGCGGGCAAGAGGGCGCGATCGGGTTTTTGACAGGCATCGACGGCGCGAAATTCCGTCGCCAGGTGGTTCCCGGCGATACGGTGCGCCTCGAGGCGGTTATTGCGAAGTCCTCGCGACGCATGTGCGTTGCCGAGGTAAAGGCGACGGTCGACGGTCAGGTTGCGGCGTCAGCCGTCCAAAAGTACGTTTTGGCGTAGAGGAGTTGCGGTGTTTGCGTCCGGATCAAAGAAAGCACGCGGGGCCTATATAACCATCCCGACTGAACTTCCCGCCGACGAGCGCGACCTTTCGCGCATCGGCGAGCTGGTCGAATCGGCGAAAGAGCAGTACAAGCACGAGCGCGGCGTCTCCGATGCTTTGGTCTCAGATGAAGATGAACTTGTGAGCCTTGCAGATATGAGTCTCGACGGCATCGAGCGCGTACTGGTGGTAGGCTGCGGCTCCCGCGTCGAAGAGGTCCTGGCCGCATGCCGTGCCGCGGCGCTCGCTCCTTGCGCTGCCTATACGGAAGATTTGAAAGACGCCCCGTATCTCGCCTTGGCCGAGCAAAAGATTTGCATCGGGGCGCGCAGGGCCGACGGCGCCTTCGACGACAACTACCGCGTGCTTTCCGCGGCGGAGGTCGTTCGTGCCGAGGCTATCTTGCTGATCGGTTCGCATCTTGCCGGCGATGAACGGTTTATAGGCATGGCGTGCGACGATGCGAGGAGCGTTTTCCGCCTCGAGGAGACTTCAACGTCGGATGCATTCGGGGGCTTGACGAAAGCATGGGCTCCATGCCGCTGCGAAAACGGGGTGTCGGCTCAAGCTAGTCCCGATGCCTGGATGGTGTGCCCGAAATGCCGCGCGGTGCTCGATGCGGCCCATGTGCATGAGAAGCACAAGACGTGTCCCTCATGCGGGCATCACTTTCGCATGACTTCTTCGGAGCGCATCTTCGACCTCGTGGACGAAGGGTCTTTCCAGGACTGGGATGTAGCGTTCGAAGAAGGCGACCCGCTTCGATTCCCAGGATATCTCGAGAAAATCGAGGCCATGCGCGCGCGTACGGACCTTTCCGAGGGCGTGCGATGCGGTGCCGGCCGCATCGCCGGCATGCCCGTTGTCATATGCGTCATGGACTCGATGTTTTTCATGGGGTCCATGGGCTCGGTCGTGGGGGAGCGCATCACTCACGCCGTGGAGCGTGCAACGGCCGAAGGGCTGCCGTTGGTGATTTTTAGCGCCTCGGGCGGAGCGCGCATGCAGGAGGGATTGGTGTCCCTTATGCAGATGGCGAAGATTTCATGCGCTATAGAGCGTCACGCGCAGGCGGGCCTGCCGTACTTCTCTGTCATAACCGATCCGACCACAGGTGGCGTTACCGCGTCGTTCGCCATGCAGGGGGACGTGATCATTGCGGAGCCGAAGGCCCTTATCGGGTTTGCCGGGCGTCGCGTTATCCAGGACACCATTCGCCAGGAGTTGCCGAAAGAGTTTCAGACTGCGGAGTTTGCGCTCGAGCATGGCCTTATCGACGCGATCGTACATCGCTCCGATTTGCGCGGCGAGTTGGCGAATCTGCTTGCGCTGTGCGCTGCGGGCTCATGCGAACGGAGGATGCCGTTTGACGTAAGCGGCCTTGGGCGCGAATCGATCGGGGGCGTTGCGGAATTGCGCGAAGCATTGGCGGCGCATCCGAGCGCGCACGAATGCTTGGAAGGGGCCGTTGCGAGCGCGGGAGGCGCAGGGAGCGAGCGTTCTGCAGGGTCGTTGCGCAGTGCTGTTCGAGCTGCGTTTTCCCGCGTTCCTCGTTTGCACAAGAAGCAATCCGCGTGGGAGCGTCGCAGCAGGGAGGAAAGCAGCAAGCGGCTTGCGGCCCTTTTGACGACGCCGGTACGCAACGCGGGCGAAGTGGGCGCGGACGGTGCGCAAAACCCCGCATGGGCAAGTGTTCAGACGGCACGTGATGTGCATCGTCCGACGTCGATGCACTATCTCAGGTCTATGACGGATGGGTTTTTCGAATTGCACGGAGACCGAGCTTTCGCCGACGACGGGGCGATCGTGGCGGGCATTGGCTGGATTGGGCGGCGAGCCGTGGCGGTGATTGCCCAGGAAAAAGGTGCGAATCTCGACGAGCGCATCCGCCGCAACTTCGGTTGTCCCCAGCCGGAGGGGTATCGCAAAAGCCTGCGTGTAATGCGCTTTGCCGAGCGTTTCGGGCTGCCCGTGGTGTGCTTGGTGGATACGCAGGGGGCGTTTTGCGGCAAAGAGGCCGAAGAACGCGGGCAAGGAGGCGCCATCGCCGACAACCTTTTCGCCATGGCGGGTCTTCGCGTGCCCATTGTGAGCATTTTGGTTGGAGAAGGCGGGTCGGGCGGCGCGCTCGCGCTCGCGCTTTCCGACCGCGTCGCTATGCAAGAGCATGCGGTGTATTCGGTGCTTTCGCCGGAAGGATTCGCTTCCATTCTGTGGAAGGACCGCTCTCGCGCACCGGAGGCCGCTGCGGTCATGCGCATGAACGCTTACGAGATTTTCGAGATGGGCATTATCGATGCGGTGCTCGAAGAAGGGGAGGGGTCGGCGAGCGCGAACCCCGAGCTCGCCGCAGCCGTCGTGCGCGGGTACGTGATTCATCGTCTCGACGAGCTTTCGTCGCTTGATCTCGATGAGCTGTTAGCTCTTCGTTATGGGCGATTCAGGAAATTCTAGCCAGACGGGAGAAAGGCGCCGAGGCTTTATTCGGCGCTTTCCAGGATTGCGTTGATTTTTTCGGGATCGAGTTCGGTGATGGGGATGACCGGGGCGGGAGGGCAGGAAAAATCGCCCAAGAGCTTCTCGTAGTGCGCCACATCGCGCCACTGGCCCAGTTTAAACCCTACATTATCCATGACGCCCACAAGGCGGAATCCCATGGCAAGGTGGAGCTTGTCGCTTTTCTCGTTCGGCTCGGTGACCTTGCCGTGAGCGCTGCGGACGCCTTGAAGCGCAAGCAGGTCAAGAAGCTTTTTATAGATGACGCGTCCAAGGCCGCGTCCGCGGAAATCCTGAGCGAAGTACACAGAAAGCTCCACTGCCCATGCGTATGCTTCACGCGTGAAAAGGCGGCTTGCATATGCGTAGCCTACCGGCCTGCCGTTTTCTTCGCAGACGACGAAGGGGTACATGCAAACGCGCTCTTCGATGCGTTTGCGGAACTCTTCCACGCTAGGACAAGTGCATTCGAACGTGATCGATGTTTCGATATACGGCGCATAGATGGCTTGGAGTGCTTCGGCGTCTGCGGCGGTGGCCAGGCGGAACGTATATACGGGTTCGCTCATGCGGGTCCTTTCGAAAAAGAATGCGAAGTAGGCAAGGGTCGCCGACGGTGTTTTGCCGTAGCGGCGCATATGGATAGGTTGCTGGAATTGTGGCGCGTTTTGGGTGCGTTGAGTAGAAAATGTGACGGCATTTTACACCCGAAAAGACATGAATCGATGGGTAAACGAAAAATATTTCGTTGTTTGCAGGTTTTGTTCGAAAGGGCCGAGTTGACCGACCGCGGAAACGCCGGAATATTTGTGGGGCGATGGGGACGGTGCGAGCGTCGTTGCTTGCGTTTTACCGAAGCGCTTGGACGGTAAGAATGATTTTGCATGAGGCGCGAAAGACGAAAGGGAGCCCCGCCCCCGGCCTAAGGATGAACCCACCTAGACAAGGTGGGTGCTCGCAACGCGCTGCAAAGCTTTCGTGTCAACGGACGCGAATCCCTGTATTCACGCGTAATCTAGAGCTCCCTGAGAAAATGCATCGGTCCATCGCAAAATGACGGCTTCGGAAGCAAGGCTCGATTCGAGTATATCCGACCCTCAACGGAAAGATACCTCTTGACATGAAAACCGAAAAGAGAATATGACTGCACGTCCGAAATGCGCTGCGATTGCTGGACCGCGACGTGCTACGACCGCGGAGCCGCGATGCGTTGCGGCCGAAGGGTTACGATGCGGTGTCGGTCGCGTAAGGAGGGGCGTGCTGCGCTACAATGGCTGGTACTGACGTGGCTGGGGAAGGGGGCTGCATATGGCGCGCGCGAAAGACGTCGTCAAGCTTGTGCGTGACGGACTGGGCGATACCACATCGGCGGCCCGCTTGCGCGAGATAATCAAAATTCTGCGTCGCAACGAGGTTTCCAAGGGTCTCACTCCGGAGAAACTCGTTGCGCTTCTCGAAGATCTTGGTCCGACGTTTATCAAGCTGGGCCAGATACTTTCCTCGCGTTCCGATATGCTTCCGCAAGAATACTGTCTTGCGCTGCAATCGCTTCGAAGCTCGACGACTCCTGAACCGTTCGAGCACATCGAGCAGCGTTTTCGTAATTTTTACGGAGAACGCTACGATGACGTCTTCTCTTCGATCGAACGGATACCGCTTGGGTCTGCTTCTATCGCGCAAGTCCATCGAGCCGTTCTTGCCGAGGACAATTCTTCAGTGGCGATAAAGATTCGCCGCGACCATGTCAAAGAGGATATGCAGCGGGATATTCAGCTTATGCGCCGCGCGGCCGACCTGATGAATCTTGCCGGATCGATCGTGCTTGCGGGCGTTGACATCGTCACGGTTATCGACGAGTTCGATAGAACCGTCCGCGAGGAGATTGATTTCAAGATAGAGCTCGAGAATCTCCGACGCTTCTCCCAGGGACTCAAGGGGGAGCGCGGCGTGGCATGCCCGAAAGTTTATTCCGAGTATTCCGACGAGACCGTGCTTGTCATGGAATTCGTCGAAGGGGTGTCGCTTGAGCATGTCGATGCCTTGAGGGAGGCGGGCTATAGCCTGAGGGACCTCGGCGATCGCATCGCGAATTCCTATATGCACCAAATGGTCGACGCGGGCTTTTTCCATGCGGACCCCCATGCGGCCAACATCATCGTGCGCCCCATGCTGACGGAAGAGGAGCGGGAAGAGGGCAAGAAGGACCGTGGCGAGGTCGTATGGATCGATTGCGGCATGATGGGCGAGCTGTCTCCCCATGAACGCGGTCTGTTCTTCGATATGATGAAGGCTATGGTGCTCAAGGACGGCCATGCCCTTACCGATCTATTCATAGAGTGGGGGCGTGTCAGCGACGCCCCGGGCAAGAAGCTCAATTATGGGCAATTGCTGCAAGACCTCACCACGTTGGTGAACCGCTACGCCGCCGAAGACGCCTACTCCATGGATATAGCCCAGTTGCTTAACGATATCATGGCCATTCTTGACACGGCGAACGTTATCATGCCGCGCAGCTTCGTCATGCTTGTCCGCGGTCTTGCGTCTTTGCAGGGGACGCTTATCTCCCTTACTCCCGACATTAGCATTCTCAGGGTGGTCGAACGCTATGTGCGTAGCGCGGCGAACAAACGCTTCGACCCGCTCAAGGAGGCTGAAGACAGAATCGTTCAGACCGTTGCCACAACCGATAAAGCGATGCAGATTCCCGAACGCGTCGTAAATGTGCTCGATATGGCTGAGAAGGGAAGGCTGAAGATCGGTTTTGACCTTACCGAGGCGAACCAGCCTATGGAGATGCTCGGCAGAATCGTCGATCGGCTGAGTCTTGCCATCATTACGGCGGGTCTGTTCATAGGATCGTCGACCATCTATTCGGCGGGCATGCAGCCGCAGCTGTTTGGCGTTCCGGTTATCGGATTTCTTGGCTATTTCGGAGCGGCGGTGCTGAGCGTTTACATCATCGTCAAAATACGAAAAGGCTCATAAAACGAACAAATGTTTTCTTATGGAGGCCTATCATCTATAATCCGTGCATCGGCACATGGGCTCGTGCGCTGCATGTTGTGACGTCGAGCGGAAGGGAGGAGCGTCTATGGAGAATCTTTTTACCGAAATGGGCAATGCCGCGAAAATGGCGGCAGCGCCTCTTGCGGTTCGCATGCGCCCTCGCACGCTTGATGAGCTGGCAGGGCAGCAGCATGCGGTTGGTCCTGGAAGCTGGCTTTTTGCGGCCATCGCATCCGATGCCCTTTCGTCGGTTATCCTCTTCGGCCCTGCGGGAACGGGAAAAACGAGCATCGCGCACATCATCGCCGAAAGCACGAAGGCTGCCTTCGTCGAGGTTTCCGCGATCGGCGGCACGGTTTCCGATCTTCGCCGAGAAATCGCCGCGGCCGAAAAGCGGCTTATTCTCAACGGAATGCGCACCATCCTTTTCGTCGACGAGATTCACCGTTTCAACCGAAGCCAGCAAGACGCGCTGCTTCATGCCGTGGAAAACCGCACGGTCGTGCTTATCGGCGCCACGACGGAGAATCCGTTTTTCGAGGTGAATTCGGCGCTGATATCCCGTTCGCGCGTCATTGAGCTCGAGGCTCTCTCTGATGAGGACATCGCTTCCATCGTTCGCCGGGCTCTTGAGGACGAGCGCGGCCTGAAGGGCGAATTCGAATTGACGGACGATGCGCTCGATGCGGTGGTGAACCTTTCGGGGGGCGATGCCCGTAGTGCGTTGACCACCCTGGAGCTTTCGGCCGGGCTTGCGCGGGAGGGCGCACGAAAGAGCGTTTCGTCCGAAGGCGAAGCCTTGCGCATCGATGCCGACATGGTGGCGCTCGCGACGCCTCACCGAGCTCTTCCTTACGATAAGAACAAAGATATGCACTACGACGTCATCAGCGCGTTCATCAAATCCATGAGAGGCAGCGATCCGGATGCCGCCTTGTATTGGCTCGCGCGCATGATCGACGGCGGCGAAGACCCCAAGTTCATCGCCCGACGAATCTTTATCCTGGCAAGCGAGGACATCGGCAACGCCGATCCCCAGGCATTGCTTATCGCGGAGGCGGCTTTTCGGGCGGTCGAGGTCATCGGTCTTCCCGAGTGTCGCATCAACCTTGCCCAGGCGGTTATCTACATGGCGCTTGCGCCGAAGAGCAATGCGGCAGAAGCGGGGATAGACGCGGCTCTTTCCGAGGTGCGGCGCGGCCCTCGTCGCGACGTGCCGAGCTATCTGCGCGACAGGCATCGCCCCGGTTCCGAAAGCTACGGGGAGTACAAATATCCGCACAACTATCCGGGGCACTGGGTCGATCAGCGCTATCTTCCCGACGGTCTTGAGCGGGGCTGTTTCTATCGTCCGAGCGAAAACGGCTGGGAGTCCTATCGCGTAGATGCGGTCCGTCGCGACAGACGCTCGGTCGCCCGTGGTACACTGCACAGCTAAACGCACTCATTGGGAGCATTTTCGAAGGTCAGGAGTAGTTTATGGACGCATCGGTTATTTCTGGGGTCATTCTCCCCATCGTCTTTATCGTCGTGGGTGTTGCGCTTGTATGGGCGCTTGTCGAACTCATCAAGGTTTTGCGCCGTACGCGTACGACCGTCGAAACTATGGAGGCGGAAATCACCCCTATTCTCAAGGATGTGCGCGAAATCACGGAAAGCGTCAAGCCTGCGGCGGATAAGGTCGACCCTCTCGTAGAACGGGTCTCTCTTGCGGTGGATGCGGCCAATCTCGAAATCATGAGGCTGGACGGCATCTTGGAGAACGTGAATGAAATCACCGAGACGGCAGCAAGCGCTGCGAATGCGGTCGATGCTGTTGCGAACACCCCGCTTCGCATTGTCAACACGGCAACCGAGAAGTTACGCGATGCGTTCTCGGGACGCAAAGCCTCTGACGAATCTGCCTGTCTTGCCGAAGCTCGAGAATCCGGTGCGGGCAAAGGAATGCCGAGCGCATCGGGGGATGGCTGCGTCCGGGAAGCCGCCAAGGATGAAGCGGCGGAACAGCCTCGCGCGGCGCACGACGAGGGCGTCTCTGAAGAATCTCTGCAGAGTGCTTCGCAGGATTGCGTCTCTTGCTCTGATGCCGCGAAATCCGAACCGAGCGAAGCGGGCGCGCAGGAGAAATACTTCACCTACGGCTCCAAACAAGAATAGGGTCGGGCGGGGTTCGTATGTCTCACAAGGGCAAGACGAGTGCGCAGCGCTGCGATGACGCGCGCCGCCGTTTCTATGTTGTCTGGATGCTCATCGGCATTGCGTTTCTGGTGTATCTGCTCGGTCGCGTGCTCGATGTCTTGGCCGTGCCGGTGGCCGTTGTGGCATGGACGGTCGTCTTCGTGCTGTGTCTGAGGACCCCCGTTGCAAAGCTTGAATCGCTCGGTGTGCCGCGCGTTGTCGGAACGGCCATTTCGTATCTGGGCATGGGTGCGGTTGCGGCAGTGCTTCTGGCCACTATGTTTTCTCCTGCTTCGGGAATCTCTGAGCAGTTCTCCAACATGCTCGCCGGTTTGCCGGGCTATGCCCAGGCGCTTATAGAGTGGGGAAACCATCTGTACAGCCAATACGCCTCGGTCCTTCAGGACGAATCGGTGCGCAATTGGCTGAATTCGGCGGCGGAGACCTTGACTGATTGGGCGTCGACTACGGCGCGGCTTTCGGCGGACGGCGTCCTCGTTGTCGGCACGGGTGTTGCTAATTCCTTGATGATCGTAGGTTTTGCGCTTGTCGTGGCGTTCTGGGTGCTCATGGAGCTGCCGTCGATCGGTCGGGAAGCAAGGCGCTTCATTCCCGATAATCGCCAGCAAGAAGCCGAAATGCTTCATCTCACCTTCACGCGCGTCATGGGCGGTTACTTGAAGGCCACGCTTCTCCAATGCTTTCTCATCGGTCTTGCGTGCGGAATCGGGTTTTACTTCATCGGCATCCCGAACGCCGCTGCGCTTGGGCTTATCACGGGCGTCATGAATATTATCCCCGTCGTCGGCCCTTGGATCGGCGGCGTCATAGCGGCGCTTGTCGGGTTGTTCGTCGATCCGTGGGCGGCCTTTTTCGCCCTGGCTCTTACCATCGTCGTGCAGCAGTTCGTCTATACGTTTATTTCGCCGAAGATCATGTCGAATTCCGTGGACGTTCATCCCGCCATCGTCATCGTGGTGTTGTTGGTCGGAAGCGCTATAGGCGGCTCTATGGCGGGGCTTATGGGCAGCGTGGTCGGCATGCTGCTTTCTATTCCGTTCGCGGCTATTCTCAAGACCGTATTCGTATTCTATTTCGAAAGGGAGACCGGCCGACAGGTGGTTTCGGAGGATGGGGTCTTTTTTAAGGGCATGCCGTCCGACCTGCGCGATGAAGACGGGGTTCCCGATGCCGTGGCAGACGCCGTGGCTCCGGTCCGCAAACACAGGTCGCTTGCTTCTGTCTTTCTGGGCGAGGAAAAGCGCCTGCATGCAGAGAAGGACCGCTCTTCGCGGTCGATCAAAGGACCCCATGCCGCCGATTCTCGTGAAGAATCGGGCCGTAACTCCGATTAATGCGTAGAATGCAGGAAGCAAGAGCGCTTGACGTCAGCGCGCTTGCTTTGTTTTAGGTATTATTTCGCTGTTCAAGAAAAGGCGCGGACGCGCCGAGACGAAAACGAGAGTGAGACCAGCTAGATGAAGTACATGACTACCGCGGAAATCCGCGAGAAGTATCTGAGCTTCTTCGAGGAGAAAGGCTGCAAGCGCATGCCGTCCTCTTCGTTGATTCCCGACGATCCCAGCCTTTTGCTGACCAGCGCAGGCATGGTTCAGTTCAAGCCGTATTTCCTTCATGTCAAGGAGTTCGATCCCGCCTATATCGGATCGACCACGGTTCAAAAGTGCGTGCGTACCAACGATATCGACATCATCGGTACGACGGGTCGTCATTTGAGCTTCTTCGAAATGCTCGGTAATTTCAGCTTTGGCAAGTATTTCAAGAATGAGATGTGCGCATGGGCCTACGAATTCGCCACTGAGGTGCTCGAGCTCCCCAAGGAAAAGCTGTATTTCACCGTTTTCGAGAACGACGACGAAACCATCGAGATTTGGAAGAGCCTCGGAGTTCCCGAAAGCCATATCTCCCGTCTTGGCGAAGAGGACAACTTCTGGCGTGCTGGACCCACCGGCCCGTGCGGACCGTGCTCCGAAATCTACTTCGACCAGGGTCCCGATTTCGGCTGCGGCAGCCCGGACTGCGCTCCCGGATGCGATTGCGACCGCTTCCTTGAGTTTTGGAACTGTGTTTTTACCCAGTACGACGGCCAGGAAGACGGCACGCTTGCGCCTCTGCCCACGAAAAACATCGATACCGGCATGGGTCTTGAACGCATGGCCGCCATTATGCAGGGCGTTCAGTCTAACTACGAGACCGACGTTATACGCGATTTGATTTCGGTCGGCGAACGCCTGAGCGGCAAGGTCTACAAAGAAAGCGCCGAAAGTGACCTATCGCTGCGCATCATTGCCGACCATAGCCGCAGCGTCACCTTCATGATTGCCGACGGCATCCTTCCCTCCAACGAAGGCCGCGGGTACGTTTTGCGCCGTCTGCTTCGTCGCGCCGTCATGCATGCGCACAAGCTCGGTATCGAGGGCGCATTCTTGAGCAACTACGTCGATGCCATCGTGCGTCTGATGGGCCATGTGTACCCCGAAGTCGTGGATAATCGCGAACTCGTCGAGCGCGTCATCCTCTCGGAGGAGGAGCGTTTCGGCGTCACGCTTCGCCAGGGCCAGGCATACCTCGCCGACGCTCTCGAGAAACTCGAAGGCACGGTACTCGACGGCGCCACCGCCTTCACACTGCATGACACATACGGCTTCCCGGTTGAAATCACCGAGGAGATTTGCGCCGACGCAGGCATTACCGTCGACAAAGAGGGCTTCGAGGCCTGCATGAATCAGCAGCGCGAACGTGCTCGTGCCGCTACGAAAGACGATGCCGAGGCCGCATGGAGCACCTACGGCGGCATCCACGATGAGCTGCTCAAGGAGCTCGGCGCTACCGGATTCGTGGGCTACGACCGCCTGACCGCTACGGCCGAGGTAAAGGCTGTTGTCAAAGACGGCAAGCGCGTCGAGTCTCTTGCTCAAGGCGAGGAGGGCGAGGTTGTTTTGGGCCTTACGCCGTTCTACGCCGAAATGGGCGGCGAAGTGGGCGATACCGGCATCATCGAAGCCGAAGGTGTCAAGCTCGAGGTCGTGGATACCAAGGCGCCTGCGAAGGGCCTCGTTGTCCATTCCGTGAAGGTCGTCGAAGGCGGCGTACGTTCCGGCGAAACCGTGCGTGCGATCGTCGACGAACTCCGTCGCAAGCGCATCACGCGCAACCACACTTGCACGCATCTTCTGCATGCTGCGCTTCGCGAGGTGCTCGGCGATCACGTCAAGCAAGCCGGCAGCTACGTCGGCCCCGACCGTCTTCGTTTCGACTTCACGCATTTCGAAGGCATGACGGCCGAGCAGATTTCTGAGGTGGAGCGCGTCGCAAACAACGTCATCATGCAGGCTCTTCCCATGAACATCTATGAGACTTCGCTCGATGAGGCACGCGAATCGGGCGTAACGGGCCTGTTCGGCGAAAAGTACGGCGACGTCGTCCGCGTTGTCGAAGCGGGAGAGTTCTCCAGGGAGCTGTGCGGCGGCTGCCATGTTGCCAACACGGCAGAAATCGGCTTCGTAAAAATCGTTTCGGAATCCAGCGTCGGTGCTAACGTTCGTCGTATCGAGGCCGTGACGAGCTTCGATGCGCTCGATTACATGAACAAGGTCGAGTCCGAGCTTAAAGAAACGGCAGCGCAGCTCAAGGCCCCCATGTTCGACGTCTCCGAGCGTACGGCCGCAAACCTCGAGGCCATTAAGGCCTTCGAGGCAGAGCAGAAGCAGGCCAAGAAGGCTGCCGCTGAAGGCAGCGTCGCCGAATACCTCGAGTCCATGGTCGATGTGGGGTATCCGCTCGTAATTGCGCGCATTGACGGCCTTGATTCGGGCGCGCTGCGCAACGCCTGGGACATCATGCGCTCTCGCATGCCCAAGCCGGGTGCGTGCGTGATCGGCACGGTGAACGACGGCAAGCCTGTCATCATGGCCGCCGGCACCGATGAGGCGGTCGCGGCTGGCTTCAACGCCGGCGCGCTGATTAAGGAGGTCGCCTCCAACATCAAGGGCGGCGGCGGCGGAAAGCCCACCATGGCTCAGGCCGGCGGCAAAGACGCCGAAGGCATGGATGCTGCGCTCGATGCGGCGCGTGCCCACTTCAATCTGTAAGGTTGACAGCGAAGCGGCTGCGCTTTCGGGCGTGGCCGCTTTTCGCGTTGCGAGGATTCGTGTCGAAGCGTCCGATGTCGAAGGCTTGCATTGCGGCAGTTATTTTTCGGCAAAGGGCACTTTAAAGGAGGGTCATTCGTGAGGACGATGGCTTTGGATATAGGGGAGGTTCGCATCGGCGTGGCGGTAAGCGACCCCGAAGGAAGAATCGCGACACCCCTGAAGGTGCTTGCCGCCTCCGATGTTCTCGGCGACGGAGGCGAGTTTCGTCGCCTCGTGCAAGACTGGGAGGTCGAGCAGCTGCTTTGCGGGCTTCCTTACACCCTATCGGGAGAAGAAGGTCCGCAGGCTGCCTCTATCAGGGAGAAGGCGTCGCGAATCGCACGCGCCCGTAACCTCCCTTTGTTTTTCGCGGACGAGCGCATGAGCTCGCGCGAAGCGAAACGCATTTTGCGTGAAGAGGGTTTGGACGAAAGGGCAATGAGGGGTAAAGTAGACATGATTGCCGCGAGCTTGTTTTTGCAAGCGTGGCTGGATGCTCAAATCGAGCATGAAGACAAGTAAAAGCGCGCATGTAAATGCGCCTGTAGATGTGAGGAACGTGCATGCCTCGTAGACAGATTACGTATAGCTCTCATCCAACCCATCGCGCCCGCATGGTTCACGCACAAGGGGAACGCCAGTTCAGGACGTATGATACGTCTCATATTCGTCCGAAGAAAAGCAAAGCTCCCATGGTGGCGGCTCTTGTCTTGGTGGCGGTCGTTGTGATCGTTGCCGCTTTTGCCATTTTCAACATCACCAAGGGCTGCTCAAAATCCGGCCTTGAGGGAACGGAGCAGGTCGTCGCCTCCGATACGCAAGTGACCATCCCGGAGGGCGCTTCGGCGACCGATGTTTCGAACGCGCTTGCATCTGCTGGCGTCTCGGTATCTGCGGATGCGTTTCTCGATCGTGCGAAAGAACTCGGTGCTGACCAGAAATTCCAGGCGGGAACGTATAGTTTTTCTGCAGGCATGACGGTCGACCAGGTCGTACAGGCCATTGCATCGGGTGATTTGGGCGGCTATTCGCTCACTATCCCTGAGGGTTATAAACTTTCCGACATCGCTTCTGCTGTCGAATCCGCCACTAACGGATCGATCAGCGCAGCAGATTTTTCGGCGGCGGCGTCGGACGCAAGCGCGTATGCCGCTGATTACGACTTCTTGAAAGACGCCGGAACCAATTCTCTCGAGGGCTTTTTGTTCCCCAAGACCTATCAGCTCTCTTCGACCGACACGGCCGACACCGTCGTTCGCATGATGCTCGATCAATTCCGCAACGAGATAAGCGCCTTGGATTGGTCGTATCCGGAAAGCAAAGGCCTTTCTATCTACGATGCCGTGAATCTCGCATCTATCGTTGAAAAGGAATCCAGTGGCGACGAGCAGATTCGCTCTCAGGTAGCCGCGGTCTTCTACAATCGTCTTTCCTCTAAGAACAAGGAGACGTTCGGCTTCTTGCAGTCGGATGCAACCACCGCTTACGAAGTCGGTCACGACCCTTCGGCGGAAGAGGTTCAGGCAGATACGCCGTATAGCACCTATGCCAACGCCGGACTGCCTCCGACGCCCATTTGCTCGCCGGGTCTTGACTGCCTGCAGGCCGTGTGCGCTCCTGCGGATAATTACGGAGACTACTACTACTTCATCTTCTGGACGAACGACCAGGGTACGACGGAGTATGCGTTCAGCAAAACCTACGAAGAGCACCAGGCCGCCATTGCCGAGCATCTGTAGGGATTGGAATTGCTGTGCTACGGCCTAATCGTTATTTCAGCCGCATTTCGGCGATAGACCCCATCGACGATTTGCGTAAAAAAGGGGTGCGGGCCGTCCTTCTCGACATGGACAACACGCTTCTTACGCGCGATACCCACGAGGTTCCCGAGGATGTGAAGCGATGGCTCGACGATGCGAAACAAGTCGGCATCGTGCCATGCATTCTGACGAACAATTGGCATAACAGTGCGCATGATTGCGCCCGGGAGATCGGTCTGCCGATTGTCGCCCGTGCACTCAAGCCCTTGCCGTTTTCTTATTTCGCCGCTTTTAGGAAGCTTGGCGTCAAACGCTCGGAAACCGCATGTATCGGCGATCAGCTCATGACGGATGTATGGGGCGGCCGTTTGCTCGGAATGCACGCCATTATGGTGAAACCCCTTGTGGCGAAGGACCTGAAGCACACGCTGTTCTTGCGCAGGATTGAAAAGCGCATTTTGCGCGATATGCCGATCGAACGCTGACCGAAGGGGCGTTCGCCCTAAACCCTGGCTTTCTGATCAAGGCCGCAGGGTCCATTGTTTCCCGCCATGCTACAATCGCTTAGAAACAAACGCATGTTGGGAGCATGATGTACTACGAAATAGCTGGAGAATCGAATAGCGCGCTGCTGAGTGCCGTTGTGAGCGGTGTTCCTGCGGGTCTGCGCATAAGCGAAGAGGCCATCGACGCCGATGTGGCGCGGTGGTCTTCTCGTATGAGGGCTTTGTCGGGCGAAGGCCAAAACTCTGATTGCGAAGATCACGTGAACGTTCTATCGGGCGTGGCAGATGGTCGCACGACGGGAGCGCCCATTGTTCTTGTTGCGAACAATGCCGCTCGTCGCCCTGGAAGCGAATTGCAGAATATGCCTTTGGCGGGTTTCCCCGTTCGCCCCGGCACGGTCGACCTGGGTGCTTCGTTGAAGTACGACATTTCCGATTGCTCGGTTTTGGGGCGCAGATTCAATGACAGACTCGATATCATGCGCGTCGCCGCATCGGGGATTGCTCGCGAACTGCTTGCTGAGTTCGGAGTTGAGATCATCTCGTGCGTCACCAGAATCGGGGGCGTTTCTGTTCGGGAGGACCCATTCGCAGACAATGCGCCCGCGCTTTCCCCTCTTGAGGTGGAGGTGTCGTCCGTCCGTTGCCCCTCTTCGCAGATGACGCGCGCCATGGAAGACGAAATAGCTCGTGCGGTTGCCCAGAGGGATACGCTCGGGGGATCTTTCGCCCTTGCGGTATACGGGCTGCACGCAGGCATGGGAACCGCTTGCCGCGATAAGGGGAGCATCCAGTCAAGGGTGGCCGCTTCGGTGTTTTCCATAGAGGGCGTAGACGGCATCGAGTTCTGCGATGCATCCGCTCGCTCGCTTCTGTCGGGTTCGGGCGCCTACGACAAGCCGTCGCTCAACGGCGCGCAGGGCTTTTCGCGCGCAAGCAATAAAAGCAAGGGCGTAGAAGGGGGCATCTCGACGGGCATGCCTCTTGTCGTTCGCGCGAATGTCGTTCCTTCTCCTCGCATCGGTCGCAGCCAGTCGTCCTTCGATATGGGAACGCTTTCTTCCTGCGAATACCGAACGGCAAGGTATTGCTGCTGCGAGGTGCCGGCTCAGGCCATTCTTGCCGAGGGCGAAGCGGCCTTTGCGCTTGCGAACATGTATCTCGAGAAATTTGGCTGCGAAAGCATGTCGGATATTCACGCCGCGGTTTCCGCCTACGAGCGTCGTTTGAAGATGTCGGCCCGGTGATTTAATGGGCACGCTATCGCGCAATGTGTTCCTCGTGGGGTTCATGGGGGTGGGCAAAACCACGGTGGCTCGCCGTCTTGCACGCGATCTTGGTGTTGCGGCCATAGACGTCGATTCGTTCCTGCAGCGAAAGTGCGGCAAGGATGCCAACCAGCTTTTCAAGCAGCGGGGCGAGAAAGGGCTGCGCCGTGCCGAGTCGTGTGCGTTTGCCGAGTGCTGCGCAATGGGTCCTGCGGTCATCTCGTGCGGCGAAGGGATTGTGGTGGCGCCCAAGAACAGGGGATTGTTGAGAAACGAAGGATTCACCGTTCTCCTCGAATCTTCCGCTGAAGGCTCTTTGGCGCGCGTCAGAAGCTATAAGACAAGGCCGCTGCTTGCTTCTGGATGCGATACCGACAAGCTTTGGGATGACAGGAAGCCCTTGTATGAAGAGGTGGCCGACGTCATCGTGGACGTGCGGGAAAAGGGTACTGCTTGCGTTGCCCACGAGATCGCCGAGATCCTCAAGGCGGAGGGGGTATACCGCGCGTAGTTCTTTCTGTAGTTTGAGATAAGGAGGAATATCGCATGGAGAGCCATTTGAATCGCATGCGTGCCTGCATGCGCGAAGAGGGTATGGCCTGTTTTTGCTGCACGGATCTTTCCAATGTGAAGTGGCTTACCGCATTTGACAACGTATTCGACGACGAGCCCGCTCACCTTGCATTCGTTTCGGACGATGAAGCCGTCTTGCATACCGATTCGCGCTATGCGGACGCGGCGTGTCGTGCCGCATGCGGCGGACCCTGGAAGATCGATGCGTCGGGCGGTTTTCATGCGCGATGGGTTGCGGACAAGCTTTCTCGTGATGGGCGCAAAGCGCCTGGGGATGGTTTGCCTGCCCTTGCCATCGAGGACTCCATGTCGCTTGCGGCATTTCGCCGATTTGAAAAAAGCTTTGAAGAGAAGGAGCTTCCGCCCGCTATCGAGACGAGCGATTTCGTTTTGAAGCTGCGTGCCGTGAAAGACGACGTGGAGATCGAAGCGATGAAGGCCGCCCAGGCGATTACCGATGCGGCTTTCGAGCATATCGTGTCGTTCATGCGCGTCGGCATGACGGAGCGAGAAGTCCAGCTTGAACTGGAGGAGGTTATGCGCCGCTTGGGGGCTGAGGACCTCGCGTTCTCTTCGATTGTGGCTTCGGGAGCTAACGGCGCTGCTCCGCACAGCATCCCGGGCGAAAAGGTTCTTGAGTCCGGGGATATGGTCGTACTCGATTTTGGCGCGTGCAAGGGCGGCTATTGCTCCGACATGACCAGGACCGTCTGCATGGAATACGCGACCGAAGAGGCGAAACGCGTCTACGAGGCCGTTCGCAATGCGAACGAGGCGGTGGAGCGCATGCTGCGTCCCGGCGTTACGGGCGCCGAGGCGCACGAGCTGGCGGAGTGCATTCTTGAGCATGCGGGCTACGGCGGAAAGATGGGCCACGGTCTCGGACATGGCGTGGGCATCGATATTCACGAGCGGCCGAATCTGTCGCCGCGTAACACGGAGCCGTTATGTGCGGGAAACGTGGTGACGGTTGAGCCGGGCGTGTATCTCGGCGGAATCTTAGGGTGTCGCTTGGAGGATTTCGGCGTTATAACTCCCGATGGTTTCGAGGTTTTCACGCAATCGACGCATGAACTCGTTATAATATAGCGTCGCGTTTTTCGTTAAATAGGTTGCGATGCGCAAATCGACGCCTGGCATAGCGTTTGGGTCCGTTCGTTTCGGATAGCCCATGCGTCGTTTGGCGAGGAGTTTACGGGCGGATCGCGGATAACGAGCAACGCGCAACATAAGGTAAAGGCTGAAGCGTCGGCTTCGTTCGATCCTGCCCGATGACGGTTTTGGGTGCGTCCTTGCGCTCGATCGACGGAGCGAATTGCCCTCGGCTTTCTGCGAATTCTTTCGTGGTCTGCTCAGCAGCTTCGAGCGCAAAGGCCAGCGGGGCAAGGCGCCCGTCCAACGAGTTTGAAGGAGGAAACAATGGCAATCTCTACCGCCGATTTCAAGAACGGCATGTGCATCATGTACAACAACAAGATGTGCACCATCATCGAATTCCAGCATGTGAAGCCCGGCAAGGGCGGTGCGTTCGTTCGCATGAAGCTTCGCGATATCAAAACGGGCCGCGTGCTTTCCGACACCGTGAATGCGGGCGTGAAGTTCGACACCGTTCGTCTTGAGCAGCGTGAGATGACCTATCTGTACAACGACGGTTCCGACTTCTACTTCATGGACCCCAACAGCTACGAGCAGTTCTCCCTCCCGACCGATCACGTCGGCGATGCCGCTCAGTGGCTCAAAGAAAACGATCCCGTCACGCTGGAATACGCCGACGGTGAGCTGATTGGCTGCGAGCCTCAGATGTTCGTCGAGCTCGAGGTCACCGAGACCGACCCCGGCTTCAAGGGCGATACCGTTCAGGGCGGCACCAAGCCCGCTACGCTTGAGACCGGCGCCGAGGTGAAGGTTCCCATGTACGTCAACGTGGGCGACATTCTTCAGATCGACACGCGCGACGGTCGTTTCGTCAAGCGTATGTAACAGCTTATTGCTATCGTGGGTCGGTTTGCTGAAAGCGGCGAGTTGTTCTGCCGCGGGCGGCAAAGCCGATTCGTTATGGCGATGGATTGCGGCGGCCTTTTCGGCCGCCGTTTTTATGCATGCCGCGGCCGGCGGAGCTTCGATTCCGCCTGATTTGCAGTACGACTCCTTCACCTCGCCGCTCAGTTCAATCTCGCCTCGGTTTCGAACGCCTTGGGTTGTCCTTTCTCGGACGTCCAGGCTGCGGTATGGCATGCTATTTCGTTCGTTCGTGCATGCGTTTTGGCAAAGCGAACGAAATAGTATGGATTGTTGCGGTGCTTCGTTTTCCTCAAAAGCAAAATACCAGGTCAAAGAGCCGCACCTTCGGCTCTCTATTCGTCTGTGCCGCTTTTTCCATACTATGTTGGCGAAACGTGCGTTTCGTCTGGCAAGAAGGGCCGAAATAGTACGGATGTTATTCGTGGGTCTAGGGTCGGGGACTGAGGCTTGGGATTCGTGAGGCGGGAGCCGGAGGTTGAAATTCGTGGGGCGGGAGTCGGAGATTGAAACTCGGGAGTCGGGGCTGAGATTTGGGATTCGAAGTTCGAGGTTCGAAATCGAAAACCGGGGGAGCGGGATTCGGGACTTGAGGACTGAAGGTCAGATGCCGTAAGTTGATGACTGAGCGATCGAGCTAAAAGATTCCGGCAAGAGGTGAGAGGTGCGAGCCAAGACGCTTCTGGCAAGGGGCTCTGGCTCAGGAGTATCGGAGCGTGCTAAGTTGTTTTGCCGATTGCGAACTAAAGCGCGAATGGCCTGATGAGCTGCGTGTGCAAGCTTTTTTGTCGTTATTCAGGATCGGAGATGCGCGAGCGCGGCCGAACACCCAAGGTTTCTTTCAACAACGTAGCGAACCGCTTGAATTGCTCGAAGTCGCGGAATTGTTCATTGCTTAGGGTGAAGACGCGAACTCCCTGCTCGATAAGGGCGTTTCTTTTGATCGAGTCGCGATGGATGCTGAATTGGCGTTCGTGGTATTGAGGCGGCTCGTCCTGCTCGATTGAAAAGGTGGAGCGGGCGGTATCGAGGCGATCGGCGCTCAGCGGGCATTCCTTGCTGTTCGACGAGGAATCGAGGAAATGGCGCGGAATGTCTTGCTGGCCGCAAGAGAGCCAGAACCGCGATGTCGATATGTGAGATATCGCTGGAACCATGCGGGCATGATAAAGATCGGAAAAGCCTTTGTCCAGTGGGCGAACAATATAGAAAAACGCTACTTCATCAGGCATTATTTGAACTTGTCAAAGAACTTGCGAGGTTTTTTGACCCCTTTGGTAAGATTGAGCGAGGCAAAAGGTCAGACTGCGTCCGGATGCGTCGTGGGCTTGAACCGCATAGGCGAAAGGGAAAAAGAATGGATTTCGTCAACGATTTGGCGCGCATCGTGCGTGATGTGCAGCGCGTAGTGGTTGCCACGGTCGATGATGCAGGAATGCCCGAAACGCGCGCCGTGGAGATGCTTGACGCGGACGCCGAAGGCCTATATCTCATCGTCGATCGCACCACGGCTTTCTATGCGCAATTGACGGCCAGGAAATCGATTGCTTTCACAGGGGTTCAGGGAGCTTCGTATGGCGAGTGCGCTACGGTGACGCTTCGCGGTCGTGTTGAGGAAATGGGTTCGGGGCTCGTTTTGCCGCTGCTTGAGAAAAACGAAGCGATCTTCGAATTCTATGAAGACGAAGAATCGCGTAAGAACCTTACGGTGTTTCGGATGTATCAGGGCGCGGGGGAGCGAACGGAGCGTCACGCCGGGACGGTCGTCCGCACTCCTCTTCGCTTCGGCGACGAACGTATGAACGCCGGTATTGAAAAACGCTCGTATTTCATCACTGAAGATTGCGACGGCTGCAGGGCGTGCGTTTCGAAATGTCCGGAAGGATGCATCGACGTGAGCATGGTTCCCGCCGTTATAGACCAACAACGCTGTACGCGATGCGGCAATTGCGAGATGGCATGCTTCCAGGAAGCGATAGTCATTCTGAAATAACGTGAGGGCGCACAACGCAACGCGCGCAAGGGTGCACAACGCTGGGGCGGGCTTGCCTGTTGCGAGCAGCGGGCTGGTGCAAACGGCCGACCAGGGCAACCGGCGTATCAGCTGCGAATGGCAACCGGCGCAATCGGTGCGTTAGCTGCGGCGCAGGCGGCGCAAATAGCAGATCGCCGCAAGCGGCTCGATCGGCGCAACCGGCGCAGCCGTCTCGATTGAAAAGCCGCCTTCAACGAAGAAAGCCCCGTATCTTTCGGAAGGACTGCTCAGGCAGCCGAAAGACACGGGGCATATGTATAAGCTACGACGCACGCCGAGGGGGAGGGAGTAGGGGACGCGCATCGGGCTTATCGAAAGAATTGGGTAGCGAGACAATTGCCGCGGTCGGGATTGGCTCGCGAATACGGGAGCGTCGGTGAGCTAGTTAGCGTTCGTAGAGGTTTCCCTCTATCTTGCCTTTCATGGTGTTGAGAATCTGCTGCGGATCGTCGAGCTTGACGGGGCGGGGGGTCATCGTGTAGCGGTGGCTCTTGCCGTCCATGAGATAGCTCGTCTTCACTTCGTCGAGAATGAGAATGGCCTCTTCAGGGCAGATGTCGCGGCAGCTTCCGCATTTCACGCAGTCTTCCGGATGATGCGTCACGCCCATGGTTCCATCTTCGGCATCGAACTTGCGAATGGCTCCCGTAGGGCAGAACGTGGCGCACATGCGGCACGACGAGCATTTCGTGCCGTCGATGACCACGCAGCCCCAAAGCCTGGTAGACAGAGAGGGCTCGTTCGCGCTTCCAAAGGACGAAAGGGCATTGAGCAGCCTTTCTCTTCGGTCGGGGACGAAATGGGGAAGCGTTCCGTCTTTCATCACATGGGGAAGAGGGAACGTCTGACACTGTTTCGCCTCGGACGAGTCTTCGGGTCCTTGCTCCTTCTTGTCTTTCGCGGATTCAAGAGTGGCGCAGGCTTTCGGTTCGCTGAAGAACTGCGCAATACGTTCGCGGGCGCTTTCGTCGTCCGCATTTTCTTGTAGGATTCGCGCTGAGACGCCTTCTTGGATGGAAACCTGTGCGGAAACGTTCCAGACGCGGAAAAGCTCGCCGACCGTTTCCGCGACGGTTTCCGCCGTTTGCTTCCCGAAACGCTGCGCACATGCCGAGCAATCTCCGCATCCGAGACGAATATCGTTCACGCCGCGTGCGGCAAGCTCGCAAACAAGCGTCTCGTCAACGCGGCCGAGACATACAACCTGCGCGTACTTCTCTTTGTCGATGAGACCATCGAGAGCAGCAGCAAGCTGGCTGCAGCATATTTCGACAGAATCGTCGCAGCGTGCTGCCAAGCATGCGTTAAGCAGCTCCGCGTCCGAAGGGTTGCGAGCCTCGAGGGCGCAGGTGGGGCAGACGGTTGCGCAGGTTCCGCAGCCGACGCATTTGGAAGAGTCGATAACAAGCTCCCCGTCGATGAGTGAAATGCAGCCCGAGGTGCACGCCTGGGCGCATTTCAGACATTCGACGTTGCGATTGCGCACCTTTGCGCAGCGAGCCTGATTGACGGCTATGGCGACGCTGTCAAGCTCGGAGAATTTTCCGACGATGCTTTTCTTTGAAATGGCGCTCATTATTTCACCGTCTTATCAACGGGGTTTTCTATTTCGGCGTATGTCTGGCCCTTGCTGTCTTTCTTCCTTGCAATCAAAGGCATGCTGATGGCATGCGCGGGACATGCGTCAACACAGGCTCGGCAGCGTGTGCAGTCGGCAAGCCCGCGTTCGCCGAAATCGGGATGGCGTAGGTTGATGTCTGCCTCGCATACGGCGGCGCAGCGGCTGCAAGCCGAATCCTTCGCGGTTTCGAGGCAAAGGGAATCGTCGATGACGGGCGTGGTGGTCTTACTAAAGCGGCCGATGAGGTTCATGAGTGCTGACAGAGGGCAGAAGCGTGTGCACCATTTTTTCAAAAATACGAGCTCAACAATCAGAATTGCGGGAATGAGCACCACGGACCATGTCATGTCGCCCATGGCGAAAAGCCTCCAGAGCACAAGCACGCTTGCGAAGGTAAGGCCGATAGGACAGATGAGGCAAAAGACCGGGAAGCCGAAAATCGCGGTGGAAAGCAACGCGCCGCCGAGGACGTAATGGCGAGAGTCAAGGGCTGCGCGTTTGCTCGCGCACGACGAACATGAAGAGCAGTCATGCGTGCATTTCATCTCGTTTTTGGCGATGGCAATGACTTCCTCGTTTTTCTTCTTGTTCAATTCGTGGCGTTTTTTGGAAGGCTGGAAGAAAGCTCCGATACGCTGAAACAGCGGGATGGGGCACACCCATCCGCAAAATGTGCGTCCGAAGAGAAATACCAGCACTGCCATGATTGCAAGGGAAACAAGGGCGCGCGGCAGCAACGTCTTGGTGGCTATCATGGTGGTGATGGCGCCAAGGGGGCAGAGCATGGAGATAGTATCCCAGCCGAATCCCGAAAGGGTTCCCATGCTGATTCCCGTAACAAGGCCTACGCACAAGATGACGAAGACGACGGCGGCCGTTACGGTGCGAATGTTGTTCGATTTCATGACGACCTCCTATTGCAGGGCTTCGAGCGATCTGATGACGATGGCTCGTTCGGTCGCGCCTGAGGCGATCGAACCCGCCTTGAGCGAAACACAGACACTCTCGCATGCGCCGCATCCGTTGCACCTGTCGGCTATGACGACGGGATGTGCGCCATTCATCTCAATGGCGTTGTAGGGGCAGGCATCAAAGCAGTAGCGGCATCCGCTGTCGCGATAGGCGAGGCACTGGCGCTCGTCGATGACGGCGACGCCGAGAATGGTGTTTTCGACCGTCGCTCCTTCGGAAAGCTTGAGCGCCTCTGTGGGGCATACTTTTACGCACAGCGGCACTCCGCCGTTTTCCTCGGTGCAGAAATCGCACCAGTTTGTATCGAAATCGAGAGTGGGCGTACGCATTCCCAAAAGACCGTCTTCGATGCGGGCGGGCTTGATGACCTTGCGCGGGCACGCTTCATAGCAGCGTTCGCAGCGGATGCATGCGGCAACGAGCTTTGCTTCGTCTTGCCCTCCGGGCGGACGGCGTAGCGGCGTGTGGCCTATATAGCGCAACCCCCCTAGACCCAGCATGACCGCAGTTGCCCCGCCTCCGATGACAAGCGCACGGCGGGTGATGCCGTCTGAGCGCTCGGGCTTCGGAGTCGTTGCGGCGGATGCTGCATCCGTTCCGATGACGTCGGACTCGAGAGTCGTATGTGTCATCGTCTCCTCCTTTGCTTGCATGTTTGTATATTCCTCGGGTGTAAGGCTCGAGGCTTTCATCGGCCTATCTGCTTGAATACGCCGATGAAAGCCGGCCTTTGAAAGGCGGGACGTCGCGCTCTTGCTGCTCGTTGCGAAGAGACGGATGGTGGGCGCGATGCCCCGCCTATGCCATATGCGTGACGCTGCCGCCATGGGAACCGGCCAGATTTCCCATGGCGGTTAAGCAAACCGGCCTAGAAGACGGCGAATACGCTGATAGCTACAACGTAGAGGATGCAGCGCCAGCAGATGCCGCCGATCGTCGCGCAGACGATGCCGCCGATTGCGTAAGGCATGGCGCCCTTGACGTCTTTTGCCTTGGTTGCAAGGAACGCCAAGGCAATCGGGGCGATGCCGCCGACGATGATCGATCCGAGCCAGAACGGTAGAGCCATATCGCCGGACATCACATTGATGATGGCGGCGACGTTGACCATGGCGACGTCGGGCAGGGTCGGGTCGAAATACATGCCAAGATCGGTGTAGGCACCAGCCTGCGAGGTGACCACGAAGCCATAGACCAAGACGGCGATCACTTCGAGGACGCTGCCGATAAGGGCGATTTTCACCATGAGTTCCTTGGCATTTTCTTCGCCGACGAACGCGGCGATGATGATGCCGGCGAAGCCGCTCATGAAGATCATGTTGCAGACGTAGAACACGATGAGCAGGGGAGTGTTCCAGGCGGGCAGCGCGGACATGAGGTAGCTGTCGCCCATGACGACGACCATGGCAACGCCGACGATCATCGCCATGATGCCGCACCATTTCGGGGCTTCACCCGTCTCGGAGCGCCGCATCATGAGGAAGAAGACGACCAGCGCGATGAAGAAGACAACGCAGCCGATGAACTCGAGCGTGATGCCCGAAGTGATGTGGCCGAAGCCATTGAAGATGCGCTCCCAGTGCTGGAGGTGCAGAAAAACAGCGATGCCTCCGATGACGAGGGTCGCAAGCGATGCCGCAAGCGATACGACCTGCATCTTCTTGCCTTTACCCAAGGTGGTCAGGAGACCCTGAGCAAACAGGATGCCGCTTGCCAGGCAGACGAAGAAGGTGAACAGAATAAGTGGCCAATGCAGTTCCATGTCCTACCCCCTCCACTTTCGGCCTTCGCGAAGCAGATACATGAGCTTGGGCTCGTTGCCTGCATCGGTGAGATGATGGATGTCGTTTTCCGTGTACTCTTCAACGTAGTCCTTGAGCTTGACGCGCGTCTGCGTCATTTCGTCGTACTGGCAGCCGGGGCTATCGGGATGCGCCGGGGCCTCGAAGTTGTCGACGCCTTCGTCAAGATCGCCGAAGAAGCGCGCACGAGCGCCGCACTGGGCAACGCACTGGGGAAGCTCGCCTTGAGCGATGCGCTGCTCGCACAGCGTGCATTTCTCGACGACGCGCTCTTCCTCGTTGAGGTAGCGAACACCGTAGGGGCAGGCCATGGCGCAGAAGCGGCAGCCGATGCATTTCGACTTATCGATCTGAATCGTGCCGTCTTCGCGAATATGGGACGCCTCGGTGGGGCATACCTTGACGCATTCGGGGTTCTCGCAGTGCTGGCATTGCACGGGGAGGAAGTACATCTCCACATCGGGGTAGTTGCCCGAACCGCCCTCGGTCGGATTGGGGCCGACGCGCAGGGTTTTAATCCAGAACTGGCCGACGTCGACGCCGTTGATCGCCTTGCAAGCGACCGTGCAGGCCAAGCAGCCCGTGCATCGGTTGAGGTCGGTAAGAATTGCGTAATTCGCCATAATGCAGCCTCCTTTCTATTCCTTGATAAGACTCTTCGAAGTCTGAAGACCCTTGGCGGAGCTGTTTGCAAAGGTCAGCTCGATGGCAGAGTCTTCAAGACGGGGGTCGTTTGCCAGCCATTCCTTCAAACGCGGGTCGTTTGCGTTCGTGATGACGGGGTTGCCGTCGGGGTCGCACGGAACGGGGTTGTTGAACGGGCTGTTTTCGGGTGTTGCCTTGTAGACGATGACGGGCACGCCGCGCAGCTGCGAAGCGCCGCAGATCCAGCACTGGGCGTATTTGTCCATCGTGCAGTTGACGCCGACCAGCTCGAATCCGTGAGATGCGCTGTCGATTTCCGGGTACCACCAGGCATGGTTTGCGTTGACGGTGCCCTCTTTGATGCCGTAATACAGGTCGACGACTTCGCGAATGGCGCCCCAGGGACTGCGAATCCAGACCCAATCGCCCTGCTCGAGGCCGAGGCGGGCGGCATCGTTGGGGTTCATCTCCAGACGCGGGCTGGGCCAAAGCTCACGGCACCACGGAAGCTGACGATGTTCGGAGTGGAAGTAGACCGGCTGGCGCGAGCCCGTCGTCATGATGAAGGCGGCATCCGGGTTCTCCGTCAAAGCGGACTTGTAGTCTTCCACCAGATGGTCGCCGCGATAGTTCTCGTTGATGTAGGCGTCGGTGGTCTTGATCTGGTCGACCAAGGAGGCATCGAAGTACTCGGGATTGGAAATCTTGGAGTTCTTAGGCTCTACCCAGTGCGGGAACTTGTCGATATCCGGGCAATCGGGGTCGATCACGTTGCCGCTTGCAAAGGTGGCTGCTCCGTCGGGGATGTAGCTTTCAGCGATCGTGGACCAGATTTCCACCTTGGCGGTGGGGGTCATGAAGCCGCACTTCTCGTCGATTGCCGCATAGAGGTTGTAGCCGCCCTGCTGGCGACGATAGCCCATCTCCCAACGACGGTAGGTGCCCCAGCGCTCGGGATGCCACTTGCGGCAGTCGAACCAGCCTTCTTCTTGGAACTTCGCTGCGAATTCGGGGAAGTCAGGACCGTCGGGGTACTCTTCGATCTTCCACCAGTCGGTGGCGTCTTTGAGTACGCGGTATTCCTGTTCCTCGTAGGTGACGTCTCCACCCATCTGGACGAAGTTGTTGTAGTCGAGGTTGTTCCACTCGTCGTATTCGGGGTCGCGGTTGTTCCATACGCGGCCCATGGCCTTGTACAGGCAGATGACGGCAACGGGGTCGTAGATGCAGTCGCCGATAGGTTCCACGCAACGCTGGCCGGCGCCGAAGATGCCGCCTGCACCCTGGGAAACACGGCCGGTATTGACCTCGAGCCAGTGCAGAACGGGGATAACGATGTCGGCGCAGCCATTGTTCGGGCAGGACCACAGGTTGAAGTCGAGCCAGAAATCAAGACGCGTAAGCGCCTCCCAGGCCTCAAGCAGGTTGGACTCGTTCATGAAGTCGCCGGACATGCAGACGCCGCCATGAATCTGATAGGGGGTGTCGATCTCGTTGATGGAGTCCCAGATGGTTGCGGAGTCGGCCCAACGGTTCCAATAGCGCAGCAGCGGGAAGCGCTCTGCGGAGATCTGCTTCTCGTTGGACTGGAACGTCGTTTTAACCGGCGGCCACGCGGTGTGCGGCTTGTAGTTGCCGCCCTTGCGCTCTGCAATCCAGCGCGCCTCTTCGTCTGAAGGGACGTGGTTGCCGTAGCGCTCGGCCAAAGGAGACTTCTCGTCGATGAGGTACTGGACGAATTCCTGGATGAGCGGAATCTGCTGCTCGATGCTGAGGTTGCGGGGAGTATCTCCCAGATGCATGGTGCCGACGTCGACGCCCCAGGTGTGGGATTGCTCGCCATTGTCGGTTACAAGCATGTTCGCACGACCGCAGCAGCCGTCGACCTGGGCCTTGGAGGAGCCGCGGTTGCCGGCGGGTTCGTCCGAATTGCCGGTGATGCAGGCGATGAGCTGCAAAGCACGGCTGTTCTGAACGGCATGGCCGGTCTGGTCGGGGGCAAGCTGGTAGTGGATGCCGCCGTTGCCGTGAAGCGGATTCAAACGCGTGGTGTAGATGCGCACGGCTTCTTCGATCTTTTCGGCGGGAACCTCGGTGACTTCGGAGACGTAGTCGAGGGTGTATTTCTCAAGGCTGTCGGAAAAGGCCTCCCAGACGGTGCCTGCCGTGATGGTGGAGCCGTCCTTGAGTTTGATTTCCACGCCGCCCGGGAACAGGCTCGGGTTTTTCGGCAAACCTGCGGGGTTGGAGCGTTTACCGCTTTCGTTGCCTTCGTTCCAATACGCATCGTATGAGGGGTCTGCGGGGTCTGCGAAGTGGGACGGATCGGGCAGCCATGCATCCGCGATGATGGGCTTGTAGGGGTGTTCGATCCAGGTACCCGTCGTGGGAATCTTATGACGTTCGCCTTCCCATTGGCATGCCTCGGCATCCCAATAAGTGGGCTTGTTGTTGTTCTCGTCCCAGCAGATGAAGCGCTGGTAGCGACCTTCGTAGTCCCAATACTGGTTGACCCATTCGGGGTCGAGGTCGGCCTCGGTGAGCAGACGGCTTTCCATATCGACGCCGCCGTTCATCTCCATGAACCAGCCCTTGACCGTGCGTCCGCCCTCTTCGGGGTTCCACAAAAACGGCGCGTTGGTCCAGCGGCGGACGAACAGATCGTCATATGCTTCGTTGTCCAAAATCCATTTCAACCAGCCAAGCGACAGGCACAGGTCGGTGCCGACTCGCAAGGGCAGCCACAGGTCGGCTTCCTTTCCAAGCGGCGTCATGCGGGGGTCGACCAGGATGTGCTTGTAGGCGCGCTGAGAACAGTCCACAACGGTGCGGTTCGTGGAGTCGTAGTTGGAGTATTCAGCTGCGGTGCCCCACTGGACATACACCAAAGGACCCTGCTCTACCTCCATCCAGGGAGAGCCGATTTCGTCGGTCAGAATACCGGCGAAGTGGCGCGGACCCTTGCAGATCTCGTAGGCGAGGTGTGCATTCGGAGTGGGGAAAATCGACTTGAGCGTGCCGTAGGGAGGCTGCGCCCAGACGCGGGAAGTGCCGCCCATTGCGAAGCAGGACTCGCCACCGTATTTCTTGGTGATCTCGTCGAGTTTTGCGCCGGCTTCGTCGAAGGCTTCCGCCAAAGAGATGCGAACCCAGCCGGGATCGTTTTCGCCCTTGGGGTTGGTGCGCTTCATGCAGTAACGAAGGCGGTCGGGGTGGTACAGGGCGAGCATGGACGATTGGGATTTCGCGCAGCAGTGTCCGCGGCTGTGGGCGTTGGATTCGTCGCCCTCGACCTTGATGACCTTGTTGTCTTGCACGGTGACCCAAACGCCGCATTCGACCTTGCCGCAAGCGCGGCAGCAGGAACGAATGCGCTTGACTTCACCCGCCGATGCGTCTTCCCCTTCGGCAAGTGCGGTAGAGGGCGTGGTTGCGAATCCGAGCGCGCTTGCAGCGCCGACGACGGCAGATGCCTTCAGGAAGCTGCGGCGCGTCAACGAAAGTTTCGCCATACGCTCCCCTCCTTTCTTGTAATCAGTTGCACGTACATTTCGAGGCGGGACGAAAGGGCGTCTCGCCTTGGCACTGGATTCTAGAAAGGACGGCTGCGGCGCAATCATAAGGTATGGATGCCTGGTGTCGCGTATATCATCCTTGCGGGATTATTTATCCCTGTTTGGCGATTCTATACTCATGCTCATGAGAAGAAGACCTGCTCAAGAGCGTGTTGATTGAGAAACGGCCGTAATTGGCGCGGCGTTAGGCACGGCGAAGGAGCAAGAATGCAAGGAGGAAACCATGGCTCAGCCACGTCCGTCTTTGACGCTTATCCTGGACATAGACGAACGCTTCGATTCCGAGGAAACCCGCTTGGAGGTAGGGAGGTGCTATACCTACGTCGGCACGGCTTTGGTGCGAACGCACAAAGCCGAAAGCGATGCAGAGCCTGAAAACACCATGCGCATGCTTGTGAAGCTCGGCACGCGCAGATATCTTTCCCGCGAAGACGAGGAATCGGAGACGCTGTGGAACACGGTTATCGAGCGTTGGCTTTATAACCAATTCCATACCGTTGTGAATAACATGCAGATCTTCAACCGTCGTCAACGCGAAATCGGCAACGATTCGCTGTCGTTCACATGGCTTGAAATCGAGCTTGAAAACGGCGCTCTCGTTGTCCGTTTGCGTCTTGATTCCGCTTCGGGCATGCCCGCGTCGACGAGCGAAGTGGTCTCCCGGATGCGCGCCGCGCTTGCCGCTGGCCGTTTGGGCGAAGATGTTTGCCGTATCAGCGCTCCGAGCGAGGAATCGTTCGAAAAGCAGCGTCTCGAAGGTCTTGCAAACAAGGCAAAGCGCGAGGAGAAGCGACGCTGTGCCGCCGAAGAGGCTGCGGCTGCGGCCGAGCAGGAGCGCATCGCCGCCGAGCGTCGGGCCGAAGAAGGTTTCCTCGAATCGCCTTCGCTTGCTGCGGCGCAAGAGGAAGAAGAGAACCAAGGCGTAGACATCGAAGAATTCTTCGCGCTTGAGGAGGCGGATTTCGAGCTTAGCTACCTCGAGTGGACGGTTGATTATCGAGACGGCTCGTCGGCCACGTTCGACTCCTCTTCATGGCTGATCTGACCGACCGAAATATCATCCGTGATAGTTCTCGCGGGTTGTTCTGAATGACCTGCAATCGTGAAAGAGGCATGTATTCATGTTTGAAGATATCGCACACTATGAAGGGCGTCTTGCGAAAGTATGCGGCCCTGCTCGAAGCGGCAAGACGGAGGCGTTGCTGAGCCGATGCGTTGCGTTGGTTGAAGACGGAATTGCTCCGAACAGTATTCTTGTCGAGGTTTCAAGCGCCCTTTCGGCGCAGGCTTTTCGCGGCCGGCTTCGTGCGGTTATGGGGCAGAAAGAGGATGCCGACAAGGTTCGCATCGCTACGGCGAAGGAGCTTTGCGTCGAGGTTCTTTCGCGTGAAGATGCCCTTGCCGCCACGGGTCGCCGCCCTCGGCTGCTCAGTTCCGCCGAGTACAACTTCTTCCTTGAGGACATGAAGACGCTCGGGCAGCCTGTCCGTCGTTTGCGCAAGATGCTCGAGTTTTTCTATGCGCGGTGGAGCCTGCTTGAAGAGGAGCGGGATTGGCTAGAGCCGGGCGAAGAGAGCAAAGCCCGCGCGCATGCGGCGAAGCTTCTCGGGGGGTATGGGGCCATGCTTTCCCAAGAGGCCGCCTACGTCTGCGCGCATTTTCTGAACAGCGATGCCGGAGCTTCCGCTCGCGGGTCGTACGCATACGTCTTATGCGACGACTATCAGAACCTCAGCCATGCGGAGCAGACGTGCTTGTGTCTGCTTGCGGGGAAACAGCTTATCGTGGCGGGCAATCCCAATCAGGAGGTTTCCAGGCGCGGCGAGCATCCTTACGCTCGCGGGTTCGTCGAGTTCGAAACGCTTCGCCGGAATGTTCAGGTGTTCGAGCTTGCGCAAACCTACGGAGCGTCGGAGGTGGCCGCATTCTCGAACGCGCTATGCGCCCACGGGTCTATGAACGGCGAAATTCTTTCGAAAGAGCCAGGAGCGGTTGCCTGCTCGCATGGCGAAATAAACGAAGACGGCGCCTCGTCCGCGCTTCCTGACGCTCCTGCCGTGATGTGCGTGAAATGGAGCACGCCTGAAGACGAGCTTAACGGTTTGACGAAATATATTCGCGCGCTCGCGGACGAAGAAGGGGAGGGAAGCGAAGGCGGAATGTGCATTGTCGTTCCCAACCGCCGTTGGGCCCGTATGGTGCAGCGTATGCTCGAAAAGCGCGGTTTTATGGCATCCTGCGCCCCTGTTGCGGGCGGAATAGGCGGCGATCCCCGAGAATTGGACCGTGCTCATGCTCTTATCGCCCGCACCAAGCTTGCACTTCTTGCCAATGAGCACGACGGCGTAGCGTGGCGCTGTTGGTGCGGTTTTGGCAACCATCTCACCAATAGCGACGCGTGGGGCGGGCTTGTGTCGTATGCGGCGCAGAAAGGCTTGAGTCCGCTCGAGGCGCTTTCCGCTCTCGGCGACGTCATTCAGAAGCTTGGCTCGGAGCCGTTTTCGCGCGCGAGCGTCCTTGCCGAGCGCTACAAGTCGGGACGTGCGTTCATAGAGAAGAATGCGAGTCGCAAGGGCTTTGCGCTTCTTCGCGCCCTGGGCGCGGAAGACCTGTTTGAGTTTCTTGATGTCAGCGCCCTGATGGAAGGCGACGAATCGGCCGAGCAGGTGGAAAAGCTGATGCGTGCATGGGAGAGCGATCCGGTATTCCCAGACGATCCTCGCGTGATTCGCATCGTATCGTATGAATCCATGACGGGTATCGAGGCGGATTGGGTCTTTGCGATCGCGGCGGTGGACGGCTTTGTTCCTGTGCGCGATGCGTTCGAGGTGGTGAGCACGGAGGAAGATCGCAACGCGTTGACGAACGAACAACGCCGCCTGTTTTACAATGCCGTGTCGAAGGCTCGCAAACATCTGGTTATCTCCTATTTCGCGAAGGCTGCCCTCGAGCTTGCCGAGCAGTCGAAAATGCAGGTTGTGCGCGTACGCGCCGAGGAGCAGGGGCCAAGCGGCCAAGAAGGGCCGAAGGGCTTCGCTTCAAGCAGAATCGCTGTTGTCCGTCCTTCGATGTTTCTTGCCGAAGCCGGCGATGCGTGTCCTGGCTCCATAGGGGGGCAGGCTCTTCTTGCTCAGCTCGGCTTGAACTAGCATTGTTGTAAAGCTTTCTTGCGAGAAGCCGTCGCACGATTCGGGCTGCATTCCTTGACTTCCAAAGGGCGCAGTTCGATTTCGGTTCGTGCGACGGCTTTTTGTGTGTATGCATCGGGAAAAACGAGCAAGCCCCCTGTTTTGGGGACCAGCGGGGAAAGCGGGCCTCAAAACAGGGGGCTTTATTAGAAAGGCCGTACGAAGGAGGGGTGCTTCGTACAAGGGAATGGCTATGCCGCGTCCGCCTGGACGCCTTCAAGCAACTCGGAGACAATGCCTTCGTCGAATTCGACATATCCCCACAAAAGGGTGCCGAGACCTTTATAGAAGCCGGTTTTGGAGAACTTGAGCATGTCCATGACAAACATGGGAATCCAGTTCATGAGGTGGTCTTTCATGAACGTATGCTGGACGGAGAGCTGGTGGATTGCCTCGTCTTCGTCGCATGCCGCCAAAGCGTCTGCGCATCGCAAGCTCAAGCGCTGTATGAACTCGAGTTCAAGAGCAATGTGGTCTTCGCCCTCGTTCCAAGATCCGCGTTTGAGATTGTTCTCGCGCAGGGTTGCCAAAACTTCCGCACGCGCTTCTTGCATAAGCAGACGACGTTCGCTGGTATAGACGCTTTCAAAGGGGTAAGCAGCGGAATAGCCGTTGACGCCATGGCCGATGAACGTGCGTACATAGTCGATAGCAAGTTCGGTGATGCTGTCTTCCCAGGCGGTTTTTAGATAGTCGAAAAGCATGCGGTATCCATCGTCGACCGCCGCAGATCCCGTGGCAGTCGGAAAACGCATTCCTTGAAGCTCTCGAAGGGTTTCCCGATCGACCTCGATGCGAAAAAGACGCGCGAGCATGCCGTAGGTGTGCGCGCGGTCGACCATGAGATCGTGTAGTTCTTTATATTCTTGAGGCATGGTGAACTCCTGTCGTGTCTAGAATTCTTGGAGCATTTTTTCTCCGAGTCCGCTGAGCGTCCAGGCGCCGTCTTTCCATGCGATGGCGTCGACGCGTTCAAGGATGTCGATGAAATGGCCGCCGAAACGACGCGGCTCGGCAACGATGGGGAAGCTGTCTACAAGCTCGTCTATCTCGCTTTTTCCACAGGGATTTTCGTGTAGCGCTTGCATGACGGCCTGGTAGACTTCGAGATATTTCGAATCGCGGTTAAGCACGATATCGCGAAAAGCCTCGCCCTGGGAAAGCTCGGCGAACACGTTTTTTCCTGCCTCCGTCGTCGTCCATACGGGGTCGACGTGCTCTTTGATTTTGAGGTACTCGACATTTTCTTCGATGCTTTCGTGCTGTTCGGTGGTTTCCGGCATGTCGAGCACAAGCCCTCCTGCTCGTTCGAGCATGCGGGCAAGCGTCATGGGGGCGTAGACTGAGCGGTTGTCCTGCTGCAGACCGTCGACGTATTCGGAAAGCGCGCTTGCGTGCGCGCCTTCTGCGCAGTAGTCGAGCATGGCTAGCATGACGGGTCGTCGTGCGGGATTGCGGTCCATGAGGGCAAGGAGCGCTTCTTGTGCGCTGCCTTGGCGTTCGGGCGTATAGACTCCGTTGCTTTGCATAGACTCCGGCATATTACGAACGGTGGGGAAGTCCACCGTGTCGAGCGGATTGTCGTCGTCCATGTCCTGCTGGTCGATTTTTTCGTCATCGGCGGCAAGCGGGTCGAACTCCTCGAACGGATCAAAGGCGTCGTCCACGGAGAAGCTAGACATCGTACCTCCTTTGTTGGCTCCTGTATTTTGCACTTCGAGTATAAGAAAGCCTGGCAGCCTCCCATCATCCCCCGAGGGTTAAATGCGGGATATCCGTCATACCTTTGTGTCTAACTGCCTTTTCGACCGTTGACCCGTGCGAGATACGATGCAATACTCGTCCCACGTTGCGAAGAGCGGAGGTTCCGTTGGAAAGGAAGCTCTTATGGAAAACGTGAAAGCGTGCAAGAAACGTGTTCTTGCACTTGCGGCGGCGGCGTGCTTGTGCGCGTCGTTGGTCGCAGCTCCCGCTGCGTACGCGTTTTACTACGTGCACGGCGAAGAGCACGTGGCCGCCGAAGGCGGCAAGGGCGTTATCGAAGTGAGCTGCACCGTCGATGCGACCGCTCAAGGCGGCGGCGTCTACGCCGACCTCATCATGGTTCCGGCCGGCGCGACTGCTGCCGATTGTCTGACCGAGATGATTGTGTCGAGCGAGAATCAAAACGGTCTTGAGGCAATTCACGACTACGGTTATGCGTCTTTGGGAGACTATCTAGGCGATAAGGCGTGGACGTGCGTGGTCTATGATGCGGGCTCTCAAAATGTCGGAACGCAGACGGCCTTCGATACCGAAGGCACCGAGGGCGAATCTACGCCTCTTGAGCGCTTCGACAGCGTGGTGTTCACGCTCCAGTAACGCCTTCCCGGCAGAGAGCGGGTGGCCAGCAGCTCTCTGCCGGGTAATCCTCTGGGGATGATTTTGCGATTCTCAAGGGTTGTGTACCCCTTTCATCTGGTGTTTCTTGCCTTCGTATCTCGGTGGTTCTTCGTTGTTCGGAACGGGGGCTTTCCTATGCGTGTCGCCGTGGTATCCTTGCCTTCAAATCGAAGGGGGGGGGGCAGATCGTGGGAGTCGTCATTCCGCGTATTACGCTGAGGGCCGATTACGGTGAAGAGAATTCTTTTGGCGAGCTGAGCCTGCTTTGCATTGGCTACGGTCTGCATCAGGCATGGGTGTTCGCCACGATGTTTTCTCCGCAGAGGATTTTCGGCGTAAGCGCCATGCCTGTAAGCGATTTTTTGGGTTCCAATGTGAGCGTTTCCCCCATGATGGCTGCCTCTGTGGTGGTTTATGCTCTTTTCCTCATGTTCGCCGGCGCTACCGACCAGCGTTATTTGAACTTCTACACGTCTCGTCGTTTTTCCGTCATCGGGGCCGCGCTCATGGTCATGGGCACGCTTGCGGCTTTGCTTTCAGGCTCGGCTTTTCTGGAGATTGTCGCCGGTGTTCTTACGGGACTCGGGTCGGCCGCCCTCATTCTTTCTTGGGGTATAGCGTTTGCGCGCTGCGACGGGCTTTCCATCGTTCTTGATACCGCCGTTGCCACGGTTTTCGCCATGGCGCTCTATGCGTTTGTAATTCACAACGCTCCCGTGGGTGTTGCGGGGTTTGTCGCTGCTGTGTTGCCGCTGATCGAACTGGCCGTCTTGCGTTGCAAGCTGCCTACGCCGTTTTATGAGCGTGGAGAACTGCCCGCTTTCAATCCGCTTCCCGTCAAAAGGGGTCGATTCCTGCTTGCCTTCTGCGTGCCGGTTGCCTTGCTGGGCTTTGCGCTAGGGGCGCTACGTTCTGCCTCTCTGCAGGCAATCGTTCCTTCTGTTACGCTTGGGTCTGAGTTCGCCATTTTGCTTGCGTCGGCATGCGTTGCGTTTCTAGTGCTTGCGTCTGCGCTTTTGCTTGATGACGATGCGCCTTGGACGGGTCTCTTTCGCATTATCGTGCCTGTGGTCGCCCTGGCGCTTCTGTTCTTGCCTCAGACGTTTTTCGGAGAAATCACCTTGGGCAGTTTTGTCGTGCTGACGGCGTATCTTTGCTTCGAAGCGCTTATGTGGTCGTATTTCGGCGTGTTGTCACAGCAATTCCGTCTTTCGCCTTTGTTCGTTTTCGGGTTCGGCAGAGGCGTGCTTGCGCTTCTTGTGTTCGCCGGAATGTGTGCACCGCTGCTTTTCGAGCAGGTCTATTCCATGGATTCTTTCCAAGGTGCGAGCATTTCTGCCGTGGTGCTCATGCTGGTGGTCGTTGGCCACGCCATGCTGCCAAGCGAGCGAGGCATGCAGAAGCTTATTGTTTCGTGTCCTCTTGTAAATGCGGCGGCAGCGGGAGTTTTCGACGCCCCCGGTGTTACCGCTGCGCTTGAAGGGGCTGCGGGCGACTCGTCTGCTGAGGGGAGAAAGAAAGGGGACGCTTCTTCGGCTGCGGAGATTTCTTCGGGTTTCTCGAAAAGGTGGTTTAAGGAGAACTGCGAGGCCATAGCCAATCGCTATCTGCTCTCCCGTCGAGAGACCGATGTGCTATTCCTGCTTGCAAAAGGGTATAATTCGGCGGCAATTCAAGAGAAGCTTTATATTGCTGAAGGAACTGCGAAAACCCATATTCGCCACATCTATCGCAAGCTTGACGTCCACACGCAGCAGGAACTCATGCGCATGGTCGAAGGGGCCGATCGCTGACGTTTCTCTACTGTAACGCTTCGGCAACCTGGAAGGTACATTCTCGACAACGTAGCATTCGAACGATATAGTGCTTTAGTGCATTAAAGCGTACGTTTACCAGAAAACGATGCTCATCAAAGATTTCTGGTCCTATGAAACGTATATAATTCACTAGCTGTATATCTACGTGAAAAATAAGTTACGCAAAACGCTCTCTGTACGGAGGCGTTTCGGAGATGGAGAGGTGAAGCATGCCAGGTTTGCAACTGATGGATACCACCATCCGCGACGGCCAGCAAAGCCTTTGGGCTACCCGTATGCAGCTCGGCGATATGCTGCCCATTCTGCCCAAGATGGACAAGGTGGGCTATTGGGCGGTCGAGGCCTGGGGCGGTGCCACGTTTGATACGTGCCTGAGGTTTTTGGATGAGAATCCTTGGGAGCGTCTGCGTTCCATCAAGGCGCATATGCCCAATACCGACCTCGCTATGCTTTCGCGCGGCCAGAACCTGGTGGGCTACAAGCATTACTCCAAAGACATCGTGAACCACTTCATCGCATGCGCGAAGAAAAACGGCATCCAGGTGTTTCGCGTCTTTGACGCTTTGAACGATATTCGTAACGTGATCGATAACGCCGAGGCCATCAAGGCATGCGGTGGCTGGTTCGAACCTGCTATTTCCTACACGGTTTCTCCCGTGCATACTCTGGATGGTTATCTGGAATACGGTCAGCAGCTCAAAGACCTCGGCGCAGATTCCATCGCCATCAAGGACATGGCGGGCATGCTCACGCCGTATCGTACCGAGCGCTTGGTCAAGGCGTTCAACGCTGAAATCGGTCTTCCGGTGCATGTCCATTGCCATTATGTGGGCGGCATGGCCCCCATGAACATCATCAAGGCCGCCGAGGCAGGCGCGGCTATCGTGGATACCGCTTCCGCTCCGCTTTCTTTCGGCAACAGCCATCCTGCGGTCGAGACCATTGTGGCGGCGCTTCAGGAAAGCCGCTACGACACCGGCTACGACCTCGATCTTTTGTTCGAGATTGCCGATTACTGGGAGGAAGTGCGCAAGCGCGGCCATTACAAGCGCGGCGTTTCCTCTCTCACCCATATGAAGGTGTACTCGCACCAGGTTCCCGGCGGCATGATGTCCAACCTGGTTTCCCAGCTGGAAATCCAGAATGCATCCGACCGTTTGGACGAGGTCATGCGCGAAATTCCGCGCGTTCGCGCCGAAGTCGGCTATCCGCCGCTGGTCACCCCCATGAGTCAGATCGTCGGCACGCAGGCCGTGTTCAACGTGCTCACGGGCTCTCGTTGGAGCGTTGTCTCCAAGGAGATGAAGGATTACCTGTGCGGCTACTACGGCAAGGCCCCGGGCCCCATCTCTCCCGAGATTTACAAGAAAGTCGTCGGCAACGCGGACGTACTTCCTCCCGACGTTGCGCCCGCTTCTTTGGCCACTACAACATTCGAGCAGGTCAAAGACGAAATCGGCGATCTCGCCACGTCCGAGGAAGATGTGCTTATGTATGCCTTGTTCCCCAATGAGGCCCGCACCTTCCTTTCCAAGCACCGCGCTACCGAGCAAGTTGATTTCCTGCTGGAACGTGAATCCAGCCAGACCAAGGAGGACGATTACGTGGACATCAATCAGATTCGTGAGTTGGTAAAGGTCGTCGAAGAGTCCGGCGTCGGCGAAATCACCGTCGAAGAGGAAGGCATGCGCATCAGCGTTCGTATGCCCGGTTCCGCTCCTGCAGCCGCCGCAGCTCCCGTTGCCGCGGCCGCGCCCGCCGCTCCCGCCGCAGCAGCGCCCGCTACCGCTCCTGCCGAGGCCGCTCCGGCTCGTCCCGCACATTGGGTGGAGGTAACCGCTCCTATGGTCGGTACGTTCTACGCTGCTCCGGCTCCGGGCGAAGCGCCCTTCGTCAAGGTTGGGGACGAAGTTGCCGCGGGCGAGACCTTGTGTATCGTCGAAGCTATGAAGCTCATGAACGAAATTGCCGCTCCTCAGATGGGCACCGTGCGCGAAGTCTGCCTTGATGACGCCACGCCCGTTGAATTCGGCACGCCTTTGTTCTACATCGAGCCTCATGGCGCTGCAGATGCAGGCGAGGGGGAATAAGCGTGTTCAAAAAGATTCTGGTCGCCAATCGCGGAGAGGTCGCGCTGCGCATCATGCGTGCCGCCCGCGAACTTGGCGTGAAAACGGTCGCGGTCTATTCGACGGCGGATAAGGACACGCTGCCGGTGAAATATGCCGACGAGGCGGTTTGCATCGGACCTGCTCCGGCAGGAAAGTCCTACTTGGTCATGTCCAATATCATTGCGGCCGCAGTCACCACGGGCTGCGAAGCGGTGCATCCCGGCTACGGCTTCTTGGCCGAAAACGCCGATTTCGCCCGTGCATGCGCCGAGAACGACCTTGTTTTCATAGGCCCTGCTCCCGAATGCATCGAGCGCATGGGCAACAAAGCCGTCGCTCGTGAGACCATGGCGGCGTGCGGGGTTCCTACGGTTCCCGGCTCGGACGGTGTGGTGGAAACGGTCGAAGACGCTCGCGCATTCGCCGAGGCCGTCGAATATCCCGTTTTGATCAAGGCTTCCGCAGGCGGCGGCGGTAAGGGCATGCGTGAAGTGCACAGGCCTGAAGACTTGGAGGGCGCGTTCACGGCTGCAAAGGCTGAGGCTGCTGCCGCTTTCGGCAATGACGATGTGTATCTCGAGAAGCTCGTGCTGCGTCCTCGCCATATCGAGATTCAGGTTCTTGCAGACGATTTCGGCAACCATGTGGCTCTGTGCGAACGCGACTGCTCCATTCAGCGTCGCCATCAGAAGCTCCTCGAAGAGGCGCCCTCTCCGGCGCTTGACGACGAGCTGCGCGCAGCCATGGGCGAAGCCGCCGTCAAGGCCGTCGAAGCCGTGGATTATCGCAACGCCGGCACGATCGAGTTCCTGCTTGATGAGAGCGGCAAGTTCTATTTCATGGAAATGAACACGCGCGTGCAGGTGGAGCATCCCGTGACTGAGCAGATCACCGGTACCGACATCATCAAGGAACAGCTGCGCATCGCTTCGGGTGAACCTATGAGCTGCGCCGATCGCGTTCCGTTCTCTCCGAATGGCCATGCGATCGAATTCCGCATCAACGCGGAAGACCCCGAGAACGGATTCCGTCCTTGCCCAGGCACCATCACACGTTTCGACGTTCCGGGCGGTCCCGGCATTCGCGTCGAGTCTTACATCAACGCAGGGTCGGTCATTTCTCCGTTCTATGACTCCATGGTGGCCAAGCTGATCGTTTGGGGCCAGGATCGTGAAGAGGCGCTTGCTCGTGGACGTCGTGCGCTCGAGGAGTTCAAAATCGAAGGCATTGCGACGACCATTCCGTTCCACAAGCGTGTGCTTGATGCCGAAATCTTCCAGAAGGGCGAAGCTCGCACGGACTTCTTGGACGTGGCGTTCGGCGAAGAATAGCCAGAATAGGTTATAAAGGGAAAGATCCGAAGATACATGCAAGCGGCGTCCGGTTGGGCGCCGCTTTCGCATGCAGCGCGTTTCGCACCGGTTTGCAACTTGGAATCTGCGGCGCGTTTCGTATATTCCGTGGAACCAAGATGGGTTTCGGATGCTGCCTGTGTTTGGGGTAAAATGATAGGATGCTTATTCAACAACGAGCCGAAAGGACCGTCATGAGCGAAGAATTGTATGTCGACGGCTTGGGCCTTGCCCCTGGCGTTATGGAAACTATCGTGGCCATCGCCGCTAAAGAAGTCGAGGGCGTTGCGAGCGTGGGTGCCTCCACGTTTTCCGGCATCCGTTCGCGTTTCGTGTCCAACGCGGCAAGCCAGGGTATCGAAGTCAGCATGAACGAAACCGAGGGCGTGGATATCGCCGTGCATATCGACGTTTTCTACGGCAGGCCTATTCCCGCCATCGCGTCCGACGTTCGTCAGGGTGTTGCCGACGCCGTTGTCACCCAGGTCGGCTTCAAAGTGTCGTCGGTGGACGTGTATGTCGACGGCATTCGCTTTTCGGCTTAATACATTCGATTGAGGGGTTAGATGAAACGACACGAACGCTCTTTGGCGCGCCGTTGCGCGCTGCAGGTTCTGTATCAGAGCGAGCTGCTTGATAAACCGGCCGACATCGTTGTGGAGGAAGGCCTCGTTCCCGAAGACGCGGGCATGGGCGATTACGCGCGTATGCTTATCTTCGGCGTTGCTTCCCACAGCGCAGAGCTCGACCGTACCATCAGCATGTGTTCACGAAATTGGGCGATTGACCGTATGCCCGTGGTTGACCGCTGCTTGCTGCGGCTCGCCGTGTTCGAGCTGAAATACGTCGAAGACGTGCCCGTCTCGGTTTCCATCAACGAAGCGGTCGAACTCGCCAAGGAATTCGGCGGCGAAGACGATTCCCATCGATTCGTCAACGGTGTCCTGGGTCGTCTTGCGCGCAAGCTGGATGGCGAAGACCAGCAGGACTGCGAGGAGGAAGCAAAGAGCGAGGAACAATCCGACTCTGCGGTCCAGCAGGAATCGCTTGCATCTTCTGCAGAAGAAGAGGTTGTCGCAGGGGACGTCCAGGATGCATGCGACCAGGTTTCGGCGGAAGATGCCGTTTCGGTCGAGGATTGCAGCGAGCCGAATGAGACTCTGCAGGCAGATTCCGCTGGCTCTTCGACGACCGCTGAATAGGCGCAAGCATGGATGCGGCGTCCGATAGGAGTTTTACGGAAATTCGCGACCGCCTAGAGGAAATTGCATCTCAGGTGCGCGGAGACGATATAGCCTTGGACAAGGCGCTCGACCTCTACGATGAAGCGGTGAAGCTCGGCATGAAGGCCACAGAGCTTCTTGAGGTCATCGGAGAGGGCGATTCTGAAAACGTCGATAAATAGGTATAGCGCGCGGGTGCGATTCGTATCGCACCCGTTTGACAACCCTCAACAAAGGCAAGGTCTATGGAGCACCGTATTCTTGACATGATTTCTTCTCCTGCCGATCTCAAGCTCCTTACCGATGAGGAGCTTGGCATTCTTGCCTCAGAGATTCGCGAACAGATTCTTTTGACCACCTCCAAGAATGGCGGGCATGTCGCTCCGAGCTTGGGCGTGGTTGAGCTTACGTTGGCATGCCACAGTCTGCTCGATTGTCCCCATGACAAGCTTCTGTTCGATGTAGGCCATCAGTCGTATGCGCATAAGCTGCTTACGGGTCGTCTCGGCATTTTCGACACCTTGCGCCAGTATAAGGGAATGTCTGGTTTTCCCAAGGCCGCCGAAAGCCCTTATGATGTGCATCCTTCGGGCCATGCGTCCGATTCTGTGTCGGTGGCACTTGGCCTTGCCATGGCCCGCGATTTGCGGGGCAGCGACGAGAAAATCGTCACGATCATCGGTGATGCGGCTCTTTCGGGCGGCATGGCGTTTGAGGCGCTCAATCATGCCGGGCAGCTGCAGACGCCCATGGTGGTGATTCTGAACGACAATGAGATGTCCATCTCGCGCAATGTCGGGGCGCTTGCCACCTATCTCGGGCATAAGCGCGCATCGCGCGAGTACACCCAAGCCCGCGACGGCCTTCAAAGCGCGCTGGAGGCCAAGGGAGACTGGGGCCATGGTCTGGTCGATTTCGGACGCAACGTGAAAGACTCGATCAAGCAGATGATCATTCCCGGCGAGATGATTTTCGAGAAACTGGGCTTTTTATGCACTGCGCCCGTTCCCGGCCATGATATCGCGGCGCTCAAGCATACGTTGCGTGTGGTGCTTGATGCCGAAGTTCCCGTGCTCATGCACGTGGTCACCAAGAAGGGCATGGGCTACGAGCCGGCCGAGCGCCGCCCCGATGTGTTCCACGGCGTGGGCCCGTTCGATCTGGCTACCGGCGAGGTGAAGAAGTCCTCGTCCGCCGCTCCTAAATACACGAGCGTGTTCGGCAAGGCTCTCGTGCGTGAGGCGGCCGCCAACGAGGACATCGTGGCCATCACGGCTGCCATGAAAGACGGAACGGGTCTGAACGAATTCGCCGAACGGTTCCCGAAGCGCTTCATCGATACGGGCATTGCCGAAGAACATGCGGTCGCGCTGGCGAGCGGCCTTGCAATCGGCGGCAAGAAGCCTGTCGTGGCAATCTATTCCACGTTCATGCAGCGTGCGGTCGACCAGATGGTCATAAACAACGCGCTGCCCGATCTTGACGTGGTGTTCTGTCTCGACCGTGCGGGGCTTGTCGGCGACGACGGCCCGACGCATCACGGCGTGTTTGATATCGCCTATACGCGCATGATTCCGCATATGAAGGTTATGGCTCCTTCCGACGAGGCCGAACTGGTGCATATGCTGCATACGGCGCTTTCGCTGCACGGGCCTGTCGCTTTGCGCTATCCGCGTGGAGAGGCACGCGGTGTCGAATTGCCCGAGGAGCCACAGGTGCTTGAGGTGGGCACGTCGCGCACGACGCGCGAAGGAAGCGACGTGGCTATTCTTGCGTTCGGACGCATGGTCCAAGAGGCAGAAGGCGCGGCCGACATCTTAGCCGAAGAAGGCGTTTCGGTTCGCGTGGTCGACATGCGTTGGATTAAGCCGTTCGATGAGAACGCCGTGCGCAAGGCTGCAATGGAATGCTCGCTTGTCGCCACGGCCGAAGAGGGCGTGATCGAGGGCGGAATAGGCGAGGGCATTCTTGAAGCGCTTGCGGCCAATCCGCCGGCGAAGGTTCCTCCCGTGTTGACGTTCGGCATTCCCGATCGCTTCGTCAGCCAGGGCAAGGTTCCTTTGCTGCACAAGGAACTCGGCATCGACGCCGAGGGTATGGCGCGGCGCATTCGCGAAAAGCTTGCCTCTATGAAAAAGGAGGCGTAACCGAGAACGTGCGCTGAAAGCGACTTCGTGCGAATTGCGGATTCAATTCGAAAAGACGGCGACGGGTGGTTCCGTCGCCGTCTTGCATGTAAGGCGTTATCGGGAAAGTCGAAAAATCAAGGGGCAGCTGTCCGTCGTGCTTTTCCGATCGCTCGCTATCGCTGCCAGACCTCCGTGCCGGCGATACTGACGCTTGTTATATCTTCAGGCTCGGCCAAAACGTCGAACACGTAGCCTTTATGGACGCTCGTGGTGCCGTCATCGTTACTCTGGCTGCTTGCGCCGCTTTCGGTTGCATCGAGTACGGTGCCGTCTGCGAGCGTGATCAGAATAGGGAGGTTCATAATACGGTCCATCTCGGCCGAATTATGGTCGGACATCTTGCCGTCGCTCTGGTCCTGCCAGTTCATGACATCATGCGCCGTGAAATCGACGGTGATGGCCACGGGTGAGACAGCGACTGATTCGATGTCGGCGGTCAGGCCGTTGTAGTCGACGGAGAAGCCGGCGGGCAGATCGATGGTCATGTCGTCGTAGTTCATTTCGAACTTGAGGTCCCACGATCCTTCGACGAGAGTGCGTAGGCCGTCCACGTCGTCGAGCACGCAGAGGTTTTCAAGATGCACGCGGGCGGTGTTGCCGATGATGCCTTTGCTGTTGAAGGTGTCGACGGATATGCTTTCCACCATCTGGATGGCGTTATCGTTCGGGTCGGCATCGTAGAAATGGATGCCGCCGCCTCCACCGTTCATCCAGTCGATATGGGTGCCTGACGGTCCTTCGAACATCAAGGGCAGCGTACCGGCATCGTTCGGGGTTACGTCGAAAGGTTCGCCATCGTCGCGTGCGATACTGAACACCACGATGTAATTCCAGCGGTCGCCCACCACGGCGTCGGCGGTGATGGTGACGCCATTGCAGCTGGCTGATGCGCCGATGGGGCGGCCGATGGCGTCGATGACCTCGGTGGAGGCGGGCGCTCCGTTGAACACGTCGTCGACCAAGCCTTTCACGGTAGTTAACGTTCCGGTTGCAGCGATAGCTCCTGCGCTGCCCACCAAAAGCGCGCCGGCGAGGCTTGCTGCGGCTACGAGCCGCCAGCGCTTCTTGAAGCGCAGCGCGCGTCCGCCGGAGGCGTGCGTTTGCGAGGCGGCGGGTTCGCAGGAGGCGGTAGTCGTTTCGCAGGCTGCGTGTTTCTGTCGTTCGGCGATGGCGCGGGCCAAATCGTTTGTCATGCGATCGGTGGTTTCTTCGGGAAAGGTCATGGAGTCGAGGGCCTGATGGTACGTTGTATTCATGATGATCTCCAAGGGGACGTAGGTCGGATGCAGGAGGATGCGTCGGGCGCGTTTTGCCGACGGTGGGTTTGGCTCAAGTCTGCAACCGGCGCTGAAGCGATGGCGTTTCGCCGTTCGCGACGGTCGATGCGCTTCGGCGCGGCGTCGGTGCTCCTCCAGCTATCGGGTGCTCGTGGCGCGTGTTTTCCCGCTGCGGGGCCGTCTTCGTCGGCTGCGTTTTCGTTCGGATTCGAGTCGAGCTCGTTAACCGTCTCTCCAAGCGCCGCACGCAATTTCGCGCGACCGCGGCTTAAATGCGCTGCTACCGCAGACGTGGTGCGGTTCGTTATAGCGGCGATCTCGGCGATGGAATACCCTTCGTAGTAATGCAAATAGATTGCTTCGCGGTATTTCTCGTCGAGCTCCATCACCGCGTCCAAGACGGTACTTCCTTCGGGCTCTTCGGGCGCGTGGCAGTCGCCGGCGGCTTCGAGCGGAGCCGATGTGCGGCGGTAGGCGTTGCGCAGCGCGTCTTTGCAGGCGTTTGCCGTGGTGCGTATCACCCAGGCTTTTTCATGCTCTGCGCTCTGGAACGGCTCGCTTCGTCCGACCAGTTTCATGAGGACGCCTTGGCAGATGTCTTGCGCATCGTGAGTGGATTTCAGATAGGTGAAGCTGAGGCGCAAAATCAGGTTCGAGTACGCGGATACGAGGCGCCGCGCTTCGGTTTCGGGGTCGACGTGCGCGGTACTGTATCGTGGTGCGGCGGCGCGTGCGTTGCGTTGTTCGTTCATGCGCATGGCGCCCTCCTTCGGTTTCGTTCGGTGTCTTTTGCAACGTTGCTCGCTTACAATACGAACGAGCAATGCGTTTCTTGACATCGCAGGAAAGAAAAAAAGCAAAGTTTTCGAGGAAGTTGCGCAGCGCGTTCGATTCGTCGACATGCATCGCAGGCCCGCATGCAAGGTTTTCGAAGTGCGTTGCCCCCTCACTTGTCATTATGAAGAAAGGTCCGTTGTGTCGAATTGCGAAATCAGCGAAACAAACCATGGGCGTTGTGACCGCGTTGCCTCAATGCAGTGCGATTCTTCGGGCAGCGAGCTCCCTGCCGCCGCGGCCCAGGATGCGTCGAGGAATGAGGCGAACCCCTCATCCTCTTTGGGACGAAACGCCGAGCGCAAAGCCAAGCCGAAAAAGGTGCGCCTAGACGACCTGCTCGTCGATCGCGGGTATTTCTCCGATCGGGGCGAGGCTTTGCGTGCCGTATTGGCCCATGAAGTGAGGGTCGACGACGTGTATCCCATGAGCGCGGCTGTGAAAGTGAGGCAAGGCGCCGACATTTTCGTAAAAAACAGGCGTGCATTCGTCAGTCGCGGCGGACATAAGCTGCAAGGGGCCATTGATGCCTTCGGACAGAATGTCGAGGGGGCGCGTTGCATCGACATAGGAAGCTCGACGGGCGGGTTCACCGATTGCTTGCTCCAGGCGGGAGCGGCAAGCGTCGCATGCGTCGATGTGAATTACGGGCAGCTTGCCTGGAAGCTGAGGGAGGATCCGCGTGTTTCGGTGTTCGAGCGCACGAACATCAAGGCGGCCTCTCCCGAAGAACTCGGCGCTCCATTCGATATCCTGGTTGCCGACCTGTCTTTCATAGGATTGGCGGGGCTTGCCCCC